>Ga0181518_10000024_pt1 | contig 166962 bp, 147 predicted proteins | sample PEATcosm2014_Bin_28_FD_119751 | JGI IMG/M metagenome (GOLD analysis project Ga0181518, IMG submission 119751) | Peatland microbial communities from MTU Mesocosm Facility, Houghton, MI, USA - PEATcosm2014_Bin01_60_metaG | ecosystem: Environmental > Terrestrial > Soil > Wetlands > Peat | place...
CAACGAGGCCACAGTCAAGGCGTTCAGCCTGTTCGCTCAACGACTCGGTGCCGATTTCGACATCCGGCCCAGCGGTACCCAACACGCACGCGCTGCTCACCCGCGCCGACGGGCGATTCCACTTGCGGGGGCACGCCGGCCTGGGAATCCGCCGTGCGCTTACTTTAGCTGGATGCCGTCGCGGACGGCGCGCAGCCGCGTCAGCGCGGCCGGCCAGCCGTCGGTCTTGGCCATGCCGATCATCTGCATGAAGCCGCCGGTGCCGAAGCGCAGCCACTGCGCCACCATGATGTCCGCGCCGGTCTTCATATCCTTGGCTTGCGCCGTGGTTTGAAAACCCGACTGGCCGCCGATGCGCAGCGGCTCGGACATGGTGATCTCGACGTCTTTGATGCCGACGATCTGGCCGAAGGTCAGGCGGGCAAATTGGGCGTGGTCGTCGTTCTCGGTGGGGCCGCCGTCAAAGGCGGCGACAAACATGCGGGCGTCGAAATTGTCGGTCGGCACGCCGTCGGGTGTATCGACCAACATCAAGGCGCGGCCGGGAATAATGTTTTCGATATGGAAGCCGGCGAGGTCGCTGAGCGTGAACGGCAGAAGGCTGAGCTTCTCGGCATCCGGTATGGTCGCGCGCACCGCCAGCGTCGCCAGCGACGCGCGCACGGCCGCGTCCGGATAGGCGGTTTCCTGTTCCGGGATCTGCACGTTGACCAGCGCGGTGAGATCTTTGGTCTGCACGTTGAGCAGCCACTTGCGATAACGGGTCTTGTCGGCGGTCTGCTTGCCGACCACCAACGTGCCTTTGCCGAAGTCGAACGTCATCTCCTCGCGATTGTCCACGGTGATGCCGTTCTTCTTCAATTCGTCGGCCGCGAGACTCTTTTCGATTTCGGGAAAAGCCGCCGGCGGTTGCGCCGCGATCAGCATGGCAGAGTCCTTGGCGACATCTTCGAAGCCCAGGAAGCTTTTGCTCACCACCATGCCGGCGGGCGGCACCAGGCCGACGCGGGACCCGACCGGGAAAATCGCATCGGCGGCCTGCGCCGCGGGCGCCAAGAGGGGTGCCAAGACAAGGCAGGCGAGGGCCGCGGCAACAACAGCCGTGACGGAGTTCAGTTTATTGCCGCTTGTCATGCTGACCCTGTGCTGGAGCCGGCCGGGGCCGCGATATCGAGATTGAAGCGACTTACCCGACGCATGGTCAGATTGATCCGTCCGCCCTCCGGGAGCAAGGTCGATGTGCCGGGCTCGATGCGGTCGACGCCGTGAAATGCCAGCCTGGTATCGCCGCCGAGCACGACCGCGTCGCCGGAGCTGAGCCGGACCGAGCGGCTCGGGTCGCTGCGCTTTAAGCCGCCGACCCGGAACAGGCAGGAATCGCCGAGCGACAGCGAGACCACCGGCGCGGCGAAATCCTGTTCGTCGCGATCCTGATGCAGGCCCATTTTGGCGGTCGGGCCATAGAAATTGATCAAGCACGCCTCCGGCGGCGACGGATAACCGGCCAGATCGTTCCACGCCGCTATCAGGATAGCCGGCAGCGGCGGCCACGGCAGGCCGGTGACCGGGTGGGTCGGCTGATAGCGGTAGCCGCGCTCGTCGGACACCCAGCCGAGCGGCCCGCAATTCGACATGCGCACCGTGAACGGCCGGGCCGAGCGCGGCATGCGTGGCGTAAACAGCGGTGCCGCAGCAAAAATCCCGCGCAACGCATCCATCAGCGCCTGCTGCTGGGCGCGATCGAGATAGCCCGGATGGAACCGCAGGCCGCTTGCCGCCGGCCTGGCTCCATGCCGCGCCGGGAACCCCGACTCGACGATCGTTTTCATCGGATTTTTACCGCTCGCCATCACAGTTGCGCGCATGTCTTTGTTCTCTCCGTACGTCGGGATTGTGACGCGCGCCACCCCTTCCGGCCGAACGCCGGTCGAGGATCTTTATTTCAAATGGATGATCGCCGCGGCGGTGTTCTTCGTCGCGCTGCAGATCGCCTTTCTGTCCATGGCCGGCCTGCCGCCGATCGACAGGCCGTGGGCCGACGACACGAATTTCGCAATCGGCCGCGACTTCCTCAACACCTGGATGGGCGGCCGCTCGATGTTCTCGGGCGGTCCGGGGCCGTGGTTCGACGTGCGTACCTATGCGGCGGCGCTGCGCGACATGCTCGGCCCGACGTACCCGGAGACTTACTGGTCGTATCCGCCGCACATCGTGCTGTTCGTCTGGCCGCTCGGGCTTATGCCGTATCTGCTCGCCTATATCGCCTGGTGCGTGATCGGCATCGCGCTCTACCTGTTCGCGTGTTCGAGCGCGCTGCCGCGCGAGCGACTGTTGTTCCTCGCGGTCGCGCCCGGCGTCGCGGTGTGCGTCTTCTTCGGCCAGAACGGTTTTTACACCGCGGCGTTGCTGATCGGCGGCCTGCTCGCCCTCGATCGCCGGCCGGTGCTCGCCGGCGTGCTGTTCGGCATTCTCACCATCAAGCCGCAGCTCGGGCTGTTGCTGCCGATCATCCTGCTGCTCGATCGGCGCTGGGTCACGATCGCATCGGCCGCGGCGACGGTGGCGTTGTTGTTTGTCACGACCGCGATGCTGTTCGGCTGGGACGTGTGGCTCGACTATTGGCACAAGATCGTGCCGCAGCAGATGTGGCTGACCGAGAACGCCGGCGGCTTGATGTTCTCGCTGGTGTCGTCGCTGTTCTACGGCGCGCGCCTCATCCACCTGCCCTTAAGCCTTGCCTGGGCGATTCAATACGCCGGCTCTGCGTTCGCGGTCGCCGCGGTGGTGTGGACCTATTGGAAACGCCGCGATCCAAACCTTTCGCTGGCGCTGTTCGTCACCGCGACCTTCCTGTTCACGCCCTACATTCTCAACTACGACATGGTGATGTTCGGCTTCGTGGTGGCGCTGTTGCGCGACCGCGCCGACAACACCATGCGCGACCATTGGCTGTTGCTCGCGGTCTGGTCGCTGCCGGTGACGATGATGTTCGCGGGCGCGATCTGGATTCCGCTGGCGCCGGTCGTGTTGGTCATGTTCGCTTGCTGGCTGCTGAGGCGCCTGGAGCAGAGCGACGGGCGCGAAGCTCAGTCGCTGCCGGGAAATACCGCGCCGGCTGCGGCCTGACTGGGAGCGCACTCGTAAAATCGAGATCGGTGCGGACGGTTGGCCAACATTCGCCGGGCCGCCAGTCGTTTTGCCGCACGTCGCAGACCGCCGATATGAGGCGTGATATCGTCCGCCGATGGCGAAGGTCGCGACTCCACCGCGGGCGCTCGAATGGTGATCCATGTCGGCAGACGGCAATTCATAGCCGCGCTCGGTGGCGTGGCCGCTGCGTGGTCGTTTGCCGCGCACGCCGAGGATCAGTATCCGGCGCGCACCGTTCGCATCATCGTGCCGAGCTCGCCGGGCGGCATCACAGATCTGTTGGCGCGCGTCATCGGGCAGGCCCTGACACAGTCGTGGGGCCAGCCGGTCATCATCGAAAATCGGCCCGGCGCCGACGAATTGATCGGCACCGAAGCGGTCGTGAAGGCGCCTGCCGACGGCTACATGCTGCTTGTCGCCAGCAACGCGGCTATCACGGCGGCGCCGAATCTGCACAGCCGGATGCCTTATGACTCGCAAAAGGACCTCACGCCGATCCTGATGCTGGGCCAGATCACGCCGGTGATGGTCGTGCCGGCGTCGTTACCGGTAAAATCCGTGCAGGAACTCATCGCGCTCGCCAAGGCAAAGCCCGGCGAGCTCAATTACGGCTCATTCGGCAACGGCACCTACCCCCATGTCGCCATGGAAGACTTCAAGCTGCGCACCGGCACGCAGATATTGCACGTCCCATACAAGGGGGCGACACCGGCGATCACGGCGTTGCTGCGCAGCGAAGTCGCGGTGCTGATTGTCAACATGAGCAGCGTCGATGCCTATGTCAAAGCCGGCGCGCTGCGGATCATCGCCGCCGCCGGCGCCGAAAGAATCGCAGCGCGTCCGGACCTGCCGACCATTTCGGAGTCGGGCGTGCCGGGTTTCTCGACCGGCGGATGGTGGGGACTGTTCGGACCGGCCGGTCTGCCCGGGCCGGTGGTCGATAAGATCAGGGCCGATACGCAAGGTGCCCTCGGCTCGCCGGAAGCGCGGACTCTGTTCGCGACCAACACGTTCCAGCTGATGCGCAAGACGCCCGAGCAATTCGTGCAATTCATCGGTGACGACCTCGGCAATTGGGCGAGGCAGATCAAGGCCGCCGGCATTCAGCCTGATTGAACGGGTAAGCCCCATGGTGTTGTTGCGGCTTTCCAAGATCGCGATGATCGCCGCGCTCGCGGCTTTTGCCTTCATCGTCGCTTACGACAACATTGTCGATTACGATTCGAACTACGAATTCGTGCGCCACGTCTTGAGCATGGACACGACGGTCCCCAATAACACATTGATGGGGCGCGCCATCACCGACGAGCGTATTTGGACCATCGCTTACGCCGCGATCATCGCAGTCGAGGGGTTAACCGGCCTCCTGCTGTTGGCCGGCGCGCTGGCATTGCTGGCGCGGCTCAGGGCGCCGGCCGAGCGCTTCAACTGTGCCAAGATTTGGGCCGTGGCCGGGTTGACGGTCGGCTTTGGCCTCTGGTTCTTCGGCTTCCTGGTGGTTGCGGGCGAATATTTTGCGATGTGGCAATCTCAGACCTGGAACGGGCAGGAGGCCGCATTCCGCATCATCATGGTGATGCTCGGCGTGCTGATTTTCGTCACCCTGCCCGACCGCGACGCCGTGTGATTTCCGCGCCGGGTCGTGGCTTAGGCCGCGCGCTCGCCGGCTACCTTCTCCGGAACCAGCCGCACGCTGTCGAGCGCGCTCTGCGCGCCGGAGGCTCCCGCCTCGTGATATTGGGCGTCTTCGTTGACGTTCCACACGTCGTAGAGCCGTTGCCCGGCGAGAATATTCCTCGCGGTGAGCATCGCCGTCATCATCGCGTGGTCTTGGTTGTTGTATTTGTGCATGCCGTTGCGGCCGACCATGTGCAGCGTCGGATAGCTGCCCTCGAGGTCGAGCCGGATGGCGGCGATGTTGTCACGATACTCTTCGTCGTAGACAGGATAGGCTTTGGGTTGGCGCACCACGCGGGCGTCGACCACGTCTTCGGCGGCGATGAGGCCGATGTGCGCCACTTCCTTTTTGGCGAGCGCGATGAGATCGCTGTCGGACGCGTCCCACAGATTGTCGCCCTCGAAGCAGAAATATTCGAGCCCGAGGCAGTTCATGCCGGCGGGCACCATCTCCGGCGACCAGGAGCGGTAATTCTGCACCCGGCCGACTTTTACGCTCGGGTCGTGGATGTAGATCCAGTTGTCGTCGAACAGCTCTGCCTTGCGCACCATCAGTGCCACGGTGAGGAAGTCGCGATAGCGCAGCGCGCGGGCATGCAACAGCGAGATCGGCACCGGCTTGATGCGCGGCACCAGTTCCCGCACCGGCGCCGAGCTGACGACATGGCGCGCGGTAAAACTCTCGCGTTCGCCTTTCGTGGTTTCGACCTCGATGCGCCAGAGATTGGCGGCATCGTCGAATTCGAGCGAGACCAATTCGCGCCCCATCAGCAGGCGGCCGCCCTGCACCCTGATTTTGCGCGCCGCCGCGTCCCACATCATGCCCGGGCCTTTGCGCGGGTACTGGAAGCTTTCGATCAGGCTCTTGACGGTGTCGCCGTTGGCTTTGGGCTTGCGGCCGATATGCAGCGAGCGCTTGAGCCCGTTGATGACGGCGGTCAAAAGATCGAGGCCCTTGATGCGCTGCGCCGCCCAATCGGCGGAAATCTCGTCGCACGACATGCCCCACACTTTTTCGGTGTAGGTCTTAAAGAAAATCTGGAACAGCCGCTCGCCGAACTGGTTGCGCACCCATTCGTGGAAAGTGCGCGCCGGTGCGACCGGGAAGACCTTGGCGTAGGCGTAGGATGCCATGCAGACGGTCGAGGTGAAGACGCCGAGCTTGAGCAGCGCCTCGAAGGCTTTCAGCGGGTAGGAGAAGAACTTGCCGTTGTAATAGATGCGCGACAGCCGCGGCCGGGCGATGAAATCGTCGGGCAGGATTTCCTGCCACAGCGCCACGATCTCCTTCGACTTGGAGAAGAAGCGGTGGCCGCCGATGTCGAACAGGAAATCCTTGTATTCGACGGTGCGGCTGATGCCACCGACATAAATTGGGTCGCGCTCGATGACGATGACGGAGCGCGCCTCCTTGGTCAGGCAATAGGCGGCAGTGAGGCCGGCGGGCCCGGCACCGATCACGAACACTTCGGCATCGACGCTCATCAGTACAGCTTTTTTCAGAGGGGGTTCGGTTGGCGGGGCGGCGAGGTGCGCGGCCGGAAGGCGAACAGCGCCTGGCCGCTATAGGAGACCAGCGCGCCGCAGGCGGCGCCGATGATCACGGCGAGCTGCGGCATCGCGGCAAGCACGGTGACGATCAAGGCGGCGAAGACGGCGTAGCTGACCGCCTGGGCCGAGGCGGCGACGGCGGCATAGCGCATGGCTTCATCGGCGGAGTGGCGGCCGCTGTGGTCGAAGGTCAGCGCGCGATTGAGCCGCCAGGTCACCAGCGTCGCGATGGCGAGAGAGAGAAGCCGCGCCAGCAACGGGTGGGGGGTTTGGGCGATGACGAGGGTGAAGACCGCGAGATCGGTAATCAGGCCAAGGCCGCCGACGCCGAGAAAGCGCAGCGGCCGCGGCAAAACCGCAAAAAACCGGCGAACGGGGTCATGGCCGGAGTCCGCGTGGCCGGGCATTTCGCCCGCCGCCGCGCCGCACTCGACATGACTGCTTCCCATGACGTCTTCCCGCTTGCGGGCGGCCGCTTTGGCGCCGTTTCCGGCTGGCCTTCGGCCCGTTGTCCCCTTGCCTGCATCATCCGTGGCAGGCTTTTCTTAATGCCGGGCTAGCGCGGTGGGGTGAATTCGCGGCTCGGCGCGACACCGTTAAGAGACCCTCAATCCGCGGCGGCAGCCGTCGCCGCGGCTGGGTCGATCGTTGGGTCGATCGCGCAATAACCCAAATGCTTATGCTGTCTTGCGGCCCGATACCGCCCTCCTATATGAGCCAAGGGAAATCGGTTTGAGGCCGCAGGCTTCGGTTGAAGTCTTGGACGGCGCTCGGGGCGATTTAGAGTTGAATAAGGGGGTCGGACCAAGGGCGCCATTCGGGCCTGCCTGACCTGCCGCAAGAGAGAGGATTTAGGACCATGGCCAAGGTCATCGGTATCGATCTCGGGACTACGAATTCCTGCGTCGCCGTGATGGAAGGCAAGACGCCGAAGGTCATCGAGAACGCGGAAGGGATGCGCACCACGCCATCCATTGTAGCTTTCACCGACGAGGGCGAACGGCTCGTCGGCCAGCCGGCAAAACGCCAGGCAGTCACCAATCCCGAACGCACCATTTTCGCCGTCAAACGTCTGATCGGCCGTCGCTACGACGACCCGATGGTGGAGAAGGACAAGAAGCTCGTTCCCTACAAGATCGCGCGCGCCAGTAACGGCGACGCCTGGGTCGAGATCGAGGGCAAAAGCTATTCGCCGTCGCAGATTTCCGCATTCATCCTGCAGAAGATGAAGGAGACCGCGGAAGCCTATCTGGGCGCCAAGGTCGAGCAGGCGGTCATCACCGTTCCGGCTTATTTCAACGACGCGCAGCGCCAGGCCACCAAGGACGCCGGCAAGATCGCCGGCCTCGAAGTGTTGCGCATCATCAACGAGCCGACGGCGGCGGCGCTGGCCTATGGCCTCGACAAGAACAAGACGGGCACCATCGCGGTCTATGACCTCGGCGGCGGCACCTTCGATATTTCCATTCTCGAAATCGGCGACGGCGTGTTCGAGGTGAAGTCGACGAACGGCGACACCTTCCTCGGCGGCGAAGATTTCGACATGCGGCTGGTCAACTATCTGGCCGACGAATTCCAGAAAGAGCAGGGTATTGACCTGCGCCGCGACAAGCTCGCTTTGCAGCGGCTCAAGGAGTCTGCGGAAAAAGCCAAGATCGAGCTGTCGTCCACGACCCAGACCGAGATCAACCTGCCGTTCATCACGGCGGACGCCTCGGGACCGAAGCATCTGACCATGAAGCTCACCCGCGCCAAGTTCGAGGCGCTGGTCGATGACCTGGTGCAGAAGACGATCGAGCCTTGCCGGCAGGCGATCAAGGACGCCGGCCTCAGCGCGGCCGAGATCAACGAGGTGGTCCTGGTCGGCGGCATGACCCGCATGCCGAAAGTGCAAGAGGTGGTGAAGCAGTTGTTCGGCAAGGAGCCGCATAAGGGCGTCAATCCCGACGAAGTCGTCGCGGTCGGCGCCGCGATCCAGGCCGGCGTGCTGCAAGGCGACGTCAAGGACGTGCTATTGCTCGACGTGACACCGCTGTCGCTCGGCATCGAGACGCTGGGCGGCGTGTTCACTCGGCTGATCGACCGCAACACCACGATCCCGACCAAGAAGAGCCAGACGTTCTCCACGGCCGAAGACGGCCAGACCGCGGTGACGATCCGCGTGTTCCAGGGCGAGCGCGAGATGGCGGCCGACAACAAGATTCTCGGCCAGTTCGATCTCATCGGCATTCCGTCGGCGCCGCGCGGCGTGCCGCAGATCGAAGTCACGTTCGACATCGACGCCAACGGCATCGTCAACGTCTCGGCCAAGGATAAGGGCACCGGCAAAGAGCAGCAGATCCGCATCCAGGCGTCGGGTGGCTTGAGCGAGGCCGATATCGACAAGATGGTGAAGGACGCTGCGGCTCACGCCGAGGACGACAAGAAACGCAAGGCCGAGGTCGAAGCCAAGAACCATGCCGAGGCGCTGGTTCATTCGACCGAGAAGACGTTGGCCGAGCATGGCGCAAAAGTCGGCGAGGCTGACCGGCGCGCCATCGAGACCGCCTTGGCCGACCTCAAGGAAGCCTTGAAGGGCACCGACGCGGACGCCATCACGACCAAAGCCAACGCGCTGGCGCAAGCCTCGATGAAGCTTGGCGAGGCAATGTACAAGCAAGCCGAGCAACAGCCCGGTGGCGGTGGCGAAGCCGGCGGCGGTGCCGAAGCCAAGAAGGACGATGTGGTCGACGCCGAGTTCACCGAAGTCGACGACGACAAGAAGAACAAGAAATCGGCTTGATCGCACCGGGTCGTTCGATGCTGCGACGAGCCTGTAAACCCGCACCCCCGCCCGCAAGACGGGGGTGCGTATTTTTTTTAACTGATCTTTTGCGGAAAGATGATTGGACATCATCAGGGACGCAATGATGGCCAAGCGCTGCTATTACGAGTCGCTCTCAGTCGAGCGCACCGCAAGCGACGGTGACATCAAAGCCGCTTTCCGCAAGCAGGCGATGCAGTGCCACCCGGACCGCAATCCGGGCGACCAGAACGCCGAGCATCGCTTCAAGGAGATCAACGAAGCCTACGAGGTCTTGAAAGACCCGGACAAACGCGCGGCCTATGACCGTTACGGCCATGCCGCGTTCGAGCACGGCATGGGCGGCGGCGCGGCGGCGGGGTTTGGCGCCGAATTCGCCACCACGTTTTCCGATATTTTCGATGACCTGTTCGGCATGGGCGGCGGCCGCCGCGGCCGCGGCTCGGGCCGCGAGCGCGGCGCCGACCTGCGCTACAACATGGAAATCTCGCTGCAGGAGGCCTACGCCGGCAAGGCGGCGCAAATCCGCATCCCGACCTCGGTGACCTGCGAGGCCTGCTCCGGCTCCGGCGCCAAGGCCGGCACCAAGCCAAAAACCTGCCAGATGTGCGGCGGCCAAGGCAAAGTCCGCCACGCCCAGGGCTTCTTCACTCTCGAGCGAACCTGCCCGAATTGCCAGGGCCGCGGCCAATCGATCGACAGCCCATGCGCGTCGTGCTCAGGCTCCGGCCGGGTCACGCGCGAGCGGACCTTGTCGGTCAACATCCCGGCCGGCGTCGAAGACGGCACCCGCATTCGCCTCGCCAGCGAAGGCGAAGCCGGCGTGCGCGGCGGCCCGCCAGGCGATCTCTATATCTTCCTGTCGATCGGCTCCCACCCATTCTTCCAGCGCGAAGGCGCCGACCTGCATTGCCGGGTGCCGGTGTCCATGGTGACGGCGGCGATGGGCGGCGAGTTCGAAGTGCCGACCATCGACGGCGGTAAGACCCGGGTGAAGGTCCCCGGCGGTACGCAATCCGGCCAGCGCTTCCGGCTTTCCGGCAAGGGCATGCCGGTGCTGCGCGCCCGGCAAAGCGGCGACATGTACGTGCAGATCCTGGTCGAAACCCCGCAAAACCTGACCAAGAAGCAGCGCGAGCTGCTGGCGGAGTTCGACAAACTGTCGTCGTCCTCGACGCAGCCGGAATCCACGGGATTCCTCGGCAAGGTCAAGGACTTCATCGATGGGCTGGGCTCGCGGGCGAATTCCGAGTGAGCCTTTTGCCGGTTCCGGCGAGGGCGGCCGGGCCGCTGGTCTTTGACGCCCGGATGTTTTAAAAATGTCAGGATTTTGTCGTGTGGGATGCCATGGCTCTGCCGGCGCTGCAAAAGTTTGAAAAACAGATCGGACGGCACATTCGCCTCTTCGAGCTCAAGAAGACGATCATCGAGCGCAAGATCGGACGCCAGATCCGGCGCTTCGAGCAGAAGCGCGATGGCATCGGCAAGAAGATCGAAGCGCAGATCAAGCAATTCGAGCTCAAGCGGGGCATCCGGCTCGACGACGAGGTGCGCTTCATCCGCTCCTGGATCGAACGGCCATTGAGCACCGGCGCGGTGACGCCGTCGGGAAAAAATCTCGCCCGCACCATGGCGCGCTACGTCGATCCGAACAGTTCCGGGCCGGTGGTCGAGCTCGGGCCGGGCACTGGCCCGGTCACCGAGGCTTTGGTCGAAGCCGGCGTCGATCCGGCGCGCCTAGTGCTGGTCGAATTCAATCCGGCGTTCTGCCGGCTGTTACAGAAGCGCTATCCCGAAGCCACCCTGGTGCAGGGCGACGCCTATAGCCTGCGTCGCTTGCTCGAAACGCTGCTCATTCAACCGGCCTCGGCCGTGGTCTCGGGCCTGCCGTTGGTGACCAAGCCGATCCGGGAACGCTGGCGGCTCATTCGCGACGCCTTCGACCTGATGGTGCCCGGCGCGCCGTTTGTTCAGTTCACCTATTCGGTCGCCTCGCCGCTGCCGAAGCGGCTCGGCGGTTTTACGGCCGAAGCATCCGAACGGATCTGGATGAACATCCCACCGGCGCGGGTGTGGGTGTATCGGAAAGCCTGACGGCGGAAGGCGGACGACAGACGACGGAACATTGCTAATCTGTCCTCCGTCGTCCGTCCTCCGTCGTCCCAACTCCGGCCGTCATGTCTGCTCCGAAGATTCTCGTCATCCCCGGCTCGCTGCGCACCGGCTCGCACAATGCGCGGCTTGCCGCGCTCGCGACCAAAGAATTGGCGCTGGCCGAGGCCGAGGTGACGCGCATCTCGCTTGCGGATTATCCGCTGCCGCTGTTCGATGCCGATCTCGTCACGGATTCCGGACTGCCTGCCGCGGCGGTGCAGCTCAAGCGCATGGTGATGGCGCACCAGGGCGTTTTCATCACCAGCCCGGAATACAGCGCGTCGGTGACTCCGCTGTTGAAAAACACCATCGATTGGATGTCGCGCGGGCGCGACCGCGGCGAGGCGAACTACACGGCTTTCAAGGGCCGCGTCTTCGCCATCGGCGCGGCGTCGGGCGGCTCCGGCGGCGGCATGCGTTCGCTGATGGCGCTGCGGCAAATCCTCGAGCTCGGCTGCGGCGCCTTGGTGATCCCGGAGCAGATTGCGGTGCCGCGCGCCGATCAGGCGTTTGACGACATGGACAATCTGAAGGATGAAGTTTTGGCCGCCGCTCTCAAAGCGGCGGTGCGCCGGCTGGTCGAGCTGGCGGGCGTGCTGGCGTGACAGGGGATCGATCGATGCAGCTTGAACCGCGCGACCGCTTGATCGTGGCGCTCGATGTCTCGTCGGTCGAAGCGGCGCAGGCCATGGTGGCAAAGCTCGGCGACGCGGTGTCGTTCTACAAGATAGGCTACCAGCTCGCTTATGCCGGCGGGCTTGGTTATGTGGCTACTTTGATTGACTCCGGCAAGCGCGTCTTTCTCGATCTGAAGCTGCACGACATCGGCAACACGGTCGAGCAGGGCGTCAAGAGCGTGGCGAAGACCGGCGCGAGCTTCCTTACCGTGCACGCCTATCCGCAGACCATGAAAGCCGCGGTCGAAGCGCGCGAGGGGAATTTGCGCATTCTCGCCGTCACCGTGCTGACGTCCTATGACGACGCCGATCTCGCCGCCGCCGGCTACGACTTCACCGTGCCGGAGCTGGTCGCCGAGCGCGCCGCGCAGGCGCGCGACATCGGCGTCGACGGCGTCGTCTGCTCGGCCGAGGAGGCGGCAAAGATTCGCACCATCGTCGGCACCAAAATGGCGCTGGTGACGCCGGGCATCCGGCCGGCCGGCGCCGCGGCCGGCGACCAGAAACGCATCATGACGCCGGCTAAGGCGATCGCCGCCGGCGCCGATTATCTCGTGGTCGGCCGGCCGATCCTGGCCGCGCCCGATCCCAAAGCCGCGGCGCAAGCGATCGTCGCGGAGATCGCACTCGCAAAAAGCTAACAAGGGAGATGACACATGGCCAAAGGTTACTGGATCGCCCACGTCGACGTGCACAACGATGATGGCTACAAGGCCTATGCCGCGGCCAACCCCGCGATCTTCAAGAAATTCGGCGGGCGCTTCGTGGTGCGTGGCGGCAAATTCGAAAATCCGGAAGGCGCAAGCCGCTCGCGCAACGTCGTCATTGAATTTCCCGATTATGCGGCGGCGTTGGCCTGCTATCGCTCGCCCGAATATCAGGCCAACATCAAGGTGCGGCAGCCCAATGCGATTGCCGACATCGTCATCATCGAAGGCTACGACGGCCCGCAGCCGTAATTGTTCGCCGCCGTTTGACGGAGCGCGCCATGCCCAAGGGCTATTGGATTCCGCAGATCGATGTGAGCAACCCGGAAGGCTACAAGGCCTACATGGCGGCAACGCCGCAGGCCCATGAAAAGTATCGCGGCAATGCGCTGGTGCGCGGCGGTAAATCGGAAGTGGTCGAAGGCTGCGCCCGCTCACGCAACGTGCTGCGCGAATTTCCCGATTACGCCACCGCGCTCGCCTGCTACCGCTCCGACGAATACCAGCGCGCGCGGCCGCTGCGCCTGCCGCATTCGCAAATCGATTTTCTCATTGTCGAAGGTTACGATGGTCCGCAGCCTCCACATTCGGGCGCGCCGCCCGCCGCCGCGGCTAATAAAGGCTACTGGATCGGCCATATCGATGTGACCGATGCCGAGGGCTACAAGCCCTACATGGTGGCCGATCAGGCGCCGTTCGGCGAATCCGGCGCGCGCTACCTGGTGCGCGGCGGCAAGCAGGAAAGCCCAGAGGGCAAATCACGCAGCCGCACCGTGGTGCTGGAATTTCCCAGCTACGACGCGGCGCTCGCCTGCTATCGCTCGCCCGGCTACCAGGCGGCAAAAAAGCTGCGCGACGGCAAAGCCGAGTTCGACTTGGTCATCGTCGAAGGCTACGACGGCCCGAAGTTTTGAAATCCGACCCTCCCCCTTTCAGGGGGAGGAAAAAACGCTATACCCGCCCCAACCGGAGACGAAAACCATGGCCGACATGCGGGTGGTGATTGCGGGAGCCGGCGGGCGCATGGGGCGCACGCTGATCCATGCCATTGCTGCGACCAAGGGTTTGGCGCTGGCCGGCGCCGTCGATGCGCCAGGCTCCGCCGTGATCGGTCGCGATGCCGGCGAACTGGCCGGACTTGGGCAAAACGGCATCAAGGTGACGAGCGATGTCGCGCCGCTCCTGAAAGCTGCCGACGGCGTGATCGAGTTCACCATTCCCGCAGCGACGCTTGCCTTTGCCGAACTGACCGCCGCTGCCGGCCTCGTGCACGTCATCGGCACCACCGGCCATTCGGCCGAAGAGGAAGCGGCGATCGCGCAAGCGGGCAAGCGCGCGACCATCGTAAAATCCGGCAACATGAGTCTCGGCGTCAATCTGCTGGCGGCGCTGGTCAGGCGCGTGGCGGCGACGCTCAACGACGACTACGACATCGAAATTTTCGAGATGCATCACAACAAGAAGATCGACGCGCCGTCGGGCACCGCGCTGATGCTCGGCCGCGCCGCAGCCGAAGGCCGTGGCATCGATCTGGCCAAGCACTCCGAGCGCGGCCGCGACGGCATGACCGGCGCGCGCAAGCCGGGCGACATCGGCTTCGCGTCGCTGCGCGGCGGCACCGTGGTCGGCGAGCACAGCGTGATCTTCGCCGGCCCCGCCGAGCGCGTCGAGCTCACCCACCGCGCCGAGGACCGTTTGATCTTCGCCCGCGGCGCGCTGCACGCGGCGCTGTGGGCGCGCGGCAAGAAGCCCGGGCTTTATTCGATGGCCGACGTGCTGGGGCTTGGCGATAAGTGAGAACGCGCCATGCCGCCGCAAGCCGCCAACAACAAGCTGCGCCTCGTCACAATATACGTGCTCATTGCCTTGGGCTTCGCGGGCCTGCTCGGCGCCCATGAAATTTCCGGCCCGGACGAAAATTCAGACCTGACGCTGCCGTTCATCCTCGCCGCGGCCGGCACGCTATGTTTCGTCGCCGCCGGCCTTATGGCGCGCAAGCTCATGAAGGGCGTGGCTTCGCGATAATCGCGGCGCGCACTGTCATACCCGCGAAAGCGGGCATCCAGTAGGCGCCTGTGGCGACGTTCATTCGCTGTAAGAGGCTGCGAGGCCGAACGTCCAAATGGTGTCGCGCTTGAACATTGACGTTGGCAAATAAACCGAGCCGGGTAGGAGGACGCCGTGTCACGCTACAAGGTCTTGGTCGATGATAACTTCGATTACATGGACCAGGATAAACGCTACGAGCACGGTGTTTTCCTGACCGCCGAGGAGGCAATTTCGGCGTGCAAACGCATTGTCGATTCGAATCTGAATGATTTCATGCAGCCAGGAATGACTGCGTCCGAGCTGTATGACGCCTATACCGGCTTCGGCGACGACCCTTTCATTGTATGCGTAAATGCGGATGACGAACCGGTCCGGTTCTCGGCATGGGAATATGCGGAGGAACGGAGCCGGCTCTTGATTTCGCAGCGCAAAGCATGAGTGCGAATCTTTAGAGCATGATCCCGATGATCCGATTCAATTGATCATAGTCTTGCGCGAGCACGTAGGGCGGAACAGCGAAGCGCATTCCGCCGCCTTCCGGGGCTGCCTGGACTAAATCCGCTTTTGCGCGTTAAATCCGCGGGAATTGCCGGGGCGGCGGCTCATTCGAGTGCAGGCCATGGTCGATAAAATCACTGCTCAACGCGACGTGGAATACTTTACCGAGTTGCTTGCGAAGGCGACCGACGAGAACCAGCGCGTCATACTGCAGCGCCTGCTTGATGATGCAGAAAAACGGCGGCAGTCGGACGACCAAGAGAAAAAATAGCAACAAGAAAACGAACGCCGACCGAGCCGACGTCAAAGACGACGGATGATGACAGCGCCCCGCTACTCCGCCGCGATCGCCGGGTCGGCGATGAATTGCGACGCCCACACCTTGCGGCGCTTCAGGTTGGCCCGGTAGAGCGCCTCGAATTCGACTTCGGGGAAGGAATGGGTCGAGGGCCGCGCCATGAGCGCGTCGCTCCAGGCCTTGAGCCGCGGGAATTTCTCGATTGTACCGAGCGGCCTGACGCGATCGAGGAACACATAGCGCTGCAGGAACGGCGCATAGGCGGCGTCGACCAGCGAATATTTGGCGCCGTTGAAGAACGGCCCGGCGCCTTGCTTCTCCAGCGCCCGTTCGAGCCGCTCGAACGGCAGCGGGATTTTCTCGGCCGCGGCCTTGTAGGCGGCCTCGTCCTCGGCATAGCCGGTCGCCGTCACTGCGCTGGCAAAGGTCGGCACATAATCGGTCCAGGCGCGGTTGATGGCGCGCAGCACCGGATCGTCGGGATGCAGCCGCGGCACGGTCGTCTCATCGAGATATTCGGCGATCGCATTCGACTCGAACAGCGACACCGTGTCGTCGACGCGCAGCACCGGCACTTTCTTGTGCGGCGAAATGGCGAGGAACCAGTCGGGACGATTGTCCGGCTCGATGTGACGGAACTCGAACGGGATGTTCTTCTCGCGCAGCACGATCGCGGCGCGCTGTACCCACGGGCAGGTCTTGAAGCTTACGAGCAGATATTTCGCCATGATGTCCTCGCTGACGCGATCGCGGTGTTTCCTGGGGATTCTATTGTACTTCGATCGCAAGGGAAACAGCGTCCCGGTTCAGTGCAATTTGGGCGCCAGCAATGGCGGATTCTTCCTTAAATCGCACGCTTGACCGCAGCGCAGAGAGAATTTGAAGTCAAGGACGGCCCAAAGGGCCGCCGCCTCCGGCGGTTGCCGAAGGCAATCCTTGACTTCAAATTCTCTCTGCGCTCTCCGTTGACCGTGCGATTTAAGGAATGGTGGCTGCGACGCAGCTTACAAATTCTTGAACCGCGCGCCTACTGACTGCGCTGCGCGGCGTCGCTGACGATCTTGTAGGCCTCGGCCAGCGCCGGTTTCTCCTTCGAAACATCGGCGCCGACGCCGGACAGCGTCTTCAGCAAGTCCGCCTGCTCGTCGGCCGGCAAGCTGATCAATTCGCCGCCGGCGTCGGTCCAGGTCTTCACCGCGGCATTGTCGATCTCGATGGCGCGCTGTTGGAAGCTCGTGACGGTGCTGGCGGCGTCTTTCTCGACGATCTGCTGCAGATCGGGAGGAAGCGTATCGAACCATTTCTTGCTGAGCTCGACGAGATAGAAGATCGCGGCGTGGTTCGTCATGGTGATGTATTTGGCGGCGTCATAGAAGTGCAGGCCGCTGAGCAGCTCGACGCCGGCGACCGAGGCGTCGAGCGAGCCTTGCTGGAGCGCCGTCATCACGTCCCCGGGCGACATGGCGACCGGCGTCGTGCCGAGCCGCTTGAACGCCGCCGACTGGAACTCGGAGGCAAAAATCCGGATTTTCTTGCCTTTGAAATCGGCCAGATGGCGGATCGCGTTCTTGGCGATCACCTCCGCCGGTTCGCCATAGGCGACGGCGACGCCGTGCAGCCCTTTCTCGGCGCCGAGCGCGAGGTAGAACTTCTGCACCGCCGGATCGGCGGCAACGCGATGGCCCTGGGCAGCAGAGGTCACCAGGCCCGGCGCCGCCAGCACCTCGAAACGCTCGTCGACGCCGACGAAGAACTCCGGCGGGATGACGGCGCACTGGATGGCGCCGAACTGCGTGCCTTCGATCTGCCGCGGGATCGCGCCGAGCTGGCTCGCTGGATAAACCTCGACCTTGATGCGGCCGCCGGAATCCTTCTCGACGGCGGCGCCGTAGGCTTTGGCATAGAGATCGAGCGCCGCATTGAGCGTCGGCGTCGTGATCTTCATGGTGAAGATCTTGTCCTGCGCCTGCGCCGGCCCAACCGCCAGCGCCACCACAAGCGCGCCAGCGGCCGCCACCGGACCTGCCTGCCATTGCCTGCACGAAAAGCTCATTACGTCCTCCCTGTCATTATCTTTGGATGGTTGTTTAGCCAGTTTCGCCGCAATCGCAATCGACTGCGGGTTGTCGTGGCTGCGGCAAAGCGGCCGCTCAATCGGCGCGCAGCAGCGAGTGGCCGGTCATTTCCTTCGGCTTCGGCAATTCCATCAGCTCCAACAAGGTCGGCGCGATGTCGGCGAGGCGGCCTTCGCCGTTGAGCGCTCGGTTGCGCGCCCCGAGCAGCAGCAGCGGCACCGGGTTGGTGGTGTGCGCGGTGTGCGGGCCGCCGGTTTGCGGGTCGCGCATCATCTCGCAATTGCCGTGGTCGGCGGTGACAAGGAGCGCGCCGCCGGCTTTTTGGATGGCGTCGGCGATGCGGCCCAAACCCGCGTCGACCGTCTCCACCGCCTTGATCGCCGCCGGCAGGATGCCGGTGTGGCCGACCATGTCGGGATTGGCGTAGTTGAGAACGATCAAATCGTATTTGCCGGAAGCGATCGCCGCGACCGCCTTGTCGGTCAGTTCCGGCGCCGACATTTCCGGCTGCAAATCGTAGGTCGCGACTTTTGGTGAGGGCACCATGATGCGCTCCTCGCCGCGATAGGGCTCCTCGCGGCCGCCATTGAGAAAATAAGTGACGTGCGCATATTTCTCGGTCTCCGCCATGCGCAATTGGGTGCGGCCGGCGTCCGCCACGACCTCGCCGAGGATGTGGGTGAGCGGTTGCGGCGGAAAAATCGTCTGCATGAATTTGTCGAGCTCGTCCGAGTACTGCGTCATGCCGACGGCTGCGGCGAAACGAACGAAACGCTGACGCGGAAAACCGGAGAATTCGGGCTCAAGCATGGCGCCCAAAATTTCCCGCACCCGGTCGGCGCGGAAGTTGAAGCACAGCACGCCATCGCCGTCCTTCATGCCGCGATAGTCGCCGACCACCGCCGGAATGATGAACTCGTCGAACTTTTTGTTGGCATAGGCGTCGGCGACGGCGGCCGGCGCGTCAGGAAAGCGCGGCCCTTCGGCTTCGACGATGGCGTTGTAGGCTTTCGCCACGCGCTCCCAGCGCTTGTCGCGATCCATGGCGTAGTAGCGGCCGCACACGGTGGCGATGGCAACGGATTTCGGCAGCGCGGCGATGAGGCGCTTGATGTCTTCGCCCGCCGATTGCGGCGGCGTATCGCGGCCGTCGGTGAACGCGTGAAGGAGCGTCGGCACGCCGGCATCGGTGAGAATTTTTGCCAGCGCCGCGGCGTGATCCTGATGCGAATGCACGCCGCCGGGCGAAACCAGGCCGATGAGATGACAGGTGCCGCCGCTGTTTTTGAGCTTTGCGATAAAATCAACCAGCGCCGGCGCGCGCTTGATCTCGCCGCTGGCGATTGCTCCGCCGATGCGCGGCAGATCCTGCATGACGACCCGGCCCGCGCCGATATTGAGATGGCCGACTTCGGAATTGCCCATCTGGCCGTCGGGCAGGCCGACGTCCGAGCCTGAGGTGTGCAGGAAGCCATGCGGCCCGTCCCGCCACAGCCGGTCAAAAGTCGGCGTCTTGGCCTGGCGGATGGCATTGTCGGCGGGATCGTCGCGCCAACCCCAGCCGTCGAGTATCACCAGCATCACCGGCCGCCGCCGCTGCATGTCCTTGACCCTTCGCGTTGAAGGCCGGGTATTGCGGATTGTGGCGGTAGCGTCAATCAGCGCGGTATCGTTATTGCCGGGCTTGACCCGGCAATCCATGGGGCAGCTCCGCGCACGCGGCGATTCAGCATGGACCCCCGGGTCAAGCCCGGGGGTGACGATGAGAAAGAATGCGCGTCGGCACTACGCCGCAGCCCCAACCTGCCCGGCCTCCCAACCGAGCATGGCGCGCTTGCGGGTGATGCCCCAGTGATAACCGGTGAGATCGCCCGACTTGCCGACGACGCGATGACACGGCACCACGAACGACACCGGGTTCTTGCCGACGGCGGCGCCGACGGCGCGGGCGGCAGCCGGCTTATGGATCTTGCTGGCGATATCCGAATAGGTGGTGAGGCGGCCCATGGGGATTTGCAGCAGTGTCTCCCACACGCGCACTTCCCAATCGGTGCCGATCAGTACCACGCGCAGCGGCTTATCCGCCTGCCATTGCGTGGGATCGAAAATGCGCTTGGCGACGGCCGCGGTGCGGGCGCTGTCCTCGACATAGGCGGCGCGCGGCCAGCGGCTTTTCATGTCGGCGAGCGCGGCGCGCTCCTCGCCGGGATCGGCGAAGGCGAGGCCGGCAAGGCCGCGCTGCGTCGCCATGACCAACGCGCTGCCGAACGGCGAGGGATGAAAGCCGAAAAAAACCGTCAAGCCTGCGCCGCCCGTTTTCCATTCGCCGGGCGACATCGCCTCATGGGTCACGAACAAGTCATGCAACCGGCCGGGGCCGGACAGGCCGACCTCATAAGTCGCGTCGAGCACACTCGCGGAATCGCGTAGCAATTGCCGCGCGCCGTCCAGCGTGAGCGCCTGCAGGAACGCCTTCGGCGTCAGCCCGGCCCAGCGGCGGAACAGGTGATGCAGTTCCGTCGGCGTGACGCCGGCGGCTTCCGCGATGGTGTCGATCTCGGGCTGCTCGCGCCAATGGCCGCGGATATGGCCGATGGCGCGGCGCACCACGTCGTAATCGGCGGCGGCCGCGGCCAGCGGCATCGGGTTTTGGATGCGATCGGGTGACAACATGGATGTCTCCATTGGTTGCTCCTGATCTAGGACGTGATCATCGCTCAAACCACCCGGTTTCTGGGTTCCTTTCCTCCCCCTTCAGGGGGAGGTTAGATGACAGTGCGCGTCGGCCCGCGCCTCGCCTCGCCCAACGCCGCCGACAGCGCGGTGGCGAAACTTTTCTTCTCGTCGGCGCCCAAAAAGTTGGCGATCGACAGGCGACGGCCGTGCGACACCAGGAACAATCGCTCGATGCCGAATTCCTCGTGCACGATGCGGTCGAGCCGCACCCATACCGGATTGAGCGTCCATTCGCGCACTTCGCCGCGCTGGCTGATCTTTCGCACGGTGAGGTCCGTGGCGGTCACCGTCACCTCTTCATAAGCCCGGGCCGAGCGATAATTGGCGCGGAACGCCCAATAGACCAGCAGCACGTCGAGGCCGAAAAAGCCGAACACCGGCCAGGCGCCAAGCATCAGGAACATGATGCCGGCCGCGAAGCTGATGCCGCCAATGCACAGCATGAAAATCAGAAAGCCGGTCGAGCTCAACGAGCGATGCGGCGTGATGATCGCGGAGAAGATCGCCGGCTCGGGCGGCAGGTCGCTGGTGTCGTCAGCCATGGCGGCTATTATACCGGCAAGATGGCGCGCAAAACACCCAAGCAAAAGAAGTCTCAGCGAAGATTGAAGGCCGCCCGCAAAGGCAACGCGGCGCGGCTCAAGGGCCGCAAGGCGCAAGTGAAGGACGACGTAAAGGCCGCCCACGGCGAACTGCCGCAATGGACCAAAGCCGAGATCGAAGAAGCGTTCCGCCGTTTCGCCGCCGCCAACCCGGCGCCGCGCGGGGAACTGCAGCACATCAATCCGTTCACGCTTCTGGTCGCCGTCGTGCTGTCGGCGCAGGCAACCGACGCCGGCGTCAACAAGGCGACGCCGGCTTTGTTCGCGCTCGCCGATACGCCGGAGCAAATGGCAAAGCTCGGCGAAGCCAAGGTGCGCGATCTGATCAAGACCATCGGCCTTTTTCGCACAAAGGCGAAGAATGTGATCGGGCTGTCGCGCCAGCTCATCGAGAAACACGGCGGCAAGGTCCCGCATGATCGCGAGGCACTGGAAGCCTTGCCCGGCGTGGGCCGCAAGACCGCGAACGTGGTGCTCAACATCGCCTTCGGCGAGCCGACCATCGCGGTGGACACGCATATATTTCGCGTCGGCAACCGCACCGGGCTGGCGGTAGGCAAGACGCCGCTCGACGTCGAGCTGAAGCTGATGGAAGTCGTGCCCGAGCGTTACCGGCTGCACGCCCATCACTGGCTGATCCTGCACGGCCGCTACACCTGCGTCGCCCGCCGGCCATTGTGCGAAAAGTGCATCATCGCCGACCTGTGCAAATGGCCGGGCAAGACGGTGAATGCGCCGCCGGCCGCGGAAGTACGTTAGCGAGACACGCGCTCAGCGAACTCCCTCTCCCCAGAGGGGAGAGGGTTGGGGTGAGGGGGCTCGGACGCTTCAGAATTTTCTCTAACGTCCGAACCCCCTCATCCTGTCCTTCTCCCCTCCGGGGAGAAGGGACGCAGCGAGCGCGCTTGCGAACGTCTGTCTTAGTTGCGCTCCGCCGCCATTCTCTCTTCCGCCATAGCGTGCAACGCCGCGCGGTCGAGTTTGTTGGTCGAGGCGAGCGGCAGCTCTTCGACGAACCAGACGAAGCGCGGGTGCTGATAGGCCGGCGCGTTGGCCAAGGCGAAACGCTTAACCGCCTCGGCGTCGAGCGCGCGGCCGGGTTTTTTGATGACGAAGGCGACCGGCTTTTGGCCCTTGATGTCGTCGTCGATCGGCACCACCGCGGCTTGCGCGATGTCGGGATGGCGCTCCAGCATGCGCTCGACGTCGGCCGGATATATGTTTTCGCCGCCGGAGACGAACATGTCGTCGGTACGGCCGACGAAATAATGGAAGCGATCGGCGTCGCGGCGGAACACGTCGCCGGTGATGTAAAAGCCGTCCGGAGTGAGCGGCGGCGCGACGTTGGGGCGATTGTGATAGCCGAGCATCAAGGCTGGGCATTTCATTTCGAGCACGCCTTGTTCGGCGTTGCGGTTATCGCCGTCGACGAGGCGCAGCGAAACTAAAGGATGCGGATAGCCGACCGAAAGCTCGGGCTGCGGCAGCCCGTTGGGATGCGGCCCGAACACCACCGGGCCGGCTTCGGTGGTGCCGTAGGCATTGGTCACCGAAGCGCGCGGCAGCGCGTCGTGCAACGCCGCCATCAGGCTAGCACTCACCGGTGCCGAACCCATGCGCACGAATTCGACGCTGGACAGGTCAGTCGCTTGGAGCAACGCCGTCTCGCGCAACATCATCGCGATCATCGGCGGCACCGCGGTGAGCCAGGTGCAACGGTAGCGCCCGATCGCCGCGATATAGGCGGGCGCGGAAAATTGCGGCAGCAGCACGATGGTGGCATGCGCCGCGCAGGCGAGCTTTGCCAGCGCCAGCGCATTCATGTGGTAGAGCGGCGCGGCGATCAGATAGCGATGGCGATCGAGCCCCGGCGCCAGCCGCGTTTCCACCACCCAGATGTGGCTCTGGTGCGAGAGCACGACGCCCTTCGGCGTGCCGGTCGATCCGGAGGTGTAGAGGAACATCGCCGGCTCGTTCTGCGCCGGGATCACGGCGTCGAACGGGCCGGGATCGAGAAAGGCGTCGAACGCCGCACCGAATGTCACGCTCGCAATATCGGCGGGGCAGTCCGCCGCACGCGGGGCGTCGCAGAATACGAGCTTTGCGCCGGCATCGCGGATGATGAAATGAATGGTGTCGCGCGGGAATTTGAAATTCACCGGCACGGCGACGAAGCCTGCGCGCATGATGCCGTAATAGGCGGCGATATATTCGGCGCGGTTGGCGGCAAGCAGCGCGATTCTGTCGCCGCGCTTTAGCCCGCGCTTCACCAGCGCGCGGGCAACGCCGTTCGCCATCGAGTCGAGCTGGGCGAACGTGAACTCCCGCGGGCCGTGTTCGTCGCCGAGATCGACGATCGCAATTTTGCTCAAGTCGCGATCGCGCCGGATGAGATCGCCGAGATTGGTAAAGCCCGACATGCGCTCACGCCGGCTTCGGCGGCGCCGTGAAATAAGTGCCGCGGCCGCTGGCGATCAGCTTGCCGTCGAGGTCGAAAATTTGCGCGTCAGCGGTGGCGAACTGCGAGCCGGAGCGGACGACCTTGCCGCGCATGATCAGATCGCCTGGCATGGCTACACGGTGATAATCGACGCGCATGTCGATGGTTGGCACGCCGCGCCCGGTCTGCTTGATCAGCGCAAAATCCGCGGCGAGATCGATCAGCGCGGCAAGGATGCCGCCGTGGGTGTAGCGGCGCTCGACATTGACCACCCATTCCTCGCGCCATTTTGCCTTGATCTCGATGCTGTCGTCGCCGACGGCGAGCACGGTGAGCCCGAGCCACTGATGAAACGGCGCGCGGGTGATGAGGGCTTGGACTTGCTCCAATGTCAATTGTTCGCTCATGGTACCTGACGACGGATGACAGACGACGGAGGACAGATAAAGAGCGGGCGGTTCGAATTGAATCCGTCCTCCGTCGTCCGTCTTCCGTCCTCTGTCAAGGCTTCACCACCACTTTGCCGATGACCTCGCGGTCCTGGATCAGGCGCAAGCCTTCGCGGGCTTGTTCGAGCGGCAGCACTTTGTCGATCACCGGCTTGATCTTGCCGGCGCCGATCAAGTCCATCAGCGCGGCGAGATTGTCGTCGTAGAAACTGTTGGAGCCGATGATCTGAAGCTCAAAGCTCCAGACATAGCGCAAATCTTCCTTCGGATCGTAGCCGGCGGTGGCGCCGCAGACCAACAGCTTGCCGCCGCGCTTGAGGCAGCGCAGCGACGGCACCCAGGTATCGCCGCCGGTGAAATTGATCACCACGTCGACGCCGCCGTCGTAGGTGCGGCGCTGCGGCTTGCCATATTTCTCAACCGCCCATTTCGACCAGTCGGTCTTGGTGTAGTCGATCACCTCGTCGGCGCCCATGGCCTTGAGCCGCTCAAGCTTCTCCGCGCTCGACGCGCAAGCGATGACTTCGGCGCCGAGCATCTTTGCCAACAACACGCAGCCGGTGCCGACGCCGCCCGAGGCGCCGAGCACCAGCACCTTTTCGCCGGCCTTCACGGTCTGATGCGTGATCAGCATACGGTGCGCCGTGCCGTAGGCGACCGGCAGCGCCGCCGCGTCTTCAAAACTCACGCCGGCCGGCATGGCGACGAGCTGGTCGGCTGCGACGGCGCAATATTCGGCCATGCCGCCGTCGAGCATCTCGCCCATCAGGCCTTTTTTCCTGTTGACCGGATTGACCAGCACCCTGTCGCCGGCCTTCCAGCCGGTGACGCCCGCGCCGACCTCGGCGATCTCGCCGGCCATGTCGAGGCCGATGATCACCGGCAGCGGCACCTTGATGCCTGGCATACCGCGCACGGTGAAGACGTCGTGGTAATTGAACGAAGCGGCGCGCACGCGGATGACCACGTGGCCTTCGGCGGCCTTGGGGGTCGGGTAATCGTTGACGACGTCGAGATCGTCGAGGGGGCCGTGCTTGCGCAGAACCAGGGCTCGCATTCCCAAATCCCCAAAACCCGCCGCCGGGGCGGATCCGTCCTTAAATTGCACGGTCAACCGCAGCGCAGAGAGAAACTGAAGTCAAGGACGGCGCGAAGCGCCGCCGCCGCTGGCGGTGCCCATAGCCCGTTGTTTACAACGGGCGTTCTTCCGAACGCCCTATGGGCATCCTTGACTTCAGTTTCTCTCTGCGCTCACTGCCACCGTGCAATTTAAGGCCTACTGGCTGCAAGGGTGCAGCTATTGATCTCGCAGCACAGCCTTGACACAATAAATCATGGCAAGCAGGCGCCGAAACCGATTGGTCGTGTGCATAGACAACAAGAATTATCCGGCCTCCCTCGAGAAACGGAAAATTTATTTGGTGCTCCCCGATTCCGTTGCCGAAAGGCTGTCCCTGCTCCGCATAGTGGATGAATCTGGCGAAAGCTATCTTTATCCGAAGTTGCTCTTCCGTTCGATCGCGCTATCTCAGGCAGTGACAAAAGCAGTATTAGCTGTTGTGTAAATCGGAGTCACGGATGCAGGAAAACTTCCGCCAGTTCCTCGACCGCCTGCGGCAGAACGGCGAGCTGGTCGACCTGCACCAGCCGGTCGATATCCGCCATATCGCCACGCTGGTCGACCAGGCCAAGACCGCGCTCTATTTCCACAACGTGATCGGTTACGACATGCCGGTGGTGTCCGGCATCATCCGCACGCGCGAGCGCGCCATGATGGCGCTCGGCGCCGAGACCTATCGCGAGATCGAGGACAAGCTCTCGCAGGCGATCGCCAAGCCGATCCCGCCGAAATACGTCAAGACTTCGCCGGCCCGCGAGGTGACGCTCACCGGCGACGACGTCGATCTCTACAAGCTGCCGATCCCGATGTCGTCGATCTATGACGGCGGGCCGATGATCACCGCGGGCGTCGTCATCGCGCGCGATCCGGAGCTTGGCTTCAATTCCGGCATCTACCGCTTCATCGTCAAGGAAAAGGCGCTCACCGGCATCGACCTCGTCACGCCGAACAACATGCGGCTGTTCGTGCAGCGCGCGCTCGAGCGCGGCCAGCCGTTGCCGATCTCGATCTCGATCGGCACCCATCCGGTCGAAATCACCGGCTCCGGCTATCGCGCCCCGCTCGGCGTCGACGAGATGGCGATCGCCGGCGGCATCCGCGGCGAGCCGGTGGCGCTGGCGCCGTGCCAGACCGTCGACGTGCCCTACATCGCCGACGCCGAGATTGTGCTCGAGGCGGAAGTGTTGCCCACCGGCTGGACTTTTCCCGAAGGCCGCTTCGGCGAGTTCACGCGGCTGATGGGCGGGCTGCACTGGAATCCGCTGGTGCGCATCAAGGCGATTTCGATGCGCAAGGATGCGATCTACTACAATCTGCACATGCCGTGGGAGAACACCTGGCTCGCGGCGCCGACGCGCTACGCCACCATCCGCGCGGCGCTGCGCACCGCCGGCGTGCAGGTGAAAGATATTAACGTCACGCTCGGCGGCTGCGCCTTCTGGCACGCGGTGATCTCGATCAAGAAGCAACCCGGCGAAGGCAAGAACGCGCTGCTCGCCGCGCTGTCGGTCATGGACCTGAAACACGTCGTCGTGGTCGACGACGACATCGACGTCAACGATCCGACCGAGGTGGAATGGGCCATCGCCACCCGCGTGCAGGGCGACCGCGATGTCATGATCGTCTCCAACGCGCGCGCAAAGCCGCTCGATCCGAGCCTGCCGCAGGGCTACGGCGTGGTGCCGACCGGCGCCAAAGTCGGCATCGACGCCACCATCCCGGAAAACATTCCGCGCGAATATTACGAGCGCATCACCTACGCCTATGCCGATCGCGCCAGGATCGACGACTATGTCGGCGGCAAGAAGGACGCGGCGGGCGAGGCCGGCGACGAGGCGGCGGTGCCGGCGCTGGCCGCAGAGATCCTGAAGGTCATCGGCAAGGCGCCGCTCTATTTCACCGACATTGCCGAAAAATTCGCGCGTTACGATTTCCGCACCATCGCCCGCGCCATCGGCCATCTGCACGCCACGGAAAAGCTCTGGCAGGATCCGCGCGGGCGGCTGTGCGTGCGCGGCTCGGAGTTCGCGGCCAAGCCGCCGCAAAAATAATCCGCCACCGCGATAGCGGGGGCGGATGAAGAGGAAGCTACGTTCGCTTGCTCACAGCACGAACGGCACCAGCATCTTCGTTCGGCTCATGTATTCCGGATACTGTTGCGGGAATTGCTCGATCATGAGCTTCTCTTCCTTGCGGGCGCTGTACACGAAATAGAGTCCGAAAAGAACGAGCGGCAGCGACCAGAACGCGCTTTCGCCGATCGCCGAGCCGAGCATGGCGACCAGCATGCCGGAATAAATCGGATGGCGCACATACGCATACGGACCGTTCGTGACGAGCTCCGGATTCTCCTTCCGCGACATCGGCATGCCCCAGTTCCGTCCGAGATAGGCGCGGGCCCAGATTGCGAGCCCGATGCCGAGCGCGCAAAGCGCGACGCCGACAACGCCCATGAGCATGCTCGCGCCGGCCGCATAGGCATGCGCGTTTCGTATTGCCTGACGAAAGACCGGAAGACGCAGCGCCAGCAGGATGAGCACGACGATGGCCACGCGCAATCCGGCTTCCGTCCGCCAGTGCGCGCGGATGCTTTTCTTCGCGCCCACGGCCATGACGGCCCAGTGCGCGATGAATATGAGCCAGAGCGCGGCGAACAGCGAGCTATAGACGGTCATTGCCTATAAATGGTCCTTGCGGATCGATTTGACAGCGAGGTCACCCCGCGTTCCGCCGTCATTCATTTAACCATTCAACCCGGGCCGGCCACTTCGGGCCGGGACCCGTTGGCTCATGCGGGCTACATGCTATCTTTGCGTCAGGCCGCTATTGCCGCGGCCGACAGATACCGGGAGCACGCCATGCCATCGTCACGCTTCGCCGCCATTGGCGGCGCTCTCATTCTCGCACTTCTCGGCTCGCCGTCGGTCGCCGATGTTATTTCGGAGTGGAGCACGGCGGTTGCGCCGCCGCCGCCGGAGCTGAAAGAGGTCACGGTCAATCCCGGGACCACGGCGCTGCTGCTGCTCGACATCATGAAAGCCGGCTGCTCCGCGCGGCCGCGCTGCGTCGCCGCGATGCCCACCATCGTGCACATGCACGACGAGGCGCGCGCCCACAACATGGTGGTCTGGTACAGCCTGGTCGGCATGAACGGCAATGCGACGCCCAACGACGTCATGGACGCCGCGATAAAACCGCGGCACGGCGAATGGTATCGCCAGGGCGGGCCGGACAAGTTCCTCGGCTCGACGCTCGAGCCGGTGCTCAAGCAGGCCGGCATCCAGACCGTGATAATTTGCGGCAACTCGTTCCAGGGCGCCACCGTCGGCACGTCGCAGGAAGCCGTGCAGCGCGGCTTCAAGGTCATCGTTCCGGTCGACTGCTCGGCTGGCGAGGACGTCTACCACGAGCAATACGCCGCATTTCAGCTCGCCAAGGGCGGCCCGGTCGGCATCACCAGCAACGTCACGCTGACGCGCAGTGCGATGATCAGGTTTTTGAGCCCGTAGGCCTAGGATGGGTTGAACTCGAAGTCACTCCGCCGCGCTTGCCGGCGGCAGCGCAATGGTTTCGACCTTGGACAGATCGAGCTTGCGGGACGCGCGATCGATATCGAGGCCGACGACATTGCCCTCGGCATCAAGATCGACAACCAGGCCCTCGACAATCTCGCGTGCTTCCGCTCCCGGCGCGTTGGCCAGCTCGATATAGAGACTGTCGGTCTCCGGGTAATAGTGCAGCTTCATGGCACGTCCTCACGGAAGTTGCGGTCAAAGAAAGCGTTATGGACCGTCTCGCCGTCCTCCAGTGTTACAACCCGCAGATAGCGTGGTCGAGCCTCACCTGCCCTACGCGATACGCTCGCTGGCTTCGGAAGCGCTGTATTGGTCGTCATTCTTCCTCATATCCTGGTATCCATCTCGGAAAGTTGGCAAGTCTATAGTAGAATGAGGGCATTGTGTTAGGGGCAACCGGAGGCGGTTTCCACCTTTCAAATAAATGCCAGTCAAATGCGCGAGCTAACTTGTGACGCGGGTTCATAACTTCCAAATAAAAGTGCCCCTGCCCGATTACACCATCGCGGTAGGTTAGAGGTTCAACATAAAATACAACGGACGCCAAGCGTTGGGTGCCCATTGCAAAAAAATTGGCAGCGCCTCGCCCGGCGATTCGCTCCCAATCTGGACTGAACATCCATTGCTGCGGAAACTTTATAAAGAATACCCCCGCACCATCTGGCGGTAACTGAGTGCGAGCATTTTTTAATGTGCTGGTTATTGTGTCAGAACTTATTGCTGTGGATTCGATCTTGCATTTTGCGTCCCCGCACCTCAATTGGTTGTGGCAAATGATTTCAAGATCGTAATCATTTCCTCGTTTGCCTTGTGGTTTCACGAAACGAAATGGCCATTGGTTTATGTATAACATCTTAGCGACGTGCAGCTCTGCTAGACCTGCCTCCGGATTTTCAGCCTCCTTCATTTGAGCGAGGCAGTCATCAAGACCTTCAATGTCTTTCAGGTTCAAAAGGCATTCAGCAAGATCAATAGCGCGGAAGTTTCTCGTTGCTTCTTCTTCGCCCACTCCTTCGCTTAATTTGAAGATTCCCGGCTTTGTTGAGTCGGGGTCAAAATGTTTTTTCAGCCATTCAATTCCCATCTTTGACGCAATAATTGCAAAGCAAAGAGTAAAGTCACTGCGATGCTCTGGCGGAATTCTTTTCCACAGAGCTAAAATCTCTTTGATGGCATCACTTGCAGACATTCAAACGCTTCCCGTGTCTCCTTCCCTATGGCTGAACGCAAAACAGCAAGCGTAGCCCGGATTGGGTGAAACGAAATCCGAGCGAAGCCTCGCCGTCAATCCTGGATTTTGCGTCGTTCGATCGGGCTACGCTCGCTACCTGTCTTAGCGCGCCCTGACGCGAACCGCCGCGACTGCCAGTCTCGGCTGCAGAGTCGCCGGCTGCATGAACAGCCATTCGAAATAAGTGGTGGCGCGTTCGCACTTCGGCGGCTGCGCGACGGCGATGTGGTCGCGGCACTGTTTCGAGCAATAGGGCCGCTTGCCGAACAAGCCGCGGCGGTGGGAGACGAGGCCGATGCTGTGATTGCAGGTTGGGTTGGCGCATTTCATGACACTCTCCTGCGGTATTCGCTGGTGTCCGAACCGTGGACCTATTGGTCTGACAATCGAGCGCGGCGGAGGTTCAAACGCGTTGGCGTCAATGCGATAGGAATTAATACCGAATTATCGCGTTGACACCACAAACCTATAAGGGTAGTCCATGAGAGACAGGCCGACGCGAGCAAAAATCACCCCGGCTATGGTTGAAGCCGGGGTGTGGGCCTACGAATGCGTTAGGGATGGGGGGTTAACCTCAGACTACGTGGTACGCGCAGTGTTTGAGGCCATGGTTCGCGCACGATATCGAGGTAAGGCTGGCGAATCTCGGAGTGCGGAACCCCGACATACCGCAGACGAATTTCGATAGTCGCGCTTTGCACCACACCGGCCCGCATTTTGTCCGCGATTGATCGGAGCCGCTGCAAAGTGAATTGTATATAGCCGGACCTTGGCTTCTGCTTTCCAATTCGCTTCGTGAGGTACAGCGTTTCAGATTTTCCCCCGAAGGCCGCAGGATAGTTTTCAGCGTGCAGGATGTGATTGCGACAGTCTCGGCACCAATTGAAATATTCCAAAAGATTGCCGATCAAGACGACGATCTCGGGGTGTTTTTTGTTATACCCGCTGTAGATTTGCCGGATTGCTTCTATGCGCTTTTCCTCGTTTAGCGTGTAAAAATATAAGTTCGTCAAGTCGTCCGGCATCTTCTTGCGCCACGCCTCGGCGTGGTAGAGCGACTCCACGCTTCGCTCTAATTGTGCAAATTCAACAGCGATCACGCCAACAGCGTGTAGATGTTTGTGCTGACCAGGATTATATTCAGGCAACGGCCACATATCTTCGGATTCCGCCATGGCACGATCCTCCAATGACGATGAATACAGCGCCCGCGAAGCGCGACGGCGCCTAGAGGCTGCTTTGCGCGGCGCTCAGATAGTCGGGCACAAGCCGCAATCGGCAATGAAGCTCGGCAAAGCGCGTAAGCCTACCGCGCAGCATTCAGAGAGTCCGACGCGCACAGGGCCTGTGGAAAAGTGAGGCTAAGGTTTCTGGCGCTTCCGCCAACGCATAAATCGCGCTGCCTGATGTTTGAAATCTGCCTTAGTGAGATAGCCGGTACGTGAGCCGCTTGCCTGCCGCACTCTTTACCGCAAGGGCTGCACGTTCCCCATCGTTAAAGCCTAATTTGACACGATGATTGTAGCGGAAATCAAATTCCGCGAGATAGCGATGCAAATGCTTCTCTTTGCAATGCTGATAAACGCCACGCATACCGCGCTTGAAGATTGAGAAATAGCCTTCCGCCGAATTGGTGTGCACGTCGTCGCGCACGTATTCGCCTACACTGTGTTTGACCGTCTCATGCGCGGCAAACAACTGGCCGATCTCTGGGTAGAGGCGGCTTTCGTCTGTGTGCAACCGAGACTCGCGGGCGATATTGTCGGCAACGATCTTGCCAACGGAAGTCTTGTCGGCAACCGGAACATGGAATGTGCGGACGTTGCCACCGCGTTCAACGAGCGCGACAATTGGGCGCTTGTCCTTAGGGCCGCGTGAGCCGCGCGGATTGTAAGGGCGCCCCTTCCGCCTCGGCGAAACGCGCGGCTGTTCGGTCTTGCCGAAATAGGTTTCGTCCGCCTCTACGATACCCCCGCCGCCGCCAAGCGGTCCAAGGTCGCCCTCGCGCATGGCTTCGCGAATGCGATGGCACATGAACCAAGCCGACTGATAGTGAATATCGAGCGTGCGGTGGAGCTGATGGGCGCTGATGCCTTTCTTGCTGGCCGTCATGAGAGCAAAAGCTTGAACCCACTTGTGGAGCGCAATGTGGCTGCGCTCCATGGTGGTTTTCATCGTGACGGTGAAATCCTTCCGGCATTCCTTTTCAGCACACCGATACACGCCAGGACGCTTGGTTGCGTAGGCATGGTTGACCACGCCGCAATGAGGGCAAACCGGCCCGGATGCCCAGAGGATGCGCTCTAAGAACTTGCGGGCCGCTTCATCGTCGCGAAACTGCGGGGCTGAAAACACGTCCATGACAGCGTTTCCCTATCCAATGCAGGGATACTAGCATTTGAGGCTTGTGGTGTCAACGCGATACATAGGAATTAATACTTGACAGCAGGTCAATATTCCTATTAGGAATGCAGATCATCCCGCTCACCGTGGGGGTGCTGGCTGACGATGCCGGCGGCCCTGCGGAGCGGGAGCGGCGCTCCACTCCTCTTTTTTTCTTTTTAGGAGTGATTTCGTGACCGTGGCTTTTGGCAAAACTCGGGCGCACCGGCGCCGCGAGAACGACGAGATGCGTCTACGGTACTTGCTGATGAGCACGCCGCGCATAAATGATCAGCGCGACCGCGGCGTTGGCGACGACCAAGGCCGCGGGCATGACGCAGGTGGCGAGCGTGAGGTTGTCCATGGCGAAGAACGCCGGGATGAATTTGATGCTGTTGACCGCGAACGTGGTGATGCTGTCGGAGTGTGGGCGCTGCCAAGCCTTCGTCACTGTCGGTCCGAAACCCAGCACGCTGACGATGGCGGCAAGCGCCGCCGAAATCGTCGGCTCGTGCGACCACAGATAAAATATGAAGATGACCGCCGCGGCAACGAGAAACGCCCATTCGTACCACGGGAAGGTCCGTTCGCCGCGCCAAAAGCTCATCAGGCACAGCAGCAAACAAACGATCGCGGTGATGCCCATGACCCAGCTGCCCGGCCCGGCCGCTTCATCGCGCTGCACCAGATAGGCGGTGCCGGTGAGAATGCCGAAAATCAGCCAGGACAAGGGATGCGGCCGCGCCTCGCCGCGCAGCGTCTGCCAGACGTAGATTCCGTAAGCCGCGAGCGTGATGACGACGGCAAGCGCCCCCATCGCGTCCTTGAAGATCGGCGTAGCGCTCACTGGGCGAAGAGTTTATTCCGCCGCGGCTTTCGCCGCGCGTTGCGGCAGGCGGTCGCGGAAGTGCGGCAGAATTTCCTCGGCGATCGCCGTCATGTTGGCGCGCGCCATCTCGTTCGGCATGGTGCCGAACTGGGTCTTGGTCAGCGAGGTGTTGAAGCCGGCGAGATCCTGATATTCGGCGAGCTTTTCGCGCACCGTCTCCGGACTGCCGATGATCACCACGCCGGACGCGATGAGGTCTTCGATCGAGGCGGTCTTGCCGGTGACCTTGACGGCGCGCACGCGCTTCATCGAGGCGGTGTCGGTGTAACCCGGCGGCAGCAGCATCTCGGTCGGCATTTTGAGCAGATAATTCACCAGCGCTTCGAGATGCGGTCTCGCCTCTTGCACCGCCTTCTTGTCGGTCTCACCGACATAGATCGTGTTCGACCAGGCGAGCTGGTCGGGCGACGCCTGGTAGCCGGCTTTTTCGGCCTCGTCGCGATAGAGCTGAAAGAATTTCGCCACCGCGGCGATCGGACTGAGCGTCTGGCAATAGGTGTAGCGCATCTTCGCCGCCCAGCGGATGGTCGAGCCGGAGCCTTGCGACGGAATCCAGATCGGCGGATGCGGCGTCTGATAGGGCCGCGGCCACGGATTGACGTAGCGGAACTGATAATGCTTGCCCGAATAGGAAAACGGCCCCGGCTCGGTCCAGGCCCGCACGATAAGATCGTGCGCCTCGGCGAAGCGCTCCTGCGAAGTGGCCGGATTGATTCCGGTGGCGTGATATTCGGCGCCGATGCCGCGCACGAAGCCGGCGATGATGCGGCCGCGGGTGAGATTGTCGAGCATCGCGTATTCTTCGGCGATGTTCAGCGGATTGTTCTGCAGCGGCAGGGCGCGGCCCAAAATGGCGATCCTGGCGCGCTTGACACTGCGCGCCAGCGCGCCGGCGAGCACGCCGGGGATCGGCATCATGCCGTAGGCGGTCTGATGATGCTCGTTGAGGCAGACGCCGTCGAAGCCGAGCTGGTCGGCGAATTCCATCTGGTCGAGATAGTCGTGATAGAGCTCGGCGCCGAGCTCCGGATCGTAATGGCTGTTGGAGAACGTCACCCAGGCCGAGCCGTTCTTGGCGATGGCGTCGAGATCGACGTGCGCATACGGCATCAAATGGAAGTTGAAGAACTTCATGGTGCGATCCTATGCGGCCTTCTTGCGCGCGCCCAAAAATGTTTCCAGGGCGGCAACGAAGGCGTCCGGCTTTTCGATCTGCGGGACGTGGCCGCACTCGGGCACGATCACCACTTTGGCGCCTGGGATCGCCTTCTGATAGGCGAGCGCGTGTTCCTTCGGAAACATGCGGTCGTGGTCGCCCCAGATCAGCAAGGTCGGCACGTCGATGCGGTGCAGCCATTTGGGAAGATTCGGGTCGTGCCCGCGCGGCTGCCAGGCGATCTTGGCGACCGTGGTGCGGTTTTTCAGCGCAACGTCTTCCAGCTCCGGCCGCAGCGCACGCGCGATGATGTCGTCGGCTTTTTTCTGGTCGTAAAAGAAGTCGCGCAAGCGCTGCTCGTCGCTGCGGAGGAACGGATCGAGCTGCTCGACGCCGGCGACATACAGCCCGGCGGCGCCGCAGAGCGTCAGCGAAGCGAGGCGTTGCGTGCTGCGCACGGCGAGCTCCGTGGCGATCCAGCCGCCGAACGACAGCCCGACCAGGTTCACGTCCTTGAGTTTCAGCTCGTCGAGCACGTCGAGATAGAAATAGGCGAGGTCGTGGATGTTATCGAGCCAGTCCGGCGTGTCGGATTCGCCAAAACCCGGATGTTCTGGCGCGATGACGTCGAACTTTTGCGCCAGCTGCTGCATGAACGGCAGAACATTGGCGCCAGACGCGCCATGCAAAACAACGAGCGGGCTGCCGGCCCCGCCGCGCATCAGCCGGATGCGGCAGCCTCGCACCGCAAGCACCGACGTCGAAAAATCCGCCATGGGGGAAGCTTGGAGATTGGCAGCGCACGCGTCAAGGAGGTCCGCGTCATTCCGGGGCCGCGCGCAGCGCGGAGCCCGGAATCCATAACCACAGGCGGTGATTATGGATTCCAGACTCGACGCTTCGCGTCGATCCGGAATGACGGGCTAAAACAAGAAATAACGCTGCGCCATCGGCAAAACTTCCGCCGGCGCGCAGGTCAAAAGTTCGCCGTCGGCGCGCACCTCGTAGGTTTCCGGATCGACTTCGATGTCGGGCGTGGCATCGTTGTGGATCATGCTTTTTTTCGAAATCTTGCCGCGGGTATTTTGCACCGCGTAAAGTTCCTTCTGGATGCCGAGTTTCTTGCGCAAGCCCGCCTGCACCGCCGCCTTTGACGCGAACACCACCGACGACGCGGTGCGGGCGCGGCCGAAGGCGCCGAACATCGGCCGGTAATGCACCGGCTGCGGCGTCGGGATCGAAGCATTGGGATCGCCCATCGGCGCGGCGACGATGGAGCCGCCCTTGATGATGCAATCGGGCTTGACGCCGAAGAACGCCGGCGACCACAGCACGAGATCTGCGAGCTTGCCCTTCTCCACCGAGCCGATCAGCTTCGATACGCCGTGGGCGATCGCAGGGTTGATGGTGTATTTGGCGACGTAGCGCTTCACCCGCGCATTGTCGTTGTCGCCTTTCTCCTGCTTGAGGCGCCCGCGCTGCTTTTTCATTTTGTCTGCGGTCTGCCAGGTGCGGATGATGACTTCGCCGAGCCGGCCCATGGCCTGCGAATCCGACGACATCATCGACAGCGCGCCGATGTCATGCAGGATATCTTCCGCCGCGATGGTCTCCTTGCGGATGCGGCTTTCGGCGAATGCCAAATCCTCGGCGATCGACGGATCGAGGTGGTGACACACCATCAGCATATCGAGATGCTCGTCGATGGTGTTCTTGGTATAAGGCCGCGTCGGATTGGTCGACGACGGCAGCACGTTCTTCAGGCCGGCGACTTTGATGATGTCGGGCGCATGGCCGCCGCCGGCACCTTCGGTGTGGAAGGCATGAATGGTGCGGCCCTTGAATGCCTTGATGGTGTCCTCGACGAAGCCGGATTCGTTGAGCGTGTCGGTGTGGATCATCACCTGGATGTCGTAGTCGTCGGCGACCGACAGGCAGCAGTCGATCGCCGCCGGCGTCGTGCCCCAGTCCTCGTGCAGCTTCAGCGCGCAGGCGCCGGCCTTGATCATTTCCTCGAGCGCCGCCGGCCGCGACGCATTGCCCTTGCCGGCGAAGCCGAGGTTGACGGGAAAATCGTCCGCCGCCTGGATCATGCGCGCGATGTGGAACGGCCCGGGTGTGCAGGTGGTGGCGAATGTGCCGTGCGCCGGGCCGGTGCCGCCGCCGAGCAGCGAGGTGACGCCCGACATCAGCGCTTCGTCGACCTGCTGCGGGCAGATGAAATGGATGTGGGTGTCAAAGCCGCCGGCGGTGAGGATCTTGCCTTCGCCGGCGATCACCTCGGTGCCGGGCCCGATGATGATGGTAACGCTGGGCTGGATATCCGGATTGCCGGCCTTGCCGATGGCAAAAATCTTGCCGTCCTTGAGGCCGACGTCGGCTTTGACGATGCCCCAATGGTCGACGATCAGCGCATTGGTGATGACGGTGTCGACGGCGCCCTGCCGGTTGGTGATCTGCGATTGGCCCATGCCGTCGCGGATCACCTTGCCGCCGCCGAATTTCACCTCTTCGCCGTAAGTGCAAAAATCCTTCTCGACCTCGATGATGAGATCGGTGTCGGCGAGGCGCACGCGGTCGCCGGTCGTCGGCCCGAACATGTCGGCATAGACGGAACGGCTCATCTTGGTCGGCATTGCGGGCTCCTGATCAGGCGGCGGCTTTGAGGTCGAAAACCCCTTGTAATATCCCGTGTGCTATTTTGTAGCCGGTGGCGCGGCGCCGCTCGACGCCGTCGTGGGAAAAATCGCGAAAGCCGTTTTGGTCTTCATATCCGGCATCGCCCGAGAACGAGATTTCGACGGTCTCGACGCGCTTGTACTTGTTCGCTTTCGCCGCGAGGCTAGCCGGCAGTCCGCCGGGGACGAGCTGCGCGATCGATTCGATTGTCTCGATCAGCTCGTTGAACTGGTCGGCGGTGCTCTTGTCCTCACGCAGACGGTTGCCGAAGCGGAGCTGATTAACGCGATCGCTCACCTCTGCAAATGAACGCGGCGGCTCGGCCGCCAGCGGGAACAAATTCATGATGACGAGCAGCCGCCTGACGTCGGCGTGGCCGCTGAATGCGTCAATCACATCGCCAAGCGGCGTATTGTCGACCACGCCGCCGTCCCAATAATGGCGTGCGTCGCTGCCGCTTCCGATGTCGGTCCAGGGAAACTGCGGCGGCAGGCTGCCGCTCGCCAGCACGTGGTGCGGTTCGATCGCGATGCCTTTGGTCTTGCCGACGGCGCGGTTTGCGAATCGCTTCAGTTCGCCGCTCTCGACGTCGGCCGCGGTGATCACGAAAGTCGTGGCGCTGGCATTGAGCGCCTTGAAGTCCACGTGGTTTGACAGCGTGCCCAGCAGCGGATGGGTGTTGTAAAGAGAAGTCAACGTTGGCTGGGACGTGTAAAAATGCGGAACGTACCAGAGCGGGATGTTATCGGTGACCGCAGACGGCACGAACGGCAATGCGGCGATCATCAAGTCCCCCCACAACGCCTTGAGCCGCTTGCGCGCATCCGCCCGGTCGCGCGCGCCGACCACGCATGCCGCGTTGATGGCGCCGATCGAGACGCCGGCGACTGCCTTGAGCGTGACGTTTTGGCCGTTGCGCACCGCGTCGTCGATCATCTCCAGCAGGCCGACGATGCCGCCATATTCGTAGGCGCCGAGCGCGCCACCGCCTTGCAATACAAGGCCGATTTCCATGGACTGTGCCGGCGATTTGGTCAGTGCCGCGCTCATGATGGTCTCCGGTTCAAGACAAATCCCCAGAATTATCCCCATGCCGGTTCCAAGCGCGCCGGCGCACGCTTTAACTTGTGTCCCGCTATCGGAGCGTTATCCTCACTGTCAGATCGCTCGCGTTTGGTTCTGCCGGATGTGACGATCGCCAAGGTCGGATTGGCCTGGATGCGGAGCCGCTATCGGCAGCGCATCACGTGGTAGATTTGATCCTGGTTCCCAGCAGCGGATAGCAGCGCTGAGAACGTGACGGGCGGGCGCAAGCTCGCCCGTCATGATTCTTGCCGCCGAGTCTTCCTGCACAAAGCCTCGGTGGACCATGTTGTGCCGCGCGTCATTTTTTTAGCTTTCCCATGACAGCTTGGCGAAAACCGTAAACGGTGCGCGCGCCAGCAACCGCGACCAGTGTCACCTCTCGGCTCTGGCCGGGCTCGAAGCGCACCGCTGTTCCCGCCGCGATGTCGAGGCGCATGCCGCGCGTCTTGGCGCGATCGAATTGCAGCGCCGGATTGGTCTCGAAGAAATGATAGTGCGAGCCGACCTGGATCGGCCGATCGCCGCTGTTCGACACCGTGAGCGTCAGCGTTTTGCGGCCCTTGTTGAGCTCGATTTCGCCAGGCTTGATGAAATATTCACCGGGGATCATTGCAACCTCTTTGGCATCCTCATCGGATCGGCTCGTGCACGGTGACGAGCTTGGTGCCGTCAGGGAACGTCGCCTCGACCTGGATTTCGGGGATCATCTCGGCGATGCCGTCCATCACCTGGGCGCGTGAAATGACGTGGGCGCCAGCCTCCATCAATTCGGCGACAGTGCGGCCGTCGCGCGCGCCTTCGAGGATGAAATCGGAGATCAACGCGACCGCTTCGGGATGATTGAGCTTGACGCCACGCTCCAGCCGCCGCCGCGCCACCATCGCCGCCATGGCGATCAACAGCTTGTCTTTCTCGCGCGGGGTGAGCTGCATGGCACCCTTTCAGTTCAGCCACAGCCGCGGCAACGGCGCTGCGTTAAGCGCCGTGAGCACGGCAACGAGATCGCGGCGCAGCGCGGCGCCATCGCTGGCAACAAGCCGCGCCACGACGAGCCCGTTCCAGGCCGATATGCCGACTTCGCCTACAAAACGATCCTGCATGACGCGGACCGCAGCAGCGTCGCTGTCGTCGCCAGGATATTTGATAATGCTTGCCACCGCCACGCCGCCGGCTGTGACGGCGCGTTGCGCCAGGCGTTGCGAAATCTCGCCGTCGAGACGCAGGGTCTCGGCAAAAACCAGCGCGCCGTCGACACGCAAGCGCCAGCGGTCAAAAAATTGCCCCTGGACCACGGCTTCGCCCATGGCAGAGCGGCCGAACACGGCGGCTTCCGCCAAAACCAGATTGGCGTCGCGCGCCAGTTCAATGTCGATGCCGCGCCGCAGCCGTGCCTGATCGAAGACGATCGTCTCCTGCGGCAGCCACGCCAAAGCGCCGCCGGGACCGACCTCGAGTTTGACGCCGATGTCCGTGTCGGGGCCGAGCGAGCGGTAGATCTTCTCTGCCGCCGCGGTGGTGACGGAAAGCCGCGCGCCGTCGCCGACTTTGATGTCGACGTCGAAGCGGTCGCCGCCGGTCATGCCGCCTGCGGTGTTGACGATGACGGCTTCCAGCGCGGCTTGGCTATTACCGTTCGGAAAGCGGACCCGCAACGAGCCGGCTTCGTGGACGCGGCCGCGCCGGCTGCCGCCAAGCCCTGCCGCCACGGTGAACGCGACGCGTCCCACGGCGCGATTGCCGGCAAAGATCTCGTTGCGTAGCGGCGCGCTGCCCACCATCAAGCCGGCCTTCAGAAATCAAGCGTCAAATCGCCATGGCGCGCTTCAACGCGCCCTCGTCGAGATCGTCGCGGTTGCAGGAATAGACGACGGCGCCGCGGTCCATGACGGCGAAATGGTCGCCGAGTTCGCGGGCAAAGTCGAGATACTGCTCGACCAGCACGATGGCGATCTTGCCGAGCGAGCGCAGATAGGCAATGGCGCGGCCGATATCCTTGATGATCGACGGCTGGATGCCTTCGGTCGGCTCGTCGAGCAGCAGAAGCCGCGGCCGCATCACCAGCGCGCGGCCGATGGCGAGCTGCTGCTGCTGGCCGCCCGAGAGGTCGCCGCCGCGCCGGCGCAGCATGGATTCGAGTACCGGAAACAGCGAAAACACGTCGTCGGGCACGCTGCGTTCCTCGCGCGGCAGCGGCGCGAAACCGGTGCGCAGATTTTCCTCGACCGTGAGCAGCGGAAAGATCTCGCGGCCCTGCGGCACATAGGCGATGCCGCGCCGTGCCCGCTCCGGCGGCTTCAGCGCGGTGATGTCGCTGCCTTCCCAGATGATGGTGCCGCGGCTCACCGGCTGCTGGCCGGCCAATGCATCGAGCAGGCTGGTCTTGCCGACGCCGTTCCGCCCCAGCACGCAGGTGACCTTGCCCGGCTCGGCCTTGAGCGAAACGGCCCGCAGTGCCTGCGCGGCGCCGTAATGCAGGTCGATGGCTTGCACATCGAGCATGGTTAGCGCCCCAAATAGACTTCCACGACGCGCTCGTTCTGCGAGACCTGGTCGATCGAGCCTTCGGCAAGCACCGAGCCCTCGTGCAAACAGGTCACCTTGACGCCGAGGTCGCGCACGAAGGTCATGTCGTGCTCGACCACGACGACGGTGTGTTCCTTGTTGATCTTCTTCAGCAGCTCCGCGGTCTGCCGTGTTTCCGTGTCTGTCATGCCGGCGACCGGCTCGTCGACGAGGAGAAGCTTTGGATCCTGCGCCAGCAGCATGCCGATCTCGAGCCATTGCTTCTGGCCATGCGACAGGCTGCCGGCGAGATGGTCGCGAACCGGGGTGAGCCGGATGGTCGCCAAAATCTCGTCGATGCTGCGGTGCTCGGACGGCGTCTCCCGCCACCACAGCGTGGCGCGCGCCCGGTGATCGCCCTTGAGCGCCAGTTCGAGATTGTCGAACACGGTGTGACTGTCGAACACGGTCGGTTTCTGGAATTTGCGGCCGATGCCGAGATTGGCGATCTCGGTCTCGTCGAGCTTGGTGAGGTTGTAGACGCCGTTGAACATGACGTCGCCGCTGTCCGGCCGGGTCTTGCCGGTGACCACGTCCATCATCGTGGTCTTGCCGGCGCCGTTCGGGCCGATAATGGCGCGCATCTCACCGGGCTCGATGGTGAACGACAGATTGTTGAGCGCCTTGAATCCATCGAACGACACGTTGACGCCGTCGAGATACAAGAGCGCGGTGGTGAGTGCTTCCATCCTCATTCCGCCGGCAGCGGCTCCCTGACGCCGTCTTCGGCGGCGGCCGAGACGCGGGCGCGGCGCAGCGCCGTCCAGTGATGCAAGGTGCCGATGACGCCGCGCGGCAACAGCAAGGTGACGCCGATGAACAGGCTGCCGAGCATGAACAGCCAATACGGCGCCAGCACACCCGAGGTGAAATAGGTCTTGCCGTAGTTGACCAGCACGGCGCCAAGCGCCGCGCCGGCGAGCGTGCCGCGGCCGCCGACCGCGACCCAAATCACCGCCTCGATGGAATTGCCGGGCGCGAATTCGCTCGGATTGATGATGCCGACCTGCGGCACGTAAAGCGTGCCGGCGATGCCGGCCATGCAGGCCGACAAGGTGAACACGAATAGCTTGTAGGATTCCACCCGATAGCCGAGGAAGCGGGTGCGCGCTTCGGCGTCGCGAATGGCGATCAGCACCTTGCCGAATTTCGAGGTGACGATGGCGCGGCAGACCATGAAGCCCGCCATCAGCGCCACGCAGGAGATCGAGAACAGCATGTTGCGGGTCGCTTCCGCCTGCACGTTGAAGCCGAAAATGTCCTTGAAATCGGTCAGGCCGTTATTACCGCCGAAGCCGAAATTGTTGCGGAAGAAGCCGAGCATCAGCGCGTAGGTGAGCGCCTGGGTGATGATCGACAGATAGACGCCGGTGACGCGGCTCCTAAACGCGAACCAGCCGAACACGAAGGCGAGCGCGCCCGGCACCGCGACGATCATCAGCACGGCGTATGGGAAATGCTGGAAGCCATACCAGAAGACCGGCAGTTCCTTCCAGTTCAGGAACACCATGAAGTCGGGCAGGATCGGATCGGCATAGACGCCGCGGGTGCCGATCTGGCGCATCAGATACATGCCCATGGCATAGCCGCCGAGCGCGAAGAATGCGCCGTGGCCGAGCGAGAGAATGCCGCAATAGCCCCAGATCAGGTCGATCGACAGCGCCAACAGCGCGTAACAGATGTATTTACCGAACAACGCCACCAGATAAGTCGGCATATGCAGCACCGACGATTGCGGTACCGCCAGATTGAGGATCGGCACCACGACGGCGATCGCCGCGACGATAATCAGGAATATCATCGCGCTGCGATCGAGCGAGCGAATGAGGATATGCGAGGTCATGCCTCGACCGCCCGGCCCTTGAGCGCGAACATGCCGCGCGGCCGTTTCTGGATGAACAGGATGATGAGCACCAGGATGGCGATCTTGCCGAGCACCGCGCCGGCCACGGGTTCGAGGAATTTGTTGGCGATGCCGAGCACGAACGAGCCGACCAGCGTGCCCCACAGATTGCCGACGCCGCCGAACACCACGACCATGAAGCTGTCGATGATGTAGCCCTGGCCGAGATTGGGACTGACATTGTCGATCTGGGAGAGCGCCACGCCGGCCATGCCGGCAATGCCCGAGCCCAGGCCAAATGTCAGCGCGTCGACCCGGCTGGTGCGGATGCCCATCGACGCCGCCATGGCGCGATTCTGCGTCACCGCGCGCATTTCCAGGCCGAAGCGGGTGAAGCGCAAAAGCCCGAGCAGCGCCACGAAGACCGCAAGCGCGAAACAGATGATCCACAGTCGGTTATAGGTGATGGTGATGCCGCCGAGGTCGAAGGCGCCGCTCATGAACGACGGATTGCCGACCTCGCGATTGTTCGGCCCGAACGCCGTGCGCACCGCCTGCTGCAAAATGAGCGAAAGCCCCCAGGTCGCCAGCAGCGTTTCCAGCGGCCGCCCGTAGAGAAAGCGGATGATGCAGCGCTCGATCAGGATGCCCACCAAGCCGGCGAATAGGAACGCCAGCGGAATGGCGATGGCGAGCGAGTAATCGAACAGCGCCGGATAACTGGTGCGGATGGCGTCCTGCACGACGAAGGTGACGTAGGCGCCGATCATCACCATTTCGCCGTGCGCCATGTTGATGACGCCCATCACGCCGAAGGTGATGGCGAGCCCGATGGCCGCGAGCAGCAGCACCGAGCCGAGCGAAATGCCGTACCAGGCGTTCTGCACCGTGTTCCAGACAACGAGGCGGTTGCGGATGGCGGCAGCGGCGCTGGCGGCGGCTTTCACGACCGGCGCCGCGGTGCCGGAGGGAAGACTTTGCAGAAGTCCCAGCGCGTCCTGATCGCCGCGCTCTTGGATCACCGCAACGGCGGCGAGCTTGTCCTCGTCCTTGGCGTCGTCGCTGGTGAGGATGATCGCGGCGCGCGCCTGCATCAGCACCCGCTTGATGCGGGGGTCCTGCTCTTTTTCGATGGCGCTTTCGAGAGTCGGCAGCGCGCTCTGCTCGCGCGACTTGAACACGGCTTCCGCAGCGTCCAGCCGCTTGGCCGGATCGGGCGACATCAGCGTCAGCGCGCCGAGCGCGGCATCGATGGTGCCGCGCAGCCGATTGTTGATGCGGACGGTGTCGAGATCGGCCGGCGCGTCGCCGGCGAGCGGCTGCCCGGTTGTGGGATCGGTCAGCTTGCCGTCGTCGTCCTGGATGTAGACCGCCTTGCGTTCGGCGCTGAACATGAGCTGGCCGTCCTGCAAGGCGCGGATGATGGCTTCTGCCCGCGGGCTGCCGCTCGCGGCGACGGCGGCGATGCCGTCATTGGTGTCGTCGAAATCGTCGGTTGTGAATTTCGCCAGCGCGTCGTCGATAGCCGCGGCCCGCGCATTGGTGCAGGCCAGAACGAGGCCTAAGGCCAGCAACAGGGCGGCGAGACAAGCTCGGCAAAAACGCATTGCATATCCCGGGGAGATTACGCGGGAAGGCGGTTCACCGCCTTCCCGCAAACTTGAACGTCAGCGTGCCGTCGTTACGACGCGCCGCCGCACTTCTGCGTCACTTTGTTGAAGTTGCCGCACTTGAGCTTCACCCAGTCGGCTTCGAGATCCTTCGAGCCGGGCAGGTAAGGCGACCAAGCGGCGCCGGGAATCAAATCCTTGGTCTTCCACACCACGTTGAACTGACCGTCGGGCCTGATCTCGCCGATATAGACCGGCTTGGTGATGTGATGGTTCGGCAGCAAGGTCGAGATGCCGCCGGTGAGGTTCGGCGCTTGCGTACCGGGCAGCGCGTCGATCACCTTGTCGGCATCGGTGGTGCCGGCTTTCTGCACCGCCTTCACCCACATGTTGAAGCCGATGTAGTGTGCTTCCATCGGATCGTTGGTGGTGCGCTTCGGGTTCTTGATGAAGTCGTGCCACTCCTTGATGAAGGCGGTGTTGGCCGGCGTCTTGATCGACTCGAAATAATTCCATGCGGCGAGATGGCCGACCAGCGGCTTGGTGTCGAGACCGGCGAGCTCTTCCTCGCCGACCGAGAACGCCACCACCGGAATGTCGGTCGCCTTGATGCCCTGGTTGCCGAGCTCCTTGTAGAACGGCACGTTGGCATCGCCGTTGATGGTGGAGACCACCGCCGTCTTCTTGCCAGCCGAGCCAAACGCCTTGATCTTGGAGACCTCGGTCTGCCAGTCGGAGAAGCCGAACGGCGTGTAGTTGATCATGATGTCCTCGTCCTTCACCCCTTTGAGCTTGAGGTAGGCTTCGAGGATCTTGTTGGTGGTGCGCGGATAGACGTAGTCGGTGCCTTCCAGCACCCAGCGCTGCACCGAGCCGCCGTCCTTGCTCATCAGATAGTCGACGGCGGGAATGGCCTGCTGGTTCGGCGCGGCGCCGGTGTAGAACACGTTGCGCTCGCTCTCCTCGCCTTCATACTGCACCGGATAGAACAGGATGCTGTCGAGCTCCTTGAACACCGGCAATACCGACTTGCGCGATACCGACGTCCAGCAGCCGAACACGACGGCGACATGATCCTTGCTGATCAGTTCGCGGGCTTTTTCCGCGAACAGCGGCCAGTTCGAGGCGGGATCGACCACGACCGGCTCGAGCTTTTTGCCGAGCAAGCCGCCCTTCTTGTTCTGCTCGTCAATGAGCATCAGCACCACGTCCTTCAGGGTCGTCTCGCTGATGGCCATGGTTCCGGAAAGCGAATGGAGAATGCCGACTTTGATCGTATCCTCGGCCTTGGCGGGCAGCGCCGCCAGGAGACCAAAGGCAAGACCCGCCGTGGCGGCAAGCCAGCGGCGAGGCGGTCGCCCGGCGACCGCGCCTATGGGATTGAGCATCGCGATGTCCTCGTGTTTGACGCGCGCGACCGGCCCGGCGCCGTCCCGCAGCGCCCTAAATCGCAAGGAGCGTGCCAAGCCGCGACTTGCCATAAGGGATTGGACGGACAATACGAATCGGCGAGCAGGCGGACCGCTGCGGCACTGGCGCTTATTTTGAATCCGGCTTGGGAGAAAAATTGCCTATTTTCTAGGCGCTAGCATGAAATAATAGGAATGATGCTGCTGTTTTCATAGGCAAGTCTTTTACGATGAGTTACGCCCGTTTATGTCCGTTTGACATCAAGCTCGAGGCCGGGCTTCGATCCGGCCGCCATAAACAGTGCGGCGCAAACGACCCGATGACCAATTTCGTCAACCGACGGCAGTTCATGATCGAATGGGGCCATTGCGACCCGGCCGGCATCGTCTTCAACAGCCGATTCTTCGAATTCTTCGATTGGGGCACCTGGACCCTGTTCGAGGCGGCGCTCGGCGTGAAGCCGCACGAGCTCGGCCCGACCTTCGGCATTATGGGCATCCCCTTGGTCGATGCCGGCGCGCGCTTTCTGGCTCCGGCACGGTTCGGCGACGTCGTCGAGCTCACGTCGCGGGTGAGCGAGTTCCGCCGTTCGAGTTTCGACGTCGAGCATCAGCTCCTGGTGCATGGCGCGCTTGCGGTCGAAGGCAAGGAGACGCGCGTCTGGGCGGCGCGCGACGCGGCCGATCCGTCGAAAATCAAATCGCAGCCGATACCGCCGGAAGTCACCGCGTGCTTTGCCGTGTAGCGTTCGCCGGGTTTGAACGGGACGGCGGTTATTGCTATTGAGTTGGCGCAATAAAAAAAGCCATTGAAGCACCGCATGGCGCGCATTCTGCAGCTCACGCTCAACGGCCGCGCGCGGACCGACGCGGTTCCCGACAACGTTTTGCTGCTGGATTATTTGCGGGAACAGGTCGGACTCACCGGAACGAAAACGGGGTGCGACGGCGGCGAATGCGGCGCCTGCACCGTGCTGGTCGACGATTCCCCGCGCCTGTCATGCCTGACACTCGCCGCAATGGTCGACGGCTGCCGCGTCGACACCATCGAATCGCTCGTGACCGACGGGCATCTCTCCGCCGTGCAGCGCGGATTCCACGAAAAGCTCGGCTCGCAATGCGGCTATTGCACGCCGGGATTCATCATGGCGTCGGCGGGACTATTGCGGCGCAATCCGCGGCCGACCGACGACGAAATCCGCGACGCGCTCGGCAGCAACATTTGCCGTTGCACCGGCTACGTCAAAATCATCGAGGCGGTGCAGCACGCTGCGGCGCTTCATGCGGCGGGTGTTTCACCGTGAACGAGATCCTGCCGGCGCATAATATCGGCGACTACGTGCCGATGATCGACGGCCCGGAGAAAGTGTCCGGCCGCGCCAAATACACCGCCGATCTCATTGCGCCGGGGATGCTGGCGGGGCGAATTTTCCGCAGCCCTTATTCGCACGCCGAAATTCTTGAAGTTGATGTGTCGGAAGCGGCGAAGCTGCCGGGCGTGAAGGCCATCGTCACCGGCGCCGACTGCGACAAGACTTTTGGCGTGCTGCCGATCGCGCGCAGCGAGTATCCGCTGGCACGCGACAGGGTGCGCTATCGCGGCGAGCCGGTCGCCGCCGTCGCCGCGATCGACGACGCCACAGCAAAAGAGGCGCTGCGGCGCATCAAGCTGAAAGTGCGCGAGCTGCCGGCCTATCACACGTCTGCCGAGGCGATGGCGCCGGGGGCGATCGCCATTCACGATCGAAAACCGCAAAATCTCGAGCGCGACGTGTTGTTCGAGCTCGGCGATGTCGAGGCGGCCTTCGCCGCCGCCGACCTGGTCCGCGAAGGCACCTACAATTGCGCCGAGGTGTGCCAGAACCAGATGGAGATGCACGCCGCGGTCGCCGATTACGACGTGGTGCGCGACCGCATCACCGTGCACGCTTCGACGCAAGTGCCGTACTACGTCCACCTGATGCTGTCGCAAATCCTCGCCATGGACATGTCGCGCATCCGCGTGGTCAAGCCCCATGTCGGCGGCGGCTTTGGCTGCCGCACCGAGACGCTCAATGTCGAGCTGATTGCCGCGCTCCTTGCCCGCAAGGTCGGCGGCTGCGTGCGCATCATGGTCAACCGCGAGGAGACCTTCATCACCCATCGCGGCCGGCCGGAGACCGATATCAAGCTCAAGATCGGCATGCGCAAGGACGGTGTCATCACCGGCGTCGAATGCGAATGCATCCAGCGCGGCGGCGCCCATTCGGGCTACGGCGTGGTGACGATCCTCTATGCCGGCTCGATGCTGTACGCGATCTACGATCTCAACAACGTCAAATATCTCGGCAAGCGGGTGCTGACCAATACGCCGCCATGCGGCGCGTTCCGCGGCCATGGCACCGTCGATATCCGCTTCGCCTTCGAGAGCCTGCTCGACGAGATGGCGCGCGCTCTCGGCCTCGATCCATTCGCGGTGCGCCGCGCAAATCTTCTTAGTGCGCCGACGTTTACGCAAAACGATCTGATGGTGAACAGCTACGGCCTGCCGGAATGCCTCGACTGGGTCGAGCGCGAGAGCGGCTGGCAGGCGCGCAAAGGCAAAATGCCGAAGGGCAAAGGACCTGTCAGCAAAGGCCATATCAGTAAAGGTCTTGGCATGGCCTGCTCGCATTACATCAGCGGCGCGTCAAAACCGGTGAACTGGACCGGCGAGCCGCACGCTACCGTCAAGATCAAGCTCGATTTCGACGGCTCGATCGTGGTGCTGTCGGGCGCCGCCGATATCGGCCAGGGCTCGACCACGATTCTTGCGCAATCGGTCGCCGAAGTGCTCGGGCTCGATCTTTCGCGCGTCCGCGTCGTCACCGGCGACAGCGAAGTGGTGCCGAAGGACAATGGCTCCTATTCGTCGCGCGTCACGTTCATGGTCGGCAACGCCGCCATCGACGCGGCACAAAATCTGAAAGCGGTGCTGATCGCCGCCGCCGCGCGAAAACTCGAGGCCAAGCCGGGCGAGATCGAATGTTTGGGCGAGCTCTATCGCGCCGGCGCCCAGGACAAGGGCCTCACCTTCAACGAAGTCGTCGCCGAGGCGCTCAAAGACACCGGCACCATCACCGTCACCGGCAATTACTCGACCATTCCGGAATCCCACGGCGGCAAGAAATATCGCGGCTCGGCGATCGGCGGCACCATGGGCTACAGCTATTCGGCGCAAGTGGTCGAGGTCAGCGTCGACGAGGAGACCGGCGTCGTCACCGTCGACAAGGTCTGGGTCGCGCACGATTGCGGCAAGGCGCTCAACCGCCTCACGGTCGAAGGCCAGGTGCAAGGCTCGGTATGGATGGGCATGGGCCAAGCCATGAGCGAAGAGGCGGCCTATCACGAAGGGCTCATGTTGACCGCCAACATGTTGGACTACCGCGTGCCGACGATCCAGGATTCGCCGCCGATCGAAGTCGGCATCGTCGAGAGCATCGATCCGCACGGGCCGTTCGGCGCCAAGGAAGCCGGCGAGGGCTCGCTGGCGGCGTTCCTGCCGGCGCTGACCAACGCGATCGCCGACGCCATCGGCTTGCGTTTCAACGATCTGCCGGTGACGCCGGATCGCGTGTTCGCGGCGCTGGAAAAACGCGTGCGAACCAAGGGCAACAAGCAGAACGGCGGTGCCTAGTGGACGCGCTGCCGCAGTTCGACCTGGTCCGGCCGCGGACGCTTCCTGAACTGGTCGCGGCGCGTGCCGCCCATCGCGACAGCCAGCTCATTGGCGGCGGCACCGATCTCATGGTCAACATCCGGCGCGGCATCGTCGCCCCGCCGGTACTGATCGACATCAACGGTGTCGCCGAGTTGCGCGGCATCAAAGCCGATGCGCAGGTGCTCGAGATCGGCGCCGCTGCCACGCTGACCGAGGTCGCCGTGCATCCCGACGTGGCTAAGCATTATCCGGTCGTCGCGCAGGCCGCGGCCCATATCGCCGGCCCAACCCACCGCAACATGGGCACCGTCGGCGGCAATCTCGCGCTCGATACGCGCTGCATCTTCTATAATCAGAGCGAATGGTGGCGCGACGCCAACCACCATTGCCTGAAGACCACCGGCGACATCTGCCACGTCGCGCCGAAAAGCCGCGGCGTCTGCTTCGCCACCTTCAGCGGCGACCTGGCGCCGGCGCTGCTGACGCTCGATGCCGAAATCGACATCTCCGGCCCATCGGGGCGACGCAGCATCCCGCTCGCCGATCTCTATATCGGTTATGCGCGCCAGGACGAGCCGGTCACCGAGACTCGCGGCGACGGCAAATATTTCCTGGCGCTGCGCGCCGGCGAATTCATCGCCGCGGTGCGGGCGAACAACACGGCCGGCCTGCGTTCCGCCTACGACAAGATCCGCATTCGCCGCTCGATCGAGTATCCGGTCACCGGCGTCGCCGTGGCCTTGCGGCGCGACGGCGACAAGCTTGCGGATTTGCGCGTCGCCTTCACCGGCACCAATCCACGTCCGGTGCGACTTGCCGGCACCGCGACCTTGTGCGGCGGCGCGCTCGACGACCGCGTGCTGGCGGGGCTCGACGCGTTGGTGCGCGACCAGATCATGGCGATGAAAACGACGTTCACGCCCGGCCATTACCGCCGCCGCGTCGCCGGCGTGCTGGCGCGGCGATTGGTGCAGCGGCTGTTCGCGGGCTGAATTTGGCAAAGAAGATATTTTCGCCGAACCAGGTTCTCGCCGCGTCATTCCTCGGCGGGCCGATGGCGATGGTCTATGTGCTGTGGAAGAATTTCCAGACCCTGGAAGATCCCCACGGCATGCAGCAAATATTGTTCTGGGGCTCGATCTTCATCATCGCGCTGATGCTGTTTTCGCCGCTGTTGCCGAATAGCTGGCTGGATTTCGTGATCCCCTTCGCCTATCCGCTCGCCGCCTGGTCACTGGCGGAGAATTTCCAAATGCCGAAGCAAGCCATCGCGGATTCGCAAGCTTACGAATTTCAATCGGCGTGGAACGTCATCGCCGTCAGCATCGTTTTTCTGGTTGCGATGGTCGTCGTCACCTTCGCGTGGTTTTTTGTATTGGTGGCCGTTGGGCTGCTTTGAGCGGCGCATTTCCAGTCGACGGCCGAGTGCAGGCGCTACGACTCCAATTCCCGCAGCTTGAACCGCTGAATCTTCCCCGTCGCGGTGCGCGGCAAATCGGGCCGCACGTCGATCCAGCGCGGATATTTCCATGGGCCGGCGCATTCCTTCACGTGCACGCGCAACGTCTCGATCAAGCGCTCGTCGGCGGCGTAGCCAGAGCGCAGCACGATGAAGGCCTTCGGCTTGATCAGGCCGTCGGCATCCTCCTTGCCGATGACGGCGGCTTCGAGCACCGCCTCGTGGGAAGCGAGCGCGGCCTCGACCTCGAACGGCGACACCCACATGCCGGAAACCTTGAACATGTCGTCGGTGCGGCCGCAGTAATGGTAATAGCCACCCGTTTCGCGCACATATTTGTCGCCGGTGAAAGTCCATTCGCCGGCAAAGGTGCGCCGGCTTTTGGCGCGCTGGTTCCAATAACCGTCGCCGGCGGTCGGGCCGCGCACCACGAGCTCGCCGATCTCGCCATCGGCAACCTCGCGGCCGTCCTCATCGACGATCTTGAGGTCGTAGCCGGGCACCGGCTTTCCGGTGGTGCCATAACGCACGTCGCCGGGCTGGTTCGACAGGAAGGTCTGGAACATTTCGGTCGAGCCGATGCCGTCGAGCACGTCGACGCCGGCCGCCGCGCGCCAGCGCTTGCCGAGATGGCCGGGCAGCGCTTCGCCGGCGGAAACGCACAGCCGCAAGCGGTCGGAGCCGGCGCCGTGGGTCATGTCGTTATGCGCCAGCAGCGAGGCATAGAGCGTCGGCACGCCGTAAAAAATCGTCGGCCGATGCCGGCGCATGATGTCGAATACGGCTTCAGGCGTCGGCCGCTGCGGCAGCAGCACGGTGGTGGCGCCGACCGACATCGGGAACGCCATGGCATTGCCCATGCCGTAGGAGAAAAACAATTTCGCCGCGGAGAACACCACGTCGTCCTCGCGGATGCCGATGACGCGCTGGCCCATCAGCCGTGCCGCCGCCATCGGCGTAGTGTGGATATGCTTGACGCCTTTGGGATCGCCGGTCGAGCCGGAGGTGTACAGCCAGAATGCGACTTCGTCGGACAGCGTCGGCGCGGCGTGCAGCTCCGGTTGCCCGCGCGCCAGTAGCTCGGCGAAATCATGCACGTCGCGGCCGCGGAACTCAGCCTTGTCGTCGGCGCTGGCGCCAATGAGGATGATGGTGCGCAAGTGCGGCAGACGATCGAGCACCGGCACGATCGTCTTGGCCAACGACGCCGAGGCGACGATCGCCGCGGCGCGGCTGTCGCCGAGGATATAGGCGTATTGCTCGGCATTGAGCAGCGTGTTGAGCGGCAGCACGACGATGCCGGCGCGCACGCCGCCCCAGAACGCCACCGGAAAATCGACGGTGTCGTAGAGCAGGAGACTCAAGCGCTGTTCCGGATGCAGCCCGAGATTTTTCAGCGCATTGGCGAAACGGCAGCTGCGCGTTTGCAGCTCGCCGTAGCTGAGCGAGCGATCGGAATCGATAAAGGCCGCCTTGTCGCCGAGACCGCGCGCGACCGGAGCGTCGACCAAGTCCGTAACCGCGTTGTACGGCCTGCGAACGAGGAGGTCTTCCAGCATCGGACGTTCCACCCTGAGGCAGATATATCACGCCAAGGCGCGTTGGCGCGCCAGGGGTTTTCGCATTAGGATTAAGCGCATCAGCAGGGGGTGACCAATGATTCCGTATCGGTCGAGGCGCGGGCGCAACGCAGTCCGCGGTTTCGTTCTATTCGCGCTCGCGGCGGCGATTTTTCGTCCCATTTCGGGCAGCGCCGACGGCGCGCTCGCTGTCGGCTTGCCGCCCGACGTGGTCAAGCAGGGCTTTGCCTACGGCTATGTCACCGATTACCCCGACCCCAACCAGGCGGACGCGCAGGCGCTGAAGAAATGCCGCGATACCACCATCGCCGGCGTACGGCCGCTCTGCGAGGTGATCCAGGACTTCAAGAACCAGTGCGTCGCCGTGGCCATGGACCCGCAGGCCGGAACGCCCGGCGTCGGCTGGTCCGTCGCGCCGGACCTGCACACGGCGGAAGCGCAGGCTTTGTCGAAGTGCGAAGATACCGCCGGCCCGGGCCGCCGCGCCGCATGCGCGGTCGATCATTCGTCATGTGACGGAAGCGCGAAATAAATGCCGCGGCCGGCCGGCCGTGTCGCCTTCGCGGCGGCCATGCTTGCGACCGGTGGCGCCGCGGCGGTTTTCGCACTACCATGATCCATTCACCAGCGGAGGGGCGTATGCGTTCATATCAGTCGAACCGGTTTGGCACGGCCGGCGCGTTTGTCGCGCTGGCGCTGTTCTGTGGTGGCGCTCTTGGTCCGAGCCAGAGCATGGCTGCCGGCGCGCTCGCCGCCGGCGTGCCTGCTGACGTGGCCAAGGGCGGCTTCACCTACGGCTATTCCAACAACAATACCGATATCAATCAGGCCGAGGCCAAGGCGCTGAACGCCTGCCGCACGACCAAGGACGCGACGACCGACGCGAATTTGCGGTCGCTCTGCAAAGTGCTCCAGGACTACAGCAACCAATGCGTCGCCGTCGCCATGGACCCGCAGGCCGGAACGCCCGGCGTCGGCTGGGCGGTCGCGGGTGATTTGTTGTCGGCGGAACGCCAGGCGCTCGGCAAATGCATGGACACGGCCGGCCCGAGCCGCCGCGCCGCCTGCGTCGTCGATCATTCGGGCTGCGACGGCAACGCGAAGTAGCCGCATCGCCTCATGAGCCGCGCCGGTGCCATCGCTCGCGCGCACGCGGCTTTCGACGACGGCCGTTTCCTCGCCGACTTGAAGCGGCGCGTCGCCATTGCCAGCACCAGCCAGGAAGCGGCGCGCGCCGGCGCGTTGCGCGCCTATCTCGACGACGAGATGGTGCCGGCGCTGACGCCGCTCGGTTTCACCTGCCGCATCCTCGATAATCCGCACGGGCCGCCGGCGCTGGTCGCCGAGCGCATCGAGAATCCGGACTTCGTCACCGTGCTGGTCTATGGCCATGGCGATACCATCGCCGGCCAGGACGAGCTGTGGCGGCCGGGGCTCGAGCCTTGGCGGGTCGTCGTCGAAGGCGAGCGCATCTATGGCCGCGGCACCGCCGACAACAAAGGCCAGCACAGCGTCAACATTGCAGCCCTTGCCGCCGTGCTCGAAGAGCGCGGCACGCTCGGCTTCAACTGCAAAGTGCTGATCGAGATGGCCGAGGAAGTCGGCTCGGTGGGCCTGCGCGAACTGTGCGCGCAGTACCGCGACGACCTGCTCAAGGCCGATGTGCTGATCGGCTCCGACGGCCCGCGCATCGCGCCGGACGAGCCGACGATTTTCCTCGGCGCGCGCGGCGGCTATCCGATCGATCTGATCGTCGAGCTGCGCGAGGGCGCGCATCATTCCGGCAATTGGGGCGGGCTGATTGCCAATGCCGGCATCGTGCTGGCACAGGCGCTCGCCACCATCACCGATGCGCGCGGCGCGATTTTGGTGCCGGAATGGCGGCCGCCGCTGCCGCAACCGGTGCGGCAGGTGCTGGCCGGCGTCGAAGTCGACGGCGGCGAAGACGGACCGCGTGTCGACCGCGACTGGGGCGAGCCGGGTCTGTCGCCAGCCGAGCGTGTCTTCGGCTGGAACAGCTTTGAAATTCTAGCCTTCATCACCGGCACGCCGGAGCGTCCGGTCAACGCCATCCCCGGCAGCGCCCGCGCCCATTGTCAGCTTCGCTATGTGGTCGGCACCGACGTCGATGACGTCATTCCGGCGCTGCGGCGCCATCTCGACCGCCGCGGTTTCCATAACGTCGAGGTGCGTGCCGGCCGCGGCAGCTTCTTCAACGCCAGCCGGCTCGATCCCGCCGATCCGTGGGTGACCTGGGCGAAACTGTCGCTGGAGCGCACGACCGGCAAATTGCCGACCATCCTGCCCAATCTCGGCGGCTCGCTGCCCAACGATATTTTTGCCGACATTTTGCGGCTGAAAACGATCTGGGTGCCGCACTCCTACGCCGGCTGCTCGCAGCATGCGCCGAACGAACACCTCTTGGCGCCGATCGCCCGCGAAGGCTTGGGCCTGATGGCCGGATTGTTCTGGGATTTTGGCGATCCGGCGGTGCCGCGGCCGCCGCATCGCGCTTAAGATTTCACTCCGCCGCGACGGCCGCGTTTGTTCGCTGCGCCTGCCGTTCCATCTCGCGCCGGATGCGGACCGCTTGCGAGCTTTCGTCCAGCGCGACATCGGCCGCGGTCACGAACGCGCCCGCGGCAACGTTGTGCACAAGCTTGACGTGATGAGCGAGCCCGATCGGCAAGGCGCCGAGTTTCAGGCTGCGCGCCGCCGGAATGAGTTTGGCGTAGACGCAATAGCCGCCTTCGCCGTCGAGCATTTCACCGGCTGCCAGGTTGCGTTTGGCGACCGTCACCGCATCGCCGCGCCAGGCGCGGCAGCTGCCGGTCGGCTCGCCGCGCAGCGCCACGTTGAGCACCGAGATCGACAGTTCCAGCCCGATCAAGTGATAGGGCTTGTACATCGCCGCGTAACGTCCGGTGGCATCGGTCGGCAAGCCGTATTGCTTGAAGCAGGCCGCGGCGTAATCGCTTTGCGCCTTGAACACCACATAGACGCCCCAGCGCAGGTCGCGTTCGACCGGCTCGCCGTTGCGCTTGAGCGACGACACCACTTCGACGACGCCGTCGCCGGCCAGCACGCCGCCCAAAGTTTTCGGCCGCAGCACATGAGCGAGCTCGTCGGCGCCGCATGGCGGAAAGATCAAGCCATCAAGCGGCACGTCGAGCTGGCACGCGTTCGCGACCGCGGCCATCTCGATGGCGGATTTGGTGCCGTCGAGAAACGAGTTGAACATCTGCGAGTTCATGCCGGCGCGCTTGGCCTCTTCGGCGGTGAGGCCGTAATGCTGCCACACGCCGTCGGGCGTGACCGTGTGATAGGCCGGCAGATATTTGGTGCCCTTGCCGGCGGCGGCGACGATAAAACCCGCCGAACGCGCCCAATCGACCATTTCGGCGATCAATGCCGGCTGATCGCCATAGGCCATGGAATAGATCACGCCGGCCGCGCGCGCCTTTTGCGCCAGCCACGCGCCGGCGAGCGCATCGGCCTCGACATTGACCATGACGATGTGTTTTTTCGCGTCGATCGCCTCGATCGCATGCGCGATGCCGGCTATCGGATTGCCGGTCGCTTCGATCACGACTTCGACGCGGTCGTCATCGATGGCGTCGCGCCCGCGCTCGGTGAAACGCGTGCGCGCGATGCAGGCCTCGTCCCAGCCGACGTTGCGGCATGCCGCCTTGGCGCGCTCGGTATCGAGATCGGCGATCACCGCGGCCTCGATGCCGGCGATCGACGGCACCTGCGCCAAGAACATCGAGCCGAATTTGCCGGCGCCGATCAGCCCGACGCGGACCGGCTTGCCGGCCGCGACGCGCGCGGCGAGCATGGCTTGCAGGTTCATGGCTTGATCTCCGTAGGCTGCTTCGGAGAAGAGATCTGAAAAAGCGGCGGCCTTGTTATTACTCCGCCGCGACGCGGTGCGAACGCGCATAGGCCAGCAGCGCGTCATCGGCCACCGGCACGATCGGCGCAAAGTCGCGGTGCGCGATCCATTCCGGCCGGGTGAATTTGGTGATGTGGTTGGAGCAGGCGCACAAGGTCAGATAGACGATCTTGCGCGGATAGGGCGTGATGTTGGGCGGCGAGGCGTGCACCAGGTTGCCGTGGAACATCAGCACCGAGCCCGGCTTGCCGGTTGGCGCCACGATGCCGCCCTCGGCGGCGAGCCGCGTCACCGTCTCCTTGTCGAGCGTCCACAGCGGATAGGACGTGGTCAGCGTGTCGTGGCCGGCATTGAGCACGCCCTGCTTGTGGCTCTTCGGGATCAACAGCAGCGGGCCGTTGATCGGCATCACCTCGTCGAGGAACACGGCGATGTTCATGGCCCGCGCCTGCGGCATGCCGTCGTCGCGCGCCCAAGTGCCGTAGTCCTGGTGCCATTGCCAGACGTCGCCCTCGAAGGCGGCTTTGGCGTTGAGCTTGAACTGATGGACATAGACCTCTTCGCCGAACAATTGGCGCAGCGGCTCGACCACCCGCGGATGGCTTGAGAGCAGGCGGAACGTCTCGTTGAAGGTGTGCGCGGCAAAGGCGGTGCGCGGCGCGCCGGTCTTCTCGCGCCATACCTCCTGGCGATCGAGTTTCAGGATCGCCTCGGCGTCGTCGCGCAGCAGCGCGATCTCTTCCTCGCTGAAGCAGTTCGGGAAGAACAGATAGCCCTGCTCGTCGAACTCTTTCAACTGACCCGGCGATAGCTTCATGGCGTTTCCAGACGTGGTGTCGTTAGCGCACGGTGTGGCGCGCGCGGAGCAGTCGGTAATTTATCCCATCGCCCGGGAGCGATCCAGGTTGGCCGGCAGGACAGCTCTTGGCGTGCTCCGGGAACTTCGCCGCTCGAAGCCGGTTTGTATCGGTATATTTTCATCAGGCGCTACGGAAGCCCCTTGCGCCGCCTCGGTTTTTTCGGGCTGGAGCTTAAATTGAGCTTGTCCGGTGACGCAGAACAGGGCCGGTCGCAAAGCCCCGACCGGCTGAGGCCCTTTGCGCTGATCGCGGCGCTCGGCATCGTTTATGGCGATATCGGCACCAGCCCGCTCTACGTCTTTCAAGCCATCGCCATGACAAACCACGGCCATTTCGACGAACTCAGCGCGCTCGGCAGCCTTTCGCTGATTTTGTGGACTCTGGTCATCGTCGTGTCGGTGAAATATGCGCTGGTGGTCATGCGCGCCGACAATCGCGGCGAGGGCGGCATTTTGGCGCTGATGTCGCTGACCCGGGCAAAATGGCACGGCCGCAACAATTATCTTATCGCCTTCGGATTGATCGGCGCGGCGCTGCTCTACGGCGACGGCATGATCACGCCGGCAATTTCGGTGTTGAGCGCGGTCGAAGGGCTGAAGCTCGCCAGCCAGGATTTCGCCCGCTATACGATGCCGATCGCCGCGGTCGTCCTGTTGCTGCTGTTCGTGGTTCAGCGCTACGGCACTGCCGCGGTCGGCCGGGCATTTGGGCCGGTGATGCTGCTTTGGTTCTTGGTCATCGCCATCCTCGGCGCCATCGGCATCGGCAGGGCGCCGCATGTCATCGTCGCGGTCAATCCGCTCTATGCCGCGTCATTCTTGATCCATCATGGCGTTGCGAGCCTCGCCGTCCTCGGCGCGGTGTTTCTTTGCGTGACCGGCGCCGAAGCCATGTATGCCGACATGGGGCATCTCGGCCGCGAGCCGATCCGGGTTGCCTGGACGGCCATCGTCTTGCCGGCGCTGCTGCTCAACTATGCCGGCCAAACCGCCGTTGTGCTGCAAAGCAGCGGCGGCGACGCCAATCCGTTTTTTGTGCTGGCGCCCGCTTGGCTGCTCTATCCGATGATCGTCCTGTCGACGCTCGCGACCGTCATCGCCAGCCAGGCCATCATCACCGGATCGTTCTCGCTGACCCGGCAGGCGATGCAGCTCGGCTGGCTGCCGGGGATGCATATCAATCAGACGTCATCGGAGCAGTATGGCCAGATCTACGTGCCGTTCGTGAACTGGCTGATGATGCTGGGAACGCTGGCGCTGACGGTGATATTCGTAAGCTCGGATCGGCTTGCCGGCGCCTATGGCGCGGCGGTGTCGACGACCATGCTGATGACCACGGCGATCCTGTATCGCATCATGCGGGTGTCGTGGCGCTGGCCGGCGTGGGCAGCGGTCGGCGTATTCTCCGTGTTCATGACCGTCGATATCGCTTTCTTCGCGGCCAACACGCTGAAGATCGCCGAGGGCGGCTGGATACCGTTGGTGGTCGGCGGACTGCTTTTCACCGTCATGACGACCTGGCGCGTCGGCATGGACGCAATCCATCGCACGCACGAGCGCGAGATCGTGACCACTGCGCAATTCATCCGGCGATTGCGCGACCACAAAATCGAGCGCGTTCCCGGACGCGCGATCTTCTTGACGCGGCTGCGCGGCTCCATTCCGCCGTTGATCGCCGATCACGTCCGCCAGTTCGGTTCGCTCTACCAGGAGGCGATTGCGCTGTCGGTGAGCTTTTCGATCCGGCCGCGGGTGCGGCCCAACAACCGGCTTCATGTCGAAAAGCTTGGCGAAGGTTTTTGGCACGTGACGGTTCGCTTCGGCTTTGTCGAAGTCCCGAACGTCGCCAAGGCGCTGCATCTGGAAAAATCCAAGTGTCCGATCGATCCGGACAATGCGATTTATTTCAGCGAGCACGACAATGTGGTGGCGCGCAAGGGCAAGCCGCGGCTGGCCGCCTGGCGGCGGCGGCTGTTTTCGTTCCTGTCCCGCAACTCGATCCATCCCGCCGACCTGTTCAACATTCCGGCGGAGAATTTTGTGCAGATCAGCCGGCAAATCGAGGTTTAAGCGGCGCTACACACGAAAGACCCAGAGAGCGGCCTTGATCGCTTGGACAGCGTTTCTGTTCGTGTTGATGATCTTGTCAAGGACGGCGCGAAGCGCCGCCGCCTTCGGCGGTCTTCGATCCTTGACAAGATCATCAACACGAACAATTGGCAGCCAAGCGATCAAGGCCGCCATCCCGATAGGTGGAACTTGTCCCTTCCACGCGGTTGCCTGCGGTGCGGTTTTGGAGGAAAGTCCGCCAGATCAAGAATTCTGCGGAGGATTCGCCGATGGAAATCATCCCGCTGGGTCCAGGCTTTGCCGCCGAACTGCGCGGCGTGACGCTGGCCGAGGTCGCGGCCGACGATGCCGTTTACGCTGCGGTGCGCGCGGCGTTCGAGGATCATTCGGTTCTGCTGTTTCGCGGCCAGGAGGTGAGCGGCGAGGGCCAGCTCGCCTTTTCGCGCCGTTTCGGGCCGCCCGAAGTGACCAAAGTCGGCTCGCTCGGCACCGGCACCAATTTCGTCATCCTCACCACCATCGGCGACGACGGCAAGGTGGTGCCCGAGGATCACCGCTATGCCATGCGCAACAAGGCCAACCAGCTTTGGCATACCGACAGCTCGTTCAAAGCAGTGCCGGCGCTGACCTCGGTGCTGGCGGCGCGCACGATTCCGGATCACGGCGGCGAGACCGAATTCGTCTCGACCCGGCTCGCCTTCGAACGGCTTGATCCGGCGCTGCAGAAGAAGCTCGAAAATTCGTTTGCCTGGCATCACTATGGGCACTCGCGCGCCAAGGTCGCCGCCGGCCTCGCCACGCCGGAGGAGCTCGAAGCCTTGCCGCCGCGCTGCTGGCGCCTGGTGTGGCGCAACCCGGTCAATGGCCGCGGCGCGCTCTACATCGCCTCGCACACCTACGCCATCGAAGGCATGGAAAAGGCGGCGGGCGAAAAACTGATCGACGAGTTGACCGCCGCGGCGACGGCGCCCGGCACAAGCTACGAGCACAAGTGGAAGAGCGGCGACGTGATCATGTGGGACAATCGCGCCACCATGCATCGCGGCCGGCCGTGGCCCGGCAACGAGCCGCGCTACATGGTGCGCACGACGATCTCGGCGACCGCGGCGGACGGCCTCGAAACCATGCGCCCGCCGTCATTGCAGGCGGCGGAATAGAGCCGGCGCACGCAGTGAACGTTCATCTGGTCGGCAGTATTGGCCTCGATACGGTGGATGAGGTTTTCCGCACCGTCGGAGAATTGCTCGGGCCTTATCTGCGCCGCGTTCCCGACGGCGAGGTCGGCGGGCGGCGGCTGTGGATCAGCTGGCAATATCCGCTGCTGCGCGCCAGCGTGTTCCTGCGGCCGGATCCGTCCGGCGCCGTCCGGCCGACCAATCGCTTTCCGCTCTTGACCCTGGCCGAAGGCGTTGCGCCCGCGGACGTGCGCTTCGGCGAGCTCGGCTATGCCCGCGAGGCGCGCGCCTCCTATCTCGATTTTGTGGCGGCGCGCGACAATGGCACGCTACCCAAGGGCATCCGCTTTCAGGTCTGCCTGCCGACGCCGTTTGCCGTGGTGAGCTCGGTCGTCGTGCCCGCGGTGCTGCCCGTGGTCGAGGCCGCTTACGAGCGCGCCATGATTGCCGAAGTCGCCGCGCTCTGCCGGCATATCCCGCATCGCGATCTCGCCATCCAGTGGGACGTGTGCAACGAGATGGTGGTCTGGGACGGCCAGGCCAGCGATGCCGTGCCCGCCGGCGTGCCGCGCGAACAACTGATCGAGCGCATGCAGCGGCTGTGCGCCGCGATCCCGGGCGACGTCGAGTTCGGCCTGCATCTTTGCTACGGCGATTTCGGCGCCAAACATTTCGTCGAGCCGAAGGACGCGGCGAAGATGGTCGAATTCGCCAATGCGCTGGCGAAAGCTATACCGCACAAGCTCGCCTATATTCACATGCCGGTGCCGATCGAGCGCAACGACGACGCGTTTTATGCACCGTTCCGCGATCTCAAGCTCGGCGACGGCACCGAGCTTTTTCTCGGCCTCGTTCATGCCAAGGACGGTGTCGACGGCACGCGGGCCCGGCTCGCGGCGGCGCAGCGCTACGCGCAGAAATTCGGCATCGCCACCGAATGCGGCATGGCGCGTGCTCGCTCGGAAGACACGGTGCGCGCGCTCCTGAAAATCCATGCCGACATCTGCGCCGGCGCCTAGGCGCCTTCGGGTCATCGCAACACAAAGGTGCACGCAGTGATGTGCTTTTTCCGCATCGCGTTCTGCTGCGCAATGATCGCGCTGAGCGGCGGCGCGCATGCCCAGACTTGGCCGAGCCGTCCGATCAAGCTGATCGTGCCGACCGGGCCCGGCGCCGCCACTGACGTGATGGCGCGGCTCGTGGCCGACGGCGTGTCGCGCACGCTCGGCCAGGCGATGTTCGTCGAAAATGTCCCCGGCGCCTCAGGCATCCTCGCCCATGAGACCGCCGCGCGCGCCACGCCCGACGGCTATACGCTGTTGTTCACCAACACTTCCGGCATGGCCATCAATCTCATTTCGTTCAAGCAACTGCCGTACGATCCGACGCGCGATTTCACCGCCGTGGCCGTGGTGTGCAATCTGGCGCCGCAAATGTTGTCGGTGAACGAGGCGCTGCCGGTGACGTCGGTTGCCGAGCTGATCGCCTATGCCAAGGCCAATCCGGGTAAGCTGTCCATCGCCTTCGACAACACCGCGGGCGCCGCGGCGTTCGGCGCAAAGCTGTTCAACAAGCGCGCCGGCCTCGATCTGATCGAAGTGCCGTATCGCTCCGGCGCGCAGATGGTCCAGGACGTTGCCGGCGGCATCAATCAGGTGATGATGAGCTCGATCGCCGCCGCCAACGCGGTGGTCCAGGCCGGCAAGGTGCGCCGCCTCGCGGTCACCTCGGACATGCGTTTCCCGGGATTGCCGGACCTGCCGTCGCTGCGCGAGACGGTGCCCGGCGTGGTGATGAACGGTTTCTTCGCCATCGTGGCGCCCGCGGGCACGCCTGCCGAGATCGTCGCCCGGCTCAATCGCGAGATCGGCCTGTACCTCAATGGCCCCGAGATCCGCGACCGGCTGCTGGCCTTCGGGCTCGCCACCGCTGGCGGCGGCACGCCCGAGAGCGCCGCCGCGACCATCCGCAAGGAGCAGGAAGAGTGGCGCGCGTTCGGCAAGGAACTCAACGTCGAGCCGCAGTGACGGTCGCGCGAGCACGAGGGGACATCATGGCGCGCAACGTTTATCTTGTCGGCAGCGTGCCGATGGTGAATGCGGCGGCGGTTTTCGAATCGGTCAGCGCCGCTCTTGGCCCGCGCATCAAGCGGCTGCCCGACGGCGAGACCGGCGCCCGCGGCGACTGGATCACTTGGCTCGAGCCGGTGTTTTCTGAAAATCCAGCGCTACAAAAATCCGGCGAGTTCTTCCGCGTGCACGCGAGCGGCACCGGGCGCGAACGTTACACGCTGAAACCTGGATTTCGCGCCGAAGACGTACGCTTCGACAATCTGTTCTATGCGGATATTGCGAAGACATCCTACGCCGACTTCAGACGGCTGAAGGATGCCGGCAAGATCGCCGCCGGCACAAAATTCCAGGTCGACCTGGTGCCGGCGCATTCGGTGATCTGGTTGTTCCTGGTCGATGCCCTGCATGCGCCGGTCGATCCGCTCTACAACGACGCGGTCAAGCGCGAGATCGACAAGATCGCCGCCGCCATCCCACACGATGAATTGGCCATCCAGTTCGACGTCGCATCCGCCGTGTTCGCGCGACTCGAACGCAACGAGGCGTCGAGCTACGGCCGCAGCAAGGCGGAAATGCAAGAGACGTTCAGCGCCATCGTCGCCGACCTCGGCAACCGCGTGCCGGCCGGCGTCGATCTGCTCTATCACCTCTGCTACGGCGATTCGAACCATCGCCACGTGGTCGAGCCGACCGACATGGGCGACATGGTCGAATTCGCCAATCGGCTAGCGCGCACGATCAAGCGGCCGATCGATCTCATTCACATGCCGGTGCCGCGCAACCGCGCCGACGATGCCTATTTCGCGCCCTTGAAACGGCTGACGCTACGGCCCGAAACCGAGCTCTGTCTGGGCCTCGTCCATTACACCGACGGTGTCGATGGCACGAAGCAACGCCTGGCGACGGCGAGGAAATACGCCGAAAAATTCTCCATCGCCACCGAATGCGGCTTTGGCCGGCGCGATCCGCGCACGATTCGGGACCTGCTGCGCATCCACGCCGAAGTTGCGGATCTGGATTAGGGCGTGAACTCATAAATGCGCCCGGACCTCAGGCCACTTGGGGTCTCCACGCGATGACGCCTTCCGTCCGCGCCCGCACTTCCGGCGAGGCCAGACACGTGGCCACCGCCTCGTAGCCTGAGGCACCGGGATAGGGGGCGACGCTGATCGGGGGACTGTGATTGCCGGGACAGAAAATGATCGCCTCTTCGGCACCCACTGCGGCCAAGTCCAGAATCGCGCAAGAGCGCGTGAGCAAGAAAAGCGACCGCGCGCCGGGCCCGCGGCGGCGGAGGTTGGCGATTAGGGCCTCTTGTGCGGCTTGGTCCAGCCCCTGTTCCACCATGTCAACAACCACGATGGCCGCACCTTCGGATTCCAGTCCGACAAGAAGGGCAACCAGGGCCTCCGAGGCCGCAGCACCGTCTTCAACGAGCCAAGCCAAGGTCTGATCGACCCTGGACTTAAGTGCCGGGTCGGCGTCCAGTTGCGCCCGCGCCGCCGCGCCGCCGTGCTCCAACCGATCGAGGCCCAAGAAGACGGCGTCAGGCAGGGTTTCGGCAAGACGCTTGGCCAGCCGTGTTTTGCCGCTGCCCAACGGACCGATGATGTAATTCAACGGCCGCACGTCTCTTAGTTCGAATCGTTCGCCGCCCCAAGGCCAAGGAAGATCGAAGGCGACGCTGAACTCGGCGGGCGGTCCCAGCAGGCGCGCCAGTTCTCTGGCTGTCGGGGACTTGCCCTGCGCGAGATCGGCCCGAAGGTCACGGACCTTCTCGACCACGCCGGTCAACTGGCGGATTCGGCCTTCGAGTATTGTCTGGTGCGCGGCCAGGGCCGGCTCCAAGCCTTGAGGATCATCTCCGAGCACCCGCGCTACCTGGGAAAGGCTGAGTCCGAGCGCGCGCAGGGCTACGATCTCGGCGGCTCGGGCCATCTCGTCGGGACCATAGACCCGCCACCCGGCCGCAGTGCGGCTGGGGGTTATTAGGCCGTGTCGCTCATAGAGCCGCAGCGCCTTTGCGGAGACGCCGAGGCGCTGAGCGGCCGCGGAGGGGTTCAGAAATTGGGCGGAAGCGCTCACGAATCACCTCGTTGTTTGCTGACCGCTGTCGTTATCGGGGCAGTCCCAGGGGCCGGGTCAAGAGGGTGTTCGCGGCATTCGGCAATTTTCTCCGCGGACCCAGACAACGCGCCGACCTCGACGTTCAGCGAGCGGGATGATGAGCCGCATTCAGGCTACGGCTGCGCGTTAATGAGTCCGCGCCTAGGCTGCCTCAGCGACGAAACGATTGCGCATCTTGCCGAGGCTTTCGATCTCGGTCTCCATGACGTCGCCGGCTTTGAGAAAAGTATTGGTGCCTTGGCCGACGCCGCCGCAGGTGCCGCAGCTGAACACGTCGCCGCTCTGCAAAGATAAAATGTCGGAGGCGTATTCGATCTGCTCTTCGGGCGTGAAGATGAATTGCGAGGTGTTGCCGTTCTGCTTGGTCTCGCCATTCACGGTGAGGCGGATGAACAGGTTCATGTGGTCCGGCACGAACGCGCGCGGCACCAGGAACGGTCCCATCGGCGCGAAATTGTCGTGGCTCTTGCCGCCGAGCCAGTCCGAGCGCAGCCCCGGCCGGTCCGGGCGGATCTGCAGGTCGCGGCAGGACACGTCGTTGGTGGTCATGAAGCCGGCGACGTGATCGAGCGCGCGCTCGGCCTTGATGTGCTTGCCCGGTTTGCTGATCGCGAGCGCTATTTCCGCTTCCCAGTCGATCTTTTTCATGCCGCGCGGAATTTCGATATCGTCATAGGCGCCGGCCAGCGTGATCGGAGCTTTCAGGAACAGATACGGATGCGAGGTCGATTTCTCGCCGGTGAATTTCGGGCCGCCGGCCGGCTTCATGCCGGCGCGGATCATCTCGTCGACGTGCTCCTGAAAATTTTGCGCGGCGTAGAACATCTTGCCGGGGCGCCCGACCGGCGGCAGCGCGCGCAGGCTCGCGAGCTTAGCGGCGCCCGGCCGGCCTTCCTTTTCGAGAAAGCCGACGATCTCCTGCAGCATGGAAAAATTGGCGTCCCAGTTTGCCAACAGGCCATCGATACTCTCGGTCGAGTTCAAATAATCCTTGCGCAGCGCGGCGCGATGCGCCGCCGCGAGCTCGATGACGTCATCGCCCAGCACGATGGCGGCGAAGGGCCTGCCGCCTTGTTTGGCGAACGCGCCAAGCTTGAATGGAGTGCCGTTCATGGGTCGCTTCCTCGTATGTCAGACGGAATGTAGCCAAGCCGACAACAGCCGGCTTGGCTGGCTTAAGCGCGTATCTCAGGTGAAGGAAAAACTTAAGGCTTCTTCGCCTCGGCGTAGGGATAGATCATGTCGCCGGTCTTATATTCCTTCGGCCACACGATGACTTCGTGAGTGGTGTCCTTGAACTGATCCATGCCATTGCCGGTGACATGCTGGAACTGGGTGAAGAAGACACGCGACTTCGCCCACTCGCCGTCTTTGCCGAAGGCGATATCGCCGACCACGGTCTTGAACGTGTGGCCGCGCATGTAATCGGCGAGCTTGGCGTGATCGAGGCTCTTGGTGGCTTCGACAGCTTGGGCGAGGACTTGGCCTGCGGCGTAGCCGAGCGGCGGGAACGCCCAGCCGCCCGGATCGATTCCTTGGGTCGCGGCGGCGGCCTGGTACTTCGCCAGCAGTTCCTTGGTGCCGGGGAACACCATGCTCGGCGCCGGCAGGAACACTTCGTTGTTGACGATGCCGTTCGAGAGCGGTCCAAGCTGCGCTTTGATCGGCGTAACCAGGAGCCCGATGAAGGCGCCGCCGAACATTTTCGGCGTCAGCCCGACTTCGTTGGCGGCCCGGATGATGCCGACGGAGTCCGGCGGATAGGCGGCGACGAAGACGATATCGGGATTGAGCGCCTGCACCGCGCGCATGATCGGCGTGTAGTCGGTCGTGGTCGGCGGATATTTCTGGTCGAGGACCAGGTCGAAGCCGCCGATCTCCTTGATGCTTTGCCGCGCGCCGTCGGCGGCGTTCTGGGCGAATTCGGCGTCGGCGGCGACGATCGCAACTGTCTTCGGCCGCGGCGTGGCCGCAGCGGCGAGCTCGAAGAAGCCGTAGGCAAAGGCCTTCTGCGGCTCGGGCCCGGTCGGCAGCATCGAGAAGTACTGGTTGTAATGGAATTTGCTGTTGGCGGCGTTGGCCAGAATGCCGATCGTGGTCTTGTGGTACTGCATCAGGACCGGGATCGCCGGAGCCACCATATTGGTCGCATAGGGACCGATCAGCAGATCGACTTTGTCGACGTCGATCAGCTTGGTGTAGAGCTGCGGCACGTTCGCCGGATTGCTCTGGTCGTCATAGAACACCAGTTCGACCGGACGCCCGAGCAGGCCGCCCTTGGCGTTGACGTCGTCGCGCCAGATTTGCAGCGCGGTCAGCACCTGCTTGCCGATCGGCGCCACGCCGCCGGTGAGCGCCATGGACATGCCGATCCTGATCGGATCGGCGGCCTTGGCGATGGTCGGCGTCAGGTTTGGTATGATCAGCGCGCAAATGGCAAGCAACGCCATCGCACGGGCACGAGCCCAAAAGCTTCGCATAAATCCTCTCCTCCCTTGTCTTCCCTTTGGGCGCTCTGCGGCGCCGCGTTTTATTTTAAAGCGACGTTAGTCCTCCTCGAACGGCGGCGCCAGATGGTCAACTGCCGCGAAACACCGCCTTGCGCTTGGCGTGGAATGCTTCGACGCCTTCGCGGAAATCGTCGGACTGGCGCAACCTGGCATAGCAATGGCCTTCGAGCTCGATGGCCGTTTCGAGGTTGGTGTCTTCGGTTTCGTTGAGCAGCGTCTTGGCGGTGCGTTGTGCCAATGGCGAGAAGCCGCGCAACTCCTCGACCAGGGCATCGGTCGCGGCTTCGAGCTTGTCGTCGGCGACGCATTCGGTGGCGATGCCCCATTCGTAGGCCTGCTTGGCCGGAATGCGTTTCGACCGCATGACGATGTCCTTGGTGCGGGTGATGCCGATGATCTTTTGCAACCGCGCTGAGCCGCCTGAGCCGGGAATCTGGCCGAGCCGCTGCTCCGGCAATGCGTAGAAACAAGTCTCCGAAACCAGCCGAAAATCGCAAGCCAGCGAAATCTCGAAGCCGACGCCGAAACAGTAACCGCGATTGGCGACGATCACCGGTTTCGAACAGCGCGCCGGCGCCGCGATGTTCCAGGCGAGTTTCGACACATGTTCGGGCGAGGCTTCGAGAAAACCCGCGATATTGCCGCCGGAAGAAAAATGCGCACCCGTCGCCCGCAGCACGATGACGCGCACGCGGGCATCCTCGTCGAGCGCTTCGAAGACGAGACGAAGCTGATCGCGTTGTCCCATTTCGATGACGTTGAGCGGCGGCCGGTCGAGAACGATATCGGCGCGTTCGCGGGCCGGATCGATCTCGACGCGAAAGCCATCGAGGGTCTGCAAACGCGGATCGGAAAATTCACTCATGCGGCCGTTCCTTTGAGAGACGAGACGGGTTCGTATTCGCCGGCGACGAGCTTGCGGCGAAGCAGTTTTCCCACCGGCGATTTCGGAATCTCGGTGACGAATACATAGCGCCGCGGGCGCTTGAAGTTCGCCAGGCCGGAATTGCGGCAGAACGCGTCGAGCTCGTCGGGCTCGACCGCGCGGCGGCATTTGACGAAGGCGGTGACGATCTTGCCCCAGCGCTCGTCCGGCAGGCCGACCACGGCCACTTCGGACACAGCCGCGTGCAGCGACAGGCGGGATTCGATCTCCACCGGCGAGACATTCTCGCCGCCGGTGATGATCATGTCGTCGACCCTGCCGGTGACGAAGAGATCGCCGTCGCCGTCGACGAAGCCGGTGTCGCCGGTGAAATACCAGCCCTGGCGCAGCGCCTTGGCGTCGGCATCGGGCCGCCGCCAATAGCCCTCGAAGGATTCATCGCCGGCCAATAGCGCGATGATCTCGCCTTCTTCGCCGACGGCAGCGATCTCATCCACCGATGTCGCGCCGAGACGGACCACGCGCACCATTTGATTGATGCCGGCGCGGCCGGCCGAGCCGGGCTTTTTCGGCGCGTTTTGGTCGATGGTGAAGGTATAGACCTCCGACGAGCCGTAATGATTGACGAACAAATCCGGCTTGAACGCGGCCTGGAGTGTCTGCAGCAGCCCGTCGGTCATCGGCGCGCCGGCAAAACCGAGCTTGCGCACCGAGCTCACGTCGCGGGTGGCGAACAGCGGGTGATGCACGAGGTCGTGATAAAGCGTCGGCACCAGATAGAGGTTGGTGACGCGCTCGGCTTCGATCAGCTCAAGCGCATGCGCGACATCGAACCGGCGCAGGCAGACGAAAGCGCCGCCGACGAGCGACATGGCAAGGAGCGAGCGCACGCCCATGGTGTGATAGAGCGGCATGACGCCCAGCGTGCGCTCGCCGCGGGCGTAGAGATTCTGCGCCACATGGGCCAGCGCGGCGGCGCGCTCGGCATGCTGGCGGCGCGGCACGCCTTTCGGCCGTGCCGTGGTGCCGGAGGTGTAAAGCATTACCGACCAGGCTTCGGCATTGACGCGTGGCGCGGCATCGGGCGCGTCGCGCGATGCAAGCTCGGCAAACGCGATTGCCGGCGGCGGCGCCGGATCGAGCGCAATAGGGGGCAGCTTTTGCGCCAGCGCCGAGCCGGCGACTGCCGCGGCGGACGCGTCTTCGTAGGCGATGGCCTTGGCGTCGGCGTCTGCCAGATAGAAATCGATCTCGCTTGCCGTCGAGCGCCAATTCACCGGCGTGATGATGATGCCCGTGAACTGGCAGGCCCAGTGCAGGCTCGCCGCCTCCCAGCGATTGGTAAGCGCGGTGACGAGATGGTCGCCGGCCTTGAGCCCGATGGCATCAAATCCGGCCACCAGCGCCGAAATGCGCCGATGCCATTGCGCGTAGCTCAGCCGCACATCGCCATCGACAATGGCGAGCGCGCCGGGATCGCGGGCGACGCTGCCGAGAAAGCTAAGGCCCAGATCTAACATGGGGAAAGTCGAGCATGCGGAAAGAGCGCGGTTATGGCCGTTCCCGCGATGATAAGCCTTTGCCGCCGGCTGACAAACCGCCGATGGGTTGCGTTCCTCGACTACCGCCGCGTCGGAAACAGCGCCGCCGGGAAATCCGCGGCGAAGCGGCGGGGCCGCTCGCGCGGCTGGTAGTCCGGGTGCGGATTGGCATCCGGCTCGACCGCCCGGCGATAAAGGTGCCAAGTGGCATGACCGAGCACCGGCATCACCACCGTCAGGCCAAGGAAGAACGGGATCGAGCCGAGGACCAAGAGCGCGGCGACGATGAAACCCCACAGCGCCATGGTCAGCGGATTCCTAGCGACGACGCGGATCGAGGTCAGCACCGCCACCGCCGCGCCGACGTCGCGGTCGAGCAACAGCGGAAACGAGATCGCGCTGATGGTGAGCACCAGCACGGCAAAAAGGAAGCCGACCCCGGTGCCGACCATGATCAGCATCCAGCCGGCGCGCGTATGGAACACGTCGCTGATGAACTGGGTCACCGACGCCGGACCGTGGTAACCGAAATAGGCGACATAGATGGCGTCAGCGACGGCAATCCAGATCAAGAAGATCGCCATCAGCAGCAGGCCGAGCGCCACGATGGCGCCGAGCGACGGCGAATGCAGCACGTCGAAGGCGTGGCTCGTGGAACTGTCGAGTCCCGCTTCGCGGCGCCGGCTCAACTCGTAGAGGCCGATCGCGGCGAGCGGACCGACCAACGCAAAGCCGGCGGCAATCGGGAACGCCAGCGGCAGCATGGAATTGCCCAGTGTCATTCCGATCAAAGCGACGCCGAGCAGCGGATAGATGACGCAGAGAAAGACGGCGTGACTCGGCATCGCGACAAAGTCGTCGACGCCGCGCGCCAGCGCATCAAACAGATCGGACGGTGCCAGACGGCGGATGACGAGATTTTCGGAGCCCGTGCTCGCGCCGACAAGCATGTGTGAATAAGCCATGGCGCTTTCCTCCTGAACCTTTTGAGGTATGGGTCCGCGCCGGCGGCCAAAAGGCCGCAACGCGGCCGTTCTTTAACACATGGCCGCAACGCGGCCGTCCTTCAAGAACCGCAATCATGCCATTGCGGCCACCGCGACGCTACGAGCAACGCCGCGATCGTGAGGCGGTTCGCTTCACAATGCAGTGTGCGGCAACGTGGTGAATCTTTTGTGCGATGCAGCGCATTTCCGCCGCGTGCGCCGCTAAACAGAAAGGGCCCCGTTTCCGGGGCCCTTCTGTTTCGTTGGCGATCCACATTTAGTGGTGCCAGTGGTGGCCGTGCCAGTCGTCATGCCAGCCTGGGCCGAAGCCGAAGGTCACTTCCGGACCATTGTAGTATTCGTAGTAGCCACGATCACACGGATAGTCGTAGCCGCAACGATAGTACGGTCCAGGCGCGCCTACGCCGACGCCCACGCCGCCCGGGTCGGCGTAAATGCCAATCTGCGCCATTGCCGGTGCGGCGGTGAACACGGCCGCTGCTGCGACAAGGCCAAGCGCGATCTTTTTCATGATGGTTCTCCTCTTGGTACCTGGTTGGGAAAACGCTTGAGGAGAAGCGGCGTTCCGCGGCCTGCGCCATTTTGGTCGCAGGTTCCGCGCAAAAATTATCGAACAAATTTCGCGGAGCTGTGGAACAGGAGGTTTTGGAACAAGAGATTTAGCAACAAGTCTTGGCGCGAGCGTTACGCCGGTTGTTTCGTTCACTCGGCGGCGATGCGCAAGTCTTGCGACGCTTCCTCATGCTCGGGTTTCTTGCCGCTCAGCCATGACTGGAAGCGATCGAGATAGAGATAGATCACCGGCGTCGTGAACAATGTCAGGAGCTGGCTCAGCGCCAAGCCGCCGACCATGGCATAGCCAAGCGGGTGGCGCAGTTCCGAGCCCGAGCCGGAGCCGAACATCAGCGGCAGGCCGCTCAACAGCGCCGTCATCGTCGTCATGGTGATGGGACGGAACCGCAACAGGCACGCCTGCCGCACCGCCTCGCGCGGCGGCAGGCCGGCGCGTTCGCGGCTGATGGCGAAGTCGACCAGGATGATGCCGTTCTTCTTGACGATGCCGATCAACAGAATGATGCCGATGATGCCGATCACCGAAAGGTCGAAGCCGCCGAGCCACAGCGCCAGCAGCGCGCCGACGCCGGCCGACGGCAGCGTCGAGAGGATCGTCAGCGGATGGATGTAGCTCTCGTAGAGCACGCCGAGAATGACATAAACCACCACGAGCGCGGCGGCGATCAGCACCGGCTCGTTCGACAGCGCGGCCTGGAATGCCTGCGCATTGCCCTGGAAGCTGCCGATCAGGGACGACGGCATGCCGATCTCGTCGGCAGCGCGCTGAATGGCGTCGACCGCCTGGCTGAGCGCGACGCCCGGCGGCAGATTGAAGGTCAAGGTCACCGCCGGGAATTGCCCGGAATGGGAGACCAGGAGCGGCCCGATATGCTGGGTGTCGGCGTCGACCAGGGTCGACAACGGCACGAGCTGCCCGGTAACCGGCGCCTTGACATAGATCTGATTGAGCGTGCCGACGTCGCCCTGGAGCTGGGGCAGCACTTCGAGAATGAGATAATAGGAATTGTTGGTGAAATACTGCGTCACCTGGCGCTGGCCGAAGGCATCGTTGAGCGTGTCGTCGATGAGCTGCGGCTGGACGCCGAAACGGGCCGCCGCATCGCGATTGATGTTGATCGTGAGCTGCGGCGCCGCGTTCTGCGCGTCGCTTGCCACGTCGGCCAGTTCCGGCATGGTCTTGAGCTTGGCCAATAGCCGCGGCGCCCAGGTATTCAACTCGTGCAGGTCGGGATCCTGCATGACGTATTGGAACTGGCCGCGCGCGATGCGGCCGCCGACGGTGATATCCTGCGCCGCCTGAAGGAACAGCCGCGCCCCCGGAACCTGCGCGAGTTTTGGGCGCAGCCGGTCGATGATCTGCGAGGCGCTGACGTCGCGGTCGTCGCGCAGCTTCAGGCCAACGACGAAGCGGCCGGTATTTTGCGTATTGCCGTAGCTCGGGCCGAAGAACGATACGAAGTCGGAGACGTCGGGATCCTGCGCGATGATTTCGGAAAGCTGACGCTGCACGGCCATCATCTTTTGGGGCGAGATGTCCTGGCTGGCCTCGGAAATGCCAAGCAGCATGCCGATATCCTGGGTCGGGAAGAAGCCTTTCGGTATCATGACAAACATGACGCCGGTTACGCAGACCGTCGCCAGGAACACCAGCAGCGTCGGAAATTGATGCTGCAGGACGAAATCGAGGCCGCGGCGGTAGCCGTCGAGGACCGTGTCGAACCCCCATTCGATGGCGCGATAGAGGCGGCCGTGCTCGCGGTCGTGCTCGCTGACCAGGAATCGCGAGCACAGCATCGGGGTGAGCGTCAGCGACACCACGACGGACACCACGATCGCGGCGGTGACGGTGATGGCGAATTCATGGAACAGCCGCCCGACGATGCCGCCCATCAGCAACAGCGGAATGAAGACCGCGATCAGCGAAACGCTGATCGATATGACGGTGAAGCCGATCTCGCGCGCGCCCTTGATCGCCGATTGCAGCGGCGTGGTGCCGGCCTCGAGATGGCGAAAGATGTTTTCCACCACCACGATCGCGTCGTCGACCACGAAGCCGACGGCGATGGTCAGCGCCATCAGTGAAAGATTGTCCAGGCTGTAGCCGAGCAGATAGATGATGGCGACAGCGCCAAGCAGCGACAGCGGCACCGCGGTGCCCGGAATGAGCGTGGCTTGAATGCTGCGCAGGAACAACAGGATCACCAGCACGACCAGCGCGCAGGACAAAAGCAGGGTGAATTCGACGTCCTTGACCGAAGCGCGAATGGTCTGGGTGCGATCGACGATGGTGTCGAGGTGAATGCCGGGCGGAATGAGCGAGCTCATTCCCTTCAGCGCGGACTTGATGTTGTCGACGGTGTCGATAACGTTGGCGCCCGGCTGCTTGAACACCAAAAGTATCACGGCGATATGATCGCGATGCAGCGCGCCGAGCGTCACGTCCTGTGGCCCGGCGATGGCTTGGCCGACGTCGCGGACGTGAACCGGCGCGCCGTTGCGGTAGGCGATGATGACATTGTTGTAGTCGTCCGCCTCGGTCAGTTGATCGTTGGCGACGATTGTGAAGCTCTGGTCCTTGCCGAGCAGCGTGCCCTTGGCCACGTCGGTCGTGGAATTGGTGAGCGCCGTGCGCACGTCCTCCAGCGTGATCTGGCGCGCCTGCAATTTGGCCGGATCGACCTGCACGCGGATGGCCGGTTTCTGCTGGCCGCCGATGGCGACCTGGGCGACGCCGGAAATCTGCGAGATCTGCTGGGCGACGACGTTCTCGGCGAAGTCGTCGACCTTGGGCAGCGGCACCGTGTCCGAGTTCGCCGACACGATCAGGATCGGCGAATCCGCCGGATTGACCTTTTTATAGGTCGGCGGTGTCGACAGATTTTTCGGCAGGCTCGACCCGGCCGCGGTGATTGCGGCCTGCACGTCCGTTGCGGCGCCGTCGATGTTGCGGTTGAGATCGAATTGCAGCGTGATCACGGTCGAGCCGAGCGAGTTCACCGAGCTCATCTGCGCCACGCCGGCGATCTGGCCGAACTGCCGCTCGAGCGGCGTGGCAACAGTCGCCGCCATGGTCTCGGGACTGGCGCCGGGCACCGTCGCGCTGATCTGGATGGTCGGGAAGTCGACCTGCGGCAGCGGCGCCACCGGCAACAGCGGAAACGCCACGATACCGACCAGCGCCAGCGCCGCCATCAACAGCGACGTGGCGATCGGCCGGCGGATGAAGACTTCCGAGATGTTCATCAGTTCTCGTTCGCCTGCTGCTGCGCGGACGGTGGCCCGCCCGGCGGCGGAGTCTTGATCACGACATGCGAGCCGACGTCGAGCCGCGATTGCCCGTTGGTCACGACCCGCTCGCCGGCGGCAAGGCCCTTGCTGGCGATCGCGATGTCGTCATTGACCATCTGCGCGCCGATGGGACGTTGCTCCACCGTGTTGTCGGGTTTGACCACCCAGACATAGAAACCGTCCGGGCCGCGCTGCACCGCGACCGGCGGAACGGTCACGGCATCCTTATGGGTCGTGATCAGGATGCGGATGCGGATGAATTCGCCCGGCCACAGCCGCTCGTCCTCGTTGGGAAATTCGGCCTTCAGGCGGATCGTGCTGGTGGTCTGGTCGATCTGATTGTCGATCAGCAGCAAGTGGCCTTCGGCCAGCTGCTCCTTGTCGTTCTGATCGAAGGCGAGAACGGAGACGCTGCCGTGCAGCATCGCCTCGCGCACCGGGCCGAGATCGCTCTGCGGCAGCGTGAAAATCACCGTGCACGGCTTGATCTGAGTCAGCACCGTGAGCGGATTGGCATCGGTGGTGTGGATGATGTTGCCGACGTCGACCTGGCGAAAGCCGACGACGCCGTCGATCGGCGCCGTGATCGTGGTAAAGCCGAGCTGGGTCTGCGCCGCCTCGATGGCGCCCTGATCGGCGTCGATCGAGGCTTTGAAATGATCGACCTTGGCTTGCTGCAGGTCGACGTTCTGCTGCGTATCGAAATTCTTGGCCTGCAGGGTGGTGAACCGCGTAAAATCCTTCTGGGCGTCGATCAATTGCGCTTGATCGTCGGCGTTCTTGGCTAAGGCCTGATCGAGGACGGCTTGGAGCGGCGCCGGGTCGATCTTCGCCAGCACGTCGCCATGGTGGACCTCCTGGCCCTGGCGGAAGTCGACGGAAATCAGTTGGCCGGTGACCTGGGCGCGGATGGCGACGGTGTTGTAGGCCGCCACGGTGCCGAGCGCGTCGTAATAGATCGGGACGTCGTGCTGCGACGATTCGGCGACCGTGACCGGCACCATCGGCGGGCCGGCAACCTGCGTGGTTTTGCCGTGGCGCCAGATCACGATCGCGGCAATCACAGCCAATGCCGCGACGCCTATCACGGAAAAAATAACCAGCCGCCGGGACCGATGACCAGTTTTCAAAGGTCCGACCCAATCAACTCGGTTCTGCGTTCCACCTCGCTCAAGCCCGGAGTGCATTTACTTTTCCACTACCTCACCTGTCAGTGACGGCCCTTCTTCGCGGACTATGCCCTGTTGGCCTTAAGGCGCAATGTCGGCCGCATTAAAGTTCGTTAAGGTGATTGTCGCCCCGGCCCGTTCCGCGGCGGCACTTTATTGAAGTCCACATGTAAATTCCAGTTTATGCGTGGCCGCCCGGGGCCGCGGCAGGCCCGCGCACGAATGGAAGTCCGCATATAAATTTCCAGTTTATGCGTCGCTGCCCAGGGCAGAGGCAGGCCCGCGAACGATAAGCACGGATTTCGGCTAAGGCCAAAACCGGCCGTCAGCTCGCAGTCTTGAACCAGGTCCGGATACCGCTCGCGCTGACGATACGGCCGACCCGCCGCATCTGCAAATAAACCCGTCCCGCGGCTGTTACCGCGCGCTCATGGCTATGGAGGGCGAAGTGGTGGGTCGCCCATTTGTTCTTGTAGGAGGCGTCACCGAAGCCGAGGTCGAAAGTGTCGAAATCCTGTGCCACCGATTGGTCGATCAGGTGCTGCAACAAGAGATGGCCGACGCGGTAGCGGCCGAACTGCGTGTCGTAGGCCGGGAAAATATAATAGAACCGGCCGCGCCCGATGAAGCCGAGATGCGCCGACGCGACGGTATCGCCGATCGTCAGCGCCGCAAGATGGCTGATCGTGCCGAGCCGGGCCGGGCTCATCATCTCGCGATAAAAGCGCTCGACGCCGGGCATCGCTAGGAAATCCGGCGTCGAGGTGCGCTCATATTTTCGGCGCTTGAGCTCGAATAGCCGCTCCATGAGCCGTGCCGCTTCGGCAGCGGCAGGATTGACGATGAAGCGCGGCTCGCCGATTTGGCTGAGCCCCTTGGCGTAGCTTTGCAGCTTGCGCCGCACGCGCACGATCGCACGCCGTGTATCGGTCTGGTCGCGCAACCGGGTCAGTGCGATCGCGTGCCCGCTTTCGCCAAAGGGCGCGCAGTCGAGATAGGTGAGCGGGTTGACGGCGCCGGCGACGTCGCTTGCGATCTTCTTCAAGTCGATGACGTCGAAGGCGGGCAATAGCGCCAACACGTCCGCCCACACCTGGTGAAATTCTTGGCGCGACAGCGGGCGGTCCGAGGCCACGATCGGCGCGTTGTAGTCGGCGACACCGCAATCCATGAAGCGGAGCAGCCGGACATTGAATTTGGTTTCGATGATGAGCGGCAGATAGAGAACCGGCCGCCCGTCGGAGTCCTTGACCACGACAAAGCAGGGCTCGACGCGGCTCGCCTTGCCGATCGTGTCGAGCCAAATGTCGAGGAATTCCCGCGACTGAAAGATGTACATCCGCAGATCGCGGTCGTCCGCGATCGGGGGCCAATCGGCGGCGGCCAGGTTGCCGCCGGCAACAAGCTCGACCTTGAAGGAGGCGACGCGTCCACGCGGTGGTAGATCAATGACAGTCACGCCTACGCTCGTTTGCTTAATGCCGCGACGCCACCACCCGACCGTTCGAATTCTAACGCAAGAGGCCCCGATCAGCCGTGAATCGTGCCAGTAACGTTACCCCCAGGTCCGGCTCGCCAAAGCGCTTACGGCGCCGCATTCTGGCATCGAAGCGGCATTGGTTAATTTTGCGCCGGATTGCCGGGCGGGCCGATGCGATTGCCGGAAATTACGTAGCGCTCTGCGGCTGTTAGGCGTTCGCGCCGCGCCGGCCATTCGCTAACGCAGCCGCTTGCCAAGCGATTTATTAACGCAGCCTGGGTAAAACTGCGCCGACATGAATGTCCAATTCAACACCGATGCGGTTCGCGACAGCGTGTTCGCGCCGGCCGGCGGGCGGGCGCAGCAGCGCTGCCTGTTCCTGCTGACGCCGAGCAAGGAAGAGTGCGGCGTCGAGTCGTTCGCGCGCCTCCTGGTCAGCGCGCTGCAGAACGACTATCCGGACGATGGCTATGCAGTGCTCGCGGTCTCAAGCCGCTGGCGCGATCTGCCTGCCGTCTTCCGCAAGATCGCCGCCGCCGATCAGGTCGTTTTCAGCTTCCCCTTGGTGGCTTGGAAAAGGTTGCTGCTGCTGCCGCTGGTGGTCCTGGTATTCGCGCGCATGGCGTGCTGCCGGGTCAATGTCTTCATGCACGAATGGTCGGCGCTGCACTGGCTGCGCCGGCTGGCGCTGGCGCCGTTCGTGCTGCTCAGCCACACCATCATCGTGGTGTCGCCGTTCATCGCCGGCGAGATCGCCGGCACGCCATGGCTCATGGGCGCGGCGAGAAAATGCCGGCTGGTGCCGAATGCTCCGACCATCCGCCGCCCCGTCGAACCGCGCGTCACGGACCGTGTCTTGCGCGTGCGCGAAGCCGCCAAAAGCTGCGATGTGGTGATCGGGTATTTCGGCGCGATCTATAAAGGCAAGGCCGCCACCGCGCTGCTCGACGTCTGCGCAAATCTCCGCAACAGCGGCATCCGCGCCGGCATCGTTTTCATCGGCAGCTTCATGAAATCGCTCGACGGCTACGAGCAGCAGTTCTGGTCCAAGGTGGCCGAATACGGCATCGCCGATCAGGTCATCGTCACCGGCTACATTGCCGATGAAGCGGAGCTCTATACGCTGTTCGATGAAGTTGGAGCCTTCCTGTTCCTGTTCCCCGAAGGCCTCACCGCGCGCCGGTCGAGCGTCATTCACACCCTGCAATCGGATCGGCCGGTCGTGGTCACGGCGCCACGTTCGATGGCCGAGTTCGCCCATCATGCGGGTTTCACCAAGCTGATCGAAGCCGGCATATTGTCGTTCGTTCCGGAACGGGCCGATCTCAACGCCGTTGCCGATCAGCTCCTGAAAGTTGCCAAGCAAGGCAGGCGTTCTGTGCCGGCGATCGATTGGAACGGCTGGTGGCGCGCCACCACTGCGGCGACCCGTGCGGCGATGATGGACAAGGTGGCAACGACCAATCGTGAAGAAGCGGCGGCATCGGCGCTGCCGTTGTCGGGTTCCAGGCGGAGCGGCGTACAACCGCAAACGGCCGGCTCCACTGCCGTAAAGGTCTTGGCCGCGAAGCTGAAGAACATGATCCGGGATTGCGTTGCCTTGGTTCTCTTCGTCCCGGCTCTGCCGTTCTTGAAATTTGCCGCGCCGCGCCGCGCGACATTGCCAGCCGTCCGCGGGCTGCTCGATCGGGCGGGCGTCACGATCCTGGCAAATCACTACCACGAGCCGACTTACGGCGCCGAGCACATCTTCCGCGATCCGGATGTCCCGCGGTCGCTTGCCGGCATCGATTGGAATATCGACGGCCAAACGCAATTGCTCGCGCAATTCGACTTCGGCATGGCGCTACGGTCGCTCGAAGGGCGCCGCAGTCACGGGCGGACTTTCTCCTATTCGAACGGTTATTGCGGTCCGGGTGATGCAGAGGCGCATTACTGCATGATCAGGCATTTCAAGCCGCGCACCATCGTCGAGGTCGGCTGCGGGCAATCCACGGTCGTCGCGCATTTCGCCATCGAGGACTTGAAGGCGCAGGACAGCCGCTATTCGTGCCGGCAGATTTGTTATGAGCCCTACGAAAATCCGTGGCTGGAAGACCTCGGCGTGGAGGTCAAGCGCGAAGTGATCGAAAAGAGCGATTTGACTTTGTTTCGCTCGCTGTCCCCCGGCGACATCGTCTTCATCGATTCCTCCCATGCGCTAAGACCCATGGGCGACGTCGAGTTCGAGTTTTTGCATATTCTGCCGAACCTGCCCAAGGGGGTCATCGTCCAGGTCCACGACATCTTCTCGCCGCGGGACTATCCGGCACAATGGCTGAATGTGGAGCGGCGCTTTTGGAACGAGCAGTATCTGCTCGAGGCTTTTCTGTCCTTCAACGACGAATTCGAGATCATCGGCTCGTTGAATCACCTCATGCGTTTGGACTTGGCGCAGTTCAAGCGCGCGTTTCCGGTCCTCGCCGAACGCGGCCCCGATCCATATGTCGGCTCCTTCTGGTTCCGCAGAGTGAAGGACTGACCGGACCGCATCGCGGCCGGGTGCAATTCGTTCTTGCAAACTTATCAGCGTGCGAGGGCGTTGCGCACGATCAGTAGGCCGCGGTTGAGGTGATCGCGGCCTTTGGCGACGTTGAGCAGCCAGCACATCGTCAAATAGGTCGCGATGCCGGCCGGCAGCAGAATGGCCAGCGCATCCTTGCCGGTCAGATCGAATGTAAGCTCAAGGCTGCGCAGTACGAACGCCATGACCAGCGTGGCAAGCAGCACCCGGGTCATGCGGAGAAACGGCACCGGCATCGGAAACGCCCACCGCGTCAGCACCAGCGCGCTGGCAAAGCCGAAAATCTCCGCAACAAGCCGGCCCCAGGCCGCGCCGACCGCGCCCATCTGTTGAATCAAGACGTAGCTGACGGCCAGATTGACGACCAGCACCAGCGACGTGTTCCAGAAATAGAAGGAATTGCGTTCCGACAACAGAAAGCCGATGTGCAGGTATTGATAGCTCATGATCTGGAAGATGACGGCGATCGACACGATCGGCATCGCCGCCGCCGCCATGATTCTGAAATCGGGGCCGAACACCACATCGGCGATTTGGGTCGACACGACCGCGAAGCCTACCGAGGCAGGCAGCACCATCGCGAGCAGGAACTCGAAGCACTCTTCGAGATGAGAGCGAACGGCGTCGCGTCCTTGATTGGCGTAGATCCGCACCGCGAGCGGGCAAAAAGCGGCCGCCGCGCTGATGGCGGGAATGATCAAGGCCTGCCGGACAAGGTCGGCACCGGCGCTGTATTGCCCGGCGGCGGCCGGACCGATCAGATGGGCGATGATGAAGCGGTCGATCACGCTCGACAGCGAATAGATGGTGAGCGACGCCGTGAACGGAATTCCGGCTTTTGCCAGCGCGAGGAGCCGGGCGCGGTTGTGGCTGATGACGGTCCCTGCCCACACCCCGGGGGCGAAGGCGAGCGCAGCCAAGAGATAGGCGAAGGCCGACGACATCAACAGCAGGACGCCGGTATGCCCAGCGATCGAAACCGTGATGCCAAAGACCGAAACCAGAACCGCGCGTACCACCGTCGCCTTCATCACCGTGAAGACCTTCAGGCGCGCCCGCATCAGGTCCTGGCCGATTTCGAAAAATTCGACCGCGAGCGCCAGCCCGGCGGCGGCGAGCGCCGGCCCGCTGCCGATGCCCGCCAAAACTGCGACCACATAGGCAAGCGGCGCCAACAGGCACGACAGCATGAGTCCCGGCAGCAGGATGCCGCGAATATCGGTGCCATCGCCGCGCGCCTGTTCGCGCATGATGGGAAGGCGCAGCCAGTTGCTCATGAATGCGCTGGCGATGGTGGCGAATCCGGCGCCAAGCACGTAGGTGCCGAACTCGGCCGGTGCGAACAGCCGCGTGAACACCATGACGTTGATAAGGCCAAAGACAGCCGAAATGACATTGGCTGCGAAATTGACCGCGGTCTGTCCGACAAGCATGGCTTAGGTTCTATAGCCCGGGTTTCTTAACCCCGGCTTTTTGGCGTCAAAACAAATTATTAACTTGATGTTCAAGCGTCCGCGCCGGGGCTACCGGCGGCGCCATGGCGCCGCTCAGTGCACGTTGCGGATTGGTTAACCGCTCGACCGCCGCGCGAACGTCATGCACGGAGGTGCCATTGATGGACGCCGACGAGAACGCCACGCAATGCTGGGGCACCGCCTTGAGCATGGTGTCGAGGGCGGCGGCGTCGAGCGGTTCCCGGTCCCAATAGCTGAAACACGGCGATTGCGTCGTGCAGCGATGGCGACGCAGCAATTCGGCATCGCTGCAGACGGCAAAGCCGTACAGCATGTATTCGGAGATGGCGTGGGCGCGGTAAAGCGCGTCGATCCATCCGAGCCCCGTCACCTCTTCGATGCGCGCGGTCATCGCCCGCACGGCTTGCTGATTCCAGAAGATGATGTGGCCGATGAAATCGTCGGCCGGGAACGTAGGCCGTTGCAGACCGAGCAGCCGATGGCTCGATCGCACCCAGTCGCAATGATTGGCCATTGCCGCGGTCACTTCGCGCTGCCTGATATAGAGCGGCATCAGGCTGGGCAGCGCCATCTCCGCCAGGTCGAACGGCCGGAAGAACACCACGTCGGAATCGAGCATGCAGCTCACGGTCTCCGGCACCATATGGGCGGTCGCGATCTTGGCGAATTGCTGCATGTGCCAGCCGTTGACCGGCTTGCCGCGCATCGCCCACCAATATTGCCGGTTGTGACGGCGGATGAAGCGCGGCAGCGGCTTGAGCCAGGACGGCAGCAGTTGCGACAGTGTCAGCACCTGGCGCCGGCTGTTATCGAACTTGGCGAACAGCGCCAGCTCATCGTCCGGAACGATGAGATAGTGATTGGCAAAACCGCTGACGTGGCGATCGATGCTCTCGCACAACAGCGAGCAGCGCTCCAGATCGTGCGAATAGGTCGGCGTTATCAGGGCGACCGTGTTCATGTCACGCCGCCTCCCCATTCGGCTCTTCGCCGCGCAGGATGCGAAGCGCTTGCGCGACGTTGACAAGCCGGCATCCGGCGGCCAGCGCGCCGCGCAATGCGAAGGTGAGGAGCTCGGGCCGCACACCGTACTGGCTCGGCGTGTCGTTGACGTCGTGGCTGGCGAATAGCAGCCAACCGTTACGCCGCACCGTCTCGGTAATGAGATGCGTAACGCCTTGGCGGCTGATCGACGCCTGTTCCAGCGCGTTGGATTTCAACACGCCAAGATCGGCGATATCGGCGTTCACGCCGGGCGTCGTCGCGCGGCAGGAATCATAGCGCCCGCCGAGATAGCGCTTGGTGGCGAACGATATGTCGCCATACGGATAGGCGAAGTTGCCGATCGGAATTTGGCCGAGAATGCTTTGCAGGAAGAAGCGATTGCGGTCGAGGTCGCTCGCCAGAGCTTGTCGGCTGATGCCGACGACCGGCATGTGCGAAAAGGTGTGGCACGCGATCTCGTGCCCGTTGGCATGCAGCGCTTTCAACTGCTCGATGGTCGCAAGCCGTCCGGTGGGACTGGGCTTGCCGCATTTCTCGCCGGAGACATAGAAGGTGCCGCGGGCGTGAAATTGCTCGAGCAGCGCGGCGCCCGTGGTGCACGCCGTCGCCGCCGCGTCGTCGAACGTGAACGAGACCAGGGGCCGCGGGTTGCGCATCGTCAGCTTTTTTGTCGCCACGTTGCGCGCCAGGAGCCGCGTGAGCTTTCCGGCCAACATTTGATATGGCGCCTCGGCGAAGCCGGGCATGCGCGGCAGCGTGATCGGCGCGGTGAAGTCTTCGGAAATAGGCAAGCTGGATTGTTGTTGTGTCCGGTTCATGCCTGCGACATTGCCATTTCAGGAGCCCCTGAAAGATATAAGTGCCTGTACGCTTATCCGTCCATCGCGTGTTTGCGATTCAGCGATCGTTCACCGATCGTCGTAAATCGTTAATCCTAATTGCGCGCCCGCGTTAACGCTGTGCCGCGTGCCGTCAACGGCGGCAACGCCGCCGCGCGAAGCGCCCGGCGTTTTCGCGGCTAGCGGTACTGCTCGTAATGCAGGTCGAATTCCGCGGCGAGGCGGCCGGCGCCGCGCGCCGCGCGGATCAGGCTAGCCATGATGGCGCGGCGGCCGCGCAGCGCGGCGAGCGGCAGCGAGGCAATGCCGAGGCCGATGAGGCCAAGGCCGATGCACCAGCGGCGCAGCGTGCCGGCGACGGTCCCCAGGAACTTGCGCTCCAGGCGGGTCGCCTCGGTGCCGTTGCGGAACTTGCGGCGCAGCACATAGCCGACGGTGGTGCGCGACGGCGGCGTGGTCTCGAACACCTGGGCATCGTCGGCCCAGGCAAAGCTGCGGCCGTCGTTGCGGCAGCGCCAGAAGAAATCATAGTCGCTGCCGCCGGTGAATGCGTATACGTGCGCGAAGGGCTCGTCGAGATACTGTTCCAGCACGCCGCGCCGGATCAGCATGTTGCCGGCGCCGTAGATCATCGACACCGGACCGGTGGCATTGCGGCTCGGCGCATAGAAGCCGCTCTTGGCCAGCCAATGGTCGGGATTGTCAAACACCGGAAAAACCGGCCCGCCGACGATATCGGCGCCGTATTGCCGCGCGACCCGGATCATTTCCGCGAGCCAGTTCGGATCGGGATATTCGTCATCGTCGAGCACGGCCACGTAATCGGGCGCCGGCGTCGCGCGGCAGGCCTGCGCGAAGGCGCGGTTATAGGCGTAGGTCTGGCCGCGGCGCGGCTCGACGATGCAGGTCAGCGGCAGACGGAACGTGCGCGCGAACTCCCCGACGACCGCCGCGCCGTCGCGGCGTTCGGCATCGTTGTCGACGACGATGACATCGATCGGGCCGGCGTAATTCAGCCGTTCGACATGGGCGAGCAGCTTGCGCAAGCCCTCGGGGCGGCGGAACGTCGGCACGCATAGACAGACATGAGGCGCCGGCGACTCGGTCATGGCGCGGAGACGCTCCGTGTCATCGTCATCGGAGTGCTGCCGTTTCGTCCGGTGCGCGTCAGCAACAGAAAAATCGCGTGCGGATTGGTCATGAGATAGCGGCCGGCGAGACGCCGCGGCTCGAGATAGATGCGATAGGCCCATTCCAGCCCGAGCCGTTGCATCCAGGCCGGCGCCCGCGAATTCTTGCCGGAGACGAAATCGAACAGACCGCCGGAAGTCTTGATCAGCCCGACGCCGCGCAGCCGGTCGCGATTGCGCGCGGCGAACGATTGTTCGGCCGGCGCGCCGAGCCCGAGCCACAGAATGTCCGGCTTGGCTTGATTGATATCGGCGATGATCCGCGCCTCGTCGCCGTCGCGGCGCAAATAGCCACTGTTGTATCCGGCGATCTTGAGCGCGGGATAAAGCTCCCGGGTGCGGCGCACCGCCTGATCGACGACGGCCTTGGTCGCGCCGAGCAGATAAATGCTGGCGCCGCGCTCTTGCGCGACAAGCGCGGTGTCGTGAAACAGGTCGGTGGTGGCGACGCGCTCCGGCAGCGGCGTCTTGCTGAAAAGGCGCGAGACAAAGACCAGCGGCATGCCGTCGGCGTGGATGAGATCGGCGTCGAGGAAGAGATCGCGGATCCGCGCGTCGCGGGCGCACATCGAGAGCACCTGGCCGTTGGCGGAGGTGAAGACCAGCGGGGGCTGCGCGGTGTCGCGCCGGGAGAGCGCCGTATCGACCATCATGGCGGCTGACCGCGCACGGTCGATCACAGCAATGGGCAGCCCGCCTATCGTGGCGACCGGCACGTCCCACTTCGGTTCGGTCGTGGCGTCAAAGCAAAGAAAGCCGGTTTGTGCCGGCATGGCGCTACCCCCCACGGGCCCCTTAGTTATGCGCTAAGCTATGGAAAATAAAGGTTAATTGGAAATTAGGCTTAAGGCTTCGGCAGCGTCTGATGCAGCTTTAGCGCGATACGGGCGCGACCGCCACGAGGCGCAGCCCAAAGGCGGCTGCGATGAGGATCAGCCATAGCGCGCCCACTTGGGTAAACAGGGTTTCGAAGCAGGATTCGAAAGCCGCGAACAGGCAGATGCGCAAGAACAGCATTTTCAGTGCTGCGCTCTCCGGCTCGTCCGGCGCCCGGTAATAGTCGAACAGCGGCAGCACCACGAGCCACAACGTCATCAGTGCCGAGCCGGGAATGCCGATGGTCAGCGCCAGGTCGACGAAGCCGTTGTGGGCATGGCTTGCGGTATTGGCCCAGGTCGCGCCGGTCATGCCGTAAACGACCTGTTCGGTGCCCCAGAACGTGGCAAAGCCATAGCCGGTGATCGGGCGTTGCGCTATGTGATCAATGGCGAATTTCCAGATGTCGGTGCGGCCGGTAAAGGTTGCGTCCGGCATGATCGCTTCGACCAGGGCGTGGATCGGCGCGATATAGATCGATCCGATCGAGAGAAGATTCAGGGCGAGTAGCAGCCCTAGCGCGACGCCGACACCGTTGGCCGGTTTCGCCGCGCGCGCCATGATGACGGAAACGATCAGCGCCAGCGGCAGCGCCGCCATCGCGGTTTTCGAATTGGTGAAAAAAAGAAACGGCAGCGCCAGCATGACGATGACGGCGCCGAGGCCGAGACTGCGCACGCGGGCGATGAACATGCCGATGAAAACGAATAACACCATCACCACGCTGGCCTCGTTCTTGTGGCCGAACACGCCGCGCCAATCGCCGGCAAGCTCGGGCTCGATCACATCCGAAGCCTGGTGGATCGTCAGCTGCGGCGCCAAGGCGACGCCGAGATAACAGGCGGCGAGCACGATCAGCACCACCACGGCCATCACATCGGCGAAATGCCGCGGATTCTTCGGCACCAACAGCACCATGCCGGCGATGCCGATGGTCACCAGGGCAAAGGCCAAACGGCGAGCGGACAGTGCAGGATCCCACGACGTGACGACGGTCAGAGCGAACCAAAGCAATGTCGCGATAAGAACCGGCCGTACCAGAAGCAGCAGCCGCTGCGGCTGGTGAAGAAGGTTCCATGCGAGAAGCAGGACGAACAAGGTCGAATAGCCGAGTTGATTGGCAAGGTTGCCGGCCTCGGTGACTTCGATCGGCTCATCCAGAGCTGGAAAAGGATGGAACGAAATCCACAGCGACAGAAACACCGCCGCGATCAGCACGCTGCGGATCAGAATATCGGCGGGACTGGTCCTTTGGACCGCAAAATCCTGCCGCGGAAGATAGCCGATATTCGCCACGACGACTTTCCTCGCTGGCGCGGCCGCGCCGGCCTTCAGGCTGCTTCGACGCCGGTCAGCACCGCGCCCAGGACTTTTTGCGCATCGGCGCCCAGCCGCGCGACGAACAGTTCGACGGCGTCGTCGTCGCGCTCGTCGGCTCTGGCGACCAGCACGATATGATCGACGAGCCCGGCAAAGAACCGGGCGCTCGGATCGCGGGCCACGTCGACCGCGGCGACGATCACCATGTCGAAGCGTTTGGTCTTGTCGAAGGCCTCTTTGATGTCGGCGTCGCTGATGCGGCGATCGCGGCGGCTGTTCGGCGACACGAACGGCAGCAGATTGACGTTGGTGTCGCGGTCGCGAACGATCACCTCGGAGAGCTCGCGGCGGCCGACGGCGACGTCGACCAGGCCGGCGTCGCCGTCGTCGGCGTCGATCGCCGACAGCGTGCGGCGCTTGAGGTCGGTATCGATCAGCAGCACGCGCTGGGTTGCCGCGGCCGCCGCGGCGAGCATCAGCGCCACCGATGCGGTGTCGTCCTCATCGTCGGCGGCGACAACCAGAACGCTCGGATTACCGCGCTTTTTGTGGCTGGCGCGCACGGCCTCGTACACTTTCTGGATTTCGCGGGCGAAGCGCGAATGCGGGTCTTCCACCGCTTCCAGGCCGAACGCGATATCGACATTGGGCAATGTCGCCAGCACCATAATGGTGCGCGGCGGTTCCGGCGCCTCCCATAATTTCTTGGCGAACGCGCCCAGTCTGCCGAAACTGGCCGGTGTGTTTGCTTGTGCCTTTGCTCGCGGTTTGGCCGGCCGGGGCGCCGCGTCTTCGGCCGCCCCTTGCATGATGACGATGCCGACGCCCAAAGCGAAGCCGAGCAACGCCGCGGCCAAGCCAAGAACGAGGCTCGGCGGCGGCGAGCTGCGGTACATCGGCGGGTCGGCCTTGGAGATGATGCGAATGTTCTTGGTATCGACCTGCTCCTGCTCGCCGGTTTCGCGGGAGCGGACCAGAAACGATTCATAGACCGTGCGGTTCGCCTGCACGTCGCGCTCAAGCTCGCGCAAGCCGACCAGCGATTCATTGGTGCTGACCGCGGTGTTCTTGAGCGCATCGACCTGGCGCGACAGCATGTCCTCGTCGGCTTTGGCGCGCTCGTATTCGGCGCGGTCGGACTGCGCGATGCGGCTGACCTCGTCTTCGATCAGCTTCTGCAGCCGCGCCCCTTGCGCCTCGATCTCGATGACCGCGGGGTGACGTTCGCCGAGCGAGGACTTCTGCTCAGCGTCGCGGCGCATGATCTCGGCATATTGGCTGCGCAACATAGTGATGGTCTGCGACTGCACCGCCTCCGGGAAAGCGCCGATCGGAGTTTTCGATTGCAGTACGCTTTCAACCTGGTCGAGGCGCGCCTTCGCCTCCGACGTGCGCGCGCGCGCGGTGCTGAGCTGGGAGTTCAAGTTGGTCAGCTGCTGCTCGTTGACCAGCTCGCCGTTGGCGCCGACGATATTGTGGCTTGCCTTGTAGGCCTCGACCTTCTGCTCGGCGTCGCGCACACGGTCCTTGAGCTCGTTGAGCCGCGCCGTCAGCGATTGAGAAATCTGGCGGGCGGCGCTGGACCGCACCTCGGTCTGCTCGGTGAGATAGGTTTGCGCGATGGCATTGGCGATGCGCGCGGCTTTTGCCGGGTCTTCGCTGGTGACGCTGACCTCGACCACATAGGTGCGCTCGGGGCGCTTCACCTGGACGCGTTTTTCGAGCTCGTTCAGCGCGGCGAGGGGACCGTATTTTTCCGCCAACGCGCCGCGCATGAATTCCGGGTCGTGGTCGAGGCCTTCCGAAGCGACGACGCGGCTCAGCACATTGTCGGAAGCGATGACGCGGGCCTGACTCTCAACCTGGAGCACGGCGGCATCGCTTTGCGGAATGGCCGGAGAGATGTCGTTCTGGGCGCCGCGCAAATCCATCGGATCGATGAGGATCTGCGTCGTCGCGGTGTATTTGTGCGGCACCAGCAGCACGAAGGCCGCGGCCAGGGCGACTGCAACCAGCGTTGACAGCAGGATCGTGATTTTGCCCCGCCACAGGACGGACCAGATTTTCTGGACGTCGATCGGGGGAAGCGATGCGAAGCCCAGGCTCAGATCGCGCCTTGAGACCACCGTCGACGGCATATGACTCGACGCTTCAAACATTCACGCTAATCTCGACGCCAATCTCGACACCGCGGCCGGCCGGCCGCGTACATGGTGACCCGCCACATGCGCCAGCAAGGTCACGCCACTGTGGCACAACCACGCAACGCGATATGGTTAATCAATTCATAAAGGCTTAAGGTTAACGTCGCGTGTATTCGGCGTGCGCGGCCGTCAAAATAACGGCTCGCCGCGCGGCCGACCGGTCAGCGCAAAAAGCGGACAATGGCGCCGACGACGATCAGCAAGGCGACCACCGGAAGCCAAAGCAGTATAGCGCCGGCGAACACCAACAAAATTGCCGCGGCAAGAATGGCGAACGCCAAGGTCAGCATGGCGAAGCCGAACGGCCCGATCCGCCCGACATAGACGCGATGCATGCCGGCCGTTTCGTTCGGTCCATAGGGGCGCCGAGCCGCGCGCCGCCAGTCGGCGCCGCGTCCTGGTCCGCGTTCTTGGCGGTCTGGTGGAATGATCTCGGGCTCTACCCGAGGCAGTTCCGGCTGATCCTGATCGTTCGCCATCGGGCCGCTCATGCGTTGTGGGCGGGGGACTTTATCTAGGTTTCGGCGACGCGGCCACAAGCGGCGCTTTGCCGCTGCGCATGCCGGACTACACGCCTCAGGCGCTGGCGTTGACGCGGCTTTCGATGCGGTCGAACCGCGCCAGCCGGTAGACGGCGATCGAGACGAGCCAGCTCACGACGAAGATCGCGATGATGAGATAGCCGAGGCTGCCGAAGTTCTCATTCAGCCTGCCGATATAGAGCCAGAACGCCCCGTCGAGATTCAATCGATCGGCCAACAGGCCGAGCGCTTCGATGCCGCCGATCAGCACGGCTACCAGCACAGAAACAAACGTGATCGTCAGGTTGTAGTAGAGCTTGCGGATCGGCTTGGTGAAGGCCCAGCCATAGGCGCCGAGCATCAGCACGCCGTCGGTGGTGTCGACGAGTGACATGCCCGCGGTGAACAGCGCCGGAAAAACCATGATCGACCAGATCGGCAAGCCTTTCGAGGCTTGCGCCGCGGCAATGCCGAGCACGCCGATCTCGGTCGCGGTATCGAAGCCCAGCCCGAACAAAAAGCCCAGCGGATACATGTGCCAGCTGCGCGAGATCAGCCGGAACATCGGCCGAAACAGGCGGCCGAGGACGCCGCGCTGCGCCAACAGATGATTGAGGTCTTCCTCGACGAAGGCGCCGCCGCGGCGCACTTCTTGGAAAGTGCGATAGACCGACAACAGGATGATGAAATTGGCGGCGGCAACGAGAAACAGAAAAATCGCCGAGACCAGCGTGCCGATGGTGCCGCCGACGAGCTTGAGCCCGTCGAAGCGGCCTTCGAGCGCGCTGGTGGTCAGCGCGATAACGGCGGAGGCGAGGACGACGACGGTCGAATGGCCGAGCGAGAAGAAGAAGCCGACGCCGATCGGCCGCTTGCCTTCCTGCATCAGCTTGCGCGTCACGTTGTCGATCGCCGCGATATGGTCGGCATCGACGGCGTGGCGCAGACCGAACGCATAGGCCAGGAAGGCGGTGCCAACCAGCACCGGATAATCGTGAAACGCGATCAGCGCCCAAACCCACGCGAGAACATTGGCGGCGATCAGCAGGCCATAAATGCCGACGAGCTTGCCGCCAAGCGCGGAATCCTGATCGTTGAACAATCCGAATAAGGTTTTACGCATGATCGTATCGGCACGACGCCCCGGTGCGAGCGGTAGCGTATCGATACGACGCCGCTCATGAGGCCGCAAGAGCGCGTAAGCGAAAGTTATGTAATCGTCATATCAGTATATAGCGCAGACGCCACGGCCGCGATCGCCGATTATTCCGGCTGAATACCGGCAGCTTTGATGACTGCGCCCCAGCGCAGCGTCTCTGCTTTGAGAAAATCGCTCATCTGCGCGACCGTGCCGCCGCCGGGCGACAGGCTGAGTTGTTTGTAACGGTCGAGCAACTCCGGATCCTTCATCACCTGATTGGCCGCGTCGTTGAGCTTGGCGACGGCGCCGGCCGGTGTCTTCGGCGGCGCGGTCAGGGCGTTCCAGGTGTCGGATTCGCACCCCGACACGCCGGCCTCTTCCAGTGTCGGCACGTCGGGGATCGCCGCGACCCGCTGCTTGGTCGCGACGGCGAGGATTTTCACCTTACCGGCCTTGTTGAGCTCGATCGAGCTGGCGAGCTCGTTGAACATCAGATCGACGTGGCTCGCGATCAGATCGTTGAGCGCCGGCGCGGTGCCCTTGTACGGCACGTGAACGAGTTGGGTATGCGTGATTGTCTCGAACAGTTCCGTGGTCAGATGCGAAGTGGTGCCGATGCCCTGCGAGCCATAATTGAGCTTGCCCGGATTGGCCTTGGCGTAGGCGATCAGCTCTTGCACGGTGTTGGCCGGGAAGTCGGGCCGCACCAGAAGCACGTTCGGGACATGCGACATGATCACGACGGGCGTGAGCTGCATCGGATCGTAATTGAGCGATTTGTAGAGGAAGGGATTGGTCGTGATCGGCGCTGGTTGCGAAGCCAGCAAGGTGTACCCGTCGGCATCGGCGTGGAACACCGCATCGGCTGCGACGCCGCCGGCGGCGCCGCTCTTGTTCTCGACCGGCATCGGCTGACCCAATACGGCGCTCATCTTGGCGGCGACGATCCGGGTGACAGTGTCGACCCCGCCGCCCGCCGGCACCGAGACGATAACCCGGACCGGATGGTCGGGGAATTTGCTGTCCTGCGCGCCGGCGGCGGCCGCAAGCACGCAACCGAGCACGCAACCAAAAGCGGCGATCACGACAGGACGTCTCAACATGGCGGAAGCTCCCAAAACCCGGCGCATGGCCCGGCTCATCGCATAGCAATGTCATGGCATAGCGCAGATCGGCGGCGTCGTCCCGCGACGCACTGCCGCCCCAGCGCATAGCGGTCTAGTGCATAACGGTATTGCCGAACGGCGGTTCACAAACCAGGCGCTCACCCATAGGATCGCGCCCGACAAGGGAGAGGCGCGCAATGAGCAAGCTCGATTTCATTCTCGAAGAAGTGGTGACGGCCAATCGCATCCTGGCCAACGAGGGCATCGTCGATTCATTCGGCCATGTCAGCGCTCGCCACCCCGACAATCCGCAACATTATCTGTTGTCGCGGGCGCGCGCGCCCGAGCGCATCGAGCGCGACGACATCGTCGAATATACTTTCGACGGCACCGCAATCGATGAGCGCGGCCGCGCGCCTTATCTGGAGCGCTTCATCCACGGCGCGATCTACGAGGCGCGGCCGGACGTGCACGCCGTCGTCCATAATCATTCGCCGAGCACAATCCCGTTCGGCGTCACCGCGAAGAAACTCAAGCCGCTCTTACACATGTGCGCCTCGATCGGCCACGAAGTGCCGGTCTGGGATTCCCACGACAAGTTCGGCGACACCGCGCTCCTTGTCAGCGACATGGCCATGGGCCGCGACCTCGCCAAGCTCATCGACGCCAAGCCGACGGCGCTGATGCGCGGTCACGGCGCCACCGTGGTCGGCCGCTCGGTGCGCCACGCCGTGTTTGTCTCGGTCTATCTCGAGCTCGGCGCCAAGCTGCAGATGCAGGCGATGGCCATGTCTTTGGGCGAGATGGGCGAGATCAAATTCCTCACCCCCGGCGAGGTCGACAAGATCATCGGCCGGGTCACACCCTACACCCTCAACCGCGCCTGGGAGAATTGGGCGCGCCGCGCCGGGCGCGAGATGCAGGCGGAGGCCTAGCGTCGCTACGCGGCAATATGACATTCGCGGCCGAGCTAAACTGGGCCGCGGCTTTTCGGTATCCTGCGAACATTCGCAACGCCACGAATGTGAACGGGGGGAGTCCAATGCGCCTGCGTCATCTGTTTGCGCTAGCCGTGGCGCTGATCGCCGTCGCGGCGGGCACCTTCATGGCCGCGGCCGAGACGAAATGGCCGACCCGGCCGGTTCGCTTCATCCTCACGCTTGGCGCCGGCAGCGGCTCCGACATCGGGGCGCGGCTGTTGGCAGACCGTCTCAGCCAGCGCTGGGGCCAGCCGGTCGTGGTCGAAAACCGCCCCGGCGGCGATGGCCTCGTCGCCATCAATGCCTTCGTCACGGCGCACGACGATCACGTGCTGCTGTTCGCGCCGTCATCCTCGTTCACGGCGCACCCGTTCCTGCACGACAACCTGCCCTATCAGCCGAGCGATTTGGTGCCGATCACACGGGTGTCCAACACCATCATCACCATTTCGGTCCCGTCGAGCTTGAACGTCGGTTCGCTGAAAGAGCTCGCGGCGACGGCGCGCGCCGAGCCGAGCAAGCTGAATTGGGCGGGCGTTACTGGCGCGCTGGATTTCATCTTTGCCGGTTGGCTCAAGCAGGAGGGCTTGAACATCAACAAAGTGCCGTACCGCAATCCCGTCGATGCCGCCAACGATCTCGCCGAAGGCCGCGTGCAGGTCTACGAGTCGGCGCTGGCGATCGTGCGGCCGCAGCTTCAGTCCGGCAAGATCAAGCTGTTGGCCGTGACCAATTCGGTGCGCGCGCCGACCGAGCCGAACCTGCCCACGGTCGCGGAAGCGGGCTATCCGGCGCTGACCATCGACGGCCTAGTTGGATTGTTTGGGCCGACGGGAATGCCGCTCGAGCTGCGCCAGCACATCACCGCCGATATCCGCGCGGTGGTCGATCCGACCATCGAGGATCGCCTGACCACCACCGGACAGCTCACCAATATCGGCGGGCCGGAAGAGTTCGGCAAATCGGTCGACGAGCAGCGCGCCAAGGTCGCCGCCTTCGCCAAAGAGCTCGGCATCAACCCGATGTAAAGAAGATTTTAGCCGGCGTGCTCGCTGTCCATATGCGCGAGGATGGCCGGCAGGTAACGCGTGCCGGCGACGGCGCAGGCCGGCACCGCCCGCTCGATACGCGCGAGATCGTCCGGCGATAGTGTCACGTCGAGCGCGCCGAGCGCTTCTTTAATCTGGTCGCGGCGGCGGGCGCCGATCAGCGGCACGACATCGTCGCCGCGCGATTTCACCCAGGCAAAGGCAAGCTGCGCCGTGGTGGCATTCTTCTCGCGCGCGATGTTGCCGAGCGCCTCGACCAGCGCGATGTTCTTGTCGAAGTTCTCTTTGAAAAAGCGCGGCTTGCGGGTGCGGATCTCGCTCGCCGCGGTCCGCGCCGCCTCGGCGCGGTCGCTGATCAGGCCGCCCGACAGCACGCCATAGGCAACCAACGCGATGCCGAGCTCGCGCAAGGTCGGCAGAATGTCACGCTCGATGCCGCGGGAAAACAGCGAATATTCGATCTGCAGCGCGGCGATCGGATGCACGGCGTGAGCGCGCCGCACGCTCTTGGCGGGGGTTTCCGACACGCCGATGTGGCGCACATAGCCGGCCTTGACCATGTCGGCGATGGCGCCGATCGTATCCTCGAACGGCACGTCGGGATCGACGCGCGAGGGTTGATAGAGATCGACATAATCGGTGCCGAGCCGGCGCAGCGAATAGGCGAGAAAATTCTTGGTCGCGCTCGGCCGGCCGTCGTCGCCGAGGATTCTTAGATCCGGCCCGCGCATCGAACCGTATTTCACCGCGATGAAGGCACGCTCGCGCTTGCCGCCCTTGAGCGCTTCGCGGATGAGCATTTCGTTCTGGCCCATGCCGTAAAAATCGCCGGTATCGAGCATGGTGATACCGGCCTCGAGCGCGGCGTGGATGGTGGCGATGCACTCCTTCTCGTCGGCCGGCCCATAGCCGCCTGACATGCCCATGCAGCCGAGGCCGTAGGCGGAGACCATGGGACCGTTGCGGCCGAGCTGGATTTTTTGCATCGCTGCCTCACCTGAAATGAAAAACGGCGGTCTCGCGACCGCCGTTTGTAAAGACCGCCCGACTGGGAAGCAACGTCACTCCGCCGCGAGCCGCACTTCCGGCGCGGCGGCGCGGACGTCGGCGTCGACGTGCTTTTCGTATTTGACGAAATTGTCCTGGAACATGCGCACGAGTTTCCGCGCGGTCTCGTCGAACGCGGCTTTGTCCTTCCAGGTCTTCATCGGATAGAGCAGGTGCGGCTCGACGCCGGGCACCGAGGTCGGCACGGCGAAACCAAAGTACGGATCGGTGCGGTAGCTCGCGTTCTTGAGCGAGCCGTCGAGCGCGCCGGTGACCAGGGCGCGCGTCGCCTTGATCGGCATGCGGCGGCCGGTGCCGTAGATGCCGCCGGTCCAGCCGGAATTGACCAGCCAGCAATCGACATTGTGTTTCTTGATCAGGTCGCGCAGCAAATTGCCGTATTCGGCCGGCGGCCGCGGCAGGAACGGCGCGGCGAAGCAGGTGGAGAATTCCGGCTCGACGCCGACCAGGCCTTTTTCGGTGCCGGCGACCTTGGCGGTGTAGCCGGACAGGAAGTGGTACATCGCCTGCGCCGGCGTGAGTTTCGCGATCGGCGGCATGACGCCGAAGGCGTCGGCGGTGAGGAAGACGATGTTCTTCGGCTGGCCGGCGTGGCCGGTTTTCGACGCCAGCGGCATGAACTCGATCGGATAGGCCGAGCGGGTATTTTCCGTGAGCTTGTCGCTGTCGAAATCGCAGACGCGGGTTGCGGGATCGAAGACGACGTTCTCCAGCACCGCGCCGAAGCGGTTGGTCGCGGCGTAGATTTCCGGCTCGGCTTCCTTCGACAGCCTGATGCACTTGGCGTAGCAGCCGCCCTCGAAATTGAACACGCCGTTCTCGCTCCAGCCGTGCTCGTCGTCGCCGATCAAGGTGCGGTTCGGATCGGCCGACAGCGTGGTCTTGCCGGTGCCCGACAAGCCGAAGAACAGCGCGACGTCATCGTGCTTGCCGACATTGGCCGAGCAATGCATCGGCATCACGCCCTGCGCCGGCAGGTAGAAATTCAATGTCGTGAACACCGCCTTCTTTATCTCGCCGGCATAGGACGAGCCGCAGATCAGGACGATCTTGCGGGTGAAGTCGATCGCCACCATGGTGTCGGAGTTTTCGCGGCCGCCGTGCCGCTTGGCGTCCGGCCGAAACGACGGCATGTCGACGATCGTCATGTCGGGAACGTAGCTCGCAAGCTCCGCCGCTTCGGGACGGATCAGCAGCTGACGGATGAACAGCGAATGCCAGGCGAGCTCGGTAAAGACCCGCGCCTTGATGCGGTATTGCGGATCGGCGCCGCCATAGAGGTCCTGCGCGAACAGGGTTCTGCCCTTGGCATGGGCGATGAAATCGTGAAGCAGATTGTCGAACTGTTCTTTGCTCTGCTTGCGATTGCCGTCCCACCACACGGTGTTCTCGGTCGTCGCGTCGACCACGGTATGTTTGTCTTTCGGCGAGCGGCCGGTGTGATGGCCGGTTTCGGCGCAGAACGCGCCGCCTTGCACCAGTGAGCCTTCGCGGTTGGCGATGGCGTGCTCGACCAGGACGGTGTCGGGCAAATTCCAATGGACGCCGGCGAGATCTTTGAAGCCGAATTTGTCGGCGCCGTGAGCGCCGTTCCTCGAACCCGTTTCCTTCACCTAAGCCTCCGCCTCTTGGCTCGATCTCTTGGCCCGATCGTATCGATACTTCCGCCAACTGCGCCGAGCCTTCGTCGCCAACGTCTTGGCCGCCGATTTACGATGCCGAATGTTAACCCGCCCGCCGGCAAGCGTGCGACCCTATATCGAGCCTCACAGCTTCTGCCAAGACCGAGGCGACCTCAAGGCTAACCGGATAGGATTGCACGCATTCCCGTGTTGCAACGCAGCGGAGCCAGCGTGTTTCCGGGTGGCGTGGTTACGTTCCATTACCGGCGCTTTTTGGCAGAGAATGCCTAGCCGGCTCGCGCCTTGGCGGCCAATTCCACCACCATCCTGCGCAACTGCTCGGCGTTTGTGACACGCTGCAGAAATGGCAGGCGCAAGGTGGCGTCGCCGCGCGCCAAGTCGAGGCCGTCGGGGTCGAGCCCGGTGAGCCGCCATCGCCCGTCTTCGGCGCCGAGTAGCTTGGTGGCGTAGAGGCGCACCGCTTCGGCGTGGTCGTCGTTCATATGCGCGACCGCACCCTCTTCGGTGTCGATCAGGTTTCCGGCATCGGCAATATCGGTCATCACATCGGCGGCTTTGAGATCGGCGGCGCGGGCGAAGCCGCCGTTAAGGTGGGCTGAGACAGTCTTCAGGCGCCAGAACGAGAAATCGCCGAAGCTGGCATAAAGCTCCGATTTCGGATGGCGGGCGAGGAAGCGGCGCCGCAGGCGCGGCAATTCCGGATCATCGCGGGCGATTTGCTCAAAACTGCCGAGCAGCGTCAGGCGCGGATGGGCCAGCGGGTCGCCTTTGCCGGCCGACGCCAGCAAGAGCGAGGCGCGGCCGTCGACTTCAAGATTGGCGGTGTGGGTGGAAAGCCGGGAGACCAGGATCAGCGGCGAGCCGTCGATATCGGTCGCCACGTTAACCAATGACGCGAAGGGATGGCCGGTATTGCGGTCGATGGTCGCAAGCGCGCCGGCCCGCGTGGCCCGCAGCAGGCTCTTGGCCACCGCTTTCGGGTCGAAATCCGGTGCCGGGGCGTTTTCAGGAAGGCGGTTTGGCATGGCGCCCGGCAATGGAGCTCCCAACGGGCCAATGCCGCCGTTCTCAGCCATGTTTGTCCTTTCCGGTTCCTTTCCCATGTCTCTCTATCTCACGGCAATTGCCCCGATTTTGCCTTGTCTAGTCACACTTCCGCCCCCACATGGGGTTTGAACGTTAGGTGGGGCCGGGCAGGTGTGATGCTGCGGTCGACTCATGCTAGAAGGCCGTCATGCCGACAATCGCTCTGGTGGACGACGACCGCAATATCCTCACCTCGGTCTCAATCGCGCTCGAGGCGGAAGGCTATCGCATCACGACCTATACCGACGGCGCTTCGGCGCTGGACGGTTTCAAGACCACGTTGCCCGACCTCGCCATCCTCGACATCAAGATGCCGCGCATGGACGGCATGGAGACGCTGCGGCGGCTCCGTCAAAAATCCGACCTGCCGGTGATCTTCCTCACCTCGAAGGACGAAGAGATCGACGAATTGTTCGGCCTGAAAATGGGCGCCGACGACTTCATCCGGAAGCCGTTTTCGCAGCGCCTTCTGGTCGAGCGGGTCAAGGCCGTGCTGCGCCGCGCTTCGCCCAAAGACGGCGCCGCTCCGAAGGAGGCCGACAGCAAAGTGCTGGAGCGCGGGCTCCTGCGCATGGATCCCGAGCGCCACACCTGCACCTGGAAGAACGAGCCGGTGACGCTCACCGTCACCGAATTTCTCATCTTGCAGGCGCTGGCCAGCCGGCCTGGCGTGGTGAAAAGCCGTAACGCGCTGATGGATGCGGCCTATGACGACCAAGTCTATGTCGACGACCGGACCATCGACAGCCACATCAAGCGGCTGCGCAAGAAGTTCAAGGCCAGCGACGACGAATTCGATATGATCGAGACCTTGTACGGCGTAGGTTATCGTTTCAAGGAATAACGCGCGGACATTGGCGCGACAGGCCAGGAACTGCCGGTCCTTAGACTGGAGAATCATGGCCCCTGACCGGGCGGCTGGCGTGCGGTAGTAATGGCGTTTGGCTCGCCGTACCCTCCCTGTAAGTGGAGGGCGGAGCTGATCGAAACCCCGGCAGACGACGTGCTTGATCGACTAGCAAAAACCGCGGGGGCCGATGAGGCCCATGCACCGGACGAAGCCGAGGCTCTCATTGAGGCCGACGGTCGCGGCGAAGCGCTGCCGCGCGTGCGCTGGCGCCGGCTGCGCCGGGTCGGCGATTGGCTGCGGCGTGCTCTCCAGTTTTTCACCGAGCAGAGCTCGTCGAGCGTCACCCGCCGTATCGTCACGCTCAATGTCTTCGGCCTGCTCGCACTGTCGATCGGTATCATCTATCTGTCGCAATTCCGCGCCGGGCTGATCGACGCGCGCGTGCAAAGTTTGTTGGTGCAGAGCCAAATCATCGCCGGCGCCATCGCCGCCTCGGCGACGGTCGAGACCGACTCATCGATCACCATCAATCCGGACACGCTGCTCAATCTGCAGCCAGGGCAAAGCTACGGCCCGTCCGAGGACGCGCTGTACGGTATCGATTTTCCGATCAATCCCGAGCGCGTGGCGCCGCTCTTGCGGCGACTGATTTCGCCGACCAAGACGCGGGCGCGGATTTACGATCGCGACGGCGTGCTCTTGGTCGACAGCCGCAACCTGTTCGGACGCGGCGACGTGCTGCGCTTCGATCTACCGCCGCCCACCGCCGAAAAGCCGGGTGTATTCGAACGCGCTTTCCTCGCGGTCCGGCGCTGGCTCGGCCGCGGCGACCTGCCGCTTTACCGCGAGCTCGGCGCCGAAAACGGCAAGGGCTATCCCGAAGTCGACCAGGCCTTGAGCGGCCAGGATTCCAGCATGGTCCGCATCAACGACCGCGGCGACGTCATCGTTTCGGTCGCGGTCCCGGTACAGCGCTTCCGCGCGGTGCGCGGCGCGCTGATGCTGTCGACGCAAGGCGCCGATATCGACGACATGGTGGAAGCCGAGCGGCTCGCCATTCTCAAGGTGTTTTTGATCGCCACGGCCGTCATGGTGCTGCTGTCGATCCTGCTCGCCGGAACCATCGCCGAGCCGGTGCGGCGGCTGGCGGAAGCCGCCGAAAGCGTGCGCCGCCGCATCCGTTCGCGCGTCGAAATTCCGGATTTCACGCGCCGCCACGACGAGATCGGACACCTCTCCGGCGCGTTCCGCGACATGACCAATGCGCTCTATAGCCGGATCGAGGCGATCGAAAGCTTTGCCGCCGACGTGTCGCACGAACTGAAAAATCCGCTGACCTCGCTGCGCTCGGCGGTGGAAACGCTGCCGCTCGCCAAGACCGACGAAAGCCGGGCGCGGCTGCTCGCCATCATCCAGCACGACGTCCGCCGGCTCGATCGGCTGATTTCCGACATTTCCGACGCCAGCCGCCTCGACGCCGAGCTGCAGCGCCAGGAAGCGGCACCGGTCGATTTCGCCAAGCTGTTGAGCACGCTGGTCGCGGTCGCCAACGAGGTGAAGCGCGACGACGGCGTCACGGTCACGCTTCGGTTCGAAGGCGGCGGCGGCCGGGCATTCTTGGTGCCGGGGCACGATTCGCGACTCGGCCAGATCGTCGACAATCTGATCGAGAACGCACGCTCGTTCTCGCCGCCGAACGGCACGGTGCGCGTCACCTGCCGGCGGGTGAAAAACAACGTCGAGATTTCCGTCGATGACGACGGCCCGGGCGTGCGGCCCGACGTGCTGGATAAAATCTTCGAGCGTTTTTACACCGATCGCCCGCACCAGGGCTTTGGCCAGAACTCCGGCCTCGGCCTGTCCATCTCCAAGCAGATCGCCGAAGCCCATGGCGGCACCATCTGGGTGGAAAACCGCACCGGGCCGCCGGACGCCGATGGTACGCCCACAGTGCTCGGCGCGCGCTTCGTCGTGCGCTTGCCGGCGATGTGATGGCGCAACGGGCAACGACGGTGCACGCTTCGGCGGTGCTGGTCGGCGCGCGCGCGGTTTTGATCCGCGGGCCGTCCGGCGCGGGCAAGTCGCGTCTGGCGCTGGCGCTCATCGAGGCGGCACGCACGGGGACTTTGCGCTTTGCCAGGCTGGTCGGCGACGACCGCGTTCATCTCGAACCGGCCAACGGGCGGTTGCTGGTGCGCCCGGCCGAGCCTTTGGCCGGCCTGATCGAGATCCGTGGCGTCGGCATCCGGCAGATCGATCACGAGCCAAGCGCCGTGGTCGGCCTGGTAGTCGATCTCGCCGCCGCGGACGCCGAACGATTGCCGGAAACCGAAAGGCAACACGCCGTTATCGCCGGGATAAACTTACCGCGACTCGCTATCGCAGCCGGCGATGAGGCCTTGCCGGCGGTCCTGGCGGTCCTTACGTCAGCCGGGCTCGAAGGCGCCGTTTTGGGCCTTGGGCGGGCTTCATGAGCATTTCAGGCCGCCCGGAACAGCATTTGGTTGGAGATTGGTAACCTTAACGCCGCTACACTCGGCCGCTGCTTCGCTACGCGACTCCGTGGCCGATTCGGCGTTTGCTACTGCAATGCAACAATCGCCAAAAATCAGCGATAATGCCCCTTGCGCTGGGGCTTTGGATGGTCAAGATGAGCACCCTTTCGTGCGGTGCAACCGGGACGCGCCCGCGGGGAGTTTCATGATCGGCGTTGTGCTTGTGACCCACGGGCGGCTGGCTGTTGAGTTCCGCTCGGCATTGGAACACGTGGTCGGCCCGCAGGGCCAGATCGAAGCCGTCACTATCGGTCCCGACGACGACGTCGAGGAGCGCCGCAAGGATATCATCGAAGCGGTCAAACGGGTCGACAGCGGCGACGGCGTCGCCATCCTGACCGATATGTTCGGCGGCACCCCGTCCAATCTCGCCATCTCGGTGATGAGCCGGCCCAAGGTTGAAGTGCTCGCCGGCATCAATCTGCCGATGCTGGTCAAGCTCGCAAAAGTTCGCGACGAGTGCCCGCTGGCCGAAGCGGTCGCCGCCGCCCAGGAAGCCGGGCGCAAATACGTCACCATCGCCAGCCGGGTGCTCAACGGCAAATGAACGAGGCTTCGCCCGGCGCCGACCAATGCACGGGCGATAAGCCGCCGTTGCGCGAGGGCGCCGTCGTCCGCGTGCTGACCATCTGCAACAAGAAAGGGCTGCACGCGCGGGCCTCCGCCCGCTTTGTGCAAACGGTCGAAAAATTCGACGCTGACGTGCGCGTCATGCGTTGCGGCGAGATCGTCGGCGGCACTTCGATCATGGGCCTGATGATGCTCGCGGCATCGCCCGGCACCACCATCACCGTCGAGGCGACCGGCAAGGAAGCCGCCGAAGTCATCGCGGCTTTGGCGGCGCTCATCGAATCGCGTTTCGGCGAGCAGGATTGATCGATCGATCGGCTTTTCGGCTGATCAATTTTCGCCTCATTCAGTTCAAAGGAGCCGCCCAATGGCAGACGACAAAACAACAGCGGCAACCAGTCCGGCCGCAACGGCTCCGAACGAGCAGCGCACCGCGACCATCCGCTATATCGACCGTCCGGAAATCGACGAGGTTTTCGCCGACAGCGTGACCGGCCTGCTCTACGACGGCCAGACCTTACGCATGGAATTCGCCGTGACGCGGTTTGACGAGATCAAGCCCAATGCGCCGATCAGCGGCCGCCGCTATCCGGCGTGCCGCTTGGCGCTGTCGCCCGCGGCGGCGATCGATCTCATCAACCGCATGCAGCAGGTCGCCACCGCGCTCGCGCAATCCGGCGCCGCAAAGCCGGCGTCGCGGCCGGGCACCTAAGCGAATTTCTTATCGGAGTGACTTGGCCGCCGCCTTGAGATCGGCGACGAATTGCTGATACGCCGCGCGCTTGTCGTCGTCATCCTCGATGCGCAACAGCGCGGATGGATGCACGGTGATGAAAAGCCGGGTGGCGTCCGCTAGGTCGAGCGGCTTGCCGCGCAGCTTTGCGATTGTCACCGTTTTTCCAGTCAGGGCGCGCGCCGCGGTGACACCAAGCGCGATGATCACCTCAGGCCCGACCAGCCTGCGCTCCTCGTCGAGCCAGATCTTGCAGCGCTCGATCTCATCATTGTTTGGCCGCTTATGCAGCCGGCGTTTGCCGCGCATCTCATGCTTGAAATGCTTCACCGCGTTGGTGACGAATGTTGCCTCCCGTTCGATGCCGGCATCCGCCAGCGCCCGGTCGAGAACGCGTCCGGCCGGGCCGACGAAGGGCTTGCCGGCCAAATCTTCCTTGTCGCCCGGCTGTTCGCCGACCAGCATAAATGTGGCCTGCTTCGGCCCTTCGCCCGGTACCACCTGGGTCGCATCGCGATACAGCGGGCAGTGCCTGCAATCGGCCTCAGCTTGCGCCAGTTTTGCGAGCGATGTGATCGGTGAGGGGGTTTGATCCATAGCTGCAGAATACCGCCGCACCGTTTTCGTTCAAAAAAGAGACATAAAGGTATCTTTATGTCTTTATTGCCGGGGCCGGCTTGACCTGCTATAGCCCTGCGCACGCCGCCGGCCCCAAGGCCGCCCCACGCCTAAGACCAACCAAGGATCGCCATGAGCACCTCGACCAAGCCCAAAACCGCGCCTGCCGCCGACTACGTCGTCAAGGACATCGGCCTCGCCGAGTGGGGGCGCAAGGAAATCTCCATTGCCGAAACCGAGATGCCGGGCCTGATGGCGACGCGCGAGGAGTTCGGGGCCAAGCAGGTGCTGCGCGGCGCCCGCATCGCCGGCTCGCTGCACATGACCATCCAGACCGCGGTGCTGATCGAGACGTTGACGGCGCTCGGCGCCGACGTGCGCTGGGCGTCCTGCAACATCTATTCGACCCAGGATCACGCCGCCGCCGCGATCGCCGCCGGCGGCACGCCGGTGTTTGCGGTCAAGGGCGAGAGCCTGACCGAATATTGGGACTACACTCACCGCATCTTCGAATGGTCCGACGGCGGCGGCCCGAACATGATCCTCGACGACGGCGGCGACGCCACGCTGCTGTTGCATCTCGGCATGCAGGCCGAGAGCAATGCGGATGTGCTCAAACATCCGGGCAACGAGGAAGAGGAAGTGCTGTTCGCCGCCATCAAGAAGCGGCTGAAGGAACAGCCCGGCTGGTACACCAAGACCGCCAAGAACGTGAAGGGCGTCACCGAGGAGACCACCACCGGCGTGCACCGGCTTTATCAGATGGCCAAGGAAGGCCGGCTGCTGTTCCCCGCCATCAACGTCAACGACAGCGTCACCAAATCCAAGTTCGACAATCTCTACGGCTGCCGCGAGTCCCTGGTCGACGGCATCCGCCGCGGCACCGACGTGATGATGGCCGGCAAGGTGGCGATGGTCGCAGGCTTCGGCGACGTCGGCAAAGGCTCGGCGGCCTCGCTGCGCCAGGCCGGCTGCCGCGTCATGGTCTCGGAGGTCGATCCGATCTGCGCGCTGCAGGCGGCGATGGAAGGCTACGAAGTGACGACCATGGAGGACGCGGCGGCGCGCGCCGACATCTTCTGCACCGCGACCGGCAATGTCGACGTCATCACCATCGAGCACATGCGCAAGATGAAAGACCGCGCCATCGTCTGCAATATCGGCCATTTCGACAGCGAGATTCAGGTGCACGCGCTGAAGAACCTGAAATGGAACAACGTCAAGCCGCAGGTCGACGAGATCGAATTCCCCGACGGCAAGCGCATCATCCTGTTGTCCGAAGGCCGCCTGGTCAATCTCGGCAACGCCATGGGGCATCCGAGCTTCGTCATGTCGTCGTCGTTCACCAACCAGACCCTGGCGCAGATCGAGCTGTGGACCAATCCCGGCAAGTACGAGAAGAAGGTCTACACGCTGCCCAAGCATTTGGATGAAAAAGTCGCGCGGCTGCATCTCGAAAAAATCGGCGTCAAGCTGACGAAGTTGTCCGACAAGCAGTCGACCTATATCGGCGTGCCGCAAGACGGACCGTTCAAGGCGGATCATTATCGGTATTGATTCTCGTCATTCCGGGGCGCGGGCATAGCCCGCGAACCCGGAATCCATAACCACAGGTCAGCGAATATGGATTCCGGGCTCGCCGCCAACCAAGTCGGCTATTGCCGACTTGGATATTCAAGTGACGAGTCGGGTAAACCCGACATCGTTGGCGCCCGGAATGACCGCTTTCACGCCTTGCCGCTAGTCGAGGCGGGTGTTATCTGCGCCGCATGCCCTCGACGCCCATCCAAAACATCCGCAATTTCGCGATCATCGCCCATATCGACCACGGCAAGTCGACGTTGGCCGACCGGCTGATCCAGCTCACCGGCGGGCTCGAAGCGCGCGAAATGGTCGAGCAGGTGCTCGATTCCATGGATATCGAGCGCGAACGCGGCATCACCATCAAGGCGCAGACGGTGCGGCTCAATTACCGCGCCCGCGACGGCAAGGATTACATCCTTAACCTGATCGACACGCCCGGCCACGTCGATTTCGCCTATGAGGTCAACCGCAGCCTCGCCGCCTGCGAGGGCTCGCTCCTGGTGGTCGACGCCAGCCAGGGCGTCGAGGCGCAGACGCTGGCCAATGTCTACCAGGCGCTCGACAACAATCACGAGATCGTGCCGGTGCTCAACAAGGTCGACCTGCCGGCCGCCGAGCCTGAAAAAGTAAAACAGCAGATCGAGGACGTGATCGGGCTCGATGCCTCGAACGCGATCCTGATCTCGGCCAAGACCGGCGAGAACATTGCGGAAGTGCTTGAAGCCATCGTGCACCGGCTGCCGCCGCCCAAGGGCGACGCCGCGGCGCCGCTGAAGGCGCTCCTCGTCGACAGCTGGTACGATTCCTATCTCGGCGTGGTCGTTCTGTTTCGCGTCGTCGACGGCGTGCTGAAGAAGGGCCAGCGCATCCGCATGATGGGCACCGACGCGGCCTATGAGGTCGATCGGGTCGGCGTGTTCACGCCCAAGAGAGTCGAGCTCAACGAGCTCGGCCCCGGCGAGATCGGCTTTCTCACCGCCTCGATCAAGGAAGTGGCCGACACCAGGGTCGGCGACACCATCACCGACGAGAAGAAGCCGGTCGCCGCGCCGCTGCCCGGCTTCCGCCCGGCGATCCCGGTGGTGTTCTGCGGCCTGTTTCCGGTCGACGCCGCCGATTTCGAGAATTTGCGCGCGGCGATGGGCAAGCTTCGCCTCAACGACGCGAGCTTCTCCTATGAGATGGAAACCTCGGCCGCGCTCGGCTTCGGCTTCCGCTGCGGCTTTCTCGGGCTATTGCATCTGGAAATCATCCAGGAGCGGCTCGAGCGCGAATTCAATCTCAACCTGATCGCGACGGCGCCGTCGGTAATCTACAAGATCAAATTGCGCACCGGCCAGGAGCTAGAAATCCACAATCCGGTCGACATGCCCGACCCCAACCACATCGAGGAAATGCAGGAGCCGTGGATCGAGGCGACGATCCTGACGCCGGACGAATATCTCGGCGCGGTGCTAAAACTGTGCCAGGACCGCCGCGGCGAGCAGAAGGAGCTCACCTATGTGGGCAATCGGGCGCTGGTGAAATACAATTTGCCGCTCAACGAAGTGGTGTTCGATTTCTACGACCGGCTCAAATCGGTGTCGCGCGGCTATGCCTCGTTCGACTATCACCTTACCGATTACCGCCCCTCCGACCTGGTCAAGCTGCAGATGCTGGTCAACGCCGAGCCGGTCGACGCGCTGGCCATGCTGGTGCATCGCACCCGTGCCGAGCAGCGTGGTCGCGCCATGGCGGAGAAACTGAAAGAGCTGATCCCGCCGCATATGTTCCAGGTGCCGATCCAGGCCGCGATCGGCGGCAAGATCATCGCGCGCGAAACCGTGCGCGCCTTCCGCAAGGACGTTACCGCGAAATGCTACGGCGGCGACGTATCGCGCAAGCGCAAGCTCTTAGACAAGCAGAAGGAAGGCAAGAAGCGCATGCGCCAGTTCGGCAAGGTCGATATTCCGCAGGAGGCGTTTATTGCGGCGTTGAAGGTGGATGTGTGATTTCTTTGGTCGTCACCACCGGGCTTGACCCGGTGGTCCATGCTGAATCGCCAAACGATCTGCGGTGCCCTATGGATTGCCGGATCAAGTCCGGCAATGACCAGGGGAAATAGTGACCGAGACCTTCGACATCATCATCGTCGGCGCCGGCGCGGCGGGTTGCGTGCTGGCGAACCGGTTGTCGGCGCGCTCGGGCTTGAACGTGCTGTTGCTCGAAGCCGGCCGCGACACGCCGCCGGGCGCCGAGCCGGCCGATGTGCTCGATAGCTATCCGCAGTCCTACTACAACGACGCCTATTTTTGGCCCGAGCTGAAGGTGCACTGGCGGCGCAAGGACAACTCGCCGCTTGTCGGATTTTCTCAAGGCCGCATCATGGGTGGCGGCGGTTCTGTGATGGGCATGGTCGCCTATCGCGGCACGCCCGACGATTATGCCGAATGGCAGGCGCTTGGTGCGGCCGGTTGGGGTTGGGACGACGTGCTGCCCTATTACTGCAAGCTCGAGAACGATTTCGATTTCGACGGCGCGCTGCACGGCAAGGATGGGCCGGTGCCGATCCGCCGCACCACGACCGACGATTGGGCGCCGCTGGCGAAGGCAGTGCACGCTTTTGCACAAGAGCGGCAGATGCCGTTCATCGCCGACATGAATGCCGATTTTCGCGACGGCTATGGCGCGGTGCCGATGAGCAATTGGCCGCAAAAACGCGCCTCGGCGGCGATCTGCTATCTCGGTGCCGATGTCCGCCGCCGCGCCAATCTTACGATCCGCACCGACGCCTTGGTGACCGGCCTTATGTTCGAGGGGCGTCGTGCCACCGGTGTCACGGCCAGGATCGGCGGCGAGGAGAAAGCGTTCTACGGACGCCAGATCATCATCGCGCTCGGCGGCATCCATTCGCCGGCATTTCTTATGCGCGCGGGACTTGGCCCGGCGGCGGCGCTGCGTGACCTCGGCATTGCCGTGCGCTCAGATCTTCCGGGCGTCGGCGAAAACCTCTCCAACCACGCCATCGTCTTCATCGGCTTGCTACAGAAGCCCGGCCAGCGGCAAGCGAAAAATATCCGGCCGCATCCGATGTCGGCGTTTCGCTATTCCTCCGGCCTGCCCGGCGCGGCGGCGGCCGACATGTATCTCAACGTGCAGTGCAAGACGTCGTGGAGTCCGCTCGGCCGCCAGGTCGCCAATCTGGCGCCGTCACTGCTCAAGCCGATGGCGCGCGGCCGCGTGTCGTTGGTCTCGGCCAATGCCGCGATCTATCCGCGCGTTGAATTCAATTTCACCGGCCACGAGCTCGACCTGAAACGCTTCATGCAGGGCTTTCGCCTCTGTATCGACATTCTGGCCCACGATGCGGTGCGGGCCATGACGCGGCTGACCTTCCCGGTCAAATTCAACGACCGGCTGCGGCGGCTCAATCGCATCACGCCGGCCAACCGGATCAAGAGCGCGGCGATCGCGGCGCTGATCGACATGGTGCCGCCGCTCGCGGCGCCGGTTTTTGCCACGCTGGCCGACCGGCGCGTCGATCTTGCGGCATTGGCCAAAGACGACGCCGCGCTGGCCGATTACATTCGCGACAACGTCGGCGGCACGTTCCATCCGGTCGGAACCTGCCGCATGGGCACATCCGGCGATCGCGACGCCGTGACCGATCCGGCCGGCCGCGTTCACGGCGTCGACGGTTTGCGCGTCATCGACGCCTCGATTATGCCGACGATCCCGCGCGGCAACACCAATATTCCGACCATTATGGTCGCGGAAAAACTCGCCGACGCGATGCTGCGCGAAATCTCCGCTACTTCGGCACGCTGACGTAGATCTGCCTGTCGCGCACGGCGACCTTGTCGGCGTCCATCCTATACAGACACCGCTTCTGTCTTGCCGCGGATCGCGGGCTGGCATTAACATGGTCGCGGGTTGGGAGCGCACCATGATAGAGTTTGCATGGCGGATTGCGTTCACCGTCGGCGCGCTCCTTGTTTATCGGTTCGGCACTTTTGTGCCATTGCCGGGCCTCGATCCAGCGGCTTTGGAGGAGCTTTACCGCGGCAGCCCTAATGGCATCCATCGCCTGGCGATCTTCGCGCTTGGCATTCTTCCCTATGTTTGGGCGGCGATCATCCTTCAGCTTCTTACGCTGGTGTCGGGACGACTGAGAGCGCTGAAGCAGAGCGGCGCTCGGGGCCGCCGTACCATCGATCGAATGACACGCGTTCTCACAGTGTTGCTCGCGGCTGGGCAGGCCTCGGGAGTCGCAATCGGGCTTGAGAGTGTGCCCGGCATCGTGGCCGCACCGTCTTGGCTGTTCACACTCTCGACCACCCTTACGTTGATCGGCGGCACACTGTTCCTGGTTTGGCTGAGCGAACAAATCACCCTGCGCGGCGTCGGCAACGGCCTTGTCCTGCTGCTTCTTGTGCCCATCGTCACTGCGTTGCCGAACAGAGTCGCTGACGTGTTCGAGGCCGGCCGTCAGGGCGTGATGTCGAGCGACCGGATCAATACGCTGGTGTTGTTCGTCGTCGGCCTTGCCGTTTTCGTCGTGTTGATAGAGCGGGCGCGGCGATTCATTCGTATCGACTATCCCGAGCACCGGATCGGGGCGCGGACTTTCGCCGCGCAAACGGTGGATCTGCCGTTGAAGCTCAACGGCGCGGGCATCATCCCCGTCCTGCTGGCGTCGTGGATCATGAGCGCGGTGGTCGCGCTGTTGAATTTCGCTGTCGCGCAGGGCGCATCTTGGGCGACTGTCATCGCCGTCTCTCTGCGATACGGCCGGCCTTTGCACTTGATCGTCTATGCGCTGCTGCTCTTTGGCTGCGCAATTCTCTACACCGCCTTGCTGTTCGATCCGGAGGAGATGGCCGACGGCCTGAGAAAATATGGCGGATCGATTGCGAAGCTGGAGCCGAGTGAGGCGACCGCGGCATATATTGACCGCGTTCTCTCGCGCACCATGCTGGCCGGCGCCTGCTATCTTGTGATCGTCATGGTGACTTGGGAAATGTTTGCGGCCCGTTTCCCGGCGCCGCTCCCTATTGGCGCCGTGTCGCTTTTGATTGCCGTCTGCGCGACGTTGGACCTCGATGGCGAGGTCCGGGCCTATATGCGGCGTGAAAGGGAAGCCTGAAACGCAGCAGCTTAGCGCGGCACGCTGACGTAGATCTGCCCGTCGCGCACGGCGACTTTCACTGGCGTCAGCCGCACCGAGGCGTCGCCCGGGTGGCAGCCGGTGGCGAGGTCGAATTCGTAGCCGTGCCAGGGGCAGACGATGTGGCGCTGCTTGCCGAAGCGCAGCCCCGCGCTCTTCTTGTCGGGGGTGATGATTTCCTCGACCTGATGGAAGATCTTGCCCTGGCAGACCGGGCCGCCGGCATGCGGGCAGACGTTTTCGTAGGCCAGCACCTTGCTGCCGGTGCGGAAGATGCCGACTTCGAGCTCTTCCACGGCGAATACCCGATAATCGCCGTCGGCGATGTCAGCCAGCTTGCCTACTGCGATTTCGTCCATCTCTTACCCCTCTTTATTCAATCCCCGGCGGGCGATGAAACCAGATCGCCACGTCGAACATGTTGAGATCGGCGGCGCGGATCATGGCGCAGGCCGCCACCACTGTTTCGGTCGCCGTCACCGCGTGTTGCGGGAAGGGCAGGACGTCGTGGCCGCGCCGCTCCACTTTCGCCGCATAGACCTTCACCGCGGCGGTCAGCACCTGCTGCAACGTCTTGTCGGAGATCGCGTCAGGCTCGCCGCGCTTGAGCGCGTCGCGCGCGGCGGCGCAGAAATCCGCGGGCTTCGCACCATTGCGCACCGCGCGACGGCTTGGCTTGCCGCCCCGCTTGGCTGCTTTGCGTTGCACCGCTTTCGGCATTTATTTCAACTCAAGCCGTCACCGGCTCGCGCCGCGCCGGCGCCTTGCCCGGCTTGGTCTTGAGCTGCTTGTGCTTGGGCACTTCGAGATTGAACAGCCGCGCCGAGTTGAAGCCCAAAATGTTGCGCTTGGCCTTCTCGTCGAGGAACGGCAGGGTGGTGATCGAATTCGGCAGGTCGAAATCCCAGTGCGGCCAATCCGACGCGAATAGAAGCTGCGTCTCGGCCTTCATCGCCTTGAATGTCGCCTCGGTGAGGTCGATGTTGGAGCGTTCCAGAGGCTGGCTCGAATAAAACATCTCGCGCATGTATTCGCTCGGCTTGCGCTTGAGCAGCGGCGCTTCCGAGGAGCGCATCATGTATTCGGAATCGAGCCGCTGCATCAGGAACGGTATCCAGGCGAGCCCGCTTTCGATCCACACCACCTTGAGCTTGGGGAAGCGTTCCGGCAGGCCGTTCATAATCCAGTTCGTCATGTGGATGATGTTGTAATAGACGAACGAGATGGCGTGCATGGAAATAAACTTATTGCACTGCTGCATCGACTGGTCGCCCCAGTGGAAGCCGGAGTGGAATGACAGCGGCTTGCCGGTCGCCTGGATGGCGGAATAGAGCGGCATATAGCTGTCGTGATTGACGGCGCGGAAGCGCGTCGAAGTGACCGAAAAGCCGATGACGCTCGGATTGTCGGCGTACATCTCGACCGCCTTCAGCGACGCTTCAGGATGGTTGAACGGCAGGTACAGCATCGCCTTGATGCGGGTATCCTGCGGCAGCACTTCTTCCGTCAGCCATTTGTTGAAGGCGTTGCCGATCACGACCTCCATCTCGACCTGCGGATGCATGCCCAGCACCAGCATCGGCGTCGGGAACACCACCATGTAGTCGATGCCCATGGAGTCCATGGCGCGCCGCACCAGCGTCACCTGGGCGTGGGTTTGGCCGCCCGGAACGGCTTCGCCGAGACGCTGCTGATGCGGAATGCGGCCGAATACGTCTTGGTACAGCATGCCGGGCGTCGAGTTCATCAAGCCGGGCGCGTTGCCACGCTCCTTGAAAGCGCGCGCCATTTGCCTGTAGACGTCGCTTTCCATGCGATCGACGACGTCCGACCAGAACGCCGTTTCGGTGACGTGGGCGTCGACGTCGACGATGAAATAATTGTCTTGCCGGGCTTCCTTGGCGGCGTGAGCGAGAATCTCGCGGGTGTCGGTCGAGGTGCTGATCTTCGGCAGCTCGGTGACGCGCGAAAGGCCTTTGCCGTTTTTTCCGTTGCGCGGCGTTTTGGTCAGCATCGATGTCCTCCACCCTAGGCGCGGCTTTTATGATCGGGCCCGTGAGTCACGGCCATTGCAATCTGCAGGAAAGCTAGCAGCATTCGCCCGCGATGGACACGGCAATTTGCCCCGAACTACCGCCGGTTGCCCGGACCAGCCATGCCGAAACGTCCGGGCGCGGCCTCCCATCGGCGCGCGCCGCAGTGTAGCTTTGCGGCCACGAACGCGGGAGGGACTATGAGCTACCAGGATTTGCTTTACAGCATCGACGGCAAGGTCGCGACCATCACGCTGAACCGGCCCGACCGCATGAACGCGCTGTCGCGCAATCTCGAGGCGGAAATCCACCGCGCGCTCGACGAGGCCGATGCCGACCGCAATGTGCGGGCCATCATCCTCACCGGCAACGGCGCGGCGTTTTCCGCCGGCTACGACCAGCAGGCGGCGCCGGCTTCCGGCGTGCGGCCGCTCGATCCGCAGGGCAAGAGCCACGCCGAATATATCGAGCATTGGCAACGCCTCGACGGCAGCCGCGTGCAGCATTGGGAGCACATGTGGAGCCTGGGCAAGCCGGTGATCGCCGCGGTCAACGGCTGGGCCATGGGCGGCGGCTTCTGGTACCAGCTTGCCGCCGACATCACGATCGCTTCCGACAAAGCGACGTTCGCGCAGCCGGAAGTGCGCCAGGTGTCCAATACCAGCTATCTGCTTACGGCCTTGTGCGGCTGGAAGGCGGCCAACCGCTGGGCGCTGACCGGCGATCACTTCGACGCCCAGGAGGCGCTGCGCATCGGCATGGTCAACGAGGTGGTGCCCCATGACGAGCTGATGCCACGCGCCCGCGCGCTGGCCAACCGCATCGCCCTGGTGCCGGAGCCGTCGGTCCGGCTCAACAAGGCGATCGCCATGCAGGGGCTGCAGGCGTCGGGCGTGCATGCGGCGCTGCTGCTCGAAGGCGCGCTGAGCGCGCTGGCGCATTCGTCGCACAACGAGGATCGCCAGCGGCTGTTCGACGCGCAACGCACCGGTGGACTGAAGGCCTATCTGGAAGCGCGCGACGGCCCGTTCCATCCCGAACCGATGGGGCCGAAATCGAAACCGCGCGCCAAGTGAGACGTTTTATGCGTTTTGCATTGGCATTGGTCACGGCCATTTTGCTCGCCATCGCGGCGCCGGCGTGGGCCGAGGAGGCGTGGCCGCAGCGACCGGTGACGATCGTGGTGCCGTTCCAGGCCGGCGGCTCGGCGGACTTGCTGGCGCGCATCCTGCAGCAGCACATGGAAGCGGATTTCCATTCGCCGTTCGTGGTTGAGAACCGTTCCGGCGCCGGCGGCAGCGTGGGCACGGCTTACGTGGCGAAAGCGCCGAACGACGGTTGCACGTTGCTGCTCGGCACGCTCAGCGGCATCGTGCTCAACGAATTCGTCTTCAGCAAATTGCCCTACGATCCGGAGCGCGATTTTCAGCCGATCTCGCTTCTGGTGCACCTGCCCAACCTGCTGGTCGTCAATCAAAAAGTTCCAGTGAAAACCGTGCCGGAATTGATCGCTTATCTGAAGGTCAATGACGGCAAGCTCAACTACGGCTCCTCCGGCATCGGCACCTCGTCGCAGCTTTCCGTCGTGATGTTCGCGCTCGCCACCGGCACGCATATGACGCACGTGCCGTTCCGCAGCACGACCGACGAGTTGACCGCCATGATGAGCGGCAATGTCGATCTCGCCATCGACAGCATGACCACGCTGTGGCCGCAGGCGCAGGCCGGCGCGGTACGTGCGCTGGCTGTGACCAGCGCGGAACGCCTCGCCAGCGCGCCGGACCTGCCGACCATCGGCGAGACCATAAAGGGTTTCTCGGTCACGGGCTGGCAGGGCCTGTTTGCGCCCGCGGGCACGCCGCGCCCGATCGTGGAAAAACTCGCAGCCGAGGTGAAGCACGTTTTCGAGGCGCCCGACGTGGTCGCGGCGTTGACCAAAGTCGGCGGCGAGCCGGCGCCGATGACTCCCGACGCCTTTGCGGCCTTCATCGCCGCCGAACGGCCGAAATGGCGGGACGTGGTCAAGGCAGCCGGCGTGCATATCGATGTGAATTGATGAGCAAAGCCGGACACGAAAATTTATGACCTCGATCGGATTGATCGGCTACGGCGGTATCGCCCAGGACGTGGTCGCAGCGCTGCGCGCGGCCGGCGGCGGCGCCAAGATTGTCGGCGCGTTGTGCCGGCCAGGACGGACGGCGAAAGCGCGCGCCGCGCTCGGCGGCGTCGCTGTCGTGGAATCGCTGGCCGATTTGCTGGCGTTGCGCCCGGCCATCATCGCCGAAGTCGCCGGGCAGCCAGCGTTGGCGGAGCATGGGCCAGAAGTGTTGCGCCGCGGTTATGATCTCCTAATAATTTCCGTCGGGGCGCTCGCCGAATCGGCGCTGCTCGATCGCCTCAAGACAGCGGCGCGCGAAGGCAAAAGCCGCATGCTGCTGCCGGCCGGCGCCATCGGCGGTATTGATGCCATTGCGGCGATGCGCCTCGGCGGGCTCGGTTCGGTGCGCTACCGCTCGCGCAAGCCGCCAGCGGCGTGGCGCGGCTCGCCGGCTGAAAAGGTCGCGGATCTCGACAAGTTGGCCGGCCGTACCGTGCTCTACCGCGGCACCGCCGGCGAGGCGGCGCTGCTTTATCCGCAGAACGCCAACGTCGCCGCCGCGGTGGCGCTCGCCGGCCTGGGTTTTGACAAAACCGAGGTCGAGCTAGTCGCCGATCCCGACGCGCCCGGCAACGTGCACGAGATCGAAGCCGAAGGCGCCGCCGGGCGTTTCGCCATCCAGCTGCAAGGCAAGCCGTCGCGCAGCAACCCCAAAACCTCGGCGCTGGCGGCGCTCAGCGTCGCCCGTGCGCTGATCAATCTGGATGCTACAATCGTCATATGACCGCCCCGACAACGCGCCGCGCCACCAACGCCTTCATCGGCAGCCCGATCGAGCGGCTCGAGGATTTGCGCTTCCTCACCGGGCGCGGCCAATACACCGACGATCTCGCCGGCGAAACAATGCTGCATGCGGTGATCCTGCGCAGCTCCGTCGCGCACGGCCGCATCCGCTCGATCGACACCGCGGCGGCCCGGGCGCGGCCCGGCGTCCATGCCGTGATCACCGCGGCCGATATCGGGGAGATACCGACGATTCCATTGCGGCACGATCCGCTGCCGTCGTCCAAGCGTTACGTGCAGCCGATCATTGCCGCCGACAAAGTCCGCTTTGTCGGTGAGCCGATCGCCGTCGTGGTCGCCGATAGCGTCGCGCTGGCCGAAGACGCATTGGAGGCGATCGGCGTCGATATCGAGCCGCTTGCCGCGGTGGTCGACCGTGATGCCGCGCGCAAGGACGATGTCTTCCTGTTCGAAGAAACCGGCAGCAACATCGCAGGCACCATCACGGCCACGCTTGGCGACACCGATGCGGCCTTCAAAAATGCGCCTTACGTCCGCCGCGAGCATTTCAAGGTGCAACGCCACGGCGCGGTGCCGATGGAGCCGCGCGGGCTGGTCGCCGACTGGGACGCCGCGAAACTACGCGTGACGGTGTCCGGCGTCTGCAAAGTGCCGTTCAACAACCGCCGCGCGCTGGCACAGATGATGAAGCTCCCCGAGGCTTCAGTGCGGATGCTTGAATACGACGTCGGCGGCGGTTTCGGCGCGCGCGGCGAGTTTTATCCGGAGGATTTTTTGATTCCATTCGCGGCGCGTGTCGTCGGTCGTCCGGTGAAGTGGACCGAGGACCGGCGCGAGAATTTGATGTCGCTCAGCCACGCGCGCGATGCCGCATGCGATCTCGAAATCGCCTGCACTCGCGACGGCAACATTCTCGCCTTGCGTGGCCACGCTTATACCGATCTCGGCGCCTATGTGCGCACCAACGGCGCCACCGCGTCGCGCAATATTTCGCAAATCATGTCCGGGCCCTATCGCATCCCCCACGTGCGCATGGACGTGACCATGGTGGTGACCAACAAGACGCCGTCGGGCACCTATCGCGGGCCAGGTCGCTTCGAGTCGGATTTCTGCCGCGAACGGCTGTTCGACATGGTGGCGGCCGATCTCGGCATCGATCGGGTCGAATTCCGCCGCCGCAATCTAATCGCCGAAGCCGACATGCCCTATGCGCTGGCGAAAGTGCAGGTACTCGACATCGTCAGCGAATGCGACAGCGGCGATTATCAGATGACGCTCGACCGCTGCCTCGCCGAATTCAATTGGGCCGAGCGGTCGAAGCTGCAGGGCGGGCTGATCGACGGCCGCTACCACGGCATCGCCATCGGCTGCTATCTCGAAGGCGGCGGGACCGGGCCGCGGGAAAATGCGCGGCTCCTCATCGAGGCCGACGGCAAGATCTCGGTGTTCGTCGGCTCGTCGTCGGTCGGGCAAGGCGTCGAAACGGTATTTTCGCAGATCGCCGCCGATGCGCTCGAACTGCCGATGGAGCGCATCAACAATGTGTTCCACGGCTCGACCGATTATGTCACCGAAGGTTTTGGCTCGTTCTCGTCGCGCTCCATCGTCATGGGCGGCAACGCCATCGTCGACGCCGCCAATCGGCTGCGCGCGCTCATGCGTGAGGCAGCCGCGCAGCGGCTCGGCTGCGCGGCGAACGAAATTTCATTCGACAACGAGATGGTGGTCGGGCCAGACCGCGCCATGCTCGAACTCAAGGAGTTCGCCGGCCTTGCCGCCGACGGCACGCATGCGAGCAACAAGCGGACTTATTCCTACGGCGCGCACGCCGCATATGTGACGGTCGATCCCAAAACCGGCCGCGTCGAATTGATCGATTACGTCGCCGTCGAAGACGTCGGCCGCATCGTCAATCCGCTGACATTGCACGGCCAATGCGTCGGCGCCGTCGTGCAGGGCCTGGGCGGCGCGTTGCTCGAACACTTCATCTATGACGAAAATGGCCAATTCCTCACCGGCTCGTTCGCCGATTACCTGATGCCGACGGCGAGCGATTTCCCGAGCATTCGCGCGGTGGCGCTGGAGCAGAAACCGTCACCGCTCAATCCACTCGGCGCCAAGGGTGCGGGCGAGGGCGGCATCATTCCGGTCGGCGGTGTCGTTGCCAATGCTGTCGCTGCGGCGCTGGGTTCGCTTGGTGTCTCGCTGCGCGAATTGCCGCTGACGCCGCCGCGGGTATGGGAGATGATCCAAACCGCGCGGCAATCAAGGGCAGGAGTGCGTTCTTAATTCCAGCTTCGAAGGAAATTTCAATGAAGCTGCCCTCTTGGATCAAACGCATATACAGCCGCAAACCAGCGCGGCCGCCGTCGCTGACGGATTGTCCCAAATGCGGCCGGGAAATGGACATGATAGATAAGAGCACGATGTCGGGCGACGACATGCGGACCTACCGCTGTGAGCATTGCCAGGAAGAGCACATCGTGAACTACGGGGTCGCGCTGTGGAAGGTGCTGTCCGACGCCAACAAGCGTGACGACGACACGTCGTAATGGCCGCGGCGCGTTGACCGAGTGCGGGCGGCGATGCTAGAAAATGGCTGAAAATGCGCCTGTTTCGGCGGTTCGAAGGAAGCGTGCCGGGATATGAAATTACCGCCCTTCGAATATGCCTGCCCGACCACAATCGACGAAGCAGTTGCGCTCTTGGCGTCGCATGACGGTGAGGCCAAGCCGCTGGCCGGCGGCCAGAGTCTGGTGCCGATGCTGGCGTTCCGCGTCGCTTCGCCATCGCTGCTGGTCGATTTGCGCAAGCTTGCCGAGCTGCGACAGATCAAAATCGCTGACGACGGCGTCACGCTTGGCGCCATGGTGCGCTGGCGCGACATCCTCGACGATGCGCGCTTGCGCACGGCGCAGCCGCTGCTGGTCGCGGCCGTCGAACACGTCGCGCATTATCAAATCCGCAACCGCGGCACCGTCGGTGGCAGCATCGCCCACGCTGATCCCGCCGCCGAGATGCCGGGCATCGTCGTGACCTGCGAGGCGAAGATCGCCGTCGTCGGCAAATCCGGTGCGCGGGTGATCGCGGCGGCGAATTTTTTCCAGGGCCCGCTGATGACCGCGCTCAAGCCCGACGAGATCATCACCGAAATCCGTCTGCCGGCATGGCCGGCCGAGCGCCGCTTCGGCTTTCAGGAATTCGCCCGCCGCCGCGGCGATTTTGCGCTGGCCGCGGCGATGCTGTTCTACGACGAGGACGGCGGGAAGGTGAGCAACGCACATGTCGGTGCCATCGGCGTCGCCGACCGGCCGTTGCGGCTTCCCGCCGTCGAGCAAGTCCTTAACGGCAACAAGATCGACGAGGCCGTCATCGCCAAGGCCGAAGCCGCGGCATCGGCGTCGGTCGATCCCCATGACGATATCCACGCCGGCGGCGCCTATCGCAAAGCGCTGATCGGCGTCATGGTCGAGCGCGCGCTCAAAAGCGCGGCGGCGTAGCGATCAAAACCATGCCGGTAAAATTCGAAGTCAACGGCAAGCCGGTCGAGGTCGAAGTCGAGCCACGGCTGACGCTGGCCGATTGCCTGCGCCATCATTTGCGGCTCACCGGCACCCATGTCGGCTGCGAGCACGGTGTGTGCGGCTCCTGCACCGTGCTGGTCGACGGTGCGGCGGTGCGCTCGTGCCTGTTGCTCGCGGTGCAGGCCGATGGCGCCAAGGTGGTGACCGTCGAGGGCCTGTCGCTCGAGGAAGGCTTGACGCCGCTGCAGGCGTCGTTCCGCAAGCATCACGCCCTGCAATGCGGCTTCTGCACGCCGGGCATGATCACCACCGCGCATGCATTGCTCAGCGAGGAGCCCGACTGCGACGCCGATCGGGTTCGCGAAGTGCTGTCCGGCAATCTGTGTCGCTGCACCGGTTATATTTCCATCGTCGAAGCGGTGCTTGACGCGCGCGCGGCCTATAAGCGCGACGGGAACGGCGCATGAGGACAGCGTTCGTCGGCCAGCCGATCGAACGGTTGGAAGATTTTCGCTTCGTCCGCGGCCGCGGCCAATATGTCGACGATCTTGCCCGTAAGGATATGTTGCATGCGGCGATCCTGCGCAGCGCGGTCGCCCATGGCCGCATCCGCGCTATCGACGTGTCGCGGGCGAAAAAAGTCGCCGGCGTGCATGCCGTCATCACCGCGGCCGATCTTGGCGATCGCATTCCGCTGGTGCCGATGCGGCTGCAGCCGATGCCGGAGTTTGAGGCCTTCGGCCAGCCGGTCATGGCGCTCGACAAGGTGCGCTATGTCGGCGAGGCGCTGGCCATGGTGCTGGCCGACAGCGCCGGCGTTGCCGAGGATGCGCTCGGCACCATCGAAGTCGACATCGAGCCGCTGCCGGCCATTGCCAACTGGCAGAGCGCGGCGAAGAACGAAACGCTGCTGTTCGAGCACAAGGGCAGCAATGTCACGATGAAATTCCGCGCCACGCTTGGCGACGCCGACGCGGCGTTCAAAAACGCGCCTTATACGCGGCGCGAGCGCTTCAGCACCCAGCGCCACACTGCGCTGCCCATGGAGCCGCGCGGCCTGCTTGCCGAATGGGCTGCGGCGAGCGGCCGGCTGACGCTGTCGGGCGCCGCAAAGGTGCTGTTCGCCAACCGCCGCATCCTCGCAAAGCAGCTCGGTCTTGCCGTCGATGCCATCGACATGGTCGAGTACGACGTCGGCGGCAGCTTTGGCGCGCGCGGCGAATTCTATCCGGAGGATTTTCTGATTCCGTTCGCGGCGCGCCACGTCGGCCGGCCGGTGAAATGGACCGAGGACCGCCGCGAGCACCTGATGACCATGAACCACGCCCGCGAGGCGGCATGCGACGTCGAGATCGCCTGCGCCCGCGACGGCACCATCCTCGGACTGCGCGGCCACGGCTTCGTCGACATGGGCGCCTATATGCGCACCAACGGCGCCGTCGGCGCGCGCAACATCGCGCAGTTCATGTCGGGGCCGTATCGCGTTCCCAATATCGATCTCGACGTTTCGCTGCTCCTGACCAACAAGACACCGGTCGGCACCTATCGCGGGCCGGGCCGCTTCGAGACCGATTTTTTCCGCGAGCGCCTGCTCGACATGGCGGCGCGCGATCTCGGCATCGACCAAGTCGAATTCCGCAGGCGCAATCTCGTGCGCGAAGCCGAAATGCCGTATCGGGTCGCGACCATCGCGCCGTTCGAAAGCAAGGACGAGCTCGACAGCGGCGATTATCAGGTCACGCTGGAGCGCTGTCTCGCCGAATTCGGCTGGGCCGAAAAGGGAAAACTAAAAGGCAAGCTCATCGACGGCCGCTACCACGGCCTCGCTGTGTGCTGCTTTATCGAAGGCGGCGCCGCCGGCCCGAAGGAAAGTGCGCGTCTGGTGCTGGAAACCGATGGCACGCTCACGGTCTATATGGGCTCGTCCGGCGTCGGCCAGGGACTGGAGACGGCATTCGCGCAAATCGCCGCCGACGCCATGGACATGCCGATGGATCGCATCAATCACGTGTTCCACGGCTCGACGGCTTACGTCAGCGACGGCTACGGCTCCTACCACTCGCGCTCGATCGTCATGGGCGGTTCGGCCGTGCTCGACGCGGCGGCAAAACTGCGGGCGGCCATGAGCGCGGAAGCGGCACGGCGGCTCAACTGCGGCTCCGCCGAGGTCGTGCTCGCCGACGGCCGGGCCACGGCGCCCGACGGCAAATCGGTGTCGTGGGCGGAGCTGGCGCCGGAGCCGCTGTCGGTCGAAGGTGCGTTTTCCAACCACAAGCACACCTGGGCTTACGGCGCGCATGCCGCCCATGTCGCGGTCGATCCAAAAACCGGCGCCGTCGCGCTCATCGATTACGTGGCCGTGGAGAATTGCGGCCGCATGATCAATCCGCTGACGCTCAAGGGCCAGCTGGTCGGCGCCGTGGTGCAGGGCCTTGGCGGCGCGTTCATGGAGCATCTCGCCTATGACGACAACGGCCAGCTGCTGACCGGCTCGCTCGCCGATTATCTCATCCCGACCGCGAGCGACTTTCCAAAAATCCGCGGTTTTGTGATGGAGTCGCATCCCTCGCCGATCAACCCGCTCGGCGCCAAGGGCGCCGGCGAGGGCGGCATCATCTCGGTCGGCGGCGTCATCGCCAATGCGGTCGCCGATGCGCTGAGCTCGTTCGGCGTCGAGCCGCGCGATCTGCCGCTGTCACCGTCGCGGGTGTGGCAGCTCGTGCAAGACGCGCGCAAGTGACGCGCTCGCGCGTCATCATCCGCGAAAGCGGATGATCCAGTAGTCACGATCCTGCTGGCAATGTCAGTGACTACTGGGTGCCCCGCCTGCGCGGGGCATGACATTGATGGGGGCTTGGAATAGATTCAAGCTCAACACGCACGTTCAGGAGCAAGCCATGGCCGTCGCCCGTCATCCGCGCCCGAAGGAACTCGAAGGTGTTCCGCTCGAAGAGATCATGAAAAAATACGTCGGCCGCTTCAAGGACAAGAAGCCGGACTGGGCCGCCTTCGAGGACGCCAAGATCGAGGGCTACAAGCGCGCCCAGCACCGCTTCATCGGCGCCGGCGGTTCCGGCAAGCACGACGATCCGAACATCATTCCGGCGGGCAATTTCACGCTGTCGATCGTCTATGTGAATCCCGGCCAAGGCAATGCCGCGCATACCCACGAGGTCGAGGAGTGCTTCTTCGTGCTGCAGGGCATTCTCGACGTCTTCGTCGAGGACGAAAGCGGCAACAGGGTCACCACGCGACTCGGTCCCTGGGAATGCATCGCCTGTCCGGCCGGCGTGATCCACGGCTATCAGAACGATTCGCTGGCGCCGGTTTACGTACAGATCATGCTCGGCCGCGGCCGGCCCGATCCCATGGGTTATTCCGACAGTGAGCTATACAAGCGCCGGGATGCGCACCTGAAAGCGGTATAGAGGGCTCAGACCGGAATCGCCTGAAACTTGGTCGAAAAGCCGTGCATGCGCTCGGCGCCGGTTGCCGTGATACGCACCGTTTCGGCAAACACGCAGCCGGTTTCGCCGTTGCGCCAAGCCGGATCGTAGAGGTCGATGTTGAAGGCGAACACCATGCCGGGGCGGAATTCGTCGCCGACGACCTTCAGCGCGTCCTGGTCGGCACGCAACGCGTGAAAGCGGTAGCGCGGATATTCCAGCGAGGCGAGGCCGTGGCCGTGGATGCCGGTTTCGCAGATCGCGAGCTTCCGCTCCTCGATGGTCTGCTTCACCGCGCCCATCGCCTCTGAGATTTTGCGGCCCGGCCCGAACTCTTTCAGCCCACGCTCGTAGGCGGCGACGCAACCGTCATAGATCTCGCGCTGCTTGGCCTCCGGCTCGCCGAGGCAGAACGTGCGCTCGACATGGGTGAAATAGCCGCCGATCTTCGGATGCAGCTCACAGATGATGAGGTCGCCGCGTTCGAGCTTGCGCGTCGTCGGCACGCGGAACGGATGCGGATAGGGATAACGGTCGCAGGCCCACAGGAACAAGGTCGGCTCCTCGCCGCCATGGGCCAGCATGGTCTCCACCATGCGGCCGTAGACCTCGCATTCCTTGACGCCGGGCCGCGCGGTGTCGCGGCAGGCCGCCAGCATCAGGTCGCCGAGCTCTGCTGCCTTGGCGAGCATGCCGAGCTCCTCGTCGCTCTTGATGGTGCGCACCTTCTCCAGCATGTCGTCGAGAGCAACGAGCGTGGCGCCGGACAAAAGCTCCTGCAGGCGCAGATAAACGCTGTGCGGCAGCCAGCCGTCGGGATCGAGCGGGCCGGCGAGCCCATCCATGCCGATGCGGCCGCGCTCGAGTTTCAGCTCCTTGATGCGCTCGGCGACCGAGTCCGCCCAAGTGCCCTTGCGGGCGCGGATGTCGCCGACCCAATCCTGCGCGCTGCGCCAGCCTTCGAGGAAGGTCGGCATCAGCACGAAGCAAGTCGGATCGCCCTCGCGTGGGAACACCAGCACGTTGAATTCGGCGTTGCCGCCGACCGGGCAGAGATAGCGCGCATTGGCGATGCAAAAATCCCACATCAGCGGCCAGCCCCACAGCACCAGGCAATCGAGATCGCGCGCCGCCATGTCCTTGCGCACCGCTGCCCAGCGCCGGTCGCGCTCGCGCAGCGAAAGTCGAGGGAGTTCGAGAGTTGCACGCATGATGGCCCCGTTACGCCGCTTGCAGCTTCAGCCGCTGCAGGCTTTCCAGATAATCGGCGACGCCGCGCTCGAGATCGAATTCCGGCCGGTAGCCGAGCTCATTGCGGGCGCGGGAGATGTCGTAGATTCCGTACATCGGGTAGGCTGCCCCGAGGAAGTTCAGTCCCGGCCCGACCTCGATCACGGCGTTCGGCAAGTGTCTTCGTAAAATGGCGGCGACATCTTTGAGCGTGACGCCGACGCCGGTGCCGATATTGAACACGCGGCTCGTGAGGCTTTTTGCCGTCGTCGCGAGATAGATGCCGAGCGCGGAATCCTTGTTGTAAATGAAGTCGTCCTTCTCATCGCCGCCTTGAGCGAGGTGGAACGGCTGGCCGCTGGCCGGCCGCTCGATGATCTGGCTGGTCACGCCCATGTTGCCGTGGCGCGCGGTCTTGCCGGGGCCGTAGGTGGTGGCAAATCGCAACACCACGACGTCGAGGCCGAGCGTGCCCCAATAGAGCGTCGCGTTCTCGCCCATGAGCTTGGCGGAATCGTAGATGCGCTTCGGTTCCTTCGGTTGATCCTCGGTGATGCGCTTATAGGTCGGGGCGCCGTAGTCGCCGAGGAACGGGCCGTAGACGCCCTTGGCGCTGGTATAGACGACGCGCTCGACGTTCGCCGACCGCGCGGCTTCCAGCACATTGACCGTGCCCATCACATTGATCTCGACGCTCTCGGCCGGATGCTTGGCCGACAGCGCGCTGATATAGGCGGCAGTGTGCACCACGTGGGTAATACCGCGAGATTTGATCACTTCGGCAAGCCGTGCGCGGTCGAGAATGGAGCCGAGCTCGATATCCACTTTGTCGACGATATCGCGGATCAGCGATTCATCGCGGTGGCGCGAATAGAGCACCGGCCGATGGCCTTCGCGGACAAATTTGCGGCTCGCTTCCGCGCCGATGACGCCCATGCCGCCTGTGATCAGAACGCGCATGGCCTCCTCCCCATTTTTTGCGCCGCTAACCGAACGTCGGCACGAACAGCTTTTCGATCGGAATAGGCTCCGGGATCAAACCCTGCTCGGCCATATAGTTGACCAGCGCTTCCAGCGTCGGCCGGTTCGGCTCAACGCCGTATGGCCAGCAATCGCCGCCGAACAATTCGTCGATCTCCTGCATGTCGTCGGGCAGCCACGGCAGCATGTAGCGCAGCGTTCCGGAATAGCGCATCTTTTCCCGCGCCCAGTCCTTGGCCGCGTTGAATGCATCGTACAGGCTCGTCGCCACGAACGGGTTCTTCTCATAGACGTCGTTGCGGATGACGACGAGATGCATGATCGGAAAGATTCTCGTGCGCCGGACATAGTCCTTCTCCTGCGCGCGATAATCGGGAATGAGCCGCACCACGTCGGGATTGCGGCCGAAAGCGCGGGGCATGTTGGAGCCGATGATGGCATGGATTTCGCCGGCCTCCAGCAGATCGCTCAGCGACTTGCCGCTGGTGTTCTGTTTGAGGTTGACCGGCTTGAGCATCGGCATGACCGACGGATTGCCGTAGAGGCCGGGCTCGTTGATGGCGCCCTGGATCCATTCGATCTCGTCGAGATCGATGCCGAGGTCGTGCTGCATCAGGCCGCGGACGAAGATGGCGGCGGTCTGGGTGTAGAGCGGCACGCCGACGCGCTTGCCGGCGAAATCCTTGGCCGATTTGATGTGCTTGCGGTTGACGATGATGAAGCTGTGGCGGAATACCCGCGAGGCGAACACCGGCAGCGCCACGAACGGCAGCTTCTTGGCGGCATAGCGGGTGATGAACTCCGAGCTCGACATTTCGCAGGCGTCGAATTCCAGCCGGTTGGACATGCGGTCGAAAATCTCGCGCGGATTGTCCATGACCAGGAAATTGAGATCGATGCCGTCGGCTTTGACGTCGCCGGTGTAGAGCGCGAGCATGCGATCGTAGAGGCCGCAGGCGAAGGTGATCGGCAGACCAGACATTGAAGGCACCATGAGGATGTTCAGGCGGGAGCCGCAGTATCACACACGCACCCGCACGCGTCATCCGAGGCGGCGGCGAGCCGGCCGGCGACGAACGCAGAGCAGTCGCCAGCGGAAATTTTCTGCCGCGCTGTCGTTTTTTTCTTGCAATGCCTGTCCGTTGCGACTATGTGCCGTTCGCCCAAATTCGCACGTGCCTGTGGCCGTGTGTCGATCGGTAGGCATCCGGACAAGAGGCCGGACAGTCGCCTGAGGTTTCAAAGTTTAGGACCTCACTACGTGATCGGCAGCCGGAGGCGAAACCGGCGCACCCCGCGCTCAACGGGGGACGCGGCTTAAAGCAACGACGGAGCGGGCTTTTTTGGTCTCGTTGGCGGTCCAAACGTCAACACCGAAGAGGCTTGTCCATCTTGTCTTGCCGGCCGTGCGGAACGGGTCTCCCGCTCCAATCCAAGGCAGCATCTCGGCGAAAGCGCCGCGCCAACCCCGTGTCCCCAACGCACGGCTCGGCGCCAAGCGATTTCGGCCGCTGACGCCGGTCGTGCGCGCCGAAAGCGCGCGTGGCTGAACATCAACGCGGGTCTGGCGGCGCTTGCCGCTTGGCCTCTTGAACCTTGAGAAGGAGCGCGCCCATGACCGAGCGCATCCACGACTTCCTGCGCCGCCGCCGCGACGAGGGGCTGGACGATGGTCCGTGCCTGGTCGTCGATCTCGACGTCGTGCGCGACAACTACGGCGCCTTTGCCAAGGCACTGCCGGACAGCCGGGTGTTCTACGCCGTCAAGGCGAACCCGGCGCCGGAGCTGCTGAAGCTCTTGGCCGGACTGGGCTCCTGCTTCGACACCGCCTCGGTCGCCGAGATCGAGATGGTGCTCGCGGCCGGCGCCGCGGCCGAGCGCATTTCCTTCGGCAACACGATCAAGAAGGAACGCGACATCGCGCGCGCCTACGCGCTCGGCGTCCGGCTCTTTGCGGTCGATTGCAAGGCCGAGGTGGAGAAGATCGGCCGCGCCGCGCCCGGCGCCAAGGTGTTCTGCCGGTTCCTGTTCGGCTGCGCCGGTGCCGAATGGCCGCTGTCGCGGAAGTTCGGCTGCGACCCGGAGATGGCGGTCGAGGTGCTCGAGCACGCGCACAAGCTCGGGCTCGAGGCGGCCGGCGTGTCGTTTCATGTCGGCTCGCAGCAGCGCCGCACCGCGGCCTGGGACGAAGCGTTGAAGTCGGCGGCGGCGATCTTCCGCGCCTGCGCCGACCGCGGCATCGGCCTCACCATGGTCAATCTCGGCGGCGGGTTTCCGACCAAGTACCTGCGCGACGTGCCGGCGGTGGAGGCCTATGGCCGCTCCATCTTCCGGGCGCTGCGCAAGCATTTCGGCAACCGCATCCCGGAGACCATCATCGAGCCGGGCCGCGGCATGGTCGGCAATGCCGGCGTGATCGAAGCCGAGGTCGTGCTGGTCTCCAACAAGAGCGAGCACGACCATGTGCGCTGGGTCTATCTCGACATCGGCAAATTCGGCGGTCTCGCCGAGACCATGGGCGAGTCGATCCGCTATCCGATCAAGACGCCGCGCGACGGCGGCGAGGTCGGACCTTGCGTGCTCGCCGGCCCGACCTGCGACAGTGCCGATGTGCTGTACGAGAAGCGGCCCTACGATCTGCCGATCAGCCTCGAGATCGGCGACAAGGTGCTGATCGAAGGCACCGGGGCCTATACCGCGACCTACGCAGCGGTCGCCTTCAACGGCATCGCCCCGCTGCGGACCTTTCACATCTGACGACGGTGAGACCTCCGGCTCCGGCGCTCCACTCCTTTTAGGGAAGGGGCGCCGGGGTGCGGCGGTCGGAAAGGAGAGGATCATGGTCACCATTCGCGAAGAAAACATCGCCGACATCGCGGCGCGCGAAGCTCTGCTCGATGCGGCTTACGGCGCGAGCCGTATTGCCAAGACGTCCGAGCGGCTGCGCGAAGGCCGGCTGCCGGCCGACGGGCTGTCGCTGGTCGCGGTCGATCACGGCCGGATTGTCGGCACCGTTCGGCTTTGGCACGTCATCGCGGGGCCTGGGCGTGCGGCGCTGCTGTTGGGGCCGCTCGCGGTCGATCCGGCGCATCGTAATCGCGGCATCGGCACGGCACTGATGCGCCGCGCCATTGCGCGTGCGCGTCTCGCCGGCCATCGCGCCATCGTGCTGGTCGGCGACGCGGCCTATTACAACCGATTCGGCTTCACCGCCGCGCCGACCGCCGAATTGTGGATGCCCGGCCGCTACGAGCGCGACCGGCTGTTGGCGCTTGAGCTGCGTCCGGACACGCTTGCCGGCGCGCGCGGCCTGATCGCCGCGACCGGTGCGTTCGCGCCGAAGCCCGACCTCAACATGCTGATCGCCGCCAATGACGGCGATCGGCGCCCGCGGCGGGCGCGCGTGCAACGCGCCGCTTGACCGTCGTCAAGACAACCATTCAACTGGAGCGACGCCAATGAAGGACTCCCAGCTGCTCGCCCGCTTCGACGGCCCCATCGTGATGATCGGCTTCGGCTCGATCGGCAAGGGTACCTTGCCGCTGATCGAGCGGCACGTCGCGTTCGACCACGCGAAATTCACCGTCATCGCACCCGACGACCGCGACCGGGCGCTGCTCGACGAGCGCCAGATCAAATTCCTGCATCAGGCGATCACCCGCGAAAACTATCGCGACGTGCTCAAGCCATTGCTCACCGCCGGCCCGGGCCGCGGCATGATGGTCAACCTGTCGGTCGACACCTCCTCGGTCGATCTGATGGAGTTCGCCAAGGACATCGACGCCTTCTACATCGACACCGTGGTCGAGCCGTGGCCCGGCCTCTACACCGACAGCCGCCGTTCGATCTCGGAGCGCTCGAACTACGCGCTGCGCGAAGGCGTGCTCGACCTGCGTCGCCGGCGGCCGGGCGGCATCACCGCCGTGAGCTGCTGCGGCGCCAATCCGGGCATGGTGTCCTGGATGGTCAAGCAGGCGCTGACCGACGTCGCCGCCGAGCTGAAACTCGACTTTGCCGCGCCGGCCTCGCGCGAGGATTGGGCGCGGCTGATGCAGCGCGCCGGCGTCAAGGGCATCCATATCGCCGAGCGGGATACCCAGCGGGCGTCCGCGCCCAAGCCGCGCGGAAAATTCATCAATACCTGGTCGGTCGAGGGCTTTATCGCCGAAGGCTCGCAGCCGTCGGAGCTCGGCTGGGGCACCCACGAGAAGACGCTGCCGCCCGGCGGGCAGCGCCACGATTTCGGCTGCGATGCCGCGATCTACCTGACGCGGCCCGGCGCCGGCACGCGGGTGCGCTCGTGGACGCCGACCGCCGGCGCCCAACAGGCCTGGATGATCACCCACAACGAGTCGATCTCGATCGCCGACTACTTCACGCTGTGTGATAACGGCAAGGTGGTTTACCGGCCGACTTGCCATTACGCCTACCATCCGTGCGACGACGCCGTGCTGTCGCTGCACGAATTGGCCGGCGCGGAATGGAAGCCGCAGCAGTCCTGGCACATCCTCAGCGAGGACGACATCGTCGACGGCATCGACGAGCTCGGCGTGCTGCTCTACGGCCATGCCAAGAACGCGTATTGGTACGGCTCGCAGCTTTCGATCGAGGAGACCCGCAAGCTCGCGCCCTATCAGAACGCGACCGGACTCCAGGTGACCTCGGCGGTGCTCGCCGGCATCGTGTGGATGCTGGAGAACCCGGACCGCGGCATCGTCGAGGCCGACGAGATGGATTCTCGCCGCTGCCTAGAAATCCAGCGGCCCTATCTCGGGCCGGTGATCGGCCGCTACACCGACTGGACGCCGCTGAAGGGCCGCAACCGCCTGTTCCCCGAAACGGTGGACAGCAAAGACCCCTGGCAGTTCAGCAACGTGCTGGTGAGCTGATGATGAGCGGTCCGGCGCCTCCGGGCCGCGCATTCATAAGGCGCCGGCGGGTGTAATCGCCATGTTCAGGTAGCCGTCGATTTCGGCGCGCTGACCCGGATAGAGCACCGTGGTCGAGGTTTTCTCCTCGATCACGGCGGGGCCGTCGATGACGGCGCCCGCTGAAAGCGCGGAGCGGCGGAACACCGGCACTTCGATCGGGTCGGCTGGACTGAAATAGGCCGCGCGCTTCTCGTGCGGCGCCGGCGATCGCAATATTTCGGGCGCCGCGATTGCGCCGAACTGCGGTTTCGGAATCGCTCCGACCGCCGTGACCTGGAAATTGACAATTTCGACGGCTTCGGTTTCCGCCATGTGGCCGTATCGGCGCCGGTGCGCCTCGTGGAAACGCTTGCCGAGTGTCGCAAGATCGGCGTCGCTGTTCAGTCCGGCCACCGGAACGCTGACTTCGTATGACTGCCCGCGGTAACGCATGCCGGCGCTGCGTAGCGTCGTCAGTTGCTCCCGCGTGAATTGCTCCTTCATCAAGTCCGCCAGCGCGGCGACTTCCATGCCGGCAAATATATGTTCCAGCTCCGCGGGCTTGGCCGCGTCGAGCCGAGTGATGCGGGTAAAGCTTCGGGTCTGGTGCACGTCGGTGACCAGCATGCCGAAGGCGCTGAACGTGCCGGGGTCGCGCGGGGTGAGAATGCGACCGATGCCGAGCTCGCCGATGATACGGCCGGCGATGGTCGGGCCCATGCCGCCGAATGGCACCAAAGTAAATTCGCGCGGGTCGTAGCCACGCTCGATGGTGATGGTGCGCATCGCCATGGTGACGTTGGTTGCGAGCACGGTGAGGATGCCCCAGGCCGCTTCGACCGGCGTCAACCCGAGCGGCGCCGCGAGCCGCGCCGCCACCGCCTCGTGCGCCTTCGCGCTCGAAATCGGCATGGCGCCTTCGAGCAGCGCGCTTGGGCTGAGATGGCCAAGCACGACCAGCGCGTCGGTCAGCGTCGGCGCAACGCCGCCGCGGCAGTAGCAGGCTGGCCCCGGATTGGCGCCGGCGCTTTGCGGCCCGACCTTGAGCACGCCGAGATCGACCGACGCGATGCTGCCGCCGCCGGCGCCGATGGTCTCGATATCCACGGTGTGGGTGCGCAAGGGATGCCGCGCCACCGTGACTTCCGACTTGAACAGCGGCCGGCCCGGCAGCACCGCCATGTCGGACGAGGTACCGCCGGTGTCGAAGGTGATGATGTTGTCGATGCCCTTGATATCGCCGAGGTGACGGCCGCCGATGACGCCAGCGACCGGGCCGGACATCACGGTCTCGATCGGGGTGGACGCCAGCATGCGGGCGCTAGCGGCGCCGCCGTCGGACTTCATCATCAGCGCGCGCGAGCGCGGGAAGCGCCGCAGCGACAGCGCTTCCAGCTCGCGCAGATAGCGCGACACCGGCGGCCCGATATAGGCATTGGCGACGGTGGAAGCGGTGCGCTCGTATTCGCGCCATTCCGGATTGACCTCATGCGACAGCGACACATAGAGGTCTGGCGCGATATCGCGGATGATCTTTGCCGCCGCCTGCTCATGGGCCGGATTGGCGTAGGCGAACAGAAAGCACACCGCGACGGCCTCGACGCCTTGCGCGATCAGCTTGCGGGCGGCAGCGGCAACGTCGCCGGCATCGAGCGGCTCGATCACCTTGCCGGTGAAATCGAGGCGCTCGCGCACCTCGTGGATGCGGTCGCGGGTCAGCAGCATTTTCGGCGCCGGCGCAAAGATGTTGAACACCTCGTCGCCGCGCCATTGCCGGCCGATCTCGTAGACGTCGCGGAAGCCGCGGGTGGTGATCAGGCCGACCCTTGCGCCTTTGCCCTCCAGCATGGTGTTGAGCGCCGCGGTCGAGCCGTGCAGGATCAGCGATACCGCGTCGGCGCCGAATTCGGCGGCGAGGTCGCGGGTGATGTCCTGCATCACCGCGGCGGGCTGCGTCGGATTGGAGGTGTATTTGCGGACGGCGACCAGCGCCGCCGCATCTTCGTCGAAGGCGGTGACGTCGGTGAAGGTGCCGCCGACGTCGATGCCGATACGCAATTTCATGAGGCGGCCTTGGACGCGGGCTTGGTCTCAGACTTGGCCTCAGACTTGGCCTCAGACTTGGCCTCGGACTTGGCCCGCAGTTTTGCGGTCGCATCGGCATCCACACTCAAGTCATCCTTGAAGGCGACGCCGTAATCGTCGCGCGCCGCCCCGCGCGAGACATAGCCGCGCACCACGTCGTCGCGCACACGCTCCGCCGCGCGTTGGTGCGGATCGCCCCAGCCGCCGCCGCCGGCGAATTCCATCGACAGCACATCGTCCTTTTTCAGCCGCAAGCCGGCGACCTTGGAGGTTAGCGGCCGCGCTGCTTCGCCGACGGATTTGAGGGAGGTGGCCGAGACATGCGCCGGCTTGGCGCCAAAGATTCCCGGCGAGGAGAACTTGAAACGGTCGGTGCGCAAGTTGATGACCGACTCGTCGCCGAGAATGCGCCATTGCCGCCGCACGCCGAGACCGCCGCGGAAGGTGCCGGGGCCGCCGGAATCCTGCGCCAGCTCGTAGCGTTCGACGCGCACCGGAAATTCGCTTTCGACCGCCTCGACCGGCGTGTTCATCACATTGACGACCAGCTCATCCATGGCGCTGACGCCGTCGCCGTCGGGCCGCGCGCCGGTGCCGCCGCTCAAGATCTCGTATTGCGAATACCAGCGGCCGGTTTGCGGATGCCGCCCGGCGCTGGAGATCGAGCCGCCGGCGGCGCTGCCCGGCGCCGGCACCCTGCCGGGCACGGCGCGCGCCAGGGCGCGGATCGCGACCGAGGTCGTGACCTGGCTCGGGCGCACATACATGTTCACCGGCGCCGGGAAGCGCGGATTGAGCAGCGAGCCTTCCGGCGGATAGGACACCTGCACCGGCCGCGATAGCCCATCGTTCACCGGCAGGTTCGGGATGAACACCATCTTGACCAGGCACTGGATAAAATTCTTCGACACGCAAGGGCGCAGGTTGATCGGCCCGCGCGCCTGCGCATCGCTGTCCAGGATAAAGTGCAGGATGTCGCCCTTGACTTCGAGGGTCGCCGAGATGCGGTAGGATTTGTTCAGATCGATGCCGTCGTCGTCGAGGTAATCGCTCTCCGGGCCGTAAAGCCCATCGGGCACCTTGGCGATTTCCTTGCGCAATGCGGTTTCGCAAATATCCATCCAGCTCTGCCAGCAGGCGAGCACTTTGTCGGTGCCATATTTGCCGAACAGCTCGGCGAACCGCGTGAGGCCATAGGTGTTGGTATTTACCTGCGCGGTAATGTCGCCCCAGGTGACTTCCGGCGTGCGGGTATTGGCGCAGATCACCCGCTCGATATCGCTGAGCAACTCGCCGCGCCGCAGGATGCGCAGCGGCGGTATGAGCAAGCCTTCCTGAAAGAGGTCAGTGGCGTCGCCCGCATTTGTGCCCGGCACCTTGCCGCCGAGATCGGGCTTGTGCGCAGTGTTGCCGATATAGCCGACGAGGCGGCCGTCGACGAACATCGGCGTGATAATGCAGACGTCGGTCGAATGGTTTTGGCAGGCCTGATAGGGATGATTGACGATGAAGGCGTCGCCAGGCGCGGCATCAGGAAAACGGCGGCGGATTTCGTTGACCTGGGCGGCGAGCGGCCCGATATGCAGCGGCTGCGGGATGCCTTGCGCCACCATGCGGCCTTGCGCGTCGAAGATGGCGAAAGTGAAATCCTGGCTTTCCTTGATGATGGTGGAATAGCCGGTGCGCAACATGTTGAGCGTCAGCTCGCGCGCGATCTGCAAGGTGGACTGGTAGATGACTTCGAGATCGATGGCGTTCATTGTTTTACGGGATAGGCCTTCGCCATCTGCTCAAAGTAGCCGTCCTTCTTCAGGCCTTCGATGATGCCGAGATCGACATAGTCGCTGATGTTCTTGTTGCTGACCTCGATGCCGATGGCCTGAAGCTGGGCAATGACATTGTTGGCGCCAGGGATGGACGGCGCGGCATCGTGCGGCATCAGCCGCTTGAAGTCGTTATAGGTGGCGTCGATCACCGTTGGATCGCTGGTCTTGTATTTTTGCGCGATCAGCGCCTTCGCCTTGTCGACGTCGGACAGCGCCAGGTAGGCGCCGGCAATATACGCGCGCACGAAATGCGTGAGCGCGTCGCGGTGCGCTTTCAGGTAGGCGTTGGTCACTACCACACCATCAAAGATCCACGGCGTGTTGGCGGCGGCGAGATCGAGCAGCGGCGTAAAGCCTTTTTCCTTCGCCGCGGTGATGGTGGGCTCGAGCAGCGGCGCGGCATCGATGCGGCCAGCAATCAGCGCACCGAAGCGCTGCGATGAGCCGCCGATCTGCGACACGGTGACATCGTCGCGCTTGAGCCCGAGGCGTTGCAGCGCGATGCTCACCGCCACGTCGGTTTCCGAGCCGAACGTGCTGATGCCGATGGTCTTGCCCTTGAGGTCGGCCGCGGTCTTGATCGCCGGCGAGGCGAAGATCGTGATCGGGATGGTGTTGGCGGTCGAGGTGACGAGGCGGAGGTCGGCGCCCTGCTTGTTGGCCTGCACCACCGGCGCCAGCCCGACATGCATGGCCTGGATTTCGCCGGACAACAGCACCTGCACGCCGCGGCTGCCGCCTTCCATGCTGATGGATTCCACCTTCAGCCCTTCCTTGGCGTCAAGACCGGCCGCTTGCGCCATCCAGACCGGGAAGATGGTCACGACGGGCGCGGAAATGCCGATCTTGAATGGGGCGAGGTCGTCGGCGCGCGCCATCGGCGCGATGAGCACCGCTGCCGCCAGAATCGACCAGCGGCTCAAGGCCTGCATGACGCTCTCCCTCGTGTTGTCATTACCGCAAGCTGAAGCGCAGCATGGACCCCCGGGTCAAGCCCGGGGGTGACGATCATGATGGTTTGACTCGCGCTTTCGTCTTAACGTCCTCGTCGATCAACCCCCAGATGCGATCTTCGAGTGCATGGAAGCGCGCCTGGCGCTTCACGCCGATCGGCCGCGGTCGCTCGATATCGACCGCGATGCTGTCCTTGACCTTGCCGGGGCGGCCCGAAAAAACCACCACGCGGTCGGCGAGATAGATCGCCTCGTCGATCTGGTGGGTGATGAACAGCACGGTCTTGCGCGCCTGCGCCCAGATACGGGTGAGCTCTTCCTGCATCAGCTCGCGGGTCTGCGCATCCAGCGAAGCGAACGGCTCGTCCATCAGTAGGATTTTCGGATCGACCACGAGCGCGCGGGCGAGGTTCACCCGCTGCTGCATGCCGCCGGAGAGTTCGTGCGGATAGTGATGCTCGAAGCCCGAAAGCCCGACCAGCGCGATGAGTTTTTCCGCGCGCGCGTCCGCCTCGCGGGTGCCGACGCCAAGGCATTCGAGGCCGTAACGCACATTGCCGAGCACGGTGCGCCACGGCAGCAAGGACGCATCCTGGAACACTACGGCGCGGTCCGGACCGGGCCGCGTCACCACCTCGCCGTCGACCAGCACGCGGCCGCCGGTCGCGGCAATCAGGCCATCGACCACGGACAGAAACGTCGTCTTGCCGCAGCCCGATGGACCGACGATAGCGACGAACTCGCCGTCCATCACTTGCAGACTGACGCCGTCGATCGCGACAAGCTGCGTGCCGCTGCGCGGCTGCGAATAGCTAAGCCGGATGTCCTGGGCTTCGAGTTTGGGCGTCATGCCGCAACCTGCGGACGCCACACGTCGACGCGGCGCTCGATGCGGCGGATCAGCTCGACCAGCGCCACGCCCGCCGTCGCAATGGTCAGCACGCCGACGAACACCTTGTCGGTCTCGAAGCGCGAGCCGGCTTGGCTGATCATCGCGCCAATGCCGGCCGATGAGCCGTAAATCTCGCCGACCACGATGCCGATCATGCCGCGCCCGACGGCTAGCCGCGCGCCGGCAAGGAGGAACGGCACCGCGCTGGGCAGGATGATGCTGCGGAACAACAGCGCGTCGCCGGCGGAAAAGCTTCGCGCAACGCGGACCAGCCGCGCATCGACGGTGCGTACCGCGGCCAGCGCGCTGATGGCGATCGGCAGCACCGCGAGCAGCACGATGATCATCACGCGGGAGGCGAGCCCGGTTCCCACCCAGAGGATCAGCAGCGGCAGGAACGCCACCTGCGGCGTTGCATTCAGCGCCGCGAGAAACGGCTCAACCGCATAGTTAAGGCGACGATACCAACCGGCGGCCAGCCCGAGCGGAATGCCGATCGCGAACGCCAGCGCAATCCCCAGCGCGAATTCGAGACTGCTCCAGCCAATATCTTTCCAGATCGCGCCGGTGATAAAGAACATGTCGAATGCCATGCGGGCGATCCGCGTCGGCGATGAAATGAAGATCGGCTTGAGCTGGAATCGTGCTGCTTGCGGACCGAGCGGCGGCTGCAGCAGCTCAGCCCACCAACCGCGCTCAAATCCTTCCCACAGCATAAGGAAGAGAACGACACCTATGGCGCCGAGGATGGCGCGTTCATGCGCCAGATAAAAGCGCTTCACGTCGCCGCTCCGACGTTCGGCCGCCAACGCTCGAAACGTCGCTCCAGGCGATCGAGCAGTGCGACGACCACGAGGCCGGTGGCGGTGAAGATCAGAACGCCGAAGAACAGCGTATCGGTCTGAAACATATTGCCGGCGTCGGCGATCATATGGCCGAGGCCGGCGGTCGAGGCGTAGAGCTCGCCGACGACGACACCGAGCAGGGCGCGCCCGGCGGCGTATTTCAGGCCGGTGAAGATGTATGGCACCGTTCCCGGCAGGATGATGCTGGCGAATATCCTCGTTCGCGATGCCGAAAAGCTTCGCGCCATGGTGAGAAAACGCGCCTCGTTGGTCTTCACACCGGAGAGCGCGCTGATGACGATGGGAATGACCGCGCCGAGAAACACCACCGCGACCTTCGACCAGATGCCGATGCCGAACCAGATGATCAGCAGCGGCAGCAAGGTTACGCGTGGCACGGCATTGAGGGTATCGACAAAGGGCGCAAAGATGTAGGACAGGCGCCGCGAGGTGCCCATCAACAGCCCAAGCGGAACGCCGATCACGATGGCGGCGATGTAACCGAAGATGAATTCGTTGGCGCTGACCCTGACGTCGTTCCAGAAATCCGGATCGGTCATCAAGGCCGAGCCGGCATGGACGATGCGGGACGGCGAGGAAATGAATAGCGGATTGATTGCGTCAGAATCGGCGCACAATTCCCAGACGAGCAGGAACACTACCAGCGTGCCGCCGCCGATCAACAACCGTTCGAAATTCATCCCTTTACGATAAAGGCAAAAGCAATGGCCGTGAATGAGCGTTTCGATTTTTCCGGGCGCAGCGTCGTCATCACCGGCGGCGGCAAGGGCATCGGCAAGGTCTATGCCGAGGAATTCGCCAAGGTTGGCGCCAGCGTGGTCGCTGCCGATATCGATGCGGTTGCCGCGGAGAATGTCGCCGCCGCGCTGCGGCAGGCCGGCTTCGAAGCGCTCGGGCTCGGCGTCGATATTGCGAGCGAGGATTCGACCGAGGCCATGGTGCAGGCGACGCTCGACCGCTTCGGCACAGTCGACGTCCTGATCAACAATGCCTCGCTGATGAGCGTGTTGCCGCGCCGCTCCTGGCTGGAAATTCCGGTCGAGGAGTGGGATCGGGTGATGGCGGTCAATCTGCGCGGCATGTTTTTGTCCTGCCGCGCCGCGTTCCCGGCGATGAAGGCGCAACAGCGCGGCAAGATCGTCAACATTTCGTCGTCGCGGGTGTGGGAAGGCGCGCCGAACCGGCTGCACTACACCACGTCGAAAGCCGGGGTCATCGGCTTCACCCGGGCGCTTGCGCGCGAAGTCGGCGAGTTCGGCATCACCGTCAACGCGCTTACGCCGGGCATGACGCAGAGCGAGACGCAGGTCGCGTCGTCGTCCGGCAATTACCTCGCCTCGCGCGTCGCCGGCCGTGCCATCGAGCGGGTGCAGGTACCGGCCGACCTGGTCGGCGCGGTGATGTTTTTATCTTCCCCGGCGAGCGATTTCATGACCGGCCAGACCATCAACGTCGATGGCGGCAAGTCGATGCATTGACGGCGATGCGGCGGCTTATTTCAGCCGCTTCGCCGCCTCTTCGATCAAGCTGAGATCGGAATGCGCCTTGACGTCGAAGCTCGCTTTGACGAAGCCCAGATCCTTCGTCATGTCGACGTTCTTCTGCAAGGCATCGAGATCGGGCCGCATGTCGGGATTGCGGTAATAATCGGCCTTGGTGAACAGCCAGCCGAACCGCTCCGGCGGCTGCTTGGTGATCCGCGACGCGATCTGCGCGACTTCGTCGTGGTTCTTGGGGTCGAGATACCAGCGCTCGATGCGCATGGAGTCTTCCATGAAATCGACGATGGCCGCGCGGTTCTTGTCGATGAACGGCTTGAGCATCGCCCACATGGCGAATTGCGACACGCCGATCGCGTCGGTGATGGAGAACAGCGGATGCGCGATCTTCTTTAGTTCGGGATCGAGCGCGAACGGCAACACGGTCGGAATGATGTCGACTTTCTTCTCCGCCAGCATCGCCCGCATGGCGGGGAACGGCGCCTCGACGACGGTGTAGTCCCGATTGGCCTCCAGGCCATGCTTGCGCAGCATGGCGCGCGAGGCGACGTCGACGCCGCTGCCGGCGGCGTTGGTGGCGATCACCTTCCCCTTGAGGTCCTCGACTTTCTGGATGGGACCGTCGGCGAGCACCTGGAAATCGTCGGCGCGATAGCCCGGCGCGCCGTCTTGGAACTCGTCGGCGACGACGCGCAGGTCGTCCATGCCGGCGTTCTCGATCGCGATCGGCAAGGTCGAATAGGCAAGATCGCCGATTTCCAGCTCGTTATTGGCCAGTGCCGTGATCATCGGCGGCGTGCCGGCATAGCGGGCGCTCTCGAACACGTAGGATTGGCCGAAGTGAACGGCGAGATCCTTTTTCTCCAGCCAGATCGAGGCCCAGTTGGCCACCGGCGCCACCCAGGAGCCGCGGATTTTCAGCGGCTCTGCTTGGGCTGCGCCGGCAATGGTGATGACGCAGAGGCTCGCCAATGCAAATTTCGTGGCACTCATCTTTTTATCTCTCCGATTGATGTTCCGTCACCCTGAGGTGCGAGCGAAGCGAGCCTCGAAGGGCGACGGCCGCAGCGCCTCGGCCGACATCCTTCGAGGGCCGCTTCGCGGCCACCTCAGGATGACGGGGCTTAAGGTGATCACTTCAGCCGCTTGCCGGCCTCTTCGACCATGCTGAGATCGGAATAGGCTTTGACGTCGAAGCTCGCGCTGGCGTAGCCGAGCTCTTTGGTCATGTCGACGTTCTTCTGCAGCGCGCCCAGGTTCGGCAGCATCGCCGGATCGCGATATTGGTCGGTCTTGGTGAAGACCCAGCCGAAGCGTTCCGGCGGCGCTTTGACGAGACGGGCCGCGATCTGCACTGCTTCGTCGTGGTTCTTCGGGTCGAGGTACCAGTGCAGGATGCGCTGGGTGTCTTCCAGCCAATCGACCAGCGCAGCGCGGTTCTTGTCGATGAACGGCTTGCGCGCCTGGAAGGTGACGAATTCCGACACGCCGATGGCATCCTTGGCGGTGAATAGCGTGGTTCCGATTTTCGCCATTTCCGGATCGAGCGCGAACGGCAGGATGCCCGGGATCAAATCTACCTTATGCTCGGCGAGCATCGCCTTCATGGCCGGGAACGGCGCCTCGATCACGGTGTAGTCGCGCTTGTTCTCAAGGCCGTGCTTGTGCAGCATCGCCTTCATGGCGATGTCGACGGCGCTGCCTTCGGCATTGGTGGCGAGCACCTTGCCCTTGAGATCCTCGATCTTTTTGATCGGGCCGTCGGTGAGCACGGTGTAACGGATCGTCCAGTGATCGTCGACGCCGTCCTGGAAGTCGTCGGCGATGATGCGGATGTCGTCCATGCCGGCGTTCTTGATCGCGATCGGCAGCGTCGAATAGGCGAGATCGCCGATCTCCACCTCGTTGTTGGCGATCGCCGTGACCATCGGCGGCGTGCCGGCGAAATGCACCGGCTCGAAGACGTAGGACTGGCCGAAATGCTTGGCGAGGTCCTTCTTATCGAGCCAGATCGAGATCCAGTTCGCCACCGGCGCCACCCAGGCGACACGAATTTTTACCGGTTCGGCGTTGGCGCCAGCGGCGCCGAACGCAAGCAGGGCCACGCTCAGCAGCCCGATTTTTGCACGCATGATCTCCTCCCAGAGTTGGCGCATAGTGGGCGCAAAGCCCGATCCGGCGCAAGGCTACGGCTTGCCGCACCGATCGAGGAAGCCGCAATGATCAGTTGTGCTCGGCCGTTTCCTGGTGCCACGCCAACAGCCGGCGGCGGATCAGCGCCATGGCCTTGATCAGCACATAGCCGACGATGGCGATTTCGACGATGCCAGCGAATACGCCGCGCGAGTCGGCAAAGCGCGAAGCGGTCATCATGGCGCCACCGAGCCCGTAACCGCCCATCGCCATCTCGGCGACGATGGCGACGATGAGCGAGATTGGCAGCGCCACCTGCAGGCCGGTGAGGATTTGCGGCAGCGCCGCCGGCAGCACGATCTGCCACATCAACTGGCGCTCGTTGGCGCCCATATTGCGCGCCGACCATAGCAGCTCTTTCTCGACGCCGGCGATGCCGCCGAGCGTTGCCGTCACCACCGGAAAAATCGCATCGAACACGACGATGGAGATTTTCGACACGTCATAGAGGCCGAGCCAGAGCATGATGACCGGCAAAAAAGCGATCTTGGGCATCGGGAAGCCGACCGAGATGATCGGATCGAAGAACCAGTGCACCCACCTGATGCGCGACATGGCGGCACCGAGCGCGATGCCGCCGATCGTGGCGATGACAAAGCCGGTCATGGCGCGATAGAGCGTCAGCCCAAGATTGATCCACAGATCGCCGCCGACGGCGTCGGCATAGATTCGCGCGACCACGGCGGAAAACGGCGGCAGCATGAACGGCGTCACCTTGCCGCTGCGCGCGAACAGCTCCCAGGCGATCAGCAGCACCAGGATCGAAAAGATGCCGGCGCCGAGCCGGAACACGGCATCGAGGCCTTTGGCGCGGTCGTGCGCCAGGTCGCCCGGCTCGGCCGCCAGCGCCGCCTGGTCTTCTATTCGCGCCATCGCAGCAACCATTGCATGAGGAGCTGATAGAGTCGGTCGGCGGCGAAGCCGAGGAAGGCGACGGTGAGTACGACCGCGTACATGCCTTCGTAGGAACCGGTCGAGCCGAGATAGCCGATCAGGTAGCCAAAACCCCTTTGCGACACGATCAACTCGGAGCTGACCAGGAGAATGAATGCCAGCGCCAAAGCGGTGCGGATGCCGTTGAGCAGTTCCGGCAGCGCGCTCGGCATCACCACATCCCACATCATGCGCAGCGGGCCTGCGCCCATGCTGCGCGCCGACCAGACCAGCGCGTGATCGCTGCCGCGCGCGCCGTTATAGGCGCCGATGGTGACCGGGATCATGCAGCCGAGGAAGATCAGCAGGATCTTCGAGCCGTCGCCGAAGCCGAGCCACAGCACGGTCACCGGAATCAGCGCCGATTTCGGCAGCGGGTAAAACAACTCCACCAGCGGATTGACGAAGACGTCGAGCAGGCGCACTCGCGCCATCGCCATGCCCAGGCCGCCGCCGACAATGACGGCGAGGAAAAGTCCGGCGAAGGCGCGATAGAGCGAAGCGCCGCCGTTGTCGATCAGTTCGCCGTCGCGGATCAGATCAACCCAGGCGGCCGCCACGCTGCTCAGCGGCGGCAGCGCCAGCGACGACACGATATTGAGCCGCGCAGCAAGCTCCCACGCGACCGCGAGCAAAAGCAGCGGCAGATATCGGGTGGCGGTTCGCATCACGCGTTCTGCTCCTGCGCCTTGATAGCCTCGTCGCGCACCAGATTCCAGATTTGGTCGGTTTTCTCGACAAACTCCTTGCTGCGCAAAATGCTCGGATCGCGCTTGCCGAATTTGGTGTCGACGATGGCCTTGATCTGGCCCGGCCGCGCCGACATCACCGCCACCCGTTCGGCGAGATAGACCGCCTCCTGCACGTCATGGGTGACGAAGATCACGGTTTTGGGTGTGCGTTGCCAGATACTGAGCAACTCGGTTTGCATCAGCGAGCGGGTCTGCGCGTCGAGCGCGCCGAACGGCTCGTCCATCAGCAGGATGCTCGGATCGAAGGCCAATGTGCGGGCGATCGCGGTGCGCTGCTTCATGCCGCCGGACAATTGCGACGGATAGCTGTCCTCGAAGCCGCGCAGGCCGACCAGATTGATGAAAGCTTGCGCCCGCTTCTCGCGCTCGGCGCGCGGCAGGCCCTGCCGCTCCAGCCCATAGAGAATGTTGCCGCGCACGGTCTTCCAGGGAAACAGCGCGAAATGCTGGAACACGATGCCGCGGTCGGGTCCTGGCGCCGTGACCGGCTTGCCCTCGACCAGGATGCGGCCGGCGACGGTCGGCAAGAAGCCGCCGACCAGATAGAGCAGGGTGGATTTGCCGCAACCCGAGGGTCCAAGCAAAGCCAAAAATTCCCGCGGGCGGACTTCGAGCGATACGTCGGAAAGGGCGAGCACCGTGCGCCCGCGCGCCGGGCGATAGGTGTGGTTCACCCCCTCGATGACGATCTGGCCTTGGCCGTCCATGAAGTCCCCACGCCGCCGCCCGGTTACGGGCGCCCCGAAAGATCACCCATATTAAACGATCCCGCGAAACCGGATATATCTTGACTTACAGGGACCTGTGCCGGATGCAAAGCCGATGGAACGCTCGTTCAAGAAGGAAGTGGATGCGCTGCGGCTGGGCGACGGCGAGACGTTTCGCGGCGAAGGCATTCTCGCGGTCACCAAGGCGCTGCTGCAGTCGGGCGTGAGCTATGTCGGCGGCTACCAGGGCGCGCCGGTGTCGCATCTGCTCGATGTCATGGTCGATGCCGAGGATCTGCTGGCCGATCTCGGCGTGCATGTCGAGACCTGCACCAACGAAGCCGCCGCCGCCGCGATGCTCGGCGCCTCGATCAATTATCCGCTGCGCGGCGCGGTGACCTGGAAATCCATCGTCGGCACCAATGTGGCGGCCGATGCGCTATCGAACTTGGCGTCGCCTGGCGTCATCGGCGGCGCGCTGATCGTGCTCGGCGAGGATTTTGGCGAGGGCGCCAGCGTCATTCAGGAGCGCTCTTACGCCTACGCCATGAAATCCTCGATCTGGCTGCTCGATCCGCGGCCAGACCTACCGACCATCGTCGACATGGTCGAAAAAGGCTTTGAGCTGTCCGAAGCGAGCCACGCGCCGGTGATGCTCGATCTGCGCGTTCGTGCCTGCCACGTCACCGGCGAGTTCACCGCCAAGAACAACAAGCGCGGCGCTTACAGCGGCCAGCACCGCCTCGCCGGTCCGCCGCGTTTCGAATATGGCCGGCTCGCCCACCCGCCGGTGATATTCTCCCAGGAACGGCTCAAGGTCGAAGAGCGCCTGCCGGCGGCGCAAAAGTTCATCCGCGAGCAAAAACTCAATGAAGTGATTCCGGGCGAAGCAAGCGAGGTCGGCATCATCGTGCTCGGCGGCCTCACCAACAACCTTTTGCGTGCGTTGGCGCGTCTCCACCTCGCCGATCTCTACGGCGCCTCGCGTATTCCGATCTACGTACTCAACGTCGCCTATCCGCTGGTGCCCGAGGAAGTAAAAGACTTTTGCATCGGCAAACGCGCCGTGTTGGTCGTCGAGGAAGGCTCGCCCGAATATGTCGAGCAGCAGGTCAATATGATCCTGCGCGGCGTCGACATATCGACGCGTGTGCTCGGCAAAGGCTGCCTGGCGCGCAGCGGCGATTACAATTCCGAGGCGTTGCTGCGCGGTATCGCCGCGTTCCTCACCCAGGCGCGTCCGACCGGCGTCGATGCCGATGCGGTTGCCAAACGCGCGGAGGAATTTCTCGCGCACAAGCCCGCGGCCGTAGCCGATGCCGGCGACATCCCGGCGCGGCCGCCGAATTTCTGCACCGGCTGCCCGGAGCGGCCGGTCTTCGCCGCCATCAAGCTCGTCCAGCGCGAGATCGGCCCGACGCACATCTCGGCCGACATCGGCTGCCATTCGTTCGCGACATTCGCGCCGTTCTCGCTCGGCAATTCGATCCTCGGCTATGGCATGTCGCTCGCTAGCGCCGCCGCGGTCGGGCCGAACATGGCGAAGCGTCCGATCTCGATCATGGGCGACGGCGGTTTTTGGCATAACGGCCTGATCACCGGCGTCGCCTCCAACATGTTCAACAAGGGCGACGGCGTGCTGATCGTGATGCAGAACGGCTACGCCTCGGCCACCGGCCAGCAATATCTGCCGTCGAGCGCCGCCAACCGCAGCGGCACGCCGACCGGCATCACCATTGAAAGGACATTGCGCTCCCTCGGCGTCACCTGGCTGTGCACGGTGCGCACCTACAGCGTCGCCAAGATGGTGAAGACGCTGAAGGAAGCCATGCGTACGGCCGAGCATGGCCTCAAGGTCATCATCGCCGACGGCGAATGCATGCTGGCGCGGCAGCGCCGCATCCGCGCCGAGGACGCCGACAAGCTCAAGCGCGGCGTGCGCGTGGTGAAGACGCGCTTCGGCGTCGACGACGAAATCTGCACCGGCGACCATTCCTGCATCCGGCTGTCCGGCTGCCCGTCGCTCACCGTCAAACCCAATCCCGATCCGCTGCGCACCGATCCGGTGGCCACTGTGATCGAAAGCTGCGTCGGCTGCGGGCTGTGCGGCGAAGTCGCCCACGCCGCCGTGCTCTGCCCATCGTTCTATCGCGCCGATGTCATCAGCAATCCGAACTGGTGGGACCGCGCGCTGCACGTCGTGCGTAGCAACGTTATCCGATGGCTTGGCGCTGCCGGTGAAACTGCTCCCTCTCCCCAGCGGGGAGAGGGCGGGGTGAGGGGGCTCCGGCCTGCCGGCGACGCCCGAACCCCCTCACCCCAACCCTCTCACCTGCGGGGAGAGGGAGTTCGCACCAGCGAACCGCAACGCCACGCACGTCCCCTTACTGTCCTGATTGCCGCGCTCGGCGGCGAAGGTGGCGGCGTGCTCACCGATTGGATCGTGGCGGCGGCGGAAAGCCAGAATTTTCCGGTGCAATCGACGTCGATTCCTGGCGTCGCGCAACGCACCGGCGCGACCACCTATCACATCGAGTTAGTCCCCACCCCGGTTCCTGCGTCCGACAAGCGTCGTCCAATTCTCTCGCTGGCGCCGGGCGTCGGCGATGTCGATCTCGTCGTCGCCAGCGAATTGATGGAAGCCGGTCGCGCCATCGCCGGCGGCTTCGTCACGCCCGACCGCACCACGACGATCGCTTCGACCAGCCGCTCCTACCTGGTGGTGGAGAAGATGGCGATGGGCGACGGCCGCTATGACCAGCAGCGCCTTCTGCAATCGGTGGAGAAGAATTCGAGAATCACGCTGCTGCTCGATCTCGAAGCGATCGCGCGCGAATCGGGCGCCATGATCAATGCGGTGATGCTTGGTGCCATCGCCGGTGCCGGCGCGTTGCCGATCCCGGCGGAAGCGTTCGAAGATGCGATCCGCGCCGACGGCAAGGCGGTCGAAGCCAATCTGCATGGTTTCCGCTCGGGCTTTGCGGCGGCGCGCGGCGGCTCGCATCTGCGCGCCGGTCCGACGAAGCGCCATCAGGCGCCGGCCGCCTCGCTTACCGATCTGGAAAACGAAATCGCGCGCATGCCGGAGATGGCGCGTGCGTTCACGACCGAAGGCGTGCGCCGGCTCGCCGCCTATCAGGACCTCGCCTACGCGCGGCTTTATCTGGATCGCCTCGGGCCGATCCGCGATGCCGATGCCAAGGCCGGCGCCAATGGGCAATTGCTCGCCGAGACGGCGCGGCATCTCGCCGTGCGCATGTCCTATGAGGACGTGATCCGCGTGGCGCAAGCCAAGATCGATCCGGCGCGGTTCGCGCGCATCGCCGCGCAGATGGGCATCAAGCCGGATCAGCCGTTCGCGATCACGGAATTTCTCAAACCCGGCGTCGAGGAATTCTGCTCGATCCTGCCGCCATGGCTGGCGCGGCCGGTCCTCGCGTTGGCCGAACGTCATGCAAAATTCGCCGCCGCCCATTGGGGCATGGAGATCAACACCGCGTCGCTCTCCGGTTTCCTGCGCTTCTATATCCTCGCCAAGCTGCGCCGCTTCCGGCCGCGCACGTGGCGCTATCGGGAGGAACAACGCGAGATCGGCAACTGGCTCAAGCTCATCTTGCGCGCGGCGCCATCGTCCGCCGAGCTTGCGATCGAGATCGTCGAATGCGCCCGCCTGATCAAGGGCTATGGCGATACCCACAAGCGCGGCAGTGACAATTACCGCGTGATCGTTGCGCAGGCGATCGAGCCGGCGCTCGCCGAGCAAATTCCGGTCCGCCAGGCCGCCGATGCGATCGCCAGCGCCCGCACCGCGGCGCTGCTCGATCCCGAAGGCGAGGCGCTGTCGAAATGCCTTGCCGCGTTGTCGTCGCCGCCAGCCCACGCCATCGCCGCCGAATAACGTCCGTCAACTCCACGCGGCGCGCGCCGTCTGGACGCATAGCGCCAGCTTGGCGCGCTCATCGGCTTCGCTGAGCGGATTGCCGGCGACGGTCGAGGCGAAGCCGCATTGCGGGCTGATGGCAAGCCGGTCCTTGTCGATATAGCGCGTCGCTTCGTCGATGCGTTTGAGCAACTCATCGGTGGTTTCGAGCGCCGCGCTTTTCGAGCTGACGAGGCCGAGCACGACGCCCTTGTCCGGCGCGACGAACCGTAACGGCGCGAAATCGCCGGCGCGCGCAGTGTCGAATTCGAGCAGGAAATGGGTCACGCCGGTGACGCCGAACAAGGCGTTGGCGATCGCGTCGTAGCCGCCCTCGGCCAGATATTTGCCCTTGAAATTGCCGCGGCACATATGCACGCCGACCGCCATCGCCGGCGGCGCCGACGCGATGGCGTCGCCGAGCGCCTCGACATAGAGGCCGGTCAATCGCGCCGGATCGTTGCCGTCGGCGGTCACCCGTTGGCGCACGACCGGGTCGCACAGCATGGCAAGCGCGACTTCGTCGAGCTGAATATAGCGGCAGCCGGCAGCGGCCAGCGCGGCGATCTCGGCGCGGTAGACCGCGGCAAGATCGCGGAAGAATTTTTCCGCGCTGTCATATACGCCGGGAATGGAATACCCGGTGCCGCGCCAAAAATGCATGGTCGACGGCGCCGGCAGGGTCACTTTGGGCAATGCGGTGGCATTGTCGCGGAGAAAGCAGAATTCATCGAGCGCGATCGGCCGACGCCGCGCCACTTTGCCAGTCACCAGCGGCGCGGTGAAGGCAAGCTCAAGACCTTGCTCGTCGCGGAAGGTGAAGCGCGACTCGCTGACGCTCAAGCCCTCGGTGCGCTCGACGAAGCGGCTCCAATACGAGGCGCGGCGGAATTCGCCGTCGGTGACCACGGCAAGCCCGGCCTCGGCCTGCAGCGCGATAGCGTCGCGGATCGCCGCATCCTGCGCGGCGACAAAGCCGGCCTCGTCGAGCGCATGATCGTTGAAGGCGCGATAAGCCTGCCGCAAAGCCTGCGGGCGCAACAGGCTGCCGATATGGTCGGCGCGGAACGGCGGGCGATGCATGTGTTCTCTCGCGGCGAAATCCTTCTAGCACCCGTCGGCAGCCATTGAATATGATGCGGCAGGGAGGACGACCATGACGGATCGCACGGTGCGCACCGAGGCGACGCGGCGGGCTTGGCTCGAGACCATCGAGCGCCACCGCCAAGACCGCGATGCGCCGGGCTCGGCGGATTACTGGTCGCCGCGCCTCGATACCGCGTCGCGCGACGAAATCCGCGCCATCCAGGACGACAAGATCGCCGCCGTGGCGCCATTCCTCTACGAGAACAGCGATTTTTATCGGCGCCGCTTCGATCGTCTCGGCCTCGTGCCGACCGACCTGCGCAATGTCGACGATCTGCAGTCGAAATGGCCGGTGGTCGACAAGCTGGAAATGGCCGAGGACGCCGCGGCGCAGCCGCCCTACGGCACCTATACGGCGATGAGCGACGCGCTATGGGCGGAGCGCGGCTGGATGATGTTCTCCTCGTCCGGCACCACCGGCACGCCGCGGGTGTTTCGCTACTCCCATATCGACCGCGAATTATGGGCCTGGGCCAACGCGCGGGCGCTGCACGCCATGGATTTCCGCCCCGGCGACACGGTGTTCATGATCACCGGCTACGGCCCGCACGTCTGGGCCTGGGGCGTGCAATACGCGCTCGCCAAAATGGGCCTGCCGACCTTACCCGGCGGCGGCATGGATGCGCGCGCCCGCGCCAATATCGTGATCCGCTTCAAGCCGACCATCGTGCTGTGCACGCCGTCCTACGCGCTGCATCTGGCGCGCACCTTGCAGGCGCTCGGCACCGATCCGCGTAAAACCGCGGTGCGCACGTTGTTCGTCGCCGGCGAGCCCCGCATGAGCATCGCCGCCACCCGCGAGCGCATCCAGGATTTGTGGGACGCGCGGCTCGTGGAATTCTACGGCTGCACCGAAGCCTCGCCCCATGTCGGCGGATTCTCCTGTCCGCATTCGCAAGATCCCGGCGGGCCGGTGACCACGCATCTCCTCGAAGACGTGCAGGTCTGGGAAACCATCGTTCCGCAGACGCGAAAGACGCAAGCGGACGGCGAGCGCGGCCTCACCGTGTGCACGAATCTCAATTCCGAATCCTCGCCGCAACTGCGCTTCCTGGTCGGCGATTACGCGACCTTCGACCGCAGCCGTTGCCCATGCGGGCGCACGCATGTGCGCGCGGTCGGCTCGTTCGCCGGCCGCGCCGACGATTTGATCAATCTGCGCGGCATCAAGATGTTTCCGGGTCAGATCGAGCACGCGGTGCGTTCCGTCGCCGGCATCGGCGACGAGTTCGAGATCGTGCTCAATACCAACGCCGACGGCCTCGACGTGATGACGGTGCGGGTCGAGCATCAGGCTGGCGAGGAGGTTGCCGCGGCGGTCGTGGAACAAATCCGCAGCCGATGCGAGGTGCGCTCCGCCGTGGAAGTGCTGGCCCCCGGCACGCTGCCGCGCACCGAGTTCAAGGCGGCGCGGGTGAAGGATCGGCGGGGTAAATAGACGGCCGGGAACAAAGCCGCCGCCGCTTCATTATTTTTGCAGGTCAGTTTGCGTGCAGGGACTGTCATGGCCAGAACAGCGATCCGAAAGTCCATGCGGCGAAGCTCAGGCCGCCGCTGGTCGGCGCGGGTGACAAAGGAAAGCGACGCCCTCGATCTCAAAGGCGGTGTATTCAAATTGCGCGACCCGAAGCAAATCGCCGCGTCGCTCAAGCGGTCCGCCGAGCGCAGCCGCCGGCGCAAATCCAATCCGTACCGCTCCGCGCTGTCGATGCTGACCTTCTACATCAACCGCGCCGGCAAGAATCTCCCCGCGTCACGGCGCAAGACGTTGCAGCGGGCAAAGATTGAGCTGCGCAAGCAGTTCGGGCGAGACTAATCCCGCCTGTTGGGCGGACAAAAGAATGTCCCCTCCACCTCGACGATGTCGTCCTGATTAAGACGGCTCACCTCGATGATGGTGCGCGGCGGATAGGGCGGGGCGCCCCAAATTTCCTCCTGAATTTTATTTACGAGCGGCCGATAGCGGTCCATGTTGGTGACGTAGACCACGACGCGGACGCCGCAGCGCAAGCTGCCGCCGGCCGCTTCGACGATCGTCTTCATATTCAGAAAGGCCTGGCGGATGCGCGCCTCGTCGCCTTCGACCAGTTTGTTGGTGGCCGGATCGATCCCGCGCATGCCGGCGACAAATACGAAATCGCCGGCGCGCACGCCGAGGCTCCATGGGCCGGTCGGCGTGATGGCGCCGGGCGGCGATAGAAATTCGATATCATCCGACGGCATTTCCCGAACCCTTCCGCATTCGAGCGATGCGCGCGGCATCATACAGCAAGCAATTCGGGCCGAGCGTGCCCTTGCCGCACGCCGCCCCGCTTCGCTATTCTGGTGAACGCGCGGGCGTAGTTCAGTGGTAGAACATCAGCTTCCCAATCATTTTCTTGACCGTCCGTTAGCTAAGAAATCCAACAAATTCAGCACTTCACCTTGAAAAAGGCCCGTGAACATTGAATGTACGAACGAGTATTTGCGCAGCTAAATCGCAGGTCGTTTCGTGCGTACAAAACACTGGTCCCATCCCCTCGAAGATAGCCCCGGCGTCGCGCCGGAAATCGAGCCATTCGGGCCGCCCATCCCGGATGAACCTTTCAAGCTCAAGCCGCAGCGTGCCGACTTCCCCATCGGCAAGATCGGAACCAGCGACGCCGCCCTCGACAACTTCCTTGACGCGGTGATGGCGTTCGATGAGCGTGAGCGCATCATTCTCTACCGCGACCCGACAACGGATGGCTTGCAGCTTCGATTAGGACGCCACAGAGCGACGTGGTTGTTTTATTGGGATGACCGGCGGCATCGCCGCCGCAGAATCACCAGCAAGCGGCTAGGCTTCTTTCCGGCCATGCGTACAGACGAAGCTCGCGACGCCGCGCGAGTCGAACGCGGCAGGGTCGCAGCCGGTGAAGTCGGCCCCGGCAAGCGCGAGGCGGTAAAGGTCGAAACGTCGCTCGCCGAATATGTGGCCCATTTGGAGCGTAAGGCCGCCGCCAAGCATAAACCGGCGCGTTGGGCCTATAACGTCCGGCATTTGGTGAAGTCGATCATAGCGCCACGGTGGGGCCAATGGAGCCTCGCCGATGTGGCGATGCACCCCGGCGCTGTCGCTGACTGGCACCGCGACGTAACGGAGGCCAACGGCCCGGTGTCGGCGAACCACTGTTGCCGGGTGCTGCGGGCGGCGTACAAGAGGAGCGTCAAGCGCGACGTAAGCCTGCCGCAGCGCGACCCCTGCTCGGCTGTCGAGTACAATATCGAGACGCCTGCGCAGAAAGCCATGGCCTTCCGCGACTTCCCGAAGTGGCTCAAGGCTTGGCGGGCTATCGAAGTCGGGCCGAAGGCACCAGCCCGCAAAGAGTACCACCTGTTTTGCCTTCTCACTGGTATGCGGCCCGGCGAGGCCGCGCGCATCCGCTGGCGCGACGTGAAGCCCGCGCTTCGCGTTGTCGAGATACCCGGCGCGAAGGCGAGCAACACAATCCAAATCGTCATGAGTGCGCCGATTGCCCGCGTCCTCAAGGAAGCGGGTAACCTTGGCAAGCCTAAGGATCGTGACGCGTTCGTGTTCGCGCATTGCGGACAAGTCGGTCAACGTGAGGATTTACCGGCTCGGGGCCATGCCCTTAGACATACGTGGCGCACTGTCGCCGCAGACTGCGGCGTCGATGAACTACTCGCCCATTTCATGCTCGGGCACGTTCCGCAGAATATCAGCCAAGCCTACATCACGCGCCTTGTGCTGTCCGCCGGGCCAGCCCTTCGCCAAGCGCAGCGCAAGGTGTCGAAGCGCATCTTGCATTTGCTCGGCTCCGATCCGACGCTTTAGGCTCACGGGCGCGGTGGCCCGATGCTGAGAAAGTGGATTGATAAGATCGGGTTCTAGCGCGGCGGCTCGCTCGCCTACCATTCGAGAGGCTAGGAGGCCAGTCTATTTGACCGCGCCCATGCTCGCGCCCGGTCGAATAGCTCTTTTCGATTAACCTCCACTCGCGGCTCAGAGACGACTCGCGTTTGGACCCCGCCCGTCATCGGCGGCGGCTCATTGCCGATCAAAAACCGATCTTCGCTCAAGCACTCGACCACAAACATGCTGTGAGTTTGCGCGAGCGTGATCGTCGCGCCATCCACTGTTGCGGTTGCGATGACGCGCAAATATTCGGCTTCACGCTTGGCGATTTCATTTAGGGTCATGACTCTACCTCTTGCCGATTCGGTTCAGAGTCTAACGACTCGCCGGCTTGAACGAAACTACGTCAGCGACCCACCGGGTCATGAGCGGCACGCGCGACGGGCGAGTGATGCATAAGCCGTCATTTGCTTCGCCTAGCAGGCGATATTGGATTATGCTATTTTCCGAACTTGCCCCATGGGAAAACGCCGATTTTCGGCGTTTCTGTCCGAGCAGCCTCTACACACTGTCGCTCGCGGTTGGGCACATGTTTTGGATTGTCCAAGACGCACAGGAGCGCACCAATGGCCGCCGGCGATGAAGAGGAATGGTTTGATGATTATGCCGAAGATGCGGACGAGATTCAAATCGAAGAGTACGACATAACCGCAGCGCCAAACGATTTTAATATCCTGACGATTTACAATTTTTTGGAGGCTGGGTCGGTACGGATACCAGGATTCCAACGCAACTACGTATGGGATTTAGGGCGCGCATCCAAACTCATCGAATCTTTGCTTCTCGGATTGCCGGTGCCGCAAATCTTCCTCTACGAGACAGGCCGGAATGAGTTTTTGGTGATCGACGGACAGCAGCGCCTAATGTCCATTTATTATTTTATGAAGCAGCGATTCCCAAAAAAGGAGAAGCGTGGCGAATTACGAACAATCTTCGATGAGCATGGCGTCATACCCGACAAGGTTCTGCACGATGATAATTATTTCGAGAATTTTCGCTTGAAGCTGCCAGAAATTCTGCCAGCGCACCCGAACAAATTCAAAGGCCTCGGATACGCTACGCTCGATAATTATAAAACACAATTCGATCTTAGGACGATCAGAAACATTATTATCAAACAGAATTCGCCAAAGGGTGACGATTCCTCGATGTATGAGATATTCAATCGTCTTAACACGGGAGGCATCAATCTAAAGCCGCAAGAAATTCGCATGAGCATGTACCATTCCGAATTCTATGACATGCTCTACCGTGCCAATGCTCTGCCGGCGTGGCGACGAATCCTCGGCAGCCCCGAGCCGGATTTGCATATGAAGGACGTCGAGATTCTCTTGCGCGGTCTCGCAATGCTAATCGACGGGGACAACTATGCGCCATCCATGGTGAAATTTCTCAACCAATTCTCCCGGCAGTGTCGGGGGTTCGGCAAAAAGAAAAACGAATATCTTTATGCGCTTCTTGAATCGTTTTTCGAGGCGTGCGCAAAACTATCCCGTGACGCGTTCCTGAACAAGAAAAACAAAAGATTTAACGTTGCTCTGTACGAAGCAGCGTTTGCCGCGATTTCCCGAAAGCCGTTTCAAAACGAAAAGACTGTGACTACGCCGCTCTCGGCGGAGAATTTAGAAAAACTTGCAAACGACGACCGATTTCTTAGCGCAACCACCGAAGGCACCACGCAAACTAGGAATGTTAAATTGCGACTTGAGCGGGCGGTGAAATTGCTGTGATGCTATGGCCGACCCGACCGCCATTGATCGACTATACAACGAAGCAACTGCAACAATTGCAGTACTTCAAGATCACTCTGAACTTTCGTTGCAGGTGGCGGCGTCAGACAATTTTCGGAAAGTGCTCTTATTGGCGGCCGCCAGTTATTTTGAGGATAGCGTGTGTAACGCGGTAATCGAATTTGTACGCGAGCGTGCCACGGGATCGGCTTTAATCGAGAATTTTGTGAGGAACAAGGCAATCGCGCGCCAATATCATAGCTGGTTCTCATGGGACGGAAATAATGCAAACTCCTTTTTTGGCTTGTTTGGCGCAGACTTTAGGGCGTTGATGGTAGCGCGAGTGGGAAAATCGCCTGACATGCAATTGGCAATTCGGGCATTTCTGGAATTGGGTAACGAGCGCAACAAATTGGTTCATGAAAACTACGCTACATTCGCAATGGAGAAGACACTCGACGAGGTTTACGATCTTTATCAGCGCTCAAGAGCCTTCGTGGAGGGTCTGCCCAACGCACTTAAGGACGGAGACGGAGCCGCTGCCAAAGCAGCGAAGGTCGCCGGTGAGGCGGACCACGGTAGCGCTTGATATACTCCCGACGCAGGTCGGCTAAGGGGCACCAGCGGATCGGATTGGAGCGGCCGAGCGACAAGCCGACGCGCTCGCGCGCTTCAAAAAATTGGAGGGCGACACTTAGGCGACCTGTCAGTCAGTGCATCTGATTCGCCAGCGGCGTCCGTCTCACCAATGTCAAGGGTCATCATTTACAATCCACCGATTGTTAGACCTTGCTCGGTGGTGACGAATCGGAGAAATTGAAACAACCCCTAAACTCAATCATTCGGAGGAGTCGTCATGCCGACGATTTCGCTTATGTCGTTTTTGAGAATTTTGACCAAAGGCTCGCCGCAGAAGGTCAACGAGTACAGCAAATATCTCACGCCCGGCGGCTACAATTTTTATTGGCGCTTGAAGGAAGCGACGCATTCTCTCACTGTTGGCGGCGAGACCTTTGCGGATTGCGCGAAATCAATAGAAGAAATTACCAACGAGGTTGAGCGGAAATGTAATCTCGCCGGCCTCAAAGCACTACGCAAGTGGATGGAAAAGAATAAAGTCACAGAATTTTTCGATGCCCCGGCGGCCAATTGCTCAAGTCCCCGCGGCATCGTAACGATCAAGCTAGAACCGGAATTTGGAACCGTATTCAACGGCCAGCGTCGCCTCGTGCAAGTTTGGAATTCCAAGGCGACAAATTTGAATCGTACAGCGGCCGGTGTTGGAATCTACTTACTGGAAAAATATCTTTGTGTTGATGCGTTCGCATCTTGCAAGGGCGGAATCCTTGATCTTCGCAAGGGTGAATTACTAGTGGCCGACGTTTTGCCAGCCAACATCGAAGCCATAGTCAGGGGCGAATTTGCTTGGCTGGATAGCTTTTTCCAAGCGCACAGCAAGGCGGCCTGATCGCGCGAGCTTCAGTTGATCTTGCTACCCGACGTGTCACGCTCATACAGCGCCATGGCTGCCCACTCCCAATCGCCCTTTGGGAGCATGCTGGCTTCAAGCGGTCTTTGCACGCCTCGCGAATGGTCTGGCGCCTGGGTTCGCACTCATTTGGTCGAGTGTGGTGCGCCGGTCAATCTCCTCTTGTGGAATTTCCTTGGCCATCACCCGACACGATAGCGACAAAAAGGACTCCAAAGCATTCAAGCGGCATAGTCCGTTTTAGTCTTATTGTTCGGGGTGTCCCTTCTTTTAGTTTTATTCGGCAAGCTCGATCCGTCACGCGAGCGCGGCGAAGGGGGCACATGCCGTCTGCGATTTCGGGGACGCTTTGCGCAGCCTACCCGGTAGCTCGCGCTGGCGAGTCCCCGCCCGGACACCGTCCTTATGAGCCTCACCGCCGGTAGGAGTCCGCGCGCTCGGGACCGCCGCCATGGCCGAGGGCCTCGACTGTTAACGTGATTTTTTTTGTTGCCAGCCCACTGCGGCTCAATTCACCATGCACCGCAGGCAAATCGTGCAGCGCCCGCGATCCTAACCAACTAAGTGTTTGTTCGCTCGTTGTTTGTTCGGTGACAACGACAGTTGGCGAGGCTTATTTGGTACGCACGATCGGGCGACGCAGCGAGTCCCAACGCGCGGCGCCCCGTTACACACACATGCAGAGTTGGGCCGGAGACATTTGCAGGGTTGAATGATCTCGCTCGGGCGAAGACGGGAAAGCCTTGCCCTTTCTTGAACTCAGAATTGAGTTGTTCGATTTACGAAGTTCGTTCGCCGTCGACCGGAACGATACAGCGCCGCCTGCGATAGGCATCCCGGAAGTGGGTGCGTCCCGGCCCGTCACTCTAGCGGCGGATGGGGGCATCGATAGCGCTGAATATCGGCCAACCGCCGGATTGAGCAGCACGACCGGCCGGCAAACCCGCGCCGCTTGGCGAACAGAGTGCATGGATGCCACGCCACTTGCCAAAGTTGGAGTCGAGGGTTCGAATCCCTTCGGGCGCGCCACTTTCTCAAACCAACCATAAATCTTAGCTAGCATATAGCTAGCACAGCCAGCCGACTTACACAGCTGGGTTGGACTCGGGTGTTCCTCGCGGCCGCCTCCTTTGACGCTAAAACGACTAATGCGTACGCTCAGTCATTGCCGATAAAGACCTGCCACAAGCTACCGTTCTTGCTGTGTGGCATCTGGCGGCTGTCGCATCGCCGATGGTGGCAGGAGGGCAGCGCCGCGACCCTCACATTTAGACGCTGCCGCGACTCTTGCTGACTCAGTGCACACTGAAACTGAAACAACCATCTGAGTGTATCGCGGATTTCGATTGCAGCTGTCCTGTCGCTATTGTAGATTGCATCTCCGGGCATCCCGCAGCACAAGAAAACGGCTAGGGAAGACGAGGAGGACGCTTGCACCGTGCGCGGCGCGATTATCGTCAGCCCAAATTTCACATCCCGCCGTGCCAGTGTACGGCGAATAATTGCGTCAGATATTTAGTTCAGCGATATGGAAATTCGGCCCGTTTCAGAAGTGCTAGCCACAGAAGGGCTTCACGCACCAAGTATCACCGCGCTCGTTCCCGATGCAGCGAATTACAATGCACTCCTAATGCAGCCGCATGGCTATATCGAGGCAAACGCCTCAGGAGTCCGCAATCGTGATCGCGAGCAGGCCCGACAACAATTCTCGGGATTCTTGTCGACCGCTATCCAGACCGGTGCGGACCTTGCGATTACGCCAGAATATTCGATGCCATGGGACGTGCTTGTCCACGCAATCAAGAACGGGGCAACGCCCCACGTAGGAAAACTATGGGTGCTCGGATGCGAGAGCATCACATATGACCAATTAGCGGTGCTCAAGGGAGAGCTTGCCGCATTTGCGACCATCATCTACGAACCGCTTCCGACTGCTCCCAATCACTTTGTGGACCCTCTCACTTACGTGTTCTGGGCCCCACCTGCTGACGGCGTCAGCGCCGCCAAACTGGTACTGCTAGTACAATTTAAAACCTCCCCGATGGTCGATAATGACCACTTCGAAGTAAATGCGCTTCAATGCGGGACTCAGGTCTATCAGTTCGGAATAGCAGGACAAACCATTCGTCTGGTTTCGCTCGTCTGCTCCGATTCCTTCGGTTTCCTCGACGCCGAGGCGTCTCTTTGTTATGATCGCGCGCTATTCATACACATTCAGCTCAATGCTAAGCCGCGACACCCCCAATATCGCTTGTACAGAGACAGATTGTTTAGGTTCGACAATGACGCAACAGAACTAATTTGTTTGAACTGGGCTGGCGATATTCGCGAATGGTATCCCGATGAGGAACGATCCTGGAATAACATTGCTGGATCGGCTTGGTATCTCAAGTCCAATGACAGATTTGACGACCGGGATACAACACTGTCAGCCAATCACTTGCGCGGCATGTATTACACTTGGCACAGTCCTTTGCACTTAGATGCGCTCTTCTTCAATTATGCGCCGGCGGTCTACTTGCTTAGGGCGACGAAAGTCTTCCACCTACACGTCGCCGCCCCAAGATCTCGGCGGCGCGGCCCACAGCTGGTCACCAGATTTGTGTGGGATCCTAATGCACCAGCCTGGATTGAGCAGGTTAGCGCAGACGACGGTTTATCCGCGATCGTACACGAGGCGCAAAATGCCAGAGATGAGATCATGCGCCTTTCAACCGAAAATCCGTTCGCGGCTGAACGCGTACTCGCCCTGTGTGCGGGCAAGATTGTGCATGATATTGACTGGCACGATGTGCGGGAACTCGACTCCTGCGAGATTGACGCGTCAGAGATCATTCGCCGGATGACATTTTGTCAGGATCCTGCTCCGGAGGCGGCTGAATTCCGCATTGCGCGGTTGCGACGCTGCGGGCGGCTTTGGGAAATCCTCCAGGACAAAACCAAATTACCTCCCTCACTTGCCGATTTATCCGGCGGTTGCCGCCTTGAGTGGCGGCCTGATTATCCCCATCATAATGTTGTATCGAACGAAGGACGCCGGGCCACGTTAGTTCTTATGGGCGATGAGTCCGGGACAGGGCAAATTGAGGCTATTGCCAAAATTGTGGCCGATTTCTTGCATCGAACTTCCTCCGATCCGGCAAGCAGCTTGGACGCAAGGCAGCGTCTCGCGGTCTGGTTTCGGGATACCAAAGACCAGATCGCGTATTTTCCGATGGACCGATACATCAGGATCGACAAAACGGGCGACACCTCAGAATTCAATATCGCGAGGGAGCAATGACCCTTTCCATCGTGCAACTCAGCGCCCAGGTGGCGAAGCGCTTTCCGAACGTCGAGAAAGTTAGCGATTCTGTTCTCAGGTTTACAAGAAAGGCTGGCGACCAGCCGTTTGCCGTCTATTATCTAGATGTTGCAGAAAACTTACCCTCTACACCCGAGTCCCTGAACAAGTATCAGGATCAGATAATCGGACAACGCTATTTCGAAGAGGCGCAAAGCCTTCAATGGAGCAATTATCTGTATTTCATTCTGAGCAAGCAGCGACTAGCGACCATCGAAGCGCGTCATGCAAAGGAGCTGATAGAAAACGATCGCAATTATGCCCGAAAATTCGTCATCGCGGAGGAGGAACTCGATCGTGTGCTCGCACCCCCCGCAATAGTTCGAGGGCCAGCAGTTCCAAAATCCAACATCCACTCAATCTGGTTAGACCGGCTTGTCAAGGCGGGTATTGATAAGGCCATACTTAGTGAAGACTCGCTCCCTCGGCGGCTTACGCGCATCGAGTTGTCTACGCCTGCCGTTGCGCCCAGCGTTGCAACGCCACGCGCGGAAGCCCAAAGCAGACCTGAGCCGTTCTTATCGTCGCTGCGTCTGAATCACTACCGGCAATTTCCGCAGGTTCACCTCTTTGAGTTCGCGAACGTGAACCTTGTGTACGGTCCCAACGCCACTGGGAAGACGTCACTCCTTGAAGCGATCGAATTATTCTATTGCGGGAGGACGAAACGGAATCCCGATAAGCAGGAAGAATATGAAATAGTCGGTGTCCTAAGCGACGGCCGAACTGAAAAGGCAACAAATCTCAGAAGACTAAAGGAGTTTCGGCGCCGCCATCTCGCATGGTACGGCCAATCAGAAATAAAGACCAACGAGTTGTATCTCAGCTTCGGGCAATTCAATTTCCTGGACACAGATGCAGCTGTCGGCCTAGCCGAATCCACTGCGAATATAGAAGACGATCTCTCCAAATTGCTCGTCGGCTCGGAAACCTCGAAGACGTGGCACAACATGGAGCGAGTGCGTGAAGCCATTGACGGACAGCTGCGCAATCTTCGTCCACTCCAATCACAAATTTCGGATGAGCTGAAGTTGTTGCAAAAGCAGGCAAAAGACGCAGCCTCGATTGAACATGAGTCCGATGCCATTCGCGCGCAATTGGAACAATTTCTTCGACGGCTTAACTGGGAGGTTCCTAAGGGAGCTGCAGATTCCTTTGCGGCAAAGCTTATAGCACTTTCTTCCGAATTGACTGCTGTTGCCAGACAAGCAGCGAATCTGAGCTGGGTAAGTTCTCCTATATCTATCGAAGGCTTGGAGAGGTATTGCCGCAGCTCGCAGGACTTAGCCGATAAGGCGGAAGCGGCGGCAAAAAATCTCGAAACAGTACAAACCAACCAAAGTCGTATTGTTGACAGTATTTATCGACGTCGCGAAACGCTAAGTGCTCTGTCAGAGGTGCAGACCTACCTTACAGCGGGCGTGCCGGAGCGCATCGCTGAACGCGGAAGACTTCGGGAGACAATTGCAGCCAACACAAATTTGGTTTCAGGTTTCGATGACGCTTTTATTGAGTCTATATCAAATCTCGATCCTAAGACTTCTTTGCGTTCCTGCCTTCGAAACGTCACGTCCGCGCGTAGGGCTACCGAAAAGGAGCTTGCGGTAAGGCGAGTCGACTACAACAATTTCACCAAATTGCGTGATCAGTCAGTCAAGCTGCGGCAGCAACTGCGAGAAATTGCTGTGGCAATTTTAGACTATAGCGAAAATAAGGACGAATGCCCGCTCTGTCATACTCGGTTTAAGCCTGGCGAGTTTGCGCAGCATATGAAGGCGGGCGTTGACGGGAATTTTAATAATCGTAGTGAAGCTCTCCTCGCGCAGATAAGAAAGACTTCGACCCAGTTGGAATCCCTAGCGGAAGAAGAGGCAGCCTTGGTCTGGCTTGCGGACTTCTGCAATAAGTCCGCGCTTGGTTCTGAAGTGGCTGTCGATTCAGCCTTAGCTCACTTTCAAAACATCTCCAAGCAGCTGGATCAGGCTAGGAGTCGACTCGATATTTTGAATAGGGATATTCAAGCGCTGGAGTCCAAAGGATATTCCCTCGATAAGCATGAAGCGCTTATGGCTCAGTTGGCCATGGTGGAACATGCGCCGAAGGTTCTTACGCCGGGGGCGATTAACCGGATGATTTCGGCGACTGAGCGCGATCTTCAGCAGTCTGCTGAACAGCAGCGGTTGGAGTTTCAAAGGGAAAAGGAGTTGAAGGACAGTCTTACGAAGCTTCTCGGAGGTCAAACGAGTGACATTTCGAACTTTACAAAATCGATTTCAAATCTGAGAGAGAGGATTGCTGTAGCTCGAGGTGTGCAGAAAGCGCTATCTGACGTCGCACAATTCTGTCCGTGGCCCGGCAGAAAGCCCATTGTAGAGCTTGTTGTCGCAGCTGAATACGTTCGTAGGGTGGCTTCTGAACTGCAGCTCGCCTTTTCCAAAGAGAAGGTAGCGAAGACTACCCAAGAAGAGTCCAAAAAACGTAATGATCAACTTGTAAGGCAGCTCGCCGATGTTCAGCCGCGAATTAAGCGCTATGAGGAGGCACTCGCCGTGCTTGGGGATCTGCATAAAAATTATTCGCTCGCAGATGCCATGAAATCCGCTCTTAGTAGGAACCGAGCCGAAATTGAATCCATATTTGCGCGTATTCATAGTCCTGCTGAGTTTTCCGGACTTGGGAAGTCCATCACCACGCTTGTTCGCAAGATAAACGGAGCCGAAGTTAATTTGAGCCAGATCAGTACTGGACAGCGTTCAGCATTTGGCCTGTCAGTATTTCTTGCGCAGAATAGCCAGCTTACGGTAGCGCCGCCTGTGGTCTTGATCGATGATCCAATCGCCCACGTCGATGATTTGAATTCTTTATCATTTCTCGACTATCTGCGCGAAATAGCACTCTCGGGCGGGAGACAGATATTCTTTGCCACCGCCAGCGATAAGTTGGCAACTCTGTTTCAGCGAAAATTCGATTTTTTGGGGTCAAAAGGTTTCCGGCGATTCAATCTCACTCGCGAACGCCCGGATCCCAGGCTAACCAAACTGCATTAGGCCGTGGAGATGCTGGAAGATGGGGCGCTGGCCAAGCCGGCGGCCCTCGGGACAACGGCGACAGATGTAAGACCAACCAATGATTGCTGATCACTTTCAAGGCATTGAGAAATTCGAGGCCGACCTCTGGAAGATCGCCGATAATCTGCGGGCGAACTCCAATCTGGCATCGAACGAATACTTCATGCCCATTATGGGCCTGATTTTCCTGCGTCATGCGACGAACCGCTTCTATGAGGCGAAGGCGGCGATCGAAGCCGACAAGACCGCCGGGAAGATGCCGAACCGGCCGTTGGTCGAGGCCGACTTTACGAGACGCCGTGCGCTGAATCTTCCAGAGAGCGCGCGGTTCGACGTCATTCTCAAAACCCCGAAGGATGGGAATCTCGGCGCTGCGCTTAATGCCGCCATGGAAGCGATCGAAGACGCCTTCCCGCCGCTGGCCGGGCAACTGCCGAAGGACTACGCACGCTTCGAGGGAGACGTGCTCGAAGAAATGATGCGCGTGTTCGACTCCGAGGGGCTGCGCACGGCTTCCGGCGACGTGTTCGGTCGCATCTATGAATATTTCCTCGCCGAGTTTTCCAAGCAGGGCGCTCATGACAACGGCGAGTTCTTCACGCCGCCGTCACTGGTTCAGACCATCGTTAACGTCATCGAGCCGGATCACAGCATCATCCTCGATCCGGCATGTGGCTCGGGCGGCATGTTTGTGCAGTCGAGCCATTTCATCGAGGACGCCGGCCAGGACACGATGAAGCGCGTGACCTTCTACGGCCACGAGAAGAATGAGACGACCGCCAGGCTCGCGCAGACAAACCTCGCGGTTCACGGCCTGCAAGGCACGATCCGGGCCGGTAACGAGGCCATCACCTATTACAAGGACCCGCACGAACTCGTCGGCAAGTGCGATTTCGTGATGGCGAATCCGCCCTTCAACGTGGACGAGGTCGATGCCGACAAGATCAAGGGCGACAAGCGCCTGCCGTTCGGGTTGCCGGGCGTCAACAAGGCGAAGAAGGTCTCGAACGCCAATTACCTTTGGATATCGTATTTCTACAGCTATCTGAACGAGACCGGTCGCGCTGGCTTCGTCATGTCCTCGCAGGCATCGGGCGCCAGCCGGGACGAGGCGACGGTGCGGCAGAAGTTGATCGAGACCAGCGCGGTGGACTTGATGATCGATATCCGCAGCAATTTCTTCTATACGCGGACGGTGCCGTGCCAGCTCTGGTTCTTGGATCGGGCGAAGGAGAAGGACGAGAACCGGCGCGACCGTGTGCTAATGCTCGATGCGCGCAACATCTTCCGCAAGGTGTCTCGCTCGGTATGCGATTTCAGCCCCGAGCAGCAGAAGAACATCGCTGCCATCGTCTGGCTCTATCGCGGCCAAACCGAGCGATTCCTTAAGCTCGTCGAATCCTATCTCGCGCAGGCAATCGCAGACGGCGAAGCGGCAAGCAGGCCACTCTCTGCCTTCGAGGATGCGCTCGGCAAGCTCGTCGCCCTTATCGAGCCGTTCGCTAAGCTCCCGCGCGAGAACGATCAGCTGGCCGAGCCATGGGCAGAGCTTGCCGGCGTCCGCGCGACCTTGACGGAGGATTTCCAGGTCTTCGGCGACGATGCGGCGGCGCAGGCGACCGCGTGGCAGGGCGCCGGCCGCGACGATGTCGGCCTCAATGCGGCGCGTGTTGCCCTGCATCCGCTGGTGGATCGGTGCCGAGATTTGACCAAGCAAATCGACCTTGCGGCTAAGCTCGCGGCTCGCGTGATCGACATCGCCGTTAAGGAACTCGACGCGCGGGAATCGGACGCGTGGGAAAATGGTGACATTAACAAGGCACGCAAGGCAATGGAGGCAGCGCGCGCGGATTCCGTCGAGGCGCTGCGACTCGCGCGCTACTTCGTGCGGCAGGCCGACTGGCTTCAGGAGCGGTTCCCGGACTCGAAGCTCCGCGATGTCGAAGGGCTGGTGAAGCTGGTCGATCGCGCTACGATCAGGGCGCACGACTGGAGCCTGACGCCCGGCCGTTATGTCGGCGTAGCGCCCGAGGAGCAGGACGATGATTTCGACTTCGAGGAGGCGCTGCGCGCGATCCACCTCGATCTGAAGGGCCTGAACGAAGAGGCCGCAGAACTGGCCGCGAGGATCGCTAAGAACTTTGAGGAGTTGGGGGCGTGAAAGGATGGGATCAAACCACGTTAGGAGAAGTATGTAGCCTGGTGACTGATGGCAAACATGGGGACTGCCGTAATGAGGAAAATTCAGGCTACTATTTCATTAGCGCCAAAGATGTTGGAGATGGGCGCATTAACTACGATAATGCACGACAGATAACACAGGAAGACTTCGCGGAAACACATCGAAGAACTGACCTGAAACCAGGCGATCTGCTAATTACGAATAGTGGGACAATCGGCCGAATGGCCCTCGCGGCTGATGATGAAAAAACGCCTAGAACGACTTTTCAAAAAAGTGTCGCTGTCCTTAAGCCTAAACCTCAGGAGGTCTCGTCGCGTTTTCTGTACTACTATCTTAACGCCAATGTAGCGGCTTTGACTCATCCGGCCGCTGGGGCCGCTCAGAAGAATTTATTGCTCGGAGACATCAGGCGGTTCCGCCTCGGAAAACCGAGCCTGATTGATCAAAAGCGAATTGTCGCGGCGATTTCAACCTACGACGATCTGATCGCGAATAATCGGCGGCGGATTGGGCTGTTGGAGGAAGCGGCGCGGATGCTCCATCGCGAATGGTTCGTCCGCTTCCGCTTCCCCGGCCACGAACACGTTAAGATCATCGATGGCATTCCTGAAGGGTGGGAGCGGCGCGTTCTCGACCAGATCGTCGATGTTGTGTCTGAGACCGTTAAACCTGCCGATTTCAAGGAAGATGACGTTCACATTGGGTTGGAGCACATTCCTCGCCGATCGTTCATACTCGCTGATTGGGCGCCGGCTGAGGGCCTTGCAAGCCACAAGATGCGTTTTCGCGAAGGCGATATCCTTTTCGGCAAGATTCGGCCTTACTTTCACAAAGTCGGTTTTGCGATCCGCGACGGCGTAGCGTCGTCTGACGCATTGGTCTGGCGCGTTCGAAATGACAGCGACTGGCCAATGGCGGTATGTGCAACCTCAAGCGATCACTTCGTTGCAGTTGCATCAAAAACAGTCCGCGAGGGGTCGAAAATGCCGCGTGCGGATTGGAACGTATTGAAAAACTACATCATCCCCAAGCCGCCGGATGGTCTGTTGAGCGTGTACAACGACACGATCTTTCCTATCAGTTGGCAATGTCGAATCCTGGCACTGCAAAGTCGGGCGCTGGCACAAGCCCGCGACCTACTCCTCCCGCGGCTCATGAACGGCGAGATCGCGGTATGACTTTCAAGGTCCGCTGGCAATGGCGCTGACTTCCGTCAACAGCGAGGACCGGCTGGTACAGGCGACGTTCGCCGACCATCTGCGCGTTAAGCTCGGATGGGAGAGCATCTACGCGTGGAACGACGAGACCTTCGGGCCGGACGGCACGCTCGGGCGCAAGGATACCACCGAGGCGGTGCTGGCCCGCGAGCTGCGGGCGGCGCTTGAGCGCCTCAACCCTAGCCTACCGTCCTCCGCAATTGACGACGCTATGCGGACGCTCACTGTCCACGATTTCAGCCGTTCGATGGTGCAGCACAATCAGGACTTCGCCCGCTTGATCCGCACCGGCGTCCCGGTGTCGTATCGCGATAGGACCGGTCATCTGCGCAACGCCCGCGCTCACGCAATCGACTTCGACAACAAACCGGGCTCGAACCATTTCCTCGCCGTGCGCGAACTGAAGCTCACCGGGCTCCGCACGCCGAATTATAACCGCCGCGCTGATCTCGTCTGCTTCGTCAACGGCCTGCCGTTGGTCTTTATCGAGCTGAAGGCCGTCTACAAGAACATCCGCGCCGGCTTCGATGGCAACCTGCGCGACTACATGGATGAGAACGTCATCGCGCACGCCTTTCACCACAACGCTTTCCTGATAGTCAGCAACGGCCACCGCGCCCGCTACGGCTCCATCACAAGCGAGTGGGAGCATTTCAACGAATGGAAACGGCAGGACGAGGCCGACGAGGGCAAGGTCGATGCCGAAGTGCTGCTCGACGGCATGCTGGCGCACGAACGGCTATTCGACATCGTCGAGAACTTTATCCTGTTCGATGAGAGCAAGCCCGGCGCCACGCGCAAAGTGGTCGCGCGAAACCATCAGGTGCTCGGTGTTAACCGCGCGATGTCGTCGGTCGAGCATCAGGAGGCGTTGAAACGGGAGTTCCCGCCGGAAAGGCGGCTTGCATATCGGATCATCGATCTGCCGCTGGAGAGGCGCGCTCTCTCTGAAGAGAGGTCGCTGAAGCCAAGTGTCCGACATCTAGAACTGGCCGAGGCGCCGCAATCACCATACATACCAGAAGGTCCAGTAGAGATCGTTGAGCGAGCGCACCCAGATCTCGGCCGGCTTGGCGTATTCTGGCATACTCAAGGCAGCGGCAAATCCTATTCCATGGCGTTCTTCACCGAGAAGGTGCGCCGGAAGGTGCCGGGGAATTTCACCTTCCTTTTGATGACGGATCGGCACGACCTTGACGACCAGATTTACAAGACCTTCGCTGGCAGCGGCATTACGGGCAAGGACACGCCTCGTGCCGCGACGGGAGATGACATCGAGCGCATCTTGAAAGAGAACCACCCTTACGTCTTCAGCCTCATTCATAAATTCAACAAGGACGTCGATCCGAAGCACCCCTACAGCGAGCGCGACGACATCATCGTGATTTCCGACGAGGCTCACCGCACGCAATCGGGCCGCCTCGCCCGCAACATGCGCCTCGCCTTGCCGAACGCGGCTTTCATCGGCTTCACCGGAACGCCGCTGTTCAAGCAGGACGAGATCACCAAGCGTATCTTCGGCAACTATGTCTCGCGTTACGACTTCAAGCGCTCGGAAGAGGACGGTGCCACCGTAAAGCTCATCTACGAGAACCGGGGCGAGAAGCTTGGCGTGGCCCGTCTCGATCTCAACAGCCGTATCGCGGAAAAGATCGAGGAGGCCGAACTCGACCCCGACCAAGCGGCTTTGCTCGATAAGCTGCTCGGTAAGGATTATGAGGTCATCACCGCCGATGAGCGCCTCGACAAGATCGCGGCTGATTTCGTCGAGCACTGCGCGACCCGGTGGGAATCCGGCAAGGTGATGGTGGTCTGCATCGACAAGATTACCTGCGCCCGCATGTACCAGCGCATCATCCCGCGGTGGAAGACGAAGGCGGCGCAGGTTCGGGCCGCTGGCGAGGCGAAGCGGGCGGACGCAGCGGTCATTGCAGACGAGGCGGCGCGCGCCGTGCTGGTTGAAGAAGCGACGAAACTGAAAGCCCAGGCCAACTGGCTCGACGATACGATCATCGAGATTATCATCAGCGAAGCGCAGAACGAGGTCACCGACTTCAAGAAGTGGGAATTCGACATCATCCCGCATCGCGCCCTGATGAAGCAGGGTTTCGAGACGCCCGACGGCAAGCGCGTGGATGTCGAGGAGGCGTTCAAGGACCCGACGCACCCGTTCCGTGTGGCGATCGTCTGCGCCATGTGGCTCACGGGATTCGATGTAGAGAGCCTATCCACGCTCTACATCGACAAGCCGATGAAGGCGCACACACTGATGCAGGCTATCGCGCGAGCGAACCGGGTCTATCCGGGCAAGGATTTTGGCCTGATCGTCGATTACAACGGCATGTTGGCGAGCCTGCGTGCAGCACTGGCGCAGTATGCGCTTGGCGACGAAGGTACGGGCGGCGAGGAGATCGTCGCGCCGATCGAGGAGCGGGTGCAGGCGCTCATTGAAGCCATCGAGGCGACCGAGGCGCATCTGCGTGGTCTTGGCTTCGATCCCGCGTCGCTCGTGGGCGCCAAGGGATTCGCGCGCATAAAGGCCCTCGCCGACGCGGTTGATGCCGTCTATTCAAACGACGAGGCCAAGCGGCGGTTCGAGATACTGGCGCGGCAGGTATTCATTCGCTTCAAGGCGTTGCTGATGGAGCCGACCGCTTACACCTATGCCGAGCGGCACGACAACATCGAAGCGATCTACAAGAAGCTGACCGAACGTCGCGACACGGCCGACGTGACCGAACTGCTTAAGGAGTTGCACCGGATCGTAAACGAGGCCATTCGGACGCAAGCGCCGGGAGAGGACCAGGCCGAGGGACTGACGTTCGATCTCAGCAAGATTGACCTGGAACGGCTTCGGGAGGAGTTTGCTAAGAAGGTGCAGCGCAAGGCGACGGCGATTCAGGACATCCGGGATATCGTCGAACGGAAGCTCGCTGAGATGCTGGCGCGCAATCCGACTCGTATGGATTACCAACGTAAGTATGAAGACATCGTCGCCGATTACAACCGCGAGAAGGATCGAACGACGATCGAGCAAACTTTCCGGCGACTCGTCGAGCTGGTGAACAGCCTCGACGAGGAACAGAAGCGCGCGAGCAGGGAAGGGCTTCGCGAGGACGAGCTGGCTTTGTTCGACCTGCTCCAGAAGGAGGGTCTCGACAAGACATCCCGCGAACGGGTGAAGCAGGCCAGCCGCGAGATGCTTGCATCGATCAAGGCCCAGTTGGCCGAGCTCGATCGCTTCTGGGAAAAGGAGCAGACGAAGGCCGATGTCGAGGTCTTCATCCTCGACGAAGTATTCGCCAAGCTACCCACGCCACCTTTCACCGCCGAAGAGAAAAAGGCCGTTGCCGGCAACGTCTATGCCTACGTGTGGCAGCAGGCCATGAACGGCGAACTCGCAAGGGCGGCTTGAAGTGCGTTCCGTGAGTTGACTGCTCCGTAATTCGGGGTCCGTGACGCTCATCGAAATGCTCCACTCGCTTTTCACACAAATTGGTGATCGAGGCACGGCGCGCGGATTCGCTGGACAGCTTCTCGATCCCAGGCTCGCTAATACATTTGTCAGTTAGCTTGCGACGCCAAGGCACGGTACACCGACGCCCGGCCGATCTTGAGTCGCTTGGCAATCTGCGTCGCGCCGAGTCCGGCGGCTTTGAGCCTTTCCACCTCAGTCGGATCGATGGAAGGCTTCCGGCCTTTACCCAATCAAGCCTTCGAACCATCTAACTACGCATCCGCACTTTCAGAGGTGCGGGACGATCCGATCACTGTGATGCAGCGTCGGCTAATAAGGAGGATCGGGTATTGAGGGCATCGCCAAAGCCAAGGCTGAAGGCGTGTATACGCCGTTGGACTAATACCAACCCGCCGAGTGCCTGACTCTCGGGGATTCACAAATCGGCTGCGAACTGATTCAAGGTGGCAAACGGAGGGTCGTTTGCCATGGGCCAGGCGCTTGCGGTGCGGACGGACTTTAGTGCCGGCGAGGTCCGCCGGATTGCCAAGCGGGCGAAGGATGCGGCGCAGGCGCGCCGGTTGCTGGCGATCGCGGCGGTGCTCGACGGCGCTTCGCGGGAAGATGCCGCCAAGATCGGTGGGATGGACCGTCAGACCTTGCGGGACTGGGTGATCCGGTTCAACGAGCAAGGAGCGGACGGTCTCATCAACATCCCGTCGCCGGGCGTGCCACCCAAGCTGGGCAAGAAGCACCGGGCGTTTCTGGCCCGGCTCGTGGAAGAGGGTCCGATCCCAGCAGTCCACGGCGTGGTGCGCTGGCGGGCGTGCGATCTGATCATGCGGTTGCACGAGGAGTTTGGGCTCTCGGTTTCGGAC
>Ga0181518_10000025_pt1 | contig 165920 bp, 147 predicted proteins | sample PEATcosm2014_Bin_28_FD_119751 | JGI IMG/M metagenome (GOLD analysis project Ga0181518, IMG submission 119751) | Peatland microbial communities from MTU Mesocosm Facility, Houghton, MI, USA - PEATcosm2014_Bin01_60_metaG | ecosystem: Environmental > Terrestrial > Soil > Wetlands > Peat | place...
ATCCTTCAGGTGGGCAGTTACAAGCTGCGTAACAAGAAGCGCATCTTCAAGATGGCCCCCCTGCATCATCACTTCGAGCAATTGGGCTGGAGTGAATCCAAAACCATTGTTCGCTTCTGGATCGGCGCCCTGGTGTTTGCATTGTTTGCACTCACCACCCTGAAATTGCGGTAAACCAACTCCGTGCAGCGCACAATCAATATGTAGCGCAAGCCTGAGGAAATGACACGTATGATGGAACTCAAAAACAAGAAAGTTCTGGTCGTCGGACTGGGAAAATCCGGTCTGGCGGCAGCGTTGTTTCTGCGCCGCCGCGGCGCCCAGGTCACGGTCTCCGACGTGCGCTCCTCCGAGGCGTTGGCCAAGGAGATTCCCGCCCTGATTGAAGCGGGCATCATGGTTGAGACCGGCGGCCACGGCCTGCTTACCTTCCGCCGCCAGGACTTGATTGTCGTCAGTCCCGGCGTTCCGCTGGACACTCCTGAACTGGTGCAGGTAAAGAGCTTCGGTCTGCCGATTATCGGCGAGCTGGAACTTGCCGGCCGCTTCCTCAAAGGCAAAATCCTGGCCGTCACCGGCTCCAACGGAAAAACCACCACCACCACGCTGCTGGGCGAAATCCTTGCGGCTGGTGGACTGCCGACGCTGGTCGGCGGCAACATCGGTGTTCCGGTGGTGGCCCTGATTGACTCCAGCACCGACGAGAGCTGGTCGGTTCTGGAGGTATCCAGCTTTCAACTCGAAACCACGGAGCAGTTCCATCCGTTCATCGCCGTTATTCTCAACATTACTCCCGACCATCTGGACCGTCACGGCAGCATGGAAAATTATTGCGCGGCCAAGGAACGCATCTTTGCCCGGCAGACTGCCGGAGACTGCCTGGTGTTGAACGCCGACAATCCGCACACCGTCAAAGCCGCTGTGCATCCGGTTTCCAGGGTCTATTGGTTTTCCATCGAGCATGCGGTCGAGCAGGGAGCCTGGCTGGAGGATGGACAGGTAGTTTATCGCGCGAAAAAGAACGCGGCCACGGAAGAGGTAATGCCCCTGAAAGGCATTCCGCTCAAAGGCGCGCACAACGTGGAGAACGTGCTGGCCGCGGTGGTTGCCGCGCGCCTGGCCGGCGTGTCGGCAGAGGTGATTCGCCGCGCCGTTGAGAGCTTCAAAGCTGTCGAGCATCGCCTGGAATACGTGGCCACCATCAACGGTGTCGAGTTCTACAACGACTCCAAGGCCACCAACGTGGACGCCACCTCCAAGGCTGTCGCAGCCTTCAGTGGCGGCATTCATCTTATTCTGGGCGGCAAGGACAAGAACTCCGACTACACCCAGCTTGCCGATCTGCTGCGTCAGCGGGTAAACGCGATTTACACCATCGGCTCGGCGGCGGCCAAAATTGAATCGCATCTGCGCGGCGTGGTCACTATCCACTCCTGCGAGACCATGGACAAGGCCGTCGCCGCTGCTGCATCTGCCGCGCGTCCCGGCGAGGTCGTGCTCCTGGCGCCCGCCTGCTCCAGCTTCGACCAGTTTGAAAACTATGAGCAGCGTGGTCTCGTCTTCAAGCAACTCGTCAGGCAATTGAAGGATTGAGTCATGGCGAAGCGCGTTGCGGGCGATAAATGGATCTTCTTCACCACCGTGCTGCTTATTGTAGTGGGGCTGGCGATGGTTTTTTCCGCCTCGGCGGTCGTAGCGGCCCAGGGAAAGTTTCACTCTCCATACGCATTTATCGGCAAACAGGCTTTCTGGGCGCTGACCGGATTGGCGCTCATGCTGCTCCTGTCACGCCTCGACTACACGTTTTATAAATCCCCGCGCTTCATCTTCATCGCACTCTCCGTCACCACCACCCTGCTGGTGCTGGTTTACCGCTTCCCAGAATCGAACTACGCCCACCGCTGGATTCGCTTTGGCGATTTCTTCACCCTTCAGCCGTCGGAGATCGCCAAACCCGTGATGGTTCTCTTCCTGGCGTGGTTTCTTTCTAACCGGCTCGACCAGATCAACAAATGGAGCACCTTGTGGCGCGCCAGCCTCGTTCCGCTGATTTTTATCGCGTTGATTGTTTTCGAGCCTGATCTGGGCACGGCTCTGGTTCTGGCCGGCGTCACCGCCATGATGCTGTTTCTGGCCGGCCTGGCCTGGAGGTACCTGATTGGCGGAATCTTAGTATCGCTGCCTGTTCTGGCCTTGCTGCTCATCGGTGTTTCATGGCGACTCCAGCGCATCAGGGTTTATGAGCGTTTTCTCCTGCATCCAGACTGCGATCTCAAGGATCTCAAGGAGGCGGGCGCTGCCGGCTATCACACATGCCAGTCGCTGATCGCCGTCGGCAGCGGAGGCGTGACAGGACTGGGCTACATGGACGGCCAGCAGAAGCTCTTTTTTCTGCCCGAGGTCCACACCGACTTCATCTTCGCCAACATCGCCGAGGAGATGGGCCTGATCGGAGCCATATTCCTCCTCTTGCTCTTTGCGTACTTTGGCTATCGCGGCCTGCGCACAGCCTATCGTTCTCAGGATCCCTATGCTCGCCTGACCGCCTTCGGCATCACCACCACGATCATTTTGCAGGCCTTTTTCAACATCAGCGTAGTCATCGCTCTGCTGCCCACCAAGGGCATTCCCCTGCCGCTCATCTCCTCCGGAGGAACCTCGCTCGTCTTTACACTGGCCTCGATCGGCATCCTGCTCAACATCAGCAGGAAGGTGGATTGATGTCGAACCTGCGCGTACTCATCGCCGGAGGCGGCACCGGAGGCCACATCCTTCCGGCGCTGGCCGTGGCTCGCGAAATGGTTGAGCACCACGCGGCCGAGGTACTCTTCGTCGGCACGGCGAGGGGCATGGAGTCGCGCCTCGTCCCAGAGGCCGGATTCAATCTTCGTCTTATCGATGTGGGCCAGTTGAAGAACGTATCCCTGCTCACCCGCCTGCGAACGCTCCTCAATCTGCCCCGCAGCGCTATCGCCTGCAAGCGGCTAATCCGCGAGTTCCGTCCCGACGTTGTTTTTGGAGTAGGCGGATACGCTTCCGGTCCGGCGATGGCGGCGGCATTGTGGCTCAAAATTCCGGCCATGGTCTTCGAGCCTAACGCCATTCCAGGGCTGGCCAACCGTCTGGTGGGCAAGCGTGTTCAAGCTGCGGCAGTCAACTTTCCCTCGGCTACAGCCTGGTTTCGTAACGCTGAGGTCACCGGCATTCCGGTCCGGCAGGAGTTTTTCAAGCTTGCTCCGCCGCCCGCCAACGCCGCGCCGCACTTGCTTGTCTTTGGCGGCTCGCAAGGCGCGCGCCTCTTCAATGAGCATCTGCCCCGGATCGCTCCGGCGCTGCTGGATGCCGTGCCTAGCCTCACTGTTCTCCACCAAAGTGGGGCGCGTCACATCGAGGCGACCCAGGCCGCCTATTCCGCCAGCGGCGCAGACCCAAAGCGCTGGCAGGTGAAACCCTTTCTCGACGACATGCCCCAGCAATTTGCCCTTGCCAGCCTGGTTATGTCTCGCAGCGGCGCTTCCACGGTGGCCGAACTGGCCGTCGCCGGCAAGCCTGCACTGCTGGTTCCCTTTGCCGCCGCAGCGGACGACCACCAGCGGCGCAACGCCGAGGAGATGGTGAAGGCCGGGGCGGCCCTGATGCTCGACGAGACGGATCTGGACATTCCCGGCAAGTTGCTGACCGCCCTCACCAGCCTGCTGAAGAGCCCGGCGGGCCTGGCTGCCATGGCCGCCGCAGCCCGCACGCAGGCCCATCCCGATGCAGCCAGGCGCATCGCCAGCCGCCTGGCTGCTCTCGCGCACCCTACTGCCTGACAATCTTCGCCAGGCGGGGATCATTCCATAGCGGGGTGAAAACCGGGTCCTTATAGACACTGGCCATATCGGGGTAGCGTCCATCTCTGGCTTTGCGCAAATACTCCAGGGCTCCATCGAGGTTGCCGCGTTTCATATACGACTTGGCGATCAAAAACGAAATGCGGGCGCGCTGCTCCGGCGTCGCGACCTGGGCAACAACTCCCTCTGGAGTGGTGCTCAACACATCGGCGTCAAGCTCCAGCGCACGAGAGTACTCGGTCATGGCGTAATCAGTATTGCCCAGTCCCATCCAGGCATTGGCAAGGTTCAGATGGGTGTGCGCATTGGTCTCATCCAGCGCCAGCGCCTGTTTGAAGTAGTTGATGGAGGATTTGTACCTCTTGTCCAGAAGATCCAGAACCCCCAGGTTGTTCAGCGGAGCAAAGAACTGTGGGTTGAGTTTTATCGCCCGTGCAAAGTCCTTGCGCGCCGGGCCCCATTGTTTCAGTTGCATTTCGGCAATGCCCATTTTGTTATACAGATCAGGGCTTTTTGTGTTGATGCGAACGGCCGAATAATAGTGTGAAAGGGCTGACTCGTAATCCTTGTGCAAGCGATCCAGGTCTCCCTTTTCCTCTGCCAACCGGGCCGCCTCCATTTTGTCCTTATTAGCAGCGGCCGTGGCGGGGTTCGTTTTTGCGTACGCCACCACGCCAAACAGCAGGCTCATTACTGCAAGCATCATCAATAGTCTTTTCATGGCTCACCTCTCCAGCTAAGGAGCATTTTGAAAGGCGGAGGTTGCTTTTACCGGCTCCGGCGATCTGCTCCCTGCATGAATTCCAGTAAAGACTGCTCACGAAATGCCCGCAACGCTATACCTGCTACCTGCCCGTTTCGCCGGGGTTAAATCTGTCCCTGGCGCAGCCGAGTTCAATGCCCTGCCAGGGCTTACAACAGCCTGGTACGCGGCACCGGTGCCTCACCAGCAGAAACAGGGAGGGTTACACGCCGTTACATGCCGATTTCCCCCGCCCCCGCAACCGTTAAATGCTTGAAAAACAATTATTATGCGCTAGCATTACAATCAGTCCGGAGGCGTAATCGATGGCGATTGAAGGCCCGGAGCATATCGATATTGATGCATGGCGCGCGGAACTGGACGCCGTGCTTCATTCGGAGTGCTTTACGCGCGCGCCCAGGCTCGCACTTCTGCTGTCGTACTTATGCGAGAAGCTCTTTGCCGGCGAAGCCCGCCAGATCAAGGAGTATTCCGTAGGTGTTGAGGTCTTCCATCGCGGAGATTCCTTCGACCAGGACTCTGACTCGATTGTGAGGGTTGAAGCAAATCGCCTGCGCAAGCGCCTTGCCGAGTACTACGCCGGTGAAGGCGCATCGCACCGGCTCCACATCTCCATTCCTTTGGGACAATATGTTCCGCAGTTCGAATCTGCTGCTGTGCGACAGGGGAAAAAACAGCCAGCCCTTGCTGATTCCACCTTCGCAAGCTGGTTCAGAATCAGGAACGCTCGAATCCTGAGGATGGATGAGTGGTTTCGTCTCTCCGGCCGCCGGATCTGGTGGTTGGTTGCCGCGCTGGCGCTTCTCTCTCTTGGTCTCGGGTGCGCTCTGCTGCTCATGCGGCCGCTGAAGCAGACCCCGCCGCAGGCAGAATCGAATCAGTCTTTTGCCTTATCCGAGGAATCGCAGTTTGGCCCGCCAACGGGCGAGGAGGTCCGCATCCTGGCAGGCGCAGGGCGCAGCTTTGTCGATCATGCAGGCAAGCTATGGAATGCTGATGCCTGGTTCGATGGCGGCTCCGCGGTCAAAAGCTCCGTACAGCACATCTGGCGCACTCAGAACCCTGATTTTTACCGCACCAGCAGGCAGGGACAGTTTCATTACGCGATACCCCTGAAAAAAGGCATCTACGAACTCCGCCTGCACTTTGCGGAAACGGACTATGGCCTGGAGTCCACCGGAACGGGCGGAGAAGGCAGCCGCCTGATGGGCGTGCGCGCCAACGGGAAAACACTGCTGACCCGCTTCGATATTGTGGCCGATACAGGAGCCAGCCAAACCGCCGACGTCAAGGTATTTACCGACATCATGCCGGCGTCCGATGGGCTGCTCCATCTCGAGTTCTCCGGCGAGGATGGCAAGCAGGCCATCCTCTCCGCCATCGAGATACTCCCCGGCTTTCGGGGGCACATCCGTCCCGTACGTCTGCTGGCTCGCCAGACACCCTATTACTCCAACGACAGCCACTGGTGGAGCCCGGACAATTACTTCGAGGGTGGACAAATGGCGGCCTACACATCTCCGGTAAAAGGAACCGACGATCCTGAACTCTATGAAACCGAGCGATGGGGTAACTTCTCTTATGCGATTCCCGTCTCGCCGGGAACCTACTCCGTATTACTGCGTTTTGCCGTGCGCCACGGCGACTGGGACCAGCCATCAGCTCCATCCGGCGAAGAAAGAACACCGGTCGCCCATATCTTCGACGTCTTCTGCAACGGAAATGCGCTTCTCAAGAACTTCAACCCGGTGAAGGAGGCGCTCCAGACCGACGTAGTCATTCGTAAGTTCACAGACCTCAAGCCGAATGCTCAGGGTAAGTTGCTTCTGAGTTTCGTTCCCGTGGAAGGCTATGCCACCGTGACGGGCATAGAAGTTCTTCCGCAATAATCCTCTGCGCAAACTATCAAAGCTCTCGTAGATATCTTCGAAGCAATAAAAAGCTCGCCTGCCGAAGCAAGCGAGCCTTTTTGATTAGAATCGCAAGAGTTTATCGGTGTCCGCCGCCGCCATGGCCGCCGCCACCGCTAAAGCCGCCATGTCCGCCGCCACCAAAGCCGCCAGTGTGGCCGCCACCGCCAAAGCCGCGTCCACCACCGCTGGAGCCGCGTCCACCGCCGCTGTATCCACGTGCTCCGCCGCGTGCGCCGCCACTGGATCTGGATCCACGTGTGTTGCCGGTAGAGCCGCGAACTGCTCCGCCTCTATAACCGTTGGCATAAGCTCCACGCCCTACAGTGGCGCCGCGTGAGTAGCCACCGCCGCGAACTCCATAGCCGTGACCGCCATAACCGTAGCCGCCATGGCCCCAGCCATGGCCCCAGCCATGATGCCAGCCCCAGCCGTACCACGGTCCTACGCCGAGGAAAATCCCGTTATAGAACCAGCCCGGCCCATAATAACCGTAGGGAGCGCAGGCATAGGGATAGTACGCGTAATAGCCCCATTCACAGACCGGGGGCCCGTAAACCTCCGGAGCGGGAACAAGCGCGGGACCGACTCCAACATCCTCTTCCACATCCTGGGCCATCGCTGTTACCGCGAACGGCGTCATCAGCAGCATTGCAATCAGAACCAGCCGAAATCTCCGCATAAAATCCTCCTTGTGCTGACTTGTACTGCCCGTCCGGCATTCTTCGGACCAGGGAACCGGAGACTAACTCCGTCCTCAGCACAGCCGGTCCTGGGCTTTGTTACCCGTCCGGCTACTATTCTCTCAGACAACATTTCTATTGTTAAGTTGCGGTCCATTTCAAGAAAAAATCGCCCGATGGCACAAGTCTTAATTAGCCAGCACCGCCCGGTAGCGCACCTTGCCCTTTTTTACCTTCTCGATGGCCACGTTGGCCTGGGCCATGGGGAAGGATTCGGTTGTGGCCTTGATTCCATGCCGTGCCGCAACACCCAGCATCTCCTTGATTCGATAGGGGCTTCCTATTGTGCTGCCGCTGATGGCGCGCTGGCCGCTTATCAGCGGAAATGCCTGCACGCAGACCGGCGATGGCGGAACCCCCACAAAGCACAGTGTCCCGGCAGGCCGCAGCGCCTGCACATAGGCTCCCCAATCCTGGTCGGCGATCGTGGTGGTTAAGATGAAATCCATGGAACTTGCCGCGTCCTTCATGGCTTTTAAGTCAAGATTATTCACAAAGTTGTGAGCCCCCAGCGCGCGCGTTTCCTCTTCCTTCTCCACAGAGGCCGAAAACGCCGTAACCTCCGCGCCAAAGGCCTGCGCAAATTGTATGGCCAGGTGCCCCAGCCCGCCGATGCCCACAATACCCACCCGCGACGAGGGGTTGACGTCATGGGTGCGGAGGGGATTGTAGACCGTAATGCCGCCACAAAGCAGTGGCGCTGCATGTTCACTCTCCAGCGCTTCGGGGATGGGAACCACAAAGCGTGCATTTGCGCGTACCAGGTCCGCATATCCACCGTGCCGGTGGACACAAGTTCCCTCGGAGGCGGGACACAGGTTCTCCATTCCACGGGTGCACCACTCGCATACCCCACAGGAGTTAGACTGCCAGCCCAAACCCACGCGCTGGCCCGCCTCGAGCGACCGTACCTCGGCGCCCACCGCCGCCACCGTGCCGATAATCTCGTGGCCGGGAATGAACGGGTACTGGCTGATCCCCCAGTCGTTGGCGATCAGATGAAGGTCGCTGTGGCAGACTCCGCAGTGGGTAATCGCGATTTCCACCTCGTTCAGACCCAGCTCGCCGGGATCATATTTGAATGGCAATAGTTCGGCGCCAGCTGCATGTGCTGCAAGTCCTTGAATTTGTGTCATGGTCAGTTCTGAATCCTCGTAGTGGGGATAACAAACAGGACGGTTGGTAAGAGGAAGCACCGCCCTGTCGCTGCATGATTTTTTGCTATCCCTAGTTTAAACCGCCGCCTGGTTCTATGCGCAGGCTGAGCAGTTGAAAACCGCTCAGGACACCGTCTGCAGGCGCATCGGCTATCAGCTCCGCCGATTCCCCATTCAGGGTTGCATCCTGAGAGGCGCGCAGCGGTTCCAGCGTGTTAGCCACTGAAAGAGGAAGACTTACGAGAGTTTGGCCCTCAATGCCAACCTGTGTCTCCGGGGCCAGCAGGCTTACGTAGATGCGATCTGCCGGATGCTGGCGCAGCGCCTGGGCAAGCGCCTCATTCATATCCGGGGCGTGGCTTGGCTGGTGCGGCTGGTCCAGGGTCCGGTCCAGCGTACCGGCATCCGAGACAAGTAGCCGTACATTGCCCGTTCCCAGACGAGCCGGCAGTTTCACCGCAATCCGCACATTGCGCGTCTCCTGCCGCCACGGCCGGAGCGTCGCTTCCACCACCACTGTGTCGCCGGCGTGAACCATGTTGCCAGAAACCAGCCGCGCCGCCTCCAACTCCACGCCCATGCGTCGCGTAATGGCCTCCACGTTCAGATTGACCGAGCGGACCGAGCCTTGTCGGGTTCCATTTGAGTAGAACCGCGCAAACTGCACGGCAGCCCCGGTGGCCACTCCCAGAGGCGCAGGTATCGGTGCGCCGGCGGATACCCACAGGTCCAGAGGCGAGGACGGATAGCCTTCCAGGTCGATGCTGCCGGTCAGGTGGTAACTGGTCTCCTCCGTGCTGCTGTTGGTTTCAAGCAGCGACTGAAAGATGACCACCATGACTGCCTGTGGAGTGAGCGACGGCAGGTCCAGAATTTCAACGTTGATCTTGCGAACTTCGCTCTGTGCGCCGGCTTCGCGTCCCTGCTCGTGTACCCGTATATGAACGGGGATCATCCGCGCATGAGCCCCAAGGACACCGCGAATCGCCGCGTCGCGATCCTCGCTGAATGCGCCGATAGTCGCGCCGGTATTCACAATCTTGAAGGCGTTCAGGGGCGAGGCCAGCGTGGTCACCACTTCGGCCGCGGTCATGGGCAGGGAAACCGGCCCGGCCTGCAAGAGAGGATGCCCACAGGCCAGCACCTGCTTCGCGTCGACGTAGGTCACCGTGCAGGTAGCCGCAATCTCCATGTCGCCGCGCACCAGTTGCGCGCTTACCGACGATCCGGGCATGAGATCTGCAATCGCCTTGTTCGATATTGCAGAGTCTATTTCGGCAGCCTCTTCAGAGCTTCCTCCCATCCCCCCTGCCGCCACCGTTTCCAGGCCCGTTCCAGCCATCTTCTGCTGCCATAGCCGAATCGCCTCGGGAGAGAAGCCGACCATCACAAGAGGCGTTTCCATAGCCTGAAAGGGGGCCTGAAAAGGCGCCTGCAAGGTCACCATTTCCGGTATTTCCGGCACTTGGGAGTGTGGTTCCAAGTTCACTGATTTCTGTAGATTTTCGGTACATTGTACACAGTTTTCTGACTCCTGATCCCTGATCTCTGACCCCTGAAGTGGCAAATCCCGCACCTCGAGCATCTGCTCAATGGGCGTGATGCCGACGATGGGATCCTTGCTGAAGGTCCCAATACGGTTGGCGAGCGCGCCCAGCAGCCGGTTGCCGATGTACACCGGGCTGCCGCTCATGCCGGCCACTACGCCGGTGTACTCGGGCTTTGTGCCGTGCAACTGCGCCAGGATCATGTCGTGGCCCGGTCCGCGCGCCCCTCGCAGCACGCCCAGAATCTCCACCTCCATAGGTTCGGGCTTGTCGCCGGTAAAGACCGTCCAGGCCGTGCCCTTCAGCCCGCGATGCACCTCGCTCAAGGGGAAAAAACCGCCGCCCGCAGGCGGACCGGCAAGCTGCATGGCCTTCTCCGGTGCGGTTTGCGCCGTCGCAAAGCCCGGGAAGAGAAACACAACAAAGGCCGCGCACAAAGCAAATGCAGTCAACAGAAACCAGGATTTATTCAGGGAAACTCTCACATCTACAAGAGTACAACCGGGCGGGTAGCCATCGCTCACAGTGGCGGCAATAGCGGTTACAACGGTTTATCGGCCATTTCTTGGAATATATGGTAAGATGAATGATAAAAGTAAGACATAATCATAATATCTTACAATTATTTTTAATCCTACCTTGTAATATCGTCTTACTAGCGGTAATATGTAAGCTATGGAACAGATATTCACAACCGTTAGCAGCAAGGGGCAGATGGTGATTCCCGCCTCGATCCGCGAGTCAATGGGTATTGAGCCGGGGACGCGCATTGCCATTCGCCAGGAGGGGACTCGGATGATTTTGGAGCCGAATACTCTGGCCGCCAAGCTGCACCTCATCAAAGAGTTGCGCGGATCGACGGCAGGTGGTCCCTCAGGGTGCGATATGCTGCTGGAGGAACGGCGCCGGGAACGCGCGATGGAATTGGCCAAAGACGGCTTTTAGGATAAGCAAGTGACAGTATTTGTTTTTGATTCCTCGGCGGTGTTTCGCCATCTCGACAATGAAGCAGGCACTGACCGCGTTGAAGAAATCTATGAAGCTTGTGCGCGTGGATTCGGAGTGATGTGCATCTCTGCCATCCAGTGGGGAGAGATTGCGGCAGTCCAGCGCAAACGATTCGGTGCGCTGGAGCAGGAGAAGGTTCTTCAACGCCTGATACAGATTGATCTCCGAATCATTCCCGCCAGCGCGGAACGAGCCGTGCACGCAGCTGAACTTCGCGTTGACCGCATGATTTCTTATGCAGACGCCTTTGCCACCGACCTGGCGATGGACTCACCCGATCACCTGCTGGTGACCGCCGACTACGAGTTTAAGGCAGTGACTGATCTGGCGCAGGTTGAATTTCTGCCGGTGAAATAAACGATGATCTCAAATAGCTCACCTTTGAGATTATCCATAGCTTGAAAAGCTGTACCCTGATACAAAGCGGGTTGCTCTCGTGTCCTGGCTCTAAAGTTAGTTGTGAAATGAGCGGCGGAAATGCATATCCTTCGACTGCATTGGATGCAAAAAGCGCACTCAACTTCGCTCAGGATGACAGATTTCTTTAATATGAATTTCAGAGACAGAACACTAGCGCTTGCGAGGTGGCTTTACGCGCGGAATGGAGGAGAATACCATTCTCGGGCCTGGCGGCAATATTGCCAGCGAGTCCCCTGGGTAGAGGATGGTGACTCCTGGATTGCGCAGGCTCTCTCCGGCAAGGAACTCTCCAAAGATTTCCGAGTAGGCCTTCAGATATTTGCGCAACTCCTCCCGAATCACCCCACCACCGCCCGTCGATCCGTAGCCATGGATCACCTCCAGGCGTCCGTGGTAGCCCGAGCGCACACAGTTGTTGTAGAAGCGCACAAACTCCCGCAGCGCTTCCGCCGCCGTGAAGTTGTGAAGATCGATGGATCGAGTCTCGCTCATGGTACAGATTTACTCTATCGGATCGCTCGCTGCTGATGCCGAGTCAAAAGCGAGGGGCTCATATTTTCACCGCCCGCAGTCGCGATGCCACGCCTGCTCGACGTAGCTGTCGGTCATTCCGGCAATGTAATCGGCGACGGTGCGCGCCAGGCCCTCGGCGGGAATCTCCGCCTGGTGGTCGGCGGGCAGCAGGCTTTGGTTCGTGATGATCGCCGAGAACAGTTCCCGGATGATTTTGGCGGCGCTGGCGTGCTCCTCTTCCATGCCGGGGGATTCGTACAGGTTGGCATAGAGAAATTTCCTGGCGGCAAGGCGGGCGGCTTCCATCTCCGGGCTCAACACCACCAGCCGCCGGGGCGCGCGGCGAATCTCATCCAATGTTATCGCACCCAGCGCTGAGACCTGTCTGCGCGTCTCTTCAATCAAATCCGTGACCAGCGCGTTGAGAACACGCTTGAGGGTCTCATAATTGGCAAGTTTGGGCGGAGCGGCGGAATAATCGCGCAGCACTGCGTCGTGGAAGCTGCGGAAGAGGGCCACCTCCTCGCGCACCTGGCTCAGCGTGAGAATGCCCGAGTCGAGGCCGTCGTCCATGTCGGCGGTCAGGTAGGCGATCTCGTCGGCCAGGTCGATGAGTTGGGCCTCGAGGGGAGGGAATTGGCCGAGGAAGTACTCGGCCAGTTCCGGATGCTCGGTGGTGGAGTAGTCGCGGGAGTGCTTGACGATGCCCTCGCGCACCCCCAGGGTCAGATTCAACCCGCGAAAGCCGGCATAGCGCTCCTCGAACCAGGTAACGATTCGCAGGGCGTGCAGATTATGGTCGAAGCCCAGTCCATAGCCGCGCAGGCACTGGTCAAGAGCTTTTTCGCCAGCGTGGCCGAAGGGCGGATGGCCGATATCATGCGCCAGAGCCAGAGCCTCGGTCAGCTCCTCGTTCAGACACAGTGCGTGGGCCACGGTGCGGGCAAGCTGGGTTACCTCTAAAGTGTGCGTCAGGCGGCTGCGAAAGTGGTCCGAGGGGTAATCGACGGCCAGGCGGCGAAAGACCTGCGTCTTGCCAGCCAGTCGGCGAAAGGCGCGCGCGTGCAGGATGCGAGCGGCATCGCGGGCAAAGGGAGTGCGATAGGGGTGCAACGGCTCCGGGTGCGCGCGACGGGTCAGTTCGCCGTCTGCGCTCGCGGCAATCCCCGCGGGTAACGCGTAACTCGGCCTGGCTTCAGGAATCTTCATTGCCGAAAACGAAAAGGTTCACTACTGTTTATATCGCAGTAAATCCCCATACCTGTCTTTCAACACGCCAGATTCGCCCGCCTCAGCTTGACTCCATCAAGGCGGCCCAGCATGGCCACGGCGATGCGTGCGGGGTCAAAGAGCCGCTGCGCCATGGTTTGCACCTGGGCCGCACTCACTTCGCTGATGCGCGCGATAATCTCCTCTACGGTGATGAACTCGTGGAAGTACATCTCCTGGCGCGCCAGGTTGGCCATGCGCGCGTTGGAGCTCTCCAGTCCCATTAGGATGTTGCCCTTAACCTGGTCCTTGGCGCGGGTCAGCTCTTCCTCGCTCAGCAACTCCTGCTTCAGCTTGCGAAACTCCTCCAGGATCAGCTTGACCACCTCAAGGCCCTTGCCTACCGATGCGCCGGCATAAACACACAGGGTCCCGGTGTCGCGATAAGGGCTCAGGTCGGAGTAGATCGAGTAGGCCATGCCCCGCTCCTCGCGGATCGTCTGGAAGAGGCGCGAGCTCATGCTGCCGCCCAATACCGTATTCAGAATCAGCGTAGTGTAGCGGTTCTCATCGGTGATGGGCGGTGCCGGAACGCCCAGGCATATCTGCACCTGCTCCAGTGACTTTTTGTTGCGCAGTACGATGCGCGCGCTGGCCTCGGGCGCAGGCAGCTCGTTGAGCGTTGTTCCGCCGGCCAGTCTGGAGAATTTTCGTGCCACGGCCTCGGCAAACTCATCGTGGTCGAGGTTGCCGGCCGCTGAAAAAATCATGTTGCCGGAGTGAAAGCGGTTGCCGTGATAGGCGACCAGGCTCTGCCTATCCAGGCGGGCAACGGTCTTCGAGGTGCCCAGAATCGGCCAGCCCAGTGGATGATCCTTCCAAAAGGCCTGCGTGAACAGCTCGTGGACCAGCACCTCCGAGTTGTCCTCATCGAGCTTGATCTCTTCCAGAATCACGCGGCGCTCGCGTTCAACATCGGACACGTCGAAGACCGGGTTCAGCACCAGGTCGGTCAGTATCTCCAAAGCGACGGGCACGTGTTCGGCCAGCGACTTCACGTTGAAGCAGATCATCTCCTTGCCGGTGAAAGCGTCCAGGTTGCCGCCGATGGAGTCCATCTCCTTGGCAATATGCAGCGCGGATCGGGAACGGGTGCCTTTGAAAAGCATGTGCTCCACAAAATGGGAGATGCCGTTCATCTCCGCCGGTTCGCAACGGGAGCCGGATTTGATCCACACCCCCATGGCCACCGAACGCAGATAGTCCATCCGCTCGGTCAGCACGATCAGGCCGTTCGGCAGTATGGTGCGGCGAAGATTTCGCTCGGTGGTCATCGTTCTCCAGTGCTTTGATTGTAGGCCTAGGCGGGCTGGCGCGTATGGGGCTGCGTTCGAGGACAGGACAATTGCAGGGAAGTGTTTTGCAGATCATTTCCAACATCCTGCTACTCTGAAGTTTGGTCAACCCTCTCGGGCTGATTGTATTAGGAAGAAGGTACCCCCTCCCCCCTATTTACTGTGAAACTGTGAAACTGTGGAGGAATTGCCATATTTCCTCTAATCGGGGAAGAAATGCGGCGCGCAGGGGAAATGCTCTATGCTGACCCTACAGCGGTTCTCCAATTGCTGTACCCCGAAAGCACGGAGCCGAGTGGCTTTTTCCTTGGCGGGGTCCCCGCGGACAGGTCTTAGTCCGTGGGGTGGAAGTAAAAGCCATCTTTCACAGAGTTGACCAGAGTATGTGAATTGGAGAACCGCGTTAGCCGTGAGCGACGATTTGAGCCAACTCGTGCCATTAGAAGCCGCTGGCCCGGCGTGCGGAGGCCAACTTCCATCGGAGGGCCGGAGGCTCTTTGGCATGGACGCCGAGGCGCTGACCGCATGCATGGTGGCGGCGGGCGAACCGGCATGGCGCGGCAGCCAGTTGGTCGAAGCCATTTATCGTCAGCGAGTTACAGAGCTGGATGCGATCACAACTCTGCCCAAGGTGCTGCGACAGCGGCTCATTGGCGAAGGCTGGCAGTTGGGTCGGCCTCGAATCACCCAGGTCTTCCAATCCGCCGACGGCACGGAACGCTACCTGGTCGAGTGCCCGGGTGGTGAAGGTTTGACGGTGGAAACCGGAGTCCCCGGCGACAGGTCCATCGTCGCTGGGGTGGTAGAAACCGTCTGGATGCCGGAGGGCGACGACGGCGAAACCGGCGATGGAAGCGACCCATCAGACGAAACGGCGACACGTCACCACCATGCCACGCTTTGCATCTCCAGCCAGGTTGGTTGCGCGGTGAACTGCCGGTTCTGCTTCACTGCCACGCTTGGTTTCCAGCGCAACTTGAGAGCAGGTGAGATTGCCGGCCAGGTTGTCGCCGTCTTCGACCGACACGCTGTCGAAGTGGGCCGCGACCGCGTGAACCTGGTCTTCATGGGCATGGGCGAACCGTTCCTCAACTACGACAACTTGATGGGCGCGGTACGGCTGCTGGTGCGCGAGGTTGGCCTGAGCCCGCAACGCATGACGGTGTCGACATCGGGAATTGTTTCCGGCATCGAGCGCTTTGCTCAGGAGCCTGCCGAGTTTCGTCCCAAGCTGGCCATCAGTTTGAACGCGCCCAATGACCAAATTCGTAGTGAGCTCATGCCCATCAACCGCAAGTGGCCGATTCAAGTGGTGATGGATGCAGTGCGACGGATAAAACTCCGCCCTCGCGAGCGGATTACCTTTGAATATGTCCTGCTGGGTGAGGTAACCGACCGTCCAGAACACGCCACCGAAGTAGCTCGCTTGATTCGCCGCACCGGACTGCCCGCCAAGATCAACCTGATTGCATGGAATCCCGGTCCGGGGATCAGCTACGCTACGCCGCAACCGGAAGCTGTAGAAAAATTTCGCCGCACGTTGATCGACGCGGGCATTCCGGCTTATCTGCGCAAGCCGCGAGGTCGCGACATCTACGCCGCTTGCGGGCAGCTCAAACGTACTGTCGAAGCCTGAGGGTCAAGCCATCCTCGAAATACCGGGCCACCCGCGAAATGTGGTGTAAAATTCCCGCAAGACCTTGTAACCCCTGGTGTTAATCTCCGTCTATCCAAAAAGGGCGGGTGCAAGCCACCTGCAGAAAGGTTTCTGCCATGCAAAGGTACCGTCTGTTTGTTGTTATTGGATTGATTTTGGCATTCAGCTTTGTGGTTTCCGGTTCGCCTGCGCTGGCCGCCACGCCAGCCTACACCTTTACAGCCACCAACGTGACCATGTCCTCCAGCAGTTCCAGCGGAACTGGTTCCAGCTCATTCACGTTGACCTCGGTTAACGGCTACACCGGCACAGTTAGACTCGGTTGCAACTGGCCGACTCCTCCTCCCGGAGTTGTGGTGCCCCTTTGCATCGGATCCGCAGTGCTGCCAACCTATCCGCTGACCGCGAATCAGGTGGTGACGGGGAACATCAACTTCTATAACTCTCCCGTGCCTTGCAACAATCCGTGCCCCGTCAGCTTCCCGCATCGAGTGGGCCATGGACTGGCGCCAGGCCTGGCGTTGGCCGGCATGCTTCTATTCAGCTTTGGTTTCCGGCGAAGGGCAGCGCGCTGGCTTACGCTGACTCTGCTCGTTGTAGGAACCCTGGCGGGTCTGGCAGGAATCAGCGCCTGCGGCGGAAACAGCAACGCCGTGACGCCGGGGACCTATGCTTACACACTAGCGGCTTCGGACATAAATACCAATGTGGCTGTGACCACAACGATCAACGTTACGGTGCCGTAGGCCGTTTCAGACTGAATTCGGATTACCTCGCGCGGCAATCGCTGACCGCGTGGCGGCTATGACTACGCCATCTGCGGACAGTTGAAGCGGACGGTTGAGGAGTGAAATTGACGGCATTTCGACACGTTTTTCTTTAATTATCAAGTACCTTTTCGGGTGTGAAACTCAGTCTTTTCAAAGAACCATCCCTTCGGCCAGACGAGAAGAGTCCTTACTGCAAGTTGCTGCGTACTCTCTTCATCTGCACCATTGACTTTGGCCCACTCCCGCCAGCGCGGGACGGTAACTGACCACCATAAACAACCCACTATTACGCCTATGAAAGCCCCAATAGGGACACGTTCAGCATGTAGCATTAGCACAGCAAACCTGGCTTCGTGTTCCGAAGATGATCCGATCAGAAAATACGCAAGCGTAGTTATCAGCCCAATAATCGCCAGAACTGGCAGAGTGATGACGACATGACCACGAAGAACTGCCTTTGCTGCCGTAAGCGCCGAATCATTTTTCATAACATGCAAAATATACTTCCAAGCGTCTGGCAATAAAGGATTGCCCACACTGCCGCCCTCTCCATCAATTTTGGACAACTGCCCACTTTTGGACAACTGCCCTCTCAGTGCGCCGTGCTCCGCACGCCCATCGCGCTCAGCTTGGTTTTCGCCTGCGCGGCCTCGGGAGTTTGCGGATGGCGCTTTATGAGCAGGCGCAGCTCGGTAATGCCCGCATCCCTTTTGTTGATCTGCAACAGCGACAATCCCTTGTGCAATTGCGCGGCAGGAGCCTTGGCGCTGCCGGAGAAGCCTTCCAGCACGGCACTGTAGGCCTTCACCGCTTCTGAGTAGTTTTTCTGCCGGTAGGAGATCTCGCCCAGGTAAAACTGCGCATCTCCGGCCAGGTCGTCCTTCGGGTAGTAGTGAATCACGTCCTGAAACTCGCCGCTGGCCACATCGTACTTGGCGGCGTTGAAGTCGCTAACGCCGGCCTGGAATGTCTCCTTGAGCGGCGGTGTCTGCGGTGCGGCGGGACCGGTTGCCGCGGGCGCGGGAGGAGGGTTCTGGATGTTCTGCAACTGCGCCTGCATATCCTGGATCGCCTTATCCAGCTTGGCGATGCGCGACTTCAACTCGTCCACCGAGTCGTTTAGCGACTGCACCTGGCCGGAGGCGGTGTCCAGTTTGCCGTTGGTCGTCTCGCTCTGGGCGGCGATCTTCTGCTGCAGAGCGTTCACGGTTGCAGACATCTGGTTGGCGTTGTCCGCGGTCTGCTCGGCCAGGTGCTGCAAGACGGCAAAGCGAGTGTCCATAGTGGTCTGGAGCCGCTGCACCATGTCCAGCAACTGCTGCACCTGCGTCTGCAACTCGATCATCTCCTTCGACGCGGCGCGCGCCGGCGTCGACAGGGAGACAAGCACCATGGCGGTCATTGCCGCCGCAAGGAAACGATTGCGAAGTGTTTTTGTGTGCATGATTCACCTATGAAAACCAGCTGTCAGCTATCAGCTAACAGCTATAAGTTGAAAGCGAACTGGTCATGGTCAACTGATTGCTGTTAGCTGCAAGCTGTAAGCTCTATTTTACTGTTCCGTCGTAAATCCGCCGCGGCGGTTCTGTTGCCAGCACTCCTCGGTCGACTCGGAGCAGAAAGGCTTCTCTTTGCCGTAGCTGACCGTGCGAATGCGGTTTGCCGCCACGCCGGCCGTAACCAGGGCATTTTTGGTCGCATCGGCCCGGTTCTGCCCCAGCGCCAGATTGTACTCGTTGGAGCCTCGCTCGTCGCAGTAGCCGCCGATGAGAATCTTCACCTCGGGATGGCTTACCAGGTAAGAGGCGTTGCGGGAGAGCGTGGCCTGCGCGTCGCCGCGGATATCGTAGGAGTCGTAGTCGAAGAAGATGTCCTGCACGTTGGCCTTGAACTCCTCTTCCGCGCTCATCGTGCTGTTGGGCACTATTACGGCAGGGGGTCCGTTCACAGTCACCCGCGCTGTGGCTTCAGCCGTGCCGCCGTATCCTTTTGCCACAAGGTGGTAGGTGGTGGATTCTGTGGGAGTCACAGTCTTCACCCCCGAGCTGGGAACGTCGCCGATGCCGTCGATGGAGACCGTGTTGGCATCGGTCGTATGCCAGCTCAACTGAACCTGGTCGTTGGTTGAAACAAACGCTGGAGATGCGGTGAGCTGCGCGGTAGGCGCGGGCACAACCCCCGGAGCTGTCGCTTCACGAGAAGCATGTTTTGGCTTGGCGCCGCAACCGGCGACAGCAACCAGGGCGGCAAGCAGAACCAAGGGCGTCACAATGCGATTCAGTCGATTCAATGGTTTACTCCTTACACGGATTCATTGGCCACAGATTCATTACCCGTAAATATGATAGTGCAAAAACCCGGGTTGGTTCATGCGGGCAGCCTCGCCTGCCGGTCAGCGCGGCTTCGCGCGGCTTACTTCCAGCTCCAGTTGGGCATATAGTTGTTGCCCGTCTGGGTCAGTTGATGCTGCTCGGTGCCGTCGGCCAGCATGGTCCAGATCTGGCTGCGCCCGTTGATTTCCCGTTCGAAGACGATGTGCCGCCCATCAGGCGCCCAGGACGGGTAGTCGTTGATGCCGGCGTCGTGGGTCAGTTGCAGCCAGCGTTTGCTGGCTATGTCCATTACATAAATGTCCCGGCCGCCGGGCGCGCCGGGACCATACTTGCGGTCCCAGGCGAAGGTAAGAAACTGCCCGTTGGACGACCACGAGGGCGAAACTGCATAGCCCGAATCGGTCAAACGCTGCACATTGGAGCCGTCCTGGTCCATGGTGTAGATCTGCGGTTCTCCTGTGCGCCCGCCAGCCCATGCGATTTGCGAGTTGGAGCGCGGATTCCAGGTGGGTCCCACGTTAGGCCCCTTGAGGGAGGTAACACTGTGCAGATTGGCGCCGCTTGCATCCGCAACCCAGATCTCGGAATCGCCCGAGCGCGACGAGGAGAATGCGATCATAGTTCCATCGCCTGACCAGGCCGGAGATTGGTTACTGCCGCCCGCCGTGCCCGCCGGAAAGCTTACCAGCCGTGCGAGTTCCAGAGAATACATACGGATGGCCCATCCATCGCGGCCCAGGGATGCGAAGGCGATGCGCGTATTGTCAGGCGAGATGCGCGGGGAGAGTGAAATCGTGCCCAGATGCGTGATCTGATGCTGATTCTGCCCGTCGTAGTCCATCGCCCAAATCTCTTTGATTCCGCTGCGCGAGCTGACAAAATAAATCTTCGTCTCGGCGATGCCGTTGATGCCGCCGCCCAGCCGCAGGATGATCTCATCGGCAAACCTGTGCGCAACGGTCCGCGCCATATCCTGGCTGGCCGCTTCGTTGTACTGCTTGCCCAGCACCTGGGGATTGACGGCGTTGTGGGTGTCGTAGAGCCAGCCGTAGACGGCAAGCCGGCCGTTACTGACTGAGAGCGCGCCAAAGGCCACCATGGATGCATTGGCGGGCTCCGCCGACCACTGCGCCAGGTTGATTTCCCTGGGCGAGCCGGGCATGGCCGGCGGCGCCATGCTCTTGGAGACCAGATCGAAGATGCCGGCATTGGCCAGGTCATTGAAGAGCGTGACGTCAAAGGCCGCCTTCAATGCAGGCGTCTGCGGATCGTCGCCGACAGGCTTAAAATCCGCCACGGCCAGGCGGATACGCTCGTTGCCCAGGTTTGTTCCGGCGTGAATCCAGTCCTGGGCCGCCATAGGGAGGGTTGCTAAAATAGCCAGAACAATCAGCAAAAGAGGGAAATTCCGGGAATATGCCTTCATAAGTCGCGCAATCCTTCCTTGGGAACTCGTCCAATCTTCATTTTACGACCGTGCCGCCCACCGCTCCGCACAATCTAGTACTCACAATAGAAAGATGTCATGACAGTGCTTTTTGTATATTGCGAGGGCAGCGCGCCGAAGGTATCCACACGTTGCGCGGCGCGCATGCATGAGCGATCCAGCGTCTGGCTCCCGCTGTTCTGACTCATCTGCACGTTGCTCACGCTGCCGTCGCGATGAATGGCGAACTGGATATAGGCCCTGGATCCCTTCGGTGTATGGGGGTCGACCTCCTGTTTGTACCAATTCGAAGCCATCTTAGTGTTGACGGCACGCACGTAGTAACTGAAAAGAGAGCCGAAGTCGCTGTCGCTGACTGTCGTCTGACCGGTGGTATAGCCCTCCGGCTGGATCGACCGCGGCATCGACGACCCACTCTGTTCGCCGTAGCGCGCCAGATTATCCGGTTCATGCTCATGTTTCTGCGTCTTGCGCGTGTTCTGCTTTGGCTTATTCTTGCCGGTAATGGCCAGGGCGCTCTGGTCCACTGCATGTCTTGTCTTATTAGCCGGCTCAGCCGGCGCCTGGCTGGGCGTGTCGGTGGCCAGCACATTCTCATTGGGAGGCTGATCGGAGGGCAAGGGAAGGGCGCTGACCAGGTTCACCTGAATTGCCCCGCTGCCTGAGCTGCCCCACACGTGGTGATGAATCAGGCCGGCAATCAGCCCATAGAGCAACAAAACCACGACCAGCCCGCCGTGAAGCAACAGCGATCCCGCTGCCGGGGCCATCATCGACTCATGCGAGGAGGCTAGTTCCCGCTCCAGTTGCTCACCGCCATCAAGAAGGCTGTCCATGGTCTGCCTGAGACGTCCTGGCTAGTTCCCACCCGCCGGCTTGGTATCCAGCGGCTGGGTCACAATCGAAATGTTGGTGATTCCCGCCTGCTTCACGGCGTCCATCACCGTGGCAAAGGCTCCAAACGGAACCCGCTCATCGGCGCGCAGATAAATGACCTGGTGGGCCGGATCGCTCCCCGGCTGATGAAGTCTCCCGCCCAGCTCGTGAATGTTGACCGGCGTATCGCCTAAAAACACCTGCTGGTCGCGGTCGATGGTCACCACCAGCCGCTGCTCGGTAATCTCACGCACAGTCCGCGTTTTGGGGACGGCCACTTCTATCCCCGACTGCAACACCGGCGCGGTAATCATGAAGATCACCAGCAACACCAGCACCACGTCCACCAGCGGCGTGATGTTGATCTCCGCCAACGAGGTCTGCGTTTTGCCTGTGCTACTTGTATAAGCCACGGTCCACCTCCCGGGCAGGTTCCCTGGCCGGTTCACGAAGCCCTTCAGCGTTCGCCATTCGCGCGGAACTCGGACGCACCGGAATTTCATCCAGCGAGTTCAGCAACTCGCGGCAAAAGTCGTCGATAGCCGAGGCAAAGACCCTGATGCGCGCCGTGAACTGGTTGTACGCAATCACCGCCGGAATGGCCACAAACAAACCCGCTGCTGTGGTAATCAGCGCCTCGCTGATGCCCGGCGCCACGGCTCGCAGCGTCGCTGCTCCCGCCGTGCCCAGCCCATGAAAGGCATCCACAATGCCGATCACCGTACCAAAGAGCCCCACGAACGGGCTTACTGCGCCGATGGTCGCCAGCCAGGTCAGCTTCCGTTCCAGGCTGGTGACCGCTTCGCTGGCCGCTGTCTGCGCGGAGCGCTCCAGCGGAACCAAATTTCGCGGCGGTCCTGAGCCGCCCGTCTGCCGCCTGTAGGTCTCGTACACCTCATCGAAGACCTGCGCCAGCGGGCTCGCCTTGCACTCGGCGGAGATTGCCGCCATCTCCTGCAGGCGGCTGGCCGTGCGAAAGGCGCGAATAAACCGCTGGCTCTCCTGGGTCGCCCTGCGGAAGGTGGAAATCTTGCCCAGAATTACGGCCCACGAATAGATGCTGGCAACCAGCAACAGCGCCAGTACAAACATCGCAACCGGGCCGCTGTTCATGATCATCTCCACCAGCGCGCTGGAGCCCAGCGACAGTGGCGTTCCCTGGGCCACGCCGCTGTCAGGCGGCACTTGAATGACGAAAGCAGCTATCAAAATCGGCGTTCACCTCATCATTAACGGTAGCAGACGCCGTTCCCCGCTCCAAGTTATCGATGTGGTGCGCTCAAGCGCTTTTCCCCTCCATCGCCAAGCCAGAAGTAAGGTCCACCGTGCTATGCTTCGCTCGGATTGTCATGCGGATTTTGTTCCTCTGAGTGGCCAGTGGCCACGATGTGGGTGGGCAGTCGGAAGCCGCACAGATTTCCGTGCCCCATCCATTTCGCGTTCTTTGCGGAATGGGTGGGAAACCACAACCGTCTTTATCGGGAGGTTTTCTCTCCATGCTCGTCGAACTGCGCGCTGAAAACTACGCCGTCATCGATCACGCCATCGCCAACTTCGGTCCGGGGCTCAACCTGCTTACCGGCGAAACCGGCGCGGGCAAATCCATCCTGGTAGACGCGCTGGCCCTGCTCATGGGCGGCAAAGCCTCCTCCGAAGTCGTCCGCCACGGCGCCGACAAGGCCGTTGTGGCCTGCGTCTTTGAATCCACGCAAAACGCCGAGACCATCCTGGAAGAAAACGGCATCGATTCCGCCGGCAACGACGTCATCATGCGCCGCGAAATCATGGCTACCGGCAAAGGCCGCGTCTTCGTCAACAACCAGCCGGCTACCGTCGCCGTCCTCCGCCAGCTTGCTCCCGAACTGGCCCTGGTCCACGCCCAGAGCGAGAGTCTCAGCAGCTTCGACCAGTCCCAGCAGCGTATTCTCCTCGACCGCTTCGGCGGCCTGGCGACTGAGTTAGTTGCTGAAGCCTACGCCCGGTGGCGAGATGCTCATACCCGGCTCAATGACCTGCTTCAGGGCGAACAGGACCGCCTGCGCATGGTCGATCTGTGGAGCTATCAGAACAAGGAAATCCGAGACGCTCATCTCCAGCCCGGCGAGGACGAGGCTCTGGAGACCGAAAAGCGCGTCCTGGCCAACGCGGAAAAGCTCTACGCCGCAGCCATGGGAGCCTTCGAGGAACTTTACGAAGGCGGAGCCTCCGCCGAGGTTGCACTGCGCGCTGCCCTGCGCAACGTCGAGGAGCTGGCCCGCTACGACAATCGCTTCACCGACTCCGCCCAGCAGCTTGCCGCCGCCCGCGCTACCATTGGCGACGTGGCTGCAAGCCTGCGTGACTACGCCGCGGCCATCAACGCCTCGCCAGAGCGCCTGGCCGAGATCGAAGACCGCCTGGCCCTGATCGACCGCCTCAAGCGCAAATACGGCAAGACCATCGCCGAGGTGGTCGCCTTTGGCGAGGAGGTCGCTCGCAAGCTGGCCGAGGTAGAAGACCGCGACGAGATTCTCAAGGCACTTCGTGCCGAGCTGGACACCACCTCCGCTGCCTATCGCGTCGCAGCCAAGGCCCTCACCGCCGAGCGCAAGACCGCCGCCGCCAAACTCGCCAAACTGGCCGAAGCCCAGATCAACTCCCTCGCCATGAAGGTCAAATTCGAAGTCGCGGTCTCCGCAACCGAAGAGGAATCCCACTGGACCTCCGCCGGCTGGGACCTGGTCGAATACCGCATCGCCACCAACCCCGGCGAGCCCCTCAAGCCTCTGCACGAAATTGCCTCCGGAGGCGAGATGTCCCGCGTCATGCTGGCCCTCAAGGTCAGCGTGGAAGAGGGACAAGCGAAGCCAAACCTGGCCAAGTCCAAACAGAAGATCCCCACTCCCCGGACACTGGTTTTTGATGAAATCGACATCGGCATCGGCGGACGCGCCGCCGAAGCTGTCGGCCAGAAGCTCAAGGCCCTCGGCAAGGGCCAACAGGTCTTGTGCGTGACCCACCTGCCGCAGATCGCAGCCTTCGCCGATCAGCACTTCGTCGTTGAAAAACACGAATCCGGCGGCCGCACCAAGATGCAGATCCGCCTTCTCGACGACCGCGCCCGTACCCACGAAATTGCACGCATGGTCTCCGGTGCCAAGGTCACCGAAACCAGCCTGCAGCACGCCGCGCAGATGATCGCGGCGAGCCGATGATGATTCATACAGGTGTTAGAAATCTAGGCTCATATTCAGCTTCCTCTGAGTTGTGATTTTGTTTTCCTATTGTCTCAGGATTTGTATAAACTGTGAAAAGACCTACGATTCTCAGAAAGGAGTCACGGTATGTTTGACAGAGCTTCTGCTACACAAGCTGATGGGTGCGATGCGATTCTAATTCAGAACATTTCACTCACGACCCTAGACACTTCTAGCCAGATCCAATATTTGAGTATCGTTGACCAATCAACCTGGGATCAGAACAAGTCTAACGCTGGATTTCTAGCGATGGTGAACGATGTTTTCGATGATGTGCCCCCGCTACAGGCGTCGGCCTCGTTTGATCAGTTCGCGGAGGCACGCACATCTTACTTTGCTAAGACTCAATTCAGTTCGAGTAATCAACAACGCTTCCTGACTTTTCGCCAGTACATTACTGATGCCCAAGCTAACGCGTGGGCAGCTTGTAAGGCGGCTCAAACGAGGAATTATGGGCCGCAGATATTTGCGAAACAGATTACGAATGAAGTTGTGGCGCTTGAGATATTATGGGTTGCACCACCAGGATTTGGTTCAACGTCAGTAGCCGCTACCGGAACCGTCTCAGGGGGGCAGACAATTGGACAAGGAGACTTGCGCTCCAACCAGTTACTCCCTGACGGCTTTACGCTCAATAATCAGACTGGCGCGACAATTCAGATTCACCGTGACCAAGCGGTGGACCTAGTCGTGACCGTAGATGCGCGGCCAACCGGAGAAGCTGACTATAGTCTACGTTCTCCCGTAAGGTCAGGGTTGGCGGTTGCCACCCCTGTCGGGACGATCATCTCTTCGATGCTACCGCCATCGCACTATTTTGATTCCACTGGTGAATCCGTTGGCACGGACTATTCGGTTCGCGCCTGGGTCCCTGCTGATGGACGCCCGGTGCCTAGCTCGTCTTATGCGAAGCTCATTGCATCGAATGTTCCAGACCTTCGAGGGGTTTTTCTTCGCTGCGTTAACATAATGGAAAGCAACCCCCAAATCCCACTAAATCAGCAACAAAAAGACCCTATAGACCGTCCGCCAGGGGACTTTAGGACTGACATGGTCAAGAAGCATCGTCACAATGTTCAACACATCAATGGGGTTAACCCTCAGCCATATAACAAATGGGAAGACGGAGATGGAGCCATGTCGAGGCTGGAAGTTGTTCCGGTCGATCTTATCGCGACTCTTCAGGACCCAGACGGGAATTTAGGTGATGAAACGGCACCTAAGAACGTCTCCGTTTTCTACTACGTAAGAATCAACTAATAGTCTACTCGGTATCGATTTTGTGAAGATGCCGGGTGCTCCACTCTCGAACTAACCCAGAAGCTTAGGTGCCCCATTCTTTCCGCGTCCTTTGCGAAAGGGTGGGAATCCACGCGCTCAATCGTTCGCATGAAGATCAGCCATCAGCGCTTCAACGCTGGCGAAGCGCTTGCCCTTTCCAGCCTCAAGTTCCGCCATTGCCTTGCGGGTTGCGGCGTTGGGCGCCTTCACCTCGAAGGGCAGCCGGCGCTCGTCGGCAACCCGCAGCATCAGCAGTCGAATCGCGTCGGAAATCGATAGGCCCATCGCTTGCAGTGCGCTGGCTGCGCGTTTCTTGGTCTTCGTGTCAATGCGAGCGCGAACATAAGTATCGGTGGCAATCATGGAGGTCCTCGTTTGCATCCTTCGAGCTTCTTCAATTGTAGTCACAATAGGACCACATTTCAAGCATCACGGATTGCGCTCCCTTGATTTGTTGACTATGGAGGCAATTTCTTGTACGCTTTCAATGTGTACAATGTTGGAGGCCGTCCATGCCCAGAGTAGCCGTTGAAGAGAATAGCCGTATGTCCCTGCGCATCCGAGGGAAGGAAAAAGCGCTGCTGATGCGGGCGGTGGCTCTTCAGGACACGGATTTGACAGGCTTTGTGGTTGGCAGTGCCGTGCGCGCCGCACAGGATGTTATTCGGGACCACGAACAAGTGCAATTATCCGAGAGGGATAGCCTGAAGGTTCTGGATCTGTTGGAGAATCCGCCCCAGCCGAACGCCAAACTTGTTTCCGCCGCCAGGGCATTCGCGGAGCAATGCCGGCCATGAGCGGTCAAGCATGGCGCGAGGTTCCCATCGGCAAGCAGTACGACCGGGAAGCCTTCGATTGTGGCGAAGATGTCTTGAACGAATTCCTGCGGCGCCATGCACGCAAAAGCCACGAACGTGGGGGATCGAAAACCTTTCTGGCTATCGATGAAACCGATGGAAAAACTATTCTCGGCTACTACACTCTGAGCCCTGCATCTCTTACCTACGAGCGAGCTCCGGAGAGCGCTCGCCGTGGACTGGCTCGCCATGATGTTCCGGTCTTCCGGCTGGGGCGATTGGCCGTTGATCGGAACGCGCAAGGGCAAGGGCTTGGCGGCCAACTTCTGCTGGCTGCCGGCAGACGCTGCTTGCTCGCGGCAGCGGAGGTTGGAGGCGTGGCGCTATTGATCGATGCGAAGAACGAGCGGGTAGCAAAATGGTATGCCAGCTACGGCGCTGTGCCGCTGCTGGATGCGCCATTGTCGCTATTGTTGCCTCTGCGGACAATTGAAGCCGCGATAGAAGTTGCTGGCCGGTAATGATGTTTCAGGTCGAGGGCGAAGAAGCCCACTCATTCCATTCGGAGGTTCAGCCGCGATGAAAGATCTGCCACTGTCGAAGGTCTACCAGTTGCTCGAACCGGGTCCGGTGGTTCTTCTGACTACCGCCCGCAAAGGCCGAGCCAACGTGATGGTGCTCTCCTGGCACATGATGGTCGAGTTCGAACCGCCGCTGATTGCCTGTGTGGTCAGCAACGCCAATTACAGCCATGCCGCGTTGCGGGCGACGAATGAGTGCGTGATCGCCATTCCGGCGCTGGAGCTGGCGCCCAAAGTCGTGGGAATCGGCAACTGCTCGGGCCGGGACGTGGACAAATTCAAGCGATTCGGACTGACGCCTATTCCGGCCAAACGCGTAGCGCCTCCACTGGTGGCCGAGTGCTTCGCCAATCTCGAATGTAAGGTCGTCGATACTCATCTCGTGAACAAGTTCAATCTCTTCGTCCTGCAAGTTCTCAAGGCTTGGCACGATCCGGCGCAGAAGAATCCTAAGACCATCCATCATCACGGATATGGCAGCTTCATTGTGGACGGAGAGCGGATCAGGCTGAAGTCGAGAATGCCGTAGAAATTGTGAACACCCTTCTACCGCGTGCCTCGCGTCGGACGCAGTTTCCTCATACTAGATAGGTAAAATCGCGAGTACGCCCATAACTACGCATAGATTCTCTTGGGCATACGCATAACCACACATATTTTCTGCAAGAATTACGCATAATTACGCATATTTCCCCCCAAAATCCCTATTTATATCTACGCAAAAACCGCCAAGCGCGAATTCGACTCTACTTGCCCTAAATACCGCCCTCAGCGCGAAAAAGCCGCTATTCGGGGTGCGTGTAGTATGCCGTGTGCCTCAACTCTAGCCTTTGAGAGCAGGGAATCAAGCTTTACCACTCGGCCGGCATAAGGGCGCACAATACTCGCTGTTTCGCTCTATAATCCACCCCAGGGAGAGGACATCTTGAAACCGATTCGACACTACGCCCTCTGCGTCTTTGCACTGGCTCTTTTCGCGCTGATTTCCGTTACCGGAGCCGGCGCGCAGCAACTCACGCCAAAACTTCAGAACGCCGTCGGGCACTGGCAAACCTATAGCGATGGCAAACCCGCAGGCCAAATGGAAACCTACCTGGTGAACGGCCAACTGTTTGGCCGGGTAACCAAGGTGCGTCCCGGACGCACTCCGCAAGACGTATGCGACAAGTGTTCCGGCGAGTACAAGAATCACCTCATCCTGGGTATGGTGATTATGCGTAACTTCCATCCCGATGGAGATGACTGGGTGGGCGGAACCGTCGTGGACCCGGAGAATGGAAAGGAATACAAGGGTAAGATCTGGGCCGAGGGAAACGACAAAGTCCACCTGCGCGGCTACATCGGCATCTCTCTGCTGGGACGGACCGAAGTGTGGACCAGGATTCCCTGACAGGCTGCTCTGACTCCAGAAGTGGCGCGGAAACAACGGCTTGCGAGCCGTTGTTTCCGCACGAACATGCGCGTTGGTATACTGGTGGTGTGACCACAATTCTGTCTGACTCCATTTCGATCGGTAACCACTCCGAGGCTTCCCCTGGTCAAAAGAAGGTGTTGTTGCTGAAACCAAGAGGCTTCTGCGCGGGAGTGGTGCGCGCCATCGACGTTGTTAAAATCGCGCTGGATACCTTTGGCGCTCCCATCTATGTTCGCCGCGAAATTGTGCATAATCGCTATGTTGTGAATGAGCTGGCGGAAAAAGGCGCAATTTTTGTTCATGAAATCGACGATGTGCCCGACGGAGAGCGCGTTATTTATTCAGCTCACGGAGTTTCGCCGGCGGTGCGGGAGATCAGCAAGCGCCGCCATTTGAAGGTAATTGACGCCACCTGCCCGCTGGTGACCAAGGTGCACATCGAGGCGGTCAAGTTTGCCAAGCAAGGCTATTCGCTGGTGCTGATTGGCCACCGAGACCACGACGAGATCGAAGGCACGCTGGGCGAGGCGCCAGAGGTGACCCACGTGGTTTCGAACGTGGCCGAGGCTGCGGTGCTCGAGGTGCCGGACCCCAATCGCGTGGCCTACCTAACGCAGACCACGCTCTCGCTGGACGAGGCGCGGGACATCATCCACGCCCTTAAAGAAAAGTTTCCTAATATCGTCGGCCCCCAGTCTCAGGATATCTGTTACGCTACTGAAAACAGGCAAGTTGCGGTTCGCAACGTGGCGCATAATGCCGGCCTGGTACTGGTGGTGGGCTCAACCAACAGCTCCAACTCTAATCGCCTGGTCGAGGTTTCGCGCAACCTGGGGACCATCGGCTACCTGATCGACAACTCACAAGCCATTAATCCAGCCTGGCTTGAGGGAGTCAGCACGGTTGCGGTGACTGCCGGCGCTTCGGCTCCCGAAATACTGGTCGAGGACGTGGTCAATTACCTGCGACTAAACGGCTACAACAACGTCGAAGAAGTTGAAGTGATGCCGGAAAACGTACGTTTTGGCCTGCCGCCGGAGATTGTGCAAGCCATCGGCGGCGCCAGCGGAACAGAGGCTGTGCCGGTGAGATGAGACAGCTTCTAGCTTTTAGCTTCTAGCTCTTAGCTCTTTCTTGAAGGACTCAGCTTTGGCGGAATACCAGTAAATCGCATACGAGTAGCTAGCAGCTAGAGGCTAGTAGCTAGAAGCTCACATGAGGCGTTTTAATCGCATGAGCATTCAACAAGGAAAGACTCAATTTGCGACGCCCCGATTTGGGCGGCTGGACGCGGATCTGGCAGATGTCCAGTCGGCCATTGCCCGCGCCCGGGAACATCTGTTTTCGCGGCAGCATCCCGAAGGATATTGGAACGGGGAGCTGGAAGCGGATGCAATGCTGGAAGCCGACTACATCTTTTTGCACACTCTATTGGAGAGCGGTGATCCGGGACGACTGCGGCGTGCGTTTACGGAGATGATGCGCTACCAGAACGAGGACGGCAGTTGGAGTATCTATCCGGGCGGTCCGGGCAACATCTCGCTTTCGGTCAAATGCTACTCCGCAGCCAAGCTGATGGGCATCGGCGCGGACGATCCGCGGCTGGTTAAATGCCGCCATTGGGTTCTGGAGCACGGCGGCGTTGTCGCGTGCAACACCTTCACCAAGATGTATCTCTGCGCACTGGGCGAGTACGACTACAGCGCAGTGCCCGCCATTCCTCCCGAGATTGTCCTGTTTCCGCGCTGGTTCTACTTCAATATCTACGAAATTTCTTCCTGGTCGCGGGGAATTCTTGTTCCGCTGGCCATCATGTACGCCAAAAAGCCGTTCAAGAGAATTCCGTCCGAGCAGGGAATCGACGAGTTATACGTAGGAGGACGCGCCAACGCATCGCTGCGGCTGCACCTGGACCACAAGTCCATCATCTCATGGCGTAATTTTTTCATCATTCTCGACAGGATCGCGCATTGGGCGGAAGCCGTGCACATTCGTCCACTGCGAGCACTGGCCATCAAGAAGGCGGAAAAGTGGCTTCTGGAGCGGCTGGAGATGTCTGACGGGCTAGGCGCCATCTATCCGGCCATGCTGAACGCCATTATCGCCCTGCGCTGCCTGGGATACTCCGAGGACGACCCGCAGGTGATCCGGGCGCGCGATGAATTTGAAAAGCTGGGCATCGAAGAGCCTGCCAGCGAAACGATGCCGGAGCCGACCTTCCGCATGACGCCTTGCATGTCGCCGGTATGGGATACGGCGCAGGCGGTCTTTGCGCTGGGAGAGGCCGGCGCGGCGCGCAACGACCCGCGCATGCTGAAGGCCGTGGATTGGATTCTTTCCAAAGAGGTTCGCCACAAGGGCGACTGGTCCGTGAAAGTTCGCAACACCGAACCCGGAGGCTGGTACTTCGAGTTCAACAACGAGTTTTATCCCGATACCGACGACACCGCCCAGGTGCTGCTGGCGCTGACCAAAGTGGACAATCCCCGCGAGCGCTACCAGCATCAGGTTGTCCAGCGCGCCATTGCGTGGGAGTTTGCCATGCAGTGCAAAAACGGCGGCTGGGGCAGCTTTGACAAAGACAACACCAAGATGATCTTCCAGTACATCCCCTTTGCGGATCACAACGCCATGCTCGATCCGCCCACGGTAGATATTACCGGGCGCATGCTGGAGATGATGGCCAGCTATGGCTACACGCGCAGCGATAAGCGCGTGGAGAAGGCCGTTAAGTTTATCTTCCGCGAGCAGGAACCGGATGGAAGCTGGTTTGGCCGCTGGGGCGTGAATTACATCTACGGGACCTTCCTGGTGCTGCGCGGGCTGGACGCCATAGGCGTCGATCATCACGAGCCGCAGATTCAGCAGGCCGCAGAGTGGCTTCGCATGGTGCAGAACGCCGACGGCGGCTGGGGCGAAACCTGCGGCAGCTACGACGATCCGATTACGCGCGGAGTGGGCGTGAGTACGCCGTCGCAGACCGCGTGGGCGCTGCTGGGCCTGCTGGCCGCCGGAGATGACCGCTCCGACTCGCTTGCCAAGGGAGTGCGCTGGCTGCTTGAGCGGCAGCGGGCAGACGGCAGTTGGGATGAGTCGATGGGTGAAGGCGCGATTCGTCAAAGTATCATCACAGGAACAGGCTTCCCCAGAGTCTTCTATCTGGCCTATACCCTGTACCGGCAATACTTCCCGCTGATGGCCCTTACCAGTTATCAGAGGGCGATGGAACATGCAAGCAGCTAGCGGCTACAAACAGTAGTAATGGAACGCGCCGCTGGACGGCGCTGGAGGTTTATTCCAAGATGGCTATTCCCCTCTCCCAGATGGGTACAGTTGCCAGCTATGTGCTGAAGAAGAGGATCACCGGTGTCAAGCGCTATCCCCTGGTGCTGATGCTGGAGCCGCTCTTTCGTTGCTCGCTGGCCTGCGCCGGCTGCGGCAAGGTGCAGTATCCGCCCCACATCCTAAAAAAGCAGCTTACCCCCGAAGAGTGTTTTGCTGCGGTGGAGGAGTGTGGCGCGCCCATGGTTTCCATCCCCGGCGGCGAGCCGTTGCTGCATCCCCAGATCGTGGAGATTGTCAACGGCCTGGTGGCGCGCAAAAAGTACATCTACCTCTGCACTAATGCGCTGGAGCTTAAGAAACGGCTGCCGGAGTTTACGCCGTCGAAGTACCTCACCTTCTCGGTGCACCTCGACGGCCAGCGCGAGCATCATGATTTTTCTGTCTGCCGCGAGGGCGGCTACGACATCGCCGTCGAAGGCATTAAGGAGGCTGTCCGGCGCGGCTTCCGCGTCACCACCAACGCCACTTTTTTTGATGGCACTGATCCCAACAGCGTCCGCGCGTTCTTCGATGAGGTGATGGGCATGGGCGTCGAGGGAGTGGTGCTATCGCCCGGCTACAGCTACGACAAAGCGCCGGACCAGAACCGCTTTATGGGACGCGCACGCGTGCGGCGGCTCTTCCGCGCCATTCTCTCCAATCGCAAGCCCGCCTGGAAGTTCAATATGTCGCCGCTGTTTCTTGAATTTCTAATGGGCGACCGCAATTATGAATGCACGCCGTGGGGAATGCCTGCCTATAACATCTTCGGCTGGCAGAAGCCCTGCTACCTGCTCCAGGAAGGCTATGCGGAGAGTTATAAGGAGCTGCTGGAAACCACCGATTGGGAAAACTACGGAGTATCCAGCGGCAATCCGAAATGCGCCAACTGCATGGTAAGTTGCGGCTATGAAACCACTGCGGTGATAGACGGCTTCGGCTCGCTGAAGGGATTTCTGGCCATGGTGCGCGGGACTTTCAGCAAATATCGCGATGCGCATGCCATGAAGCTGTTGAATGAAGCAGTATCGCACGTGCCGAAAACACTGGTGCAGATCGCGGAGCCTGAGCGCGCTTTAGAGGAGACTCACGCATGACCGCTGAAGTGCAGAAGTACACGCTGGAACAGGTTGAGGCGATGGAGTTGGCTCCCGGCACGGAGCACGAAAACCTGGAAGGCTGGGTTCCCGCATTGGCCACGGACGATGACCTGCGCCAGGCGCTAGGAAAGGCGCTCGACTATCGCGGCGACGTGACGCTGACGCTCAAAAGCGGTGAGCGCATTGTGGCGTTCATCTTCAATTGCCATACCGGAGCAACGCTGGCCGAATCCTGGGTGCAGTACTACACGCCATCAGCACCGGAGAAGCGCAAAGTGGGTTATGCCGAGATTGCCCGCATCGAGTTCAGCGGCAAGGACCGCGCCGCCGGAAAGCATTGGGAAGACTGGGTGAAAGCATACAACGATAAGAAAGCAGCCGGCGAGAAGAATATCGGGCTTGCGCCGGAGGCGCTGGAGTAACGAATCCAATCAGGCCAGTAGTCTGGCCTTCTGGCCTCGCCCGCTGATGGCAGCGACGGCTTTCTTATCGAACGAGACAAAGGTTTCGCCGCCCAGCCAGCGCCCCTCATAGTCAATCACGCCATCGGCGAAGTCCGCCCCTGCCTCAAGCATGGCCAATCCTGCCTCAACAGCAGCGCTGTCCAGCATAATGTTTCTGGTCTCGCGTAATCGGACAATTGTGGCCTTGATGTTATCGCGAGAGACACTATAGCGGCTGCGCAGAACCCACGTCATCTCACAGAGGGCGTGGTTGGTGACCGCCACGGCGTCCGACTTCTCCAGGGTGTCAAGCGCGAGTTTGTATTGCTCCGGATCGTCGCCCAGCACATAGCGCAACAAAATATTAGTGTCCGCAATGATCTTCATCGCTGAACGCCTCTCAGGAACTCCTCGACAACAGCTTCGCCGATGGCCTCGTCCATCTCTTCAATAGTCAGCCTTGCGCCATTGGTCTTGCCCTTCAAGAATCCTGCTAGGTCGCTGATGCTGCCTTTTTTCCGTACCGCCCGGCCCCGAAACTCGCCACCCGGCAACAGCTCGATCTCCAATTTTTCCCCTGGTCTGACCCCAACGTGCTGGAAGATTTCCTTCCGAAGAGTCACTTGTCCCCGCGACGTTGTGCTCACGATAGCCATATAACAGCTCCTGTTTCATATTGTAATGCATTTGTGCATTATCTGGCGAGTTTTGTCCGCCCATTGATTGCAAACCGGGCAACACAATACAACAGTTTAAGATGACGTTAGAGAATCGAAGCTATGAAAGTTTTTCTCACTGGCGCGACGGGATTCATAGGCCACCATGTGGCTCGGGCATTGGCCGCTGACGGCGCGAAGCTGTGCCTGCTGGTCCGCAAGACCAGCAACCTAAGCAACCTTGAAGGCATTCAAGGCGAGACGCATGTGGGCGATCTGAGTGAGCCCGAGTCGCTCAAGCCGGCGCTCGCCGGATGCGACGCCGTGGTTCACGTGGCCGCCGACTACCGGCTCTGGATTCCAGACCCGGCTACGATGTACAAGGCCAATGTGGACGGGACGCGCGAGTTGCTGCGGCTGGCCCGCGAAGCAAAAGTCAAGCGCTTTGTCTACACCTCCAGCGTGGCCACCATGCACTTTCGCACAGACGGCATGGTCATCAACGAAGACACGCCGGTGTCTCTTGATGATATGGTCGGCCACTACAAGCGCTCCAAGTTCCTCGCCGAGCAGGAGGCGATCAAGGCTGCGAAAGGCGGCCAACGTGTCATCATTCTGAATCCCACTACTCCCATTGGCCCCAATGACTCGAAACCCACGCCTACCGGACGCATTTTTGTTGATTTTTTGAATGGTAAATTTCCCGCCTACGTAAACACCGGGCTCAACCTCGTCGACGTGGCCGAGGTTGCCCGCGCACATGTCCTTGCCCTGACTAAGGGTCAATTCGGCCATCGCTACATCCTGGGCGGAGAGAATCTGACGCTCAAGCAGATTCTCGACAAGATGGCGGAGATTACCGGCCTCAAATCGCCTACGATAAAGATCCCCTTTGCCGTCGCGGCGACGTATGCGTTTTTTGAGGAGTGGATTACTGGGCGCATCCGCGGACGAGAGCCGAGGGCGACGCTGGAAGAGGTGCGCATGGGCCGCAAGAAGATGTATGCCTCAAGCGCACACGCGCAGCAGGAATTGGGCTTCCACATCCTGCCCGTCAACCCGGCAATGAAGGCGGCGATTGAGTGGTTCCGGGCGCACGGGTACGCGCCGTGATTAATTCTCATAATGAAGCGTTGACCTAATACGGCAATGGGTCGAATTGGGAGACGTAGATGCGAAAACTGGTCCGAATTCTCTTGATGATTGTGGGCGTTCTTATCTTGTCAGTTGGAGTATGGGAGTTACTGTACCACAGTGCAGATCCGAAGGATCTGCGATACAAGGGCTGGAAGCTTGGGATTTATCCAATGGACCCGGATAGTGCGCTCGAAACGATGGTGGGAGATGTTCACCGTGACGACCTGGTAATTGGGAAAACCGAGGCCGAGCTGATCAAAAAATTCGGTTATGTGACCCCAATGAGCCAAGCTGACGAATACAACGATTATTGCTACAGAACTTCTGGCCGCCCCTTGCAGCCCGCGTTGATCCTCAGAAAAAGTGGTTGGATAGTACTGATGAAAGACGGCCGCGCCGAAGAGCTTGTGCTGTTCAAAGGCTGTTGATCGAGGATTTCGCACATATGACCCGCATCGCTATCATCGCCGCCATGCCCGGTGAACTGAAGCCGGTAGTACGCGGCTGGCGGCGCTCGCGCGCGAACGGTGTCGATCTTTGGCGATGGCGCTTTGATGACGGCGAGTGTATTGCCGCCTGCGCCGGAGCCGGTGTCGGTGCAGCTACACGGGCTCTTTCCGAGGTGGAGAAGGGCGGAGTCGTCGATCTCATCATCTCCACTGGCTGGGCGGGAGCCTTGCGTGAAGAGTTTGTGCCGGGCAAGGCTTACGGCGTATCCACTGTCATCGATGCGCGGACCGGGGAGCGGTATGAAGCGGCGGATATGCGATCCCACCCTAGCCGCAAAAACAACGACGCGGTGAGGGTGGGGCACCCAAATTCTAATCAAGTGGAACACCCTGGTTTGTGGCTGGTGACCAGCTCCCGCGTGGCAAACCCCGAGGAGAAGCAGCGTCTTGCCGCCACCTACTCGGCTGCCATGGTTGACATGGAGGCTGCCGGGGTGGCACGGCTCGCTCAGATGCGGGAAATTCCTTTTTATTGCGTCAAGGGAATCAGCGATGGCTACACCGACCAACTGCCTGATTTCAATAGATTTATCTCGCCCGGCGGCCAGTTCAAACTAGTCCGATTTATGGTTTATGCCCTGCTCCGTCCCTGGTACTGGCCCGCACTCATCCGGATGGGAGAAAATAGCAGGAAGGCTGCCCGCAACATCGCGCAGTCATTGCTCGTTTTTCTAGATGAACAAGAATGAACAAGGGCCCGCAAACAAGCGCAATGGCAACCCAAACCACCAACGCTGAACTCCGGCCCGATCTGCGGAATTCGCCGTCGAGTATCCCAGCCACTATGCGGGCCGTGGTCTATCGCGGCGTCAACGATCTGCGCGTGGAGACTGTGCCTGTTCCGCAGATCGGTCCCGGCGAGTTGCTGGTCAAAATCGCTACTTGCGGCATCTGCGGCACTGACCTGAAGAAGATTCACACCGGCTCGCACCGTCCGCCACGCATCTTCGGCCACGAGATGGCTGGAACCATCGTCGCGGTGGGCGAGGGCGTGACGAAGTTTGCCGTTGGCGAGCGGGTGATGGTCTTCCATCATATTCCGTGCGGAGAGTGCTACTACTGCAGGAAGCAAACGCCAGCACAGTGTGCGGTTTACAAGAAGGTGGGTGTAACGGCGGGCATGGAGCCCTCCGGCGGCGGCTTTGCGGAGTACATCCGCGTGATGGACTGGATCGTCGCGATGCGCGGTGTGGTGCGAATTCCCGAGGGCGTGCCCTTTGAGCAGGCAGCCTTTATCGAGCCTGTGAACACTGTCCTGAAGGCTGTGAAGCTGCTTAACCTAGCGGCCGACGAAACTGCACTGGTGATTGGACAGGGCCCCATTGGCGTGATGTTGGCCGCTCTTTCGCGCCGTACAGGAGCTCGCGTGCTCACCTCCGATTTATACCCGGAGCGCCACGCTATCGCCGCGAAGTTCGGTTTGCATGAACCCATCGACGCGGAAAGGGTCATCGAGCGCAGTAAGGCCGTGACTGAGGGCCGCGGCGCGGATGCCGTTCTTCTGGCCGTGGGCGGCAAGGCACTGATCCAGACAGCCATGGATTCGGTGCGGCCCGGCGGCAAGGTGATGCTCTTTGCCCAGACGCAACATGAGGAAGCCATTTTCGATCCTGGAGCGGTTTGCATGGACGAGAAGACCCTGCTCGGTTCATACTCCGCTTCTACGTCGATTCAGCATGAAGTTGAAGAGCTGGTTCTGGACGGTTATCGCAAGGGCTTTGATTTGACGCAACTAATCTCGCACCGCTTTCCGCTGGAAGAGGCGGTGAAGGCCATTGAGGTCGCTTCTCATCCACAGGCAGACTCGATGAAGATTATGATTGAACCTGTGCCTGGCGGCGGGGCTAAATAGGAGGAGTCCAGTGGCGAACAAAGTTAAGGCCGTGATCCTCCGGGGCCGTAAGACCGTCGAGACTGTTGTCGAAGAAAGCCGCAAGAGAGTCGAGAACGTCATCGAGGGGGGCCTGAATACAGTCGAGACGGTCGTTGAGGTAGGCCTGAATACGGTCGAGACAGTGGTCGTCGAGGGCCGTAAGAAGGTCGAATCCGCCGTCCACCAAGGCCGCGTGACCGTGGAGAACGTGCTTCTTCACCGCGACACGACGATGAAGGCTGCGGTCCTCCACGGACGCGAGGATATTCGCATTGAGCATGTGCCGGTTCCCCAGGCCGGGCCCGGTGAGCTGGTTGTCAGCGTGGGCGCGGCGCTCACATGCGGCACAGACCTGAAGGTCTTTCGCCGGGGCTACCATGCGCGCATGATTGTGCCTCCGGCTCTGTTTGGCCACGAACTGGCGGGAACAGTGGTCGAGGCCGGCGAGGGAGTCACAGGTTTTGCATCCGGCGACCGCGTAGTCGCGCTCAATTCCGCTCCCTGCGGCCAGTGTTATTTCTGCGCTCACGGCCAGGAGAACCTCTGCGACGATCTGCTGTTCAACAACGGCGCCTATGCCGAGTTCATTCGCATCCCGGCCCGCATCGTGGCCAAGAATACGCTGCATGTGCCGGATCTTGTGCCGCTGGAGCACGCCGCGCTGACCGAGCCGCTGGCTTGCGCGGTGCATGGCTTTGAGGACTCGCGCCCTCACCCTGGCGACACGGTGGCTGTTATCGGCGGCGGCCCGCTGGGACTGATGATTCTTCATGTGGCTGCATTGGCCGGCTGCAAAGTCATCGCCATTGTCAAGCACGATGGCCAGGTGGAAGCAGCGCGTCAGTTAGGAGCAGCCCACGTGGTGCAGACTACCAGCATCCGCAAGGCCATCCGCGAAACCCGCGCGCTCACCGAGAAGAATCGTGGTGTAGACATCGCCATCGAAGCCGTCGGCGTACCCGAGGCCTGGGAAGAAGCTGTCGAAATGGTACGCAAGGGCGGGACGGTGAATTTCTTTGGCGGATGCGCCCTGGGAACGAAAGTCACGCTTGACACCAATCGCATTCACTACTCCGACATCACCCTGCGGGCCACGTTCCATCACACTCCGGCCATCTGCCGCGAGGCGCTCGATCTGATTGCCAGCGGCCGCTTTCAGTCAGAGGCTTTCATCACCGGCCACGCTCACCTCTACGAACTCAACCGCGTCTTTGAGAAGATGATGAAGCGCGGCAGCGAGATCAAGACCGCCATTTTGCCCTGAGACCAAACCATGACGACGGAAGCTGTGGGAATGAATAACGATTTGCCGGACAGGGAAGCGCTGCTTCAGGAGGTGTTGATCGCCCGCGGCTGGGCCGCGCTACCCGCCTCATATCGCATTCCCCCGGTTGCGCCCACGCTTGACGAAGCGCGTGCCTGGTGCAAGCAGCTGGCCGAATCGCACTACGAAAACTTTCATGTTGCCTCATGGTTTCTACCCCGTGATCTGCGCCCCCATTTTTACTCCATCTATGCCTATTGCCGTGTCTCTGACGATCTGGGGGACGAGGTAGGCGATTCCGAGCAGGCGCTTGCCCTGCTTGATTTGTGGGGGCGCGAACTGGATGCCTGCTACGAGGGCCGCGCGCGTCACCCGGTCTTTGTCGCGTTGTCCGAGACCATCCGCGATTGTTTCATCCCCAAGGAACCCTTTGCCGATCTGCTGACCGCATTTCGCCAGGACCAGGTCGTGACTCGCTACGAGACCATCGAAGACGTGTTGGCTTACTGCCGCTACTCGGCCAATCCCGTTGGCCGTCTGGTGCTCTATGTCAGTGGCGAATCGAGTGAAGAAAACTTCCGCCTCTCCGACTGCACGTGTACAGCGCTGCAACTGGCCAACTTCTGGCAGGATGTGCGCGATGATTATCTCAAGGGCCGCATATATATTCCGCAGAATGATATGGAGGTCTTTCGCGTCAGTGAGGAACAGATTGCCGAGAGCGTTGCCACGCCTGAGTTTCGAGGCCTGATGCGCTGCGAGGTTGATTATGCCCGGGAACTCTTCGAGCAGGGACTGCCGCTGATCGGCAGGGTCCACCGCGACATGGCGCTCGACATCGATCTGTTCAGCCGCGGCGGGCTGGAGATTCTGCGTGCCATCGAGCGACAGGGTTACGACGTGCTCAGTTCCCGGCCCGCAATCTCCAAGAGCAGAAAACTGGCTCTGCTGCTGCACGCCGTCAGCGGCAAGCTGTTGCCCTTTATGCGCCTCGGCAGCCGGAATTGAAGGAAAACAGCTTGATGCAGTCCCACCTATCCGACGAAGATGCGCCCAGCTGCCCCGCGATGGATCGGGCGTATGAGGTGTGTCGCGCCATCGCCCGCCGAGAGGCGAAGAACTTCTACTATGCATTTATCGCCCTGCCCAAGCCGCGCCGCAACGCCATCTGCGCTATTTACGCTTTTATGCGCAAGGCCGACGACCTGGCCGACGACGAAACTCTGCCACGCGAGGAGCGGCAGCGCCGTTTGAATGCCTGGCTGGACCAGTGGCATGCTTTCTGCGCGGGCGGCGACAGTTGCGATCCGGTCTTTTTCGCAGTCCTTGACGCGACCGCACGCTTCAAGATTCCGCTCACTTTGCTCGATGAGTTAGTCGCCGGCGTGACCATGGACCTTGACCGGGCCGCAAAGGACGCGCCAGACACTTATGCCACGTTCGCTGACCTCTATCGCTACTGTTATCTGGTGGCCTCGGTTGTGGGCCTGGTCTGCATTCGCATCTTCGGTTACACAGATTCCCGCGCCGAGAAGCTGGCTGAAGAGACCGGCATCGCCTTCCAGCTTACCAACATTTTGCGCGACGTGGCCGAGGATGCACAGCGCAATCGCGTCTATCTGCCGCTCGAAGATTTAGCAGCCAATAACGTTTCGCTGGACTCCCTGCTGCACCGTACGCCCGGAGCGCCGCCCACGAAAAACGAACGCGCATTGCTTGCTGCCATCGCCCAGCGTGCGCGAGTCTTTTATTGGTCGGCCCAGGAGTTATTGCCTCTGATCGACATCGAGAGCCGCCCAGCGTTGTGGGTGCTGGTCACGATCTACCACGACCTGCTCAAGCGCATCGAGCGCGCCGACTACGATGTGTTTTCGCGCCGCGCCAGCGTGCCGTCGCTGCAGAAGCTCGGTATTCTAGGCATAGGCCTAGCGCGCATGGCGTGGGCACGGCTTTCTATTTGATTGGGGCTTATCTTTGATTCGTTCGCCGCACAATTCGCAGAAGTCTGTCACAGTCATCGGAGGCGGCGTGGCCGGCATGAGTGCGGCCTGTGCTTTGGCCGAGGCGGGCTTTCGCGTGCAGTTAGTCGAGCAGCGCGGATATCTGGGCGGACGCGCTTCGTCCTATCTGCATCCGGGCGTCCATGAGGTCATCGACAACTGCCAGCATGTGCTCTTCGGCTGCTGTACGAATCTAGTCGGTTTTTATCGCCGGATCGGCGTTGCGGAGCGCATTCACTGGACCAGCGAGATGACCATGATCGAGCCGGGAGGGCGGCGCTCCACGCTTGGGCCTTTTCGTATGGGTCCATTCACCCTGCCAGCGCCGTTTCACAGCGCGCCAAGCTTCCTCAGTGCCAAGGCTTTTACGCTTGCCGACAAGGTTGCGTTGGCTCGTGCGATGCAGGCAATGATGAAGCCGGAGGCGCTCATCGACACGCGCGAGTCGCTGGGTACGTGGCTCCGGCGGCACAAACAGACCGAGGGCGCGCTGAATCGTTTTTGGAGGCTGGTGATTGCCAGCGCCTTGAATGCGGAGATTGACGCGATTTCTGTGCTCTATGCAGCCAAGGTGATTCGCGAACTATTTCTGAACTCGGCCCAGGCGGGCAGCATGGGGATGAGCACGGTCCCGCTGAGCGAACTTTACGCGGGCGTGCCGCGGTTTCTTGCCGAGCGCGGGTGTAGCGTGATGCTAAACACGCACGTGGAAGGCGCGGCCTGGAATGAAGAATCAGCACAGTGGCTGATTTGCACGCGCACCGGCGAAATTGTTTCAGATTATGTGATTCTAGCTTTGCCGTTTGAGGCAACGCAGAAGCTATTGCCGCATTTGCCCGCCGAAGAGGGAGCTGAGAAGCTGGCGCGGCAGATTGAGCGGCATCAGCACTGGACGATTTGCAGTGTGCATCTGTGGTTCGACCGTGAGATTACCGAGTTGGAACACGCAGTTCTCCTGGACCGCGAGATTCATTGGATGTTCAACCAGTCGAAGCTGCAAACAGGGCGTGGCGGACATTACATCGAACTCGTCGTCAGCGCCACGCGCTCCTTCGCGGCTTTGCCGCGCGAGATGGCGATTCAGCAGGCTCTCAGCGAGCTTGCCGAGTATTTCCCGCGTGTGAAAGAAGCCAGGTTGCAGAAGGTCGCGCTGGTAAAGGAGATGCATGCCACCTTCGGCGTGCATCCGGGGATTGATTCGGCGCGGCCCACTTCCGTTTCGCCATGGCCGAATCTGCTTTTGGCTGGAGATTGGGTTCAGACTGGCTGGCCCTCGACGATGGAGAGCGCCGCGCGGTCGGGGCACCTAGCTGCCGAGGCTGTCTGCGAGGTTGATGGCTCGCCACGCAGCATCCTCAATCCGGACCTGAAACCGCGAGGGCTGATGCGATACGTGCGCTGAGGACAATGAAGGCGAGGTAGGATGGACTCGCCCCCACAAGAACGAATCAGGAGACGGGCAATGAGCGAAGCGTACTCGCAAACGCAAATTCCATCTAATCGACGGGTGGACGCGGTGAAGACTACCGCCGCGGTCTACGGAGTCTATGCCGGGATCCTCGGCATGGAGCACGGCTTCCTCGAAATCCTTCAAGGAAATGTCGCCACCAGAGGTGTCAGGATCATGGCTGCAGGCGGGACAGGTCTGCCATTCCCCTTTGGCCATGAGCCGGCAATGACGGTGATTCCCAACTATCTGGCTACCGGCATCGCCGCGACGAGTGTTGGAGTGGCGATCATTCTTTGGTGCGCCGCCATTAGCAGAAGAAAGCATCGAACGCTGGTCCTGCTCCTGCTTTCAGTCGCGCTGCTGCTGGTGGGCGGAGGGTTCGGGCCGATATCGCTACTGATCGCAGCCTGCATTGCCGCTTCGGGAATCGGCAAACCGCTCACCCAGTGGAGGCGGCTGGAGGGCACAACCATGCGGCTGATCGCGGCTCTGTGGCCCTGGTTGTTGGGCGCATCTCTTGCATGGGTGCCCATCGAAGTGGTTCTCGGTCAGATGCTACACTTGAAGAACGATTCGAACCAGACGCTGACAAACCTGAATTTTCTTTTCTCCTACCCGCTGCTCTTCTTCGTTGCCACATCTCTCATTGCGGGGTTTGCGCACAGAGTTAACAGCCTGAGGGAAGAGGAAAATACAGGAGTGTAGTACAGAGACAATCGCGCGTAATACGATCCGGAGTAAGATGTTACGCAGAATCCAGCATCATTGAGGTGTGCCATGGGCGCATTAGAAGCCAGACCTCTTGCCATCATTCTTTCTCTTCTCATCATCTTTATCTCCGGTTTCTGGTTGAGCCACGCAGGAAAGCCATATGGCGGAGCTGCCGGGTTTATCCACAAGCTCATCTCCCTTGCGGCGGTCATTCTCCTGATCAATCTCACCGTCCACGCCCACCACGCGGCCAGGCTTAGCGGGGTAGAGTGGGCCGTATGCGTGCTGGCGGTATTGTTATTCGTTGTGGCAATCGTTTCCGGGGGCATGGTCATGGCCGGTGTCTCCATGCCATTGGCCAAGTTGGCGCATCGGGTGACGCCATATCTCGTTTTACTGGCGACGGCGGCGGTGATCTGGCTTCTGCGCAAGGGCCGTTGAGCATGCCTCAGTGAGCCAGGAGATAAACCCCAATACACACCAGCACCGCTGCGGCCCAGCGCCGCCGGTCTACATTTTCCTTAAGAAAAATCTTTCCGGCGATGGCGTTGGTGACCAGCGTTAGCGAAGCTGATGCGGGAGCCACCAGACTCAGGTTCATGTGGTTCAAAGCGAAGAGCAGAGAAAAGAAGGCCAGAGCCAGAAAACTCACACCAGCAAAAAACAACGGGCAGGTGAAGACGGCGCGGATGGCGCCCTTGATGCCCGAGCGGGCGCGAATCTCGTCGAGGTCGCCAATGGACTTCATGGCCGCGGCGGTAAGCACTTCGCCGGCGGTCGAGGCGAGGACGATGGCCGCGATCATGGCGGTTGCCGCCCAGAAGCCCGGCTGCGGAGCAGGGGAGGGAATCGTCATCGCGCCTGCTCCTTTTCCATATCCGCTGTATCGGCATTGGTTTCCGATTGAACCGCGTGTCTTACGGTCAACGATGGCCCATGCGCCACAAAGCCCACGCCTACGGTAATCAGCACAATTCCCGCCCAGCGTTCGAGCGAAATCGTCTCATGTAGAAAAAATCGCGCGAATAGGGCGACGAACACATACCCGAAGGCCGTGGCGGGCAGCACGAAGGTGAGGTCTGCCCAGGAAAGCGCGGTCAAATAGCTGGCGAAGAAGCAGATGAGCAACGTTATGCCCAGCGCGATCCATGGAGTGAAGACCGCGGAGAAAAGCGTGGCGGGATGAGCAAGGGTAATCTCCGGCAACCCGGTCATGCCGCGCGACAGGCAGGTATCGCCCAGCGGTGCGCAGAGAGAAACAAGCCCCAGGATCAGGTATTGTCGCGGCGTAAGTCTAGCGTGAGCCATCGGTGTTCTGTCCTGACGATGCATATGTGAAATGTGTGGCGAGACCTAGGCGCTGGCTTCCGCTTGTTTGCTGCGCGCCACCTTCACCATTTTATTGCGCTGCGAGCGCAGCTTCAGGAAGGCTTTGGCCTCGACATAAAGCCTGGGCAGATCGCGATTCACAAACGCTTTCCAAACCACGCGGAATGCGGCTTTGGGACGGAAGTAGTACTCGTCGTAGAAGCGATGCACCATCTCCATCACGTAATCCGTGGGCAGGCCAGGGTACTCGATGTGCGCCATCTGGTGGCCGCCCTCGTCCATCATGGCTGCTGAGTTCACGATGAAGCCGTTGGCCTTGGCGTAGTCGTAAAACTCCGTTCCCGGATAGGCGTGAGCGATGCTGACCTGGATGGTTTCGCAATCCAGCTTTTTAGCGAAGTTGATGGTGTTGCGGATCGACTCCTTAGTTTCGCCCGGCAGGCCGAGGATGAAGTCGGCGTGAATAATCAGGCCCAGGTCATGGCAGTCCTTGGCAAATTCGCGCGCGCGCTCAACGGTGGCGCCTTTTTTGACGTTCTTGAGAATCTGCGGATCGCCGGACTCAAAACCCACGATGAGCAGCCGGCATCCGGCCTCTTTCATGGCTTGAAGGGTTTTGCGGTCGGTGGTGACGCGCGAGGTACAGCTCCAGGTCAGGTTCAGCGGCTTCAGTTTTTCGCAGAGTTCAATCGTCCGCGGGCCCTGAATGTTAAAGGTGTCGTCGTCGAAGAAGTATTCCTTCACCTCAGGGAAGTTCTCCTTGGCCCAGGCCAGCTCGGCAGCCACATCGTCAGTGGAGCGCTTGCGCCATGCGTGTCCGCTCAGGGTTTGCGGCCACAGGCAGAAGGTGCACTGCGCCGGACAGCCGCGCGTGGAGTAGAGCGCGATGAAGGGATGCAGCAAAAAGGGCACGTTGTAGCGCGTCACGTCCATGTCGCGCTTGTAAATCTTGGTGGCCCAGGGCATCGCGTCCAGGTCTTCCACCTGAGGGCGGTCGGGGTTGTGAATGATCTTGCCGTTTTTCTTGTAGCTGATGCCAAGAATCTTGTTGAGCGGCTTGCCCTGGGCAAACTCCACCACGGAGTAATCAAATTCGCGGCGGCAGATAAAGTCCAGCGCCGAGCACTCGTTCAGAGCTTTGTCCGGCGAAGTGGTAACCGGCGGGCCGACGAATGCGATGCGGATTGACGGATTGGCCGCCTTGATGGCCTCTGCCAAACGCTGATCCCCGTCCCATCCCATGGTCGAAGTAAACAGCACCAGGAATTCATAATCCTTGCAGATCTTGATGGTTTCATCCGCGGAGACGTGATGCGGAGGCGCATCGAGCAGACGCGAACCTTCCAGCAATCCAGCGGGGTAGGTCAGCCAGACCGGATACCAGTAGGACTCAATCTCTCGTGTGGCAGGCCAGCGCGAGCTGGCGCCGCCATCAAAATTCTCAAACGAGGGAGGATTCAAAAGGAGTGTCTTCAGGGGCTTTGTCATCTCTTTAATTCTAACATTGCGGATGATTCTTGGCGGTTTTCACAGATATCAGGAATGTTTTGAATGAAATAGCGTTCGAGGGACGCATGTACATTTGTCTGTCGATGCTGTTCATATGCTTGATAAACTCATCCATTACTTGGCTTACTTTGCATGCAGTTCTTGCAACCAGTCTTCCATGTGGCCTAGGGCGCGCAGCAGGCTCAATCGCGCTTTGCTCAGGTCGAATCCCGCATCCAGCGCATCCTGAAATTTCTGGCGCTCATCGATGCGGGCCAGCTGCTCCGCCTTGGGAGTTATACGCGGCTGGGCACCCGGCTCCGCGCCGCTGCCCAACTCCAGTTGCGCCAATACGGCTTGGAGCTGAGAATTGGCGATCTGCTGCTTGAGACTCGCGATCTCTGCCAGCGCATCCAGCTCGCGCAGGCTGCCGGTCAACTCCGCGATTTGCACTTCACTTTGCCGCTGAGCCTGTTCGGCCTCGATCCTGGCCCGCAGCGCCTCGGCGGCGGTCTGCCTGGCCTTGGCGCGAAGACTGAAGTCAAAAAACGGAACCGAGATCTGGAAGCCGAAGCTGATGTTGTTTGGGGTAAAGTTTTTGTAGTAGGTACTGTAGCTATTCAGTTCATCAGAGTCGTAGTTGTAAACGGTTCCAAAACTGACCTGTGGCCGCCGCCACGAAAGATCGTCACCATGCGCCTGTAACTGCTTGGAGCGGGCGAGCGCCCCGGCCGCCTCGATTCCGTGGAGTGTGCGCGGCGTTGCGTCCCCGGTCACGGCGGCAATCTCAGGGATGCTCTCGTGATTCGTGGAAAGCGAGCTTGACGGCAAACCGGATAGCGCGGCAAGCTGCTTGGCAAGGGTTGCAGCGCGCGTCTCCAGGTGCAGCCGCCGCAGCTTCAGCTGGGCGGCAGTTAGTCGTGCCTGCAATAGCTCGCTCAATGAATCCACGCCCGCCTCGCTGCGCTCCTGCTCAATTCTGACCAGCTCCTTAGTGAAGGCCTCCTGCTGGCGTGAGGCTTCAAGCTCGCGGGTGACGGTGTCCAACTCGATGTACGCCGTCGAGGCCTCCAGCGCCACCTGTTCGCGGGCGTCCTTGAGGCGCAGGTTGGCGGCTTCCAGGCCGGCTCGTGCAGCTTTTATGTACTGGTGCTGTGCGAAGCTCAGAACCAGCGATTGTATCGTGGCGCTGCCGACCGAAGGCTGGCCGGTGGGAAATCCATAGGAGTAGCCGACGGTAGAGCCGAGCGAGAAGTTGGGAATGTAGGCATCATGGGTCTGCGCCAATGCGGCGTCAGCTTTCTCTACATCGGCTTCGGCCAGCCTCACCGCGCTCGAATTGCGCTGCGCCAGGTCAACGACTGTGGTTAGTGAAACCTGCGCGGACAGCAGAGCGGGCGCTGCCGCCATCGCCATGCCGGAGAGCACCCATGTCCAGCGCTTCATCGGATTGTGATCGTTTCTCAAGTATGCTCAACCCTTCAATGCATCAAATCCTGTGCCGGCTTGTACTCATGCGCGAGTGCCAGCGCGGCTGCTTGTTCCCGCTTGGCTGCTTCACTGTCGCCCAGTTGCAGCTTCAGACGAGCCAGCCAGGTGTGCGCCACAAACGCCGGCCCTTCCTCGGTTTTTGAGTTGCCGCCAAGATAGTCTGCCAGCATTTTTGCGGCTCTTGCCGGATCACGCTTTGTTTCTATCAGCACAGAAGCCCCGTTATAAAGCGCCACACCCGCGTGCTTATCCCGCTTGGCGGCATTTTCGCCGCTGCGTACCGCGGACTCCATCTCCGTAAATCGTTCACGGCGGCGATAGAAGTCTGCCAGCGTCATCCACTGTAAAGCCGGATGAGGTGAACCGGCAATCGCCTGCTTCAACTCCCGCTCGGCCATGCCGTAGTCCTTGCGGTGTTCGGCGATATTGCCTCTGAGTTCATGGGCGCGTATCGGGTCGATTTTGTCCAGTTGCGCAGCCACGGTCTCAGACTTGTCGATGCCCCCGCCGATCATCTCTGGCGCTGAATAGTAAAACTCGCCCAGAGCAGCCAATGCCTCTACATTGCGGGGATTCAACCGGGCAGCCTCTTCAAACTCAGCACGCGTCCGCTTGGCCAGCGAATAGGCAGTCATAAACGAAGCCCGGCTGGCTTTTTCGCCCAGGGCGCGTCCCAGCCAAAGATGATCGTCCGAGCTCTGCCCGTCCAATTTTACCGCCTGCTCACAATCGTTCGCGGCGCGATTCCATTGTTCCAGCGTATATTCCACGCGACACCTGAGGTTATATGCTTCGGCCCTGTCGCCCGGCTTGTCCAGATTATCCGGTTTGTCCAGCAGCGCCATCGCCCTATCCGCCTCCCCGGCCTGTAAGGCTGCGTTGGCTTCGTTAAGCTGATCCTTTTGTCCTTGCACAGGCGCCGGAATCGTTACGGCTGCCGCTGAGATCAGCACCGCCAAAAGGAGTCCGGATAATACCCTCACCGCACAACCTTGACCGGAATGCCCTCCTGCAAGGGCTGTCCGGATTCTGATCCTGTGGCCACCATATCCCCCTCATCAAGGCCGGAAAGAATAGCGACTTGGGTTAGATTGATAGTCCCTATGGTCACATAGCTTCTCTGCAACTTGCCCTTCACCACTTTATAGACGTAGGTCTTGCTGTTCTCCGAGTGCAACGCCTCGCGCGGGATACTCAATGTATTGGCTTCGCTGGAGATGGTCGCCGTTACAGTCACGTTGGTGTCGGGCAGCAGTTCGCTGTCCAGGTCATCGATCTTCACCAGCACCTCGCCTACGCTGCGCGTGCCCAGATTAATTACCGTAATCGGCGTAAGCTCAATGTGGCCGTTCCAGATGTGGCCTTGCTTGGCGTCCCACTTGATCTGAATCTTCTGGCCAACCGCAAGGCGCCCGATTTCCGGCTCGTCGAAGTAGGCCCTAACCCGTTCGTGGTGCAGGTCAGCCAGTTGAAGCAGCAGCTTGCCCTCTTCGACAAACTCCGTACGCCCTGCTTCGATGTGATAAACCGTTCCCGCAGCGGGAGCAAGCACGCGGGTGTGCGCCAACACCTGCCGCGCCTCCGCCAGGCCGGCTTCCGCATCGGCCAGCGCGGCCCGCGCCCGCTCAACCTCTGCCGGAGAGTAGCGGTTGACGTTGCTTTGCTCTACGGCATGCAGATTGGCATCGGCTGTTTCCAGCCGCTGCCGCGCCGCGGCCACTTCGCTGGAAGATGCTGCTCCGGACTGGTTGAGCCTGGTAAGCGTTTCCAGGCTGCGGCGCGCATCGTCGCGTTCCAGCCGCGCTCGCGTCACTTCGGCTTGCGCCATCTGGCGCTCCTGCTGGGTCCCGTTGTGGAGTGCCGCCTCCAGCCCTGCCTGCGCGGCCTTCACGCCGCTCTCGGACGAGGCTTCATGGGCGCGCGCCTGCAAGTCATCCAGCACCATCAGCAACTTGCCCGCCGGGACTACATCGCCCGGCTGCACATACACTTCCTTGACGATGGTCGCAATCGGGGCGTGAAGTTCGTACTTCACATCCGGCTCAACACGGCCGTTGGTGCTGATGGTGCTTATCAGCGGCATATGCGCCGCCTGGGCCACTCGTACCTGAAGCCGGTCCCGGGTCAAAGCCCGCACCGCGAAAAATACGATGATCAGGAGGACGGCCAGGCCCCACCAAATCCTGGGCCGGACCGTTAGCTTTCTTACTTGTGCCATTCAGTCAACCAGTCACAGTATATAAGACTTAGAAACAGGTTTGCGTGAGCAAAAAGATTGATTATCTGGCCAGCTATTTCCCGGTCTCGTAGAATCTAAGTATGGCTCCAGAACCCCGCTACACCGACGATCACGCCAAGGCCGGCCTCGATTTTCCCTTCCCGGTAATCGAAACCTGGCAAAACCAGTTCCCCGGATACGAAATCCTCATCGATAACCCGGAGCTAACCTCCGTTTGCCCCAAAACCGGGCTGCCTGACTTTGGCGTGCTGACCATCCGTTATATGCCCCGCCATCGCTGCCTGGAGCTGAAATCGCTCAAAGAGTACCTGTTTTCTTATCGCAACCTGGGCATTTTTCAGGAAAACATCGTCAATCAGGTTCTTGAGGACGTGGTCAAAGCCTGTGACCCGGTCTGGGCCGTTGTGCGCGGCGAATTCCGCCCCCGCGGAGGCATTGGCACCACCATAGAGGCGCGCTGGCCACGGCCGGCCGAGTAATACGTCCGTGCAATCAGGGCAATCGCGGGAAATTCAATTTGCAGATTATTTACAGCATCCTGTTACTCTGAACTCGGATCGAACCTCTCGAACGGGCCGGTTCGGAATGAGGCGAAGGGTACCCCCCACCCCCCTATTTCCTGTGAAACTGTGAAACTGTGAAACTGTGGAGGACTTGTCTTCCCTCCATGCAATTTACCCCGTAACTGCAATGGGCATATAACGACCCAATGTGATATTCGTGTTAAATCTCGCCGAAGGGGCGAGATGGATCTCTATTGGCCTCTACTGTCCAGCCCGCGCGCCCTCGCATCAGCCCCGCCGTAGCGACGCTGACACTGCTCATCGCCCTCAACCTGCTCAACTACATCGACCGCTACATCCTGCCCGGCGAAGTCTCGCTGATTCAGCGCGAGTTTCACTCCACTGACCAGCAGATGGGCGCTTTGACAACAGCGCTCTTCATCTTTTACATGATTGCCGCTCCCTTGTCCGGCTGGCTGGGCGACCGCCTGAATAAGAAGCAACTGTTTTTCTGTGGTTCGCTTTTCAGTGTCCTGGCTATTCTGGCCCTCCATCGCTCCTGGATGCTCTTTTTCAGCCTGGGAACATTGGCAGTCGTCCTGGTTATCGCTTATATCTGGGCTCAACCGGCAGCCGCGCGGATTCCTGAACGCTCCTCGCGCAAGGCACTCATCATCTTTGGGGCGATTCTCTGGAGCCTGGCTACCCTGGTCACCGTCTGGGTTCACGACTACTGGACCTTCTTTATCCGCCAGGCGCTGGTGGGCATCGGCGAGGCTACATTTGGAATCTTTGCTCCGGCCATACTGGCCGATTTCTATCCCGAGCGGGAGCGCAATCGAATCCTGTCCATCTTTTATGTGGCCATTCCAATCGGCGCGGCCATCGGTTTCCTGGCTGGAAGTCAGATAGGTCCCATATGGGGCTGGCGCACGCCTTTCTTTGTCTGCGCCATTCCCGGACTGATTATCGCGGTGTTGTATGGCTTCTGGGGCTACGAGCCGCAGCGTGGCGCCAGCGACAACATGAAGGAGACGATCAACACCACTACTTTTCTGGGGCTCTTCGGCAACCCGGCCTTTCTCTCGGCTACCTTCGGACTGGCTGCCCTCACCTTCGCCATGGGCGGCATCTCGGCCTGGGTGCCGGAATACCTCCATCGCATCTCCGGCTACACGGTAGCCAGCGCCGGAATCACCGTTGGTGTCATCACCGCCATCGACGGCATCCTGGGAACTCTGGTTGGCGGCTGGATTGCCCAGCGCTGGCTGCGCACCAACCACCGGGCTCTTTACCTGCTCTCCTTCTGGAGCGTCGCTCTGGCTCTGCCCTTCGGGATTCTACTCTTCTTCGGCCCTCCGGTCTGCGCCATCCCGTCCTTGCTAATCGCCGAGTTTTTCCTCTTTCTCAACACCGGCCCGCTCAACGCCGCCATCGTCAACTCCGTCTCCGCGCCGGTCCGCGCCACAGCCATGGGCGTCAACTTCTTCGTCATCCACTGCTTCGGCGATACCTTTTCCCCGCAGATTATCGGCGCCATCTCCGACCGTTCGAATCTGGGGATTGGCCTCGGATCGACCCTGATCTTGATGGTCGTCTCCTGCACGATTCTATGGAAGGGCGCGCGCCATGCCCCGCTCATGGAAGATGTGGAGATTTCGGTGCTGTAAATATTGCCGAAGTTATTTTTGCTTATAACTTATTTCGGCGGCAGCGTCTCTTTATCCCGAGTATTCATGAAGGCGCGGCGTCCGCCCTGCGAGCGCAGGTTGGGGTCGTTGAGCGGAGGTCTGCTCTCTTCGCCATTGAAGCCATGCGCCAGTTTGGGATTGGGCTTGAACTTAGGCGGGCCGCCGTAGAACTGACGCGCATGGCTCAGCACCATCCCTGCCCGCCCGTGCATGGGCCGAACAATCCCGCGAACCTGCACGTCCATGTCGCGGTATTTGCGCAGCTCGCCCACCTCCTGGCGATCCTCCCACAGGCTCACGATGGTGAAGCGGCACTTCTCGTCTGATGTTTCCGGTGTGCACACGTCCAGAAACCGCGTCCCATCCGGCAACTCGACCACGTCGTAGATGTGCGCCGAGACGCACACGTCCTTGTTAACGAGTTTGGTGGCCTCATCGGCGGTCACGCAGGGCTTCTGCGAACCGGCAAAGGCCAGCACGGGCGAAAGCGCGGCCAAAAGCACAAACCATCCAACCTGGCGTAAAGCCATGTGAACCTCCGATGGAAACTGCTGCCAGCGTAGCGCGAAATCGCAGAGAAGGGAAATCCGTGCAGTATTCGTGAAAAATCATCACGGAGGATCAACCCCGCAACACACTCAATCCTGCAAATTGTCCATGTCTACTTGCAGTTTGATCTTCAGTACGGTCGGTTTGCCTGGCTGAATCTTGACTTTTTTGGCATAAGGGATGAAACCTGGCGAGCCGACGAACAGGTCGTAAAGCCCGGGCGCAAGTTGAATTTGAAACTCGCCATTTATATTTACATCAACCTGCTGGTCCACCTTGACCCATACGTTGCCGACCCGCCCGTAGCCGTGTACGAGAACGAAGGCTCGATCGATGGCAGCACCGAGGGTGTCGGCAATGCGCGCTTGCAGGACGCCCGTCGTTACAGGAGTTGGCGTTTGCGCCCGGACAGGCCCGCAAACCGCAAGTGCAAGAATCAATAAACCTGCCGCAAGTCCGCGCTTCATCACAGCACCCTCCAGATTTGTCACTTTGTGCGCGACACTGCCTGCCCCGCCAGCTTCCGTGCTACGCCTTATGCCCGTAGTGGCTCTCCACGTACTGATCGAGTATCTGTTTGAACTCCGCGACAATCGTGTCGCCGTGCAGGGTCTTTAGTAGCTTGCCGTCCACATAGACCGGCGCTTTGGGTTCCTCGAAGGTGCCCGGCAAGCTGATGCCCAGATTGGCGTGCTTGGATTCGCCCGGCCCGTTGACCACGCAGCCCATCACGGCGAGTTTGAGTTCCTCGACTCCTGGATATTTTTTACGCCATTCCAGCATCGAATTCCGCAGGTGATCCTGAATCTGCTCAGCCAACTCCTGGAAATAGGTGCTGGTGGTGCGCCCGCAGCCGGGGCAACTGGTCACCTGCGGCATAAAGCTGCGAATCCCCAAGGATTGCAGAATCTGTTGTGCTGCCTGCACCTCTTCTGTCCGGTCACCACCGGGCTTGGGTGTCAGGCTCACGCGTATGGTGTCGCCGATGCCTGCCAGCAGCAGCGGCGCCAGGCCGGCTGTCGATGCAATCAGCCCTTTGGAGCCCATTCCGGCCTCGGTTAATCCCAGGTGCAGTGGATAGGCGCAGCGCGCGGCCAGATTCGTGTACACGTCGAGCAGGTCACGTACGCCGCTCACCTTAGCGGAGAGAATGATCTGGTCTTTGCCCAACCCGTAATGCTCTGCGGCGGCGGCGGATTCCAGAGCGCTCACCACCATGGCCTCCAGCATCACCTCGCGCGCAGTCAGCGGCTGCTGCATTTGGCTGTTCTTGTCCATCATGCGGGTCAGCAGCGCTTGATCGAGCGAGCCCCAATTCACACCGATGCGCACCGGCTTCTGGTTTTCAACCGCGCACTCGATCATGATACGGAAGTTGTCGTCGTCCTTGCGGCCGATGGAGACATTTCCGGGGTTGATCCTGTACTTGGCCAGCGCCCGCGCCGTGGCAGGAAATTTTTTGAGCAGCAGGTGACCGTTGTAGTGGAAGTCGCCGACAATGGGCACTTTCAGGCCGCGCTTGTCCAGACTTTCAACGATGCTCGGAACCGCCGCGGCAGCCTCCTCGTTGTTCACCGTGACGCGCACGATCTCCGAGCCCGCCAGCGCCAGGGCTGCCACTTGCTCGATGGTGGCTGCTACGTCCGCCGTATCGGTGTTGGTCATCGATTGCACGACGACCGGAACCTCCCAGCCCACGCGAACCTGCCCGATCCGAACCGTGCCTGTTTTCCTGCGCTTTATATCAGCCATGCCTCTAGTGTACCTGCAACTCCTGCGCGAAAAAACCTCAAATAAGGCGCAAGATACCTGATCTCGCGCGTTCGAAATCAGCAGCGAATACCGTGTCTAATCCTGGATGTGCCCCATCTTCTCCTGCTTAGTGCGCAGGTAGCTGGCGAAGCTCTCCAGCGGCTCTACTTCGGCGGAGACACGCTCCGTGACCTGGATGCCGGCGGTTTCCAGAGCCGCAACCTTCGCCGGATTATTGGTCATCAGGCGGACCTTCGTGACGCCCAGCAGCTTGAGCACTTCGGCCGGCAGCTCGTACTCGCGACAGTCGGCGGCAAAGCCCAGCTCCTCATTGGCCTCGACCGTGTCCATACCCTGATCCTGTAGCTCGTATGCCTTGAGTTTGGCCATCAAACCGATGCCGCGGCCCTCCTGCTCTTCGTAGAGCAGTATCCCCGCGCCCTCCTGGGCGATGCGACGCAGGGCCAGCTCCAGTTGCAGCCGGCAGTCGCAGCGCAACGAGCCAAATACATCCCCTGTGAGGCATTGCGAGTGGATGCGGACGAGCGGGGGTGAAGCGTGAATGTCGCCCATCACCAGGGCCACCAGACCCTCGGTCTCCCCTCTCTCACTGCCGCCCACGCCGTTCGCCGGGCCGTCCTCGCGGGATTGGGCCGTTGTCAGCGTACCCTCGAAGCCCAGAATCCGGAAGTCTCCCCAGCGGGTGGGAAAATCCGCCTCGGCGATCTTATTCACGCTTTCAAAACCCATAATCCCATTCTACTTTGCGGGGAGAAGGGGGCAGAATCGCCCTTGCCGACACGGATTTCAGGCGTATGCCATGTAAAAATCGCCACCACGCAGCGCTTTCTGCCTTAGCAGTGGGGCGCGATGGCTTACCATGAACTTGCCGGAGCTTTCATGCGAGACCATCTGGCTACACTGCTCAACGACTTCCGCCGCTTCGACCGCCAGATTGCGGTGGTGCGCCATCAAGGCATCCGGAGACGGAAGGCCACCTATCATGATATTGCGCTGCTGGCGGGGCGGTTTGCCGCATTGCTGGTCCGGCGGGGCATTGCGCCCGGCGACCGGGTTCTCCTGTGGGGAGAAAACGGCGCGGAGTGGATTGCGGCCTTGTATGGCTGCATGCTGCGCGGGGTCCTGGCGGTGCCGCTGGACGCCTATGGAAATGCGGATTTTGCCGCGCGCGTTGCTGCTGACGTGAAGCCCAGATTGGCGGTGGGCGATGCGCTGCTGCTGCACCAATTGCCCCACAACTGGCCTCAGATCGCCTTTGAGGACTGGCTTGGCGAGCTGCCCGTTGAAGAGGCCGGGCCGGTAGAAGGGCTTTCGCGCCAGACGCCGCTTGAAATACTCTTTACCTCCGGCACTACCGGCGAGCCCAAGGGCGTGGTGTTGACCCATGGCAACGTGCTGGCCAGCATGGAGCCCATTGAGCAGGGAGCGCAGCCCTACATGCGCTGGGAGCGGATACTGGTGCATCCGCTACGCATCTTCGATACGCTGCCTTTGAGCCACATATTCGGGCAGACGATGGGGCTGTGGGTTCCGCCCATCTTTGCCGCCGAAGTGCACTTCGAGAGCCGCCTGGTGGCCTCGCGGCTGATCGAGACTATCAAGCGCGAGCGCATCTCGGTGCTGGCAGCGGTACCGCGCGTGATGGCGCTGCTCAAGACACATCTGGAAGCCAGCCACCTCGATCTGGCGGAACGGGTAGCCCAGTCGGCAGAAAAAAAGATCGGGCCGTGGATGCGCTGGTGGCGATTCCGCGATGTTCACCTCGAATTTGGACTAAAATTCTGGGCGCTAATCTCCGGCGGCGGGGCGCTGGGAGGGCCGCTGGAGCAGTTCTGGAATGCGCTGGGGCTGGTGGTGATTCAGGGCTACGGGATGACGGAGACTTCGGCGCTAATCACCCTCAACCACCCCTTCCACGTGGCTCGGGGGACGATTGGCAAGCCGCTGCCAGGGCGCGATGTGAAGCTGGGGGCGGATGGCGAGGTGCTGGTGAGGGGTCCAATGATCTCTGTCGCGAGTTGGCAGGACGGGAAGCTGCGGCCGCGCCGAAGCGAGTGGCTGGCCACCGGTGACCTGGCCGAAACGCAGGCGAGCGGGGAACTGCGCTTTGTGGGGCGCAAGAGCGAGGTAATCGTGACCGCGGCAGGGGTGAACATTCACCCCGAGGACCTGGAGGCAGCAGTTGAGCAGGAGCCGGATGTCGCGGCCTGCGCCGTGGTGGCGATGAAGACGGCATCCGGGCCCGAGCCCTGCGCGGTACTGGCCATGCGCGGCAGCGGAGACAAGGCGGCAGCGGCCATCGAACATGCCAACCGCAAGCTGGCGGAGTTTCAACGCATCAGGCGCTGGGTTCTATGGCCTGAGCCGGACCTGCCGCGCACCTCGACAGGCAAGGTGAAGCGCACGGCCGTAGCGGCGTGGCTGACAGAGATCCAGGCTGCGGCAAAGGCGCCCAGGGCGGCCAGGGCAAAAGCCTTTGGAGCCTCGTCAGATTGGTTGCTGGCGTTGATCGCGCAGATTACCGGCGAGACGCCGGCAGGCGTCGGAGACGAACTGCGGCTGACCGAGGATCTACACCTGGACAGCCTGGGCCGGGTGCAACTGGCGGCAGCTCTGGAGGAGCGGCTGGGAACTGTGCCCCAAGGTGGAGTGCTGGAACGGGCAGAAACGCTTGGGGAGTTGCGCGCGCTGGTGGCCGGAGAGGTTGCGGGGAGCAAGGCGGCTTATTCGACTGCCCAGAGAGGCGAGGAGGCAAAGGGAAACATCGTAGAGAAGGCCGTCAGTGAAGGCGGGCTGGAGGCTGAGAGCGACGCAGCGCCGGCCAAATACATCTACCCTCGCTGGCCGTGGTTCCTGCCCTTCCAATGGCTGCGGGTAGCCTTTATCGAGGCAGTCGAGCGACCGTTTGTGTGGTTGCTGGCTCATCCACGAGTAGTTGCGCCGGAGTTGACGCCCCCGGATCAGCCAATGCTCATCATTGCCAATCATGTCACCGCCTACGATGGGCCGCTGGTCCAGTACGCCCTGCCCAGACCGATGCAGCGGTGGATTGCCGTGGCCATGGCAGGCGACATGCTGGACGACTACCTGCACTTCCGCAATCCCGATCGCACGCCGGGAACAAGAGGCTTCTATGCGCTAGGCCCGCTTATCTACCTGCTGCTCACAGAGCTCTTCAATGTCTTCCCCTTGCCACGGCGGAGGAACTTCCAAGGAAGCATCGTTCACGCCGGCGCGGCCATGGACCACGGATACAACGTGATGGTCTTTCCCGAAGGCACGCGCTCGGCAGATGGGACGCTGGCACGCTTCCGGGGAGGAATCGGGATGCTGGTGAAGCAATCAGGAGCCATGGTGCTGCCCGTGGGCCTTCGCGGGCTGGGCGAGCTGAAGGTTGCCGGGCGAGGCTGGTTCCACTCCGGAAAAATCGAGGTGCATGTTGGTAAGCCGATGCGCTTTGCCCCGGAAGAGACGGAGACCGAGATTACAGCGCGGCTGCACGCCGAGGTGGAACGGCTGCTAAGAAGCAGCTTTTAGCTGCTAGCTACTAGCTACTAGCTTCTAGCTTTTAAGCGGTTCTCCAACCCAAGTGCTTTTGCCAAAGCCGTCCAAGTTATCGATTTCATGCAAAGGGATCGGAAATCCGGGAGAAAACCGGATTTTACCCCCGTTTTACGGAGGTAGTTTCTCACCATGTGATACGGGAGCCGATTTTTTGTGGAAAAGTCCGATCCGCACACCCCTCTGATTTATGCATTCAAGTCTCATTTTATCAGCAAGATGCGGAGTTTACATTGCTGTGCAGAGTGAAATAATCTGCACGGTTTAAAAATATCGAGGGGGGGTAGGGGGTGGGGGGCCTGTCTTAGGGACTAAGGGACCAGGGACTAGAAAAACATCGCGGCTCTGGAGAATGTTCATGCTTTGATTGTGCGCCTAAAGAAGGTAATTATCTGCAAAAGTGCAGTCTTCGAATAGGCGACGATTCGGGCGCAAATCTGTCAGTGGACGTATCGGCGTTTTCCAGGATCTATTTTGGAATGCCATCATCTAGCGGTTGAAGCCGTGGAGCATGGGCCAATCTTCAAAATAGCCTGCGTTATCCCGTCTCTGTATGGCTCAGTCGTGCGGGAGGTTAATTACCTTGGTCTCTCTGCGTGAATTGGAGTACCTGATCGCGAGTAAGTGGAAGCATCAGCGGGTAGCATCATCAGAAACATGCAACTGGGGTCATATACCGAGCAGGACAGTATGCCCTGGCGAACAATGTGTTCCGGCCCGTCATCGGGAAAAACAATGTTGAACTTTGCCTGTTTAAGCACATCGCCCAGCGGTCCCAGTTTTGCCTCGCCGCCCAGCATCTTGATCTCACTCGGTTTTCCGTTCGCAAACAGAATCAGAAAATCAGCCGAAGCCGACAAAGAGATGGCTCTGGGAATCTTCACTATTCGCATATTCTGCAAACGTTCACTGGGGAATTCCCGCTTATGCCCGGTGCGGCTTGCGCTGGCTGTTGATTCCAGCCGCTTGCGCAGTTCCGTAATCCGGTCATCAAGCTCGGCGATATTCTGATAACGGATAGATTCCGCCAATAAATAAACATCAAGGGCCTCAGCCGGTTTGCCTTGCTTTTCGTAAATCACTCCCAAGTGGTAGCCGGCACTGGGCTCCTGGGCCAGCATCCAGGCAGCGAGCGCATACTTCTCCGCGAGGGGAAGGTCGTTTGCTTTGAAGGCTGCCCAACTCAAGCAATCCCATACATGTGCCAGATCTGTCATTTTCTTGATCTGCTCGTTGGTAATGCCTTCGAGCGACAGCCTTCCAGTTTGTTCCTCAATAAGAGTTACCGCGCGCTGGGCCGCGCGCACAGCCACTTCGGGAGCCTTTCCAGCATCAGCCAGCACCAAAGCAATCGAGGAGAGTATCGCGGGATCTTCGGTTGCCTCAGCAGCGTTTTTGAGTGCTGCAAGGCCCTCCGCTTCCTTGCCTGTCTGCAGGCAGGACTGGCCATACCAGACTTGAACCTGTGCATTATCGGGCCGAAGCTTGATGACCTTCTCCACTACCGGCTGGGCTTCGTTCCAGTTCTGTTTTGTGACCAGCAGGCGAGCAAGCTCCGAATTGCCATCCACATCGTCGGGGGCTATCTTCAGTACACTCCGATAGACCTCGACGGCTTCATCTTCGCGCTTCATGCGAATGAGCAACTGGGCGAACCAGCGCGCGACTCCTAGGTTATCCGGATGCTCTTTCAACTCTGCACGGAAGGCATCCAATCCTTCTTCTATCTTGCTTTGCGTCAAGTACAAAGAGCCATAGGCGGCATATAGATTGGTTTGGTGTGGATTGAGTTTCTTCGCTTTGTCCAGTTTGTCTTCGGCAGCATCCATTGCATGGTTTTGATAATCCTGTACTGCCTGCCGGATCAGGTCTGCAGCCTCGGGATTATCCCTTGCATTTTTTGTGGGTGACTCTGTTCCTGGAGACGTAAGCGAACTCATATGCTCATAATCTTCCTTCAACTTTTTCTGGAAAGCCACGTATTGTTGCCAGTCTTCGACGGGCACCTCCCGTTTGAGGAGGACGAGTCGTCTTTCTGTCAAAAACTTTCCATTGGCCACTGAATAGCTGGCGTGGTATTCGGCGAAGCTGGTCTTGAGGTCCACATTGGCCGGAGTTTCCATACTGAAACCAGGGGGAAGAGTCAGTTCTGCCGTATAAATCGTGGTTCCAGGCGAACCAACCTTAATGGGTGACCGGGGCTTTTTATCTTCATCGATGTAGTTGATCGGAATGCCTCCCGTGGGAGGGGTAATCTGTCGGTTGTCCCAGTCGCCATACTTCTTGCGCTCGTACTCCCAGGTCAGATGAAATGGCTTTCGGGTGGCATCTGGATCATCAACCTGCACATTGCTCACCTCGCCGGCAAAGCCCAGTCTGTAGGAGATCGCCTGCACGACATCCTGCCACTTGGCTCGCGCGCTGTAGTGGAAGATTTCACGATAGATGACCTCGTTGTCACCGCGCAGTGTGAGATCCCCGTGTCCTTCAAACGTGCCCTCGTTATTCAAGTCGCCGCGCATCACAAGATGGTCTTCGGCCGGGAAAGGCGGGTCGGCTGGTGTCTTCATCAGATAGGACGCGGCGGAGGCCGGTATGACGAGAGCCTGCTTGTCGCGCAGACCGCTCATCAACATCCCGTAAGGCGCAACCTCAGGAGTGGTATCGAGCCAGATCAACTGTTTGCCTTGCGGAATAACGGTGATTAGGTGGTCGAATTGCCCGGGAGAGGGAACCTCTTCATCCAGTTTCAAAGTGCTATTGATCAATACCGGCCATGCATCAATACCTTCAGCCTTCAGCAGCGCGGCTAGCAGCGTGTGTTTGTCTTTGCAGTCTCCATATTCGTTTTCGAGCACTTCCTCGGCGGTGTGAGGACGGTATCTGCCAATGCCGAAAGACAGGCTAATGTAACGGATATGAGTGGAGACGAAGTCATAGAGGGCCTCGATGCGGGCTGGACCCGCGGGAATATTCTTGACCAGGGCATCGGCTTTGGACTGAATCTCAGGAGTGACTTTGACCTGCGGCTGGGCCAGTTTGCCGTACCACTCGCCTACCTGCTGCCAGCTTGTAAACGTGCTGAATTGGACAGACACCTTCTTCTGTTCATCGGAAACCTCATCGGTTCCGGATGGCTTGGTGGGGTCGGTATTGGATGTAGTCCATGTATAAACTTGCTCCGCGCCATCCTCCGTAATGACCGGCTTCAGATCGGCATTGGCGATCCTGGGCTGTTTGTCGCGAGGAACGCGAAGTTCGAGTATTTCCTTAAGAACCACAAGGGATCGCGTGAAGTTGTAGGAGTACCAGAATTGCCCCGGCACCAGCGGCTTGTCTTCAACATATGCAATCTCGAACTCCAGCGTGTCGCCGACGCCCAAAGCCTTGACTGGAATCTGCTTCTGCTTCAAGTCACTGTACATAGGCGCCACACGGGTTACGTCGGAGGGCAAATCAAGCACACTCTCTGCTGGAGTCGCAACAGTGGAACCATCCGCCTTATGCACACGCACGAAATGAACATCGACATGCTCATTCTCCGCGGCGTATGAGAACACCAATACCCCCCAGGTGCGGACCCCGGCCTCGGAAAGCACTTTGATGCTTGTGGTTTGGGTTCTAACAGACGAACCATCAGCAGCAAAGCGCAGATGAGTTTCTGTGCTGGTGACAATGGATGACTCTTTGGTGTAATCGGGATTCTTCGTTACATCCTGGGCAGCAAACCCGATCCGCGCCGTACAGGCGAGAAGAAAAACCAGAAACATAAAAAACCTATTTCGAGGCATGACTATTTTTACAATAATTTTGGGTAGTGCTGCACATATTTTTAATAATATTCAAAAAGATTGGGATGCGACAGAGGATAAGTCCTCGCAAGTCGGCTTCTCGAACGTAATCCGAGATTTCACGCAGTTCCGGGCGAATGACCAGCTATCCGGAGACTGCACTACTACCCTAGTCCCTATTCCTAGAAGCCATCTCATCAACACAATTCAGTCCGCAGAAAGCATCCCTCAGGGGCTAAAGCCCTCGTTGAGTTGATTGGCTTTATGCGGGGGTTGAAACCCCCGCCTCCCTCCGTTTTGACTTTTCCGCAAGCTGTAAAGCCACCCCATCGACGAAGACCTGTCCCTTCACCCCAACGAGTAAAGATCACTCGTTGGGGACCCCGAGTCGCTGGGGACCCCGGCAAAGTCGTGCCCTTTCAAAGAATTTATTCCGTCCCTACGGGACTCCGGAGTGAATCTGTGGAATCCGCTTTCCCCACGCTACCACCCCAAGAAACAAAGACCATTTCTTGGGGACCCCGGTAAAGCGCGGGGCTAACAAACACTGCGCCTCCGGCGCGGGCGACGGACTCTACCGGCTTACGCGTCACCTGTTTGAGCTATCCCACCCATTCGCAGAGAACGCGAATGGATGGGGCACCCGGCTTTCAACTTGATTCGGGGTGTATAACCGGCATACCGGAGATTGCACTACAACCCTGAACCTATTCACTGTCTTCTAACTTGGCTGGCGGGGCCGGAAGTGGCAGGCGCCACCGGCCAGCACCGTGATCCAAATTGAGGGATCGGCAGGCTGCTCGCTGGAGCCGAGGAAGAGCATGCCGTCAGGGGCCAGCAACTTATGGATGCCGGCCAGAAGGGTCTTGCGCGCCTCCTGCGAGAAGTAGAGCATGACGTTGCGCAGCAAGATGACGTCGAAGCGATCATCGCAGCGGTTAAAGGGCAGTGGTGACGAGCATAGATTGGCCACGCGGAAATTGCACATCTTGCGGAGCTCGGGCCTGACCGTCCAGTTCTCGCCGGCTTGGTCGAAGTAGCGGACCAGCAAGCGGGCGGGCAGTCCACGATTCATCTCGACGCGGTGATAGCAGCCGCTGCGCGCCTTATCCACCACTTCGCCGCAGATGTCGGTGCCCTCGATACGGATATTCCAGCCGGAGAGAAAGGGAAAGTGCTCGAGGATGAGCAAGGCCAGGCTGTATGCCTCCTGGCCGGTGGAGCAGGCGGCGCTCCAGAGGCGAAGAGTGCGCAAGTGCTGGCGGTCTTTGATGAGCCTGGGCAGCAACTCAGAGCGCAACAACTCGAAGGGACGGCGATCACGAAAGAAGCTGGTTTCGTTGATGGTCATGGCCTCCGCAATGGAGCGTTCGAGTACGGCATCCTTGCTGTTTTTCAGGTGCTGGACAAGCTCTTCAAGGTGAGTCATGCCCTGGCAGCGCAACAGCCTGGCCAGACGGGTCTCGAAGAGGTAATCGCGCGACGGATCAAGGACGTTTTGCGTAAGGTCAAAGACAACCTGGCGAAGGTAGCCGTAGTCGATGCTGGAGGAGGTTTGCATGGTTAGACCACCGCCTCCCGAAGCTCGTGTACTTCCATATGGGTCCGGCTGACGAGGCGGAGGATTTCACTAGCGATGGCCTTCAGCGGCAGAACCTTATGCGCCAATCCCGCGGTAATGACGGCGCCCGGCATTCCCCACACAACACTGCTGGCCTCGTCCTGTGCTAACACGAAGCCGCCATGCTCGCGAATGATGCGGGCGCCTAACATGCCGTCTGAGCCCATGCCGGTGAGCACCACGGCCAGCACGCCCGCTCCGTAAACCGCGGCCGCCGAGCGGAAGAGCGCATCGACGGCGGGACGGCAGTGGTTTTCAAGGGCATCCTGGTTCAGGCGCAACGTGGCCGGAAGGCCGGAGCGCGCACCGGCTTGAAGTTCCATGTGCCAGTTTCCCCTGGCGATATAGATCGAGCCTCCGCGCACCGGCTCACCCTCGAATCCCTCATGCACATGCAACGGGCAGCGGCCGTTAAGCCGCTCGGCAAGCAGCATGGTGAACAACTCCGGCATATGTTGCACGATAAAAACAGGGAGGGGGAAGCAGGCCGGCAGTTGCGGCAGCAGAATTTCCAGCGCCGCCGGTCCTCCGGTGGAGACGCCGATGACCAGCGCTGCCGGAATGAATGATGCCGGCGGTTGTTTTGGCGAAGCCAGCAAACTGGAGCGCGCCGCGCCTGACAAGCACGCCTGCGGCACATTGGTGAGGGCATGAATCCTGGGAATCAGATCGTGGCTTAGCGCCTGCATGGCCGCCTCGCGACTGGATTGCCCGGAGGGCTTGGCCACATAGTCGGTAGCCCCGCTAGCCAGGGCCTCGATGGTCACCTTTGCCCCGCGCTGGGTGAGCGAACTACACATGATGACCGGGAATCTGTGACCCCGCGCGCGCAACTTCCTGAGCGTAACCAGCCCGTCCATCACCGGCATCTCCACGTCCAGCAGGACCAGGTCGGGATGAAGCGTATCAATCGCGTTCAAAGCCGCTTCACCATCCGCCGCCGCGCCGGCCACTTCCAGATTGGGATCCTGGCTGATCACGGCGCGCAACAAGCTCCGCATGACTGTCGAGTCATCCACGATCAGAATCCGGGTTCGCGCGCCGGAGGTCATGCTTTACGCCTCCACCAGACCGAGCATGGCCAGCTTTTCCGTCAGGGCTTCATCGTCGAAAGGCTTCATCAGGTACTCGTCGGCGCCTGCGTCCAAGGCGCGCAGGATGTAGTCGTTTTCCGCCTCGGTGGTAACCATCATGACCTTGAGACCGGCAAAACCCTCGGCGCGTAGCTTTTTGAGCATCTCCAGCCCGTCCATCACGGGCATATTCCAGTCCACCAGCGCCAGGTCAAAGGGCTGTTGCGATGTCAGTTGGTCCATGCCGGCCTGACCATCAGCGGCTTCCTCGCACTCGAATCCTTTCTCTTCGAGAAGGCCGCGCAGATATCCCCTTACGAAGCGGGAATCATCGACAATCAAAACTCGCATGGTTACCTCCTGACAATTGCTTTACCGAATTTATGCGGCCCGGACCGCGCTCAGCCGCATGGGGTCCAGTTGTTCGGGGTCGAGCATGACGAGCAGGCTGTCCTTGAGCTTGTAAGCGCCGGCAAACAATGCTCTCCGCCGCTCGTAGAGGATCGAGGGGTTGGGCTCGTAATCCGCCGATGAGACCTTCAGCACCTCTTTGACCGAGTCCACCAGTAAGCCGAAGATTCCGCCCGAGCTTTCCAGCACCAGAAGATCCTGCCGGCCCTCCCTGGGCGGCATATCCAGCAACTGACGCAGATTCACGGTGGTCAGCACATCCCCGCGATAATGCACCAGGCCGCCGACAAAGATGGGCGCCAGCGGAACCGGCTGCGGCCTGGCTGCGCCAACAATCTCGAGAATGTGAGTGATGGGCAAACCGAAGAGCGACGTGCCCAGGCGCAGCGTGCACACTTCCACCTGCATAACCACCTCGTTTTTCCTGCGATGCAATGGAAGCGTTGACGTGCTCATGTCATCGTCTCCGTTCTCTGGTTCCACTCGGGTGGAGCCTGCTGAATGGCGGGCAGCGGGGTCACAGCGCCCAGGTCAACAACGCCGGTGACACGGCTCTTGAGCAGCGTGACCCCGCCGGTATGCTGATCGGTGCCGGCCACGAACAAATCGCTTCCGGCGGCCACATCCAGCACATGGGAGACCGCAATGCCCACATGCCGGTTTTGCTCGCGACAAACTACGACGATGATCTTTGCCTGGGGATTGCCCTGCGCGGCGGCCAGCACTCCGCCCGAATCCTCCACCGGGAGCAGATGGCCCTGGAAGTTGAGCACCGGTCGATTGCCCATGTATTCAATCCGATTAAGCGGCAATTGCTCAATGCGCAGCACATCGGGCAAGGGTATCGCCGCATGATGCCCAGCCGCTTCCACGAGCAGGTACTCGAGTGCGTTCGCGCCACCGGTTTCACCGTCTTCCGCGCGGGCGGCTTCTTCCTCGCTCAGGTTCACACCGACTTTTTGGGCTATCAAACCCGGATCGAGGATCAGCGCCAGTTCGGCGTTGCCCAGCACGGTTGCTCCGGAAAACAGGCCGATGTTCTTGAGTACTCCGGAGAGCGGCTTGACAACAATCTCCTCCGGATCGGCCAGCCCGTCCACCACCAGGCCGAAACGGCGTCCGTCGGCGTCGAGAACCGCAATGTAGGCGCCTCGCTCGGTGTTAATTGCATGTTCAACGCCGGGCACCAGCAGGCGGTCCAGAAAGATCAACGGCAGCAGCTTCCCACGCAGCCTGTATAGCGGTGCGTTCTCAATCCACTCGATAGCCGCGGCTGCCTGTTCGGGTGGAATGTGCACCAGTTCCGACAGCGCTCCCTGGTGGATCGCAAAACTCTGGTTGATGCTGCGCACGATGAGGGCCGGAATGATGGCCAGGGTCAGCGGGATGCGCATGCGCAGCGTGGTTCCCTTGCCGGCGCGGGAGTCGATCTCGACTTTGCCGCCGATCTTCTCCACATTTGTCCGCACCACGTCCATGCCCACACCACGCCCGCTGACGTTGGTGACCACGGCGGCAGTGGAGAAGCCGGGCAAAAAAATCAGTTGCAGCAGCTCGCGCTCCCCCAGCTGGGCGGCGCGGTTTGCCGTGATGAGGCCGCGTTCGATGGCCTTTTGGCGAATCTTAACGACACTGATGCCCGCGCCGTCGTCAGAGACCTCGATGATGACGTGGCTGCCCTCCTGGCTGGCCTTCAGCTTCAGCGTTCCTTCAGGGTCCTTGCCTGAGGCCAGGCGAATTTCAGGCGGCTCGATGCCGTGATCGAGAGAGTTTCTTACCGCATGAGTGAGCGGGTCCTTGATGGCTTCCAGCAGGCTCTTGTCGAGTTCCGTATCCTGGCCTTCGACATGCAAACGGACGCGCCGGCCGAGCGATTGCGACAGGTCGCGGACAATACGCGGCATCTTGGAAAAAATATTGGAAACCGGCTGCATCCTGGCCTTCATGACCGACTCGCGCAGGTCGGCGGTCACCATATCCAGGCGTCGGCTGAGCAGGGTCATCTCGGGGTTGGTCGAGGTGGCCTGCAGAATCTGGTTGCGGGTCAGCACCAGCTCACCCACCAAGTTCATCATCCGGTTCAGCAGCGTGACATCGACGCGCAAAGTGCTCTCGGCGGCAGTAGCCTGGATGCGCGGCCGGGCAGGGGCGTCCGTGGCTTCCGCTGGAGACCTTGGAGCAGGGCCAGGCTCAACTGGCTCGAGGTGAGCCGGCTTGGGAGCAGCAGGGGGAGGCTCGGCTACGGCCTCGGCAGGCGGGGCAGTCGCGGAATGTAGGCCGGCATGGGCATGAGCCGGCTGTTTGGCCAGCTCATGCGCTGGGGATTGCAGTTCTTGGAGCCAGCCAATCAAAACCTCATCATCACCCTCGCCCTCGCCGCCGTCTGCCTCGATTGTCTTCAGAATCGACCGCAGTCCATCCAGCAGCTGCAACAGGCCGGTGATAATCGGATTGCCGGCGGTCAGCTTGCCCTCGCGCAGCAGGCCGAGCAGGTTTTCTCCCGCGTGGGCCAGCTTTTCCAGACGCTTGAAGCCCAGGAATCCGGTAGTGCCTTTGATGGTATGAACCGAACGGAAGATCTCCCCAATCAGCTCTGCATCCTGAGGGCGTTCCTCCAGGTCGGTCAGACAGTGCTCCATGCGGTCTAACCCTTCCTGGCTTTCAATCAGGAATTCCCTCGTCAGTTCATCCATGCGCCCACTCATCCGCCCGGCCGGAATGACAACTCCGGCACAGAGAGCACCCAAGCCCTTTATCGGAAAGAAAAGGCTCAACTTGAGGAATTGAATAATGGCGGGGGATGGCTGCCCGACCCCGGTTTTACAGCAACGCGCAAATGCTTTAACCTCAATACTCACCCTTCTGAGGGATTTAACACACAATGAACGATCCATCTTCAATGGAAACCGCGCTTTTGAGCCTGCTCGACAGGGCTCGCCAGGCCGCGCTGCACTCCTATGCACCCTACTCCGGCTTCCGGGTAGGCGCGGCGCTCCGGCTCTCCAATGGCGAAATCGTAACCGGCGCCAACGTGGAGAATGTGAGCTTAGGATTGACCATCTGCGCCGAGCGTTCTGCTCTGGTGCGGGCTGTTTCCCAGTTTGGACCTGAAATCCGCGTGGAAGCCGTCGCCATCGCCAATCTGAACAAAGCGGCCAGCCCACCCTGCGGCGCCTGCCGCCAGATGCTCTCCGAGTTCATTCTTCCCGATGCGCCTGTGGTCTTTCCCTCGACAGGCGGCGACCGCACCATGACCTTCAACGAGCTGCTGCCACGGGCCTTCGAGATGAAGCTGAAATAAGACTGTGTCCGGAACCGGAAACGCTGGCCCATCTTGTGCCCGCCGTCACCCTCCCGCCGAAGATCATCCACTAAGATGGATTCGAGGAGTTGAAGAATGCCCCGTAAAGCACTGATTGCCGCCAATTGGAAGATGTACAAGACACCCGCCGAAGCCAAGGCCTTTGTCGATGCCTTTTTACCGCTCGTTGCCGGGCACACGCGCGATGAGATCGCCCTGTTTCCTTCGCCTGTTCTGCTGCCAACGGTGGTTGCCGCCGCCAAGGGAAGCAATGTCGCTGTGGGCGCGCAGAACATCCACTTTGCCGAGGAGGGAGCCTTCACCGGAGAGACCTCGGTGGGCCAGCTCAAGGCCGTGGGTGGAACGCATACGCTGATAGGTCACTCCGAACGGCGGCAGTATTTTGCCGAGACCGACGAGATTGTCAACAAGAAGCTGCACACGGCACTGAAGCACGGCATAGTGCCAGTGGTCTGCATTGGCGAGGTGCTGGCCGAGCGCGAGGCGGGTAAGACGGCCTCGGTGCTCAAGACGCAGGTCACAGGAGCTTTTGCCGGCATCACGGCTGAAATGGCTGCGCCGATTGTGATTGCCTACGAGCCGGTTTGGGCCATCGGCACAGGCAGGACGGCTACTCCGGAGATGGCGGTTGATGCGCACAAGATCATCCGCGCAGAGGTGGCCAAATTGCTGGGGCCAGCAATCGCAGCTAACATGCGCATTCTCTATGGCGGCAGCGTAAATCCGGACAACGCGACGGCGCTGGTCAGCGAGGAAGAGATAGACGGCGCCCTGGTGGGCGGAGCCAGCCTCAAGCCGGATTCGTTTACGGCGATTGTGAAATACTGATCCTGGGTCCAGCCGTAGCCGCGGCGCTGTTGGGTTGGTCTCCCAGGTCTCCGAAACGAAATGTGGGCTGCCTGGCTCGCCTAAAACGAACCTCTGTTGCCGCCGCATAATTCCACCGCATGCCCCATGGCTTTCGTGACACGGTTAGCAGTGTCCTCGTTGAAAAAGAAGAAGTAGAACTCCACATTCTCCTTCGTGCGCACGATAAGGTCGAAGACGGGCGGATCGACCTTCGCGTTCCAGGTCGGGTGCCCGGCGGCCGTATCGTTCTTATTCTGGCGCTGGTCGCCCGTGGTCAGCGTCACGTCCTGCACATCGTGCAGGTTTAACGAAGCGTCGCTGTCGGAGATCTGAACGCCGTCCCGGACGATGGTGTAGTGATAGGCGATGGTGCAGGCCGACGCATCGGCAACCACTTTGCCGGCCTCGAAGGTGAATTGATAGGTCCAATTCGTATTATCGGCGCTGTCATGATAATGAGTAGTCCAACTCATCTTGCCTTGTTCGTTCAACCTAGCCTGAATAAACTGCATGGTGGTTGACAGCGATGGTCCGTTGTCGACGGACCTGGGCGGGGGCGCAACGGCCTGCTGCGCGGACAGAGTAAAAGCGATACTGCCTAGAATGCTCACCACGAGCCCATTCCGCATTTTTTTCATGCTCTCACCTGCTTTGGGTGCCCAGTTCAGCAGCAGATACCTACCACGGCTTCCGTCCTGTCCCGGTCTGTACAATTGAGATGTTTTCGAACAGATTGAGGATGCACAAATACATGTGAAGGCAAGAAAACTCCAGGTAAGGTAAGCAAAGGCGAAAGAAACGGCACATGAATCATTGTGTGTCATTGGATAACTAGCTTCACATTGGTGATGAACGGAGCCGAAACCGCGGTCCAAAGTACAATGGCTTATGGCCCAGCGCGACCTGTACATCGACCGCCTGCGAACCGCGATGACGGCCATGGTTGTCGTCTTCCACGCTGCCATCACCTAAGGCGGCAGCGTAAATCCGGGCAACGCTACCGCATTGGTCAGCCAGGAAGAGATAGACGGCGCCCTGGTGGGCGGAGCCAGCCTCAAACCGGATTCGTTTACGGCGATTGTGAAGTACTAATTACTTTCTGCGAATGAAGAAAGATATGGCCCATCCTGCCAGAAAAGCATGACAGGACGGGCCATATCTGTTTTTATCTATCCCGCCTCTTGCTTTTTGGTGGTATTCTCCCGGCATGACTGAATTTGCCCTCAACCGGATTCGAATGTTTGTCTGGATTTGCCTTTCTCTGCTGCTGGTATCGGCCGGGATTCGTCCCGCATGCGCACAAACGGATGCGGAGTTTTTCTTGAAGCCGCCTGACGGCGTTCTTATTGTGGGCTTCAGGGAGACGGCAACGCATCGTCCGGAACCGCCACTCCTGCGTCCTTCCCATTATCAGGGGCTTCACGAATCGATTGACCTTTGGATTCATGTTGACCAGCAAGGCCGAGTCACTGAGGTACGCTGCTTCGACAAGGCAAAGATTGATCCGAAAGAAATCACTGCGGCTGCCCGACGGATACAATATTCGCCCTTTCTGCGGAACGGCTTTCCCGTGGAGGCATGGGTGCAGGAGAGCATTCACACTCTGACGACAGAAGACAAGCCCGCACCCCTGGTTCCGTTTCCAGATGTGAAGGATCCTTCCAAGATACGAATCGAACTCTCCCGTTCAGGATGCTATGGATGGTGCCCTTCCTATTCCGTCAGCATCGACGGAAATGGTGAAGTGAATTATGAAGGGGGCTCATTTGTTTCGATTCCCGGCAAGCAAAAGGCGCATATATCACCTGCCGCGGTCGCAGAATTGCTGGAGAAATTTCGCACCGCCAACTTTCTGGGATTGAAAAATAGCTATACCGGTAGAGTCACAGACAATCCTACATACGGTTTGACCCTGACTCTGGGAGATACAAAGAAATCCGTTCGGGATTATGTGGGCGGATACGCCGGGATGCCGTCCGCAGTTACAGAATTTGAAATGGCGGTGGACCAAACGGCGGATACAGCTCGCTGGGTCACTTCTAGCCCTGCAACCATTGAGGCCATGCGCGAAGCAGGGATTGCACTCGATTCGCCGCAAGCGGCAAAGATTCTGCGTGCGGCAATCGATGCCGGAGATGTCGTAACAGTCAAGAGTCTGCTGGATGCCGGCGCGCCATTGCAACTACAAGAATCCGAAACCGAATTCAGATTATCCAGTCCCTCGCAAAGGCCGGACACCTCTTTGCTCGAACTGGTTGTGCAATCTGATAACGCGAAGGCACAACCCGAGATGCTGCGCACTCTGCTGGCCATACCTGCGATCAACTCCGACAAGTCCGGCAAGCAAAGGGCGCTGGGCGAGGCGGCAGAGAATGGACTGGCCGATTTGGCAAGGATACTGATTGCAGCCGGCGCAGATCCTTCAGCGCGATTCGATGGAGCGTATGACAGCAAGAACGAAACCTACCTCTCCCTTGCTGCTGCATCCGGCATCTGGGCGATGATCGACGACGCGCTCTCAAGGCCGCATGACATTCACGCCGTTGACTCCGAAGGGCGCACGGCTCTGGTTGCAGCAGCCTGGAGCACGGCCCCGCATGAAGACATTTTTCCAATTATCGACCGTTTGCTGGATGCCGGAGCAGACCGGTCGGAGATTGACCGCGTGCTCCACGATATCGATTTTCCCAATTGGATACCGGGCCTCGAGTTGCGGCGAAATCCTAAAAGCCCGCAAAGCGGTGGGCAATATCAATCTCTTTCGTGGGTAACGACGAATTGAGGTTTGGGCGGCAGCGGTGGATTGAACCAATGCTCGCGGCCCAACGTACAATGGCTCATGGCCCAGCGCGACCTGTATATTGACCGCTTGCGAACCGCGATGACGGCCATGGTCGTTGTCTTTGCGGCGGGTGATCTAGGGGCAATATTCAGAAGGGCACATTCTTGCCGCCGCACAGCTCGACCGCATGGCCCATGGCCTTTGCGACACGTTCGGCCTGTTTTTTATCGATAAACATGAGCGCCTCTACATTGTCCTCAGGTTTTCGCATAATCACCAGATACACTTGCGGGACGAATTCCAGGTGATAGGTTTGTTTTTCTTCAGGGTACGCCTTGTCCTCTTCAAACTGCTTCTTCTCAGCCTGATAGTTATTCATCATCGAGAGGCTCAGCACATCGCGCAAGCTGAACGTAACGTCTTCATCGTTTATCACGTCGCCATGCATCGATCTCCACCAGTGATAACGGATGGTGCAAGTGGCAGGATCTGCAACCACATTGCTGAGCTCTTCGATGTACTTAGATGTGCCATTGCCTTCCACTTGGTCAAATATATGAACCACAAAGCTGAGCCTGCCAACCGCATTCATTTCTTTCTGAATGAGTTGCATGGTGGCGGCCAGTGTTGGGCCAGCAACAACAGGCTGGGTCGGGGGAGTAACAGGCTGCTGCGCATAGGCCGGGGAAATGGCCATCAAGCCAAAAACAAAAAAAATCGCGCGTAGTGTTTTCACGATGATCAATTGCCCCTTGTCTAGAATGGCTCTGAGTTATTTTGGCCGCCACCGCAGAGTTCAACAGCGTGGACCATGGCTTTGGCTACGCGGTTGGCCATATCTTCGCTGGTGACGAAAAACGGAGTCTCCGTATTATCCCTTAGTTTCGCTGTAACTGCGAAGTAGGGGGGATCCTGTCTTTTATCCAAGGCAGGATTTCCGTTTGCGGTGTCCTCCATCTTCGCTTCGTAGGTACTGGTCCTGACTTCAAAAGTAAGGACATTGCGAAGGTCGAAGGAGTAATCCTTATTAATACCGACTTCGCCATTGTTTGTAGTTACCTTGTGCCAGGTGATGCGGCAGGTGGCGGGGTTGGCAATGACATTAGTGACCTCAATACTGATCTGATAAACCGGCCAGTCTTCCCCATTTGAGTTGTCATGCGCATGCAGCGTATAGCTGATTTTGCCTTGCTGGTTCAGCTTGTCCTGGATGAACTGCATGGTGACGGCCAGCGAGGGACCGTTGCCGGCGGGCTGAGGCGGGGGCGGGACGGACTGTTGTGCTACAGCAAAGTTACTAAACAGAGACGTGAAACAGACGACAAAGACAACATGCAAAATGTTTTTCATAGTCTCGCTCCTTAAAACTTGTCTTGGTTTCCGCCGCCGCAGAGTTCTACGGCATGGGTAAACGCTTTGGCCATACGGTCGGCGAGATCGGCATCAGTGAAGTAGAAAAAATTTTCTTCCCCATGCGGGTGATGCACACTCAGCTGTATCGCGGGTGGATTGGTGGATGTGGCGGTGGCGGTGGGAAAACCGTTCTTTGCAAACCATTCAGTTTGCCAATATTCATATGGCCTGACCACAATCTGCCCGACATCACGCAGAGGACACACTCCATTCAAATCCGTTTTGACTTTATTGTTGTTTGATATTTTCAGATGGTAGGTGATACGGCACTGGCTCTGGTCGGCAACAACATTATTGATTTCGGATGTGATGTTAACGACGGCTGTGCTGTTGTCGCTTGAGTCCTGGATGTACAAGGCAAAGGTTTCTTTACCGAGATCGTTCAGCTTGTTCTGAATGAACTGCATGGTTTCAGCGAGGGATGGGCCGCTGTCTGCGGGAGCGGCGACGGGCGGCTGCTCCACGGGCTGTGTCGGTGCGGCTCCCTGCACCATGATGGCTTTCAGTTCAGCTTCTGTTGCGCCGGCCTGCTTGAGAGTCACCAACGCATCGGCGGAGGTATCGAACTTATCGGAGATGGCGCGAATCTTGACCAGGACAACGCTCTCCGGCATTCCAGCCGTGAGCAGCTTCAGGATCTCGGTGTTAGCGGGGGCGTCATTTGCGGGCCTGGGCGGGGGTGCGACAGGCTGCTGGGCAACAGCATAGCCGCTGAACAAAATCGCAACACATGCGACATAAACGAAGCGCAAAAAGCTTTTCATGCAATCGTTCCTTAAAAGGGTTCCTTGTTGCCGCCGCCGCACAGTTCAACGGCGTGGGTGAGTGCCTTGGCTACACGGTCAGCGAGGTTGGGGTCGGCGAATGGGAAGAGGCTGCTCCAGTTATGCGGGCGGTACACCAGCAGCGCCAATATGGGCGGGTTTGTGGATGTGGTGATCAGGTTGGGATTGCCAAGGCTTGCATCCAACTCGGTTTGATACTGTGCATAGGGCTTTATGGCGATGTTCTGGACATCACGAATAGTGAACCAGATATCCCGGTCCTGCGACTGCGTGCCATTCTTCATCACCCTCCAATGTAAGGAAATTTTGCACTGGTTGGGATCGGCGACAACGTTCGTGACCTCATTGCTCCAGCTGCTGGTGAAAGTGCTGTTGTCATTAGTGTTCTGGAGAAATTCAACGAAGTTGACTTTGCCTATATCGTTCATCTTGTCCTGGATGAACTGCATGGTGACGGCAAGCGACGGGCCGCTGTCGGAAGGCATGGGCGGTGGCGCGACAGGTTGCTGGGCTGAAAGAGTCAAGGCCATGCCGCAGAAAAGGCAGGCCGCAGGCAGATTTGTCATGTTCACGATAATGTCTCCCTATTGTAACAATGGCGGAAGCATGGAATAATCGCTGCTTCCGCCATGGAATGGTCAACGCAGCGAAGGCCGGGCTAACGTGCCGCCTGCGCCGGCGGGGAAGCGGCGAAGGCGGTCTGCGTCACGGTGGATTCTGCCTGATCAGCTTGCTGCTGCTGGTCATTGATCTGCGTCTGCACGTTGGTAGTATCCGCCGGAGGCTCATCCGCGGGAACGGGCGGTGGCGTAATCGCCGCCATCGGGGCCGCGGGTAATCCACCCTTGCCCTGCTGATCGCGCAGTGCCTGCAAGCCGGAATCCAGTTGGGCGCGGAAGTTGTTCTGCATCTCCTGGAGGCTATTGAGCGGCACGCTGACGGTTAGCCCGGCAGCGCAATCGCCCTTCCGGGTGCTGATTACCGTAAGGTCGGCTGACGTGGCGTTATCGGGCGGCACAGCCACCAGCTTGATTACGTCTCCCACCGAGAGCGTGCATGGCTGGCCGTCGGAGGTGTTGACACTCTGGACCTGATCCACCACAAAGAGGTGGTTGGGCACCAGCACCTGCGGCAGGCCGTCGAGCGAGGGCGCCTGATCGGGCTTAGCAGTGGCGGCATTCTCAAAGGCCAATTGCTGCTTGACCTCCTCGGCGATCATTTGCTTGATTTCCGGAGTGATGGGCGTATCGGCCGTGGCAGAGACATCATCGCCACTAGCCGGCCCATTTGCATCCGCAGTGACATCGCCTGCATCCTGCTGGTCGTCTCCCGCTGCCTGATCATCCGCCGGGTAACCATCCTGCAAGGTCTGGCCGAGAAGAAAGTCGGTCAGCCATGTAGCGCCGTCGGGATACGAATCCCAGGGCGAGAAGAAGCCCGAGTAGAAGGCATACCACGGCGAGTCCTCCCATCCCCATCCATAGAACGCAGGAGCACCCCAGGGGTAGTAAGCCCATCCATAGAAGGCCGGAGCGTAAGTGTAGCGCGGGACGTAATGATTGAACTCCCTACCGTGATATTGGTATCTGGAGTAATCACGCGTGAAGCGTTGATTCCCATGCACGTAGGTCCGCTGGTAAAAGTTGTGGCCGTGGTAGCTTATGGGGCGTTCTAAATAACCGCTATGCTTTCCAGTTGAAACCAGCCTGCCGCCGGGGCGCTCGCTGACGATGGTTCTCTGCCCGCGCGGGCCTCGCGCGATGTCCACGTGAGACGTATGCAAGGAAGCCAGACGGCCATTGCCGCGGAAGGTAGCGGTTTGCCCGTGTCCGCTGTATGAGGCCAGGGTTCCGTTAGGACGCAGATTGTAGTTACGGCCGTTGGAGGTGGTCACGGTCAGGCTCTGATTGGGATGTACGGCAACCTGTCCAGATGGAATCGGCCGGTGGTTGACGCCGCTCAGGCTACCGCGAGCGGTGTTTACCTGGTGCAGCACAGATTGCGATCCGGATGGCGGAAGCGTGGTGGCAGCTGCGCCGGGCTTGGGGGAAGGCGAGGACGATGGAATGCTGTAAACAGCATGAGTGCCACTATTGGATACAGTTCCCGGCGAATTGTTCCGTGGGGTGTAGGAGTTGCTGCTCGTAGGAGTAGGAGATCCGGGAGTGTAGGTAGTGACGTGCGCAGAAGTTGAGGTAGAAGGGGTGGAACTTGTGCTGCCCGAAGGGGCATGGGGAGTGTAAGTGGTAACCCCGTTGTTGGACCTAACGCCTCCGCCGCTGACAGAGGTGCTGCTAGTGGACGACGAGGAAGCGCCGGGGGTATAGGTATGCGGGGTATAGGTAGTTACGCTCGATGAGGGATGCGGGCTAGAAGTGTTCCCGCTGGAAGGCGTTCCCGGCGTATAGCTGTGCACCTGCGTCGATGGTGCCGGGTGATAGGAGGGAGTGGATGGAGTGGATGGAGTGGGGTGATATGTAGGAGTGGATGGCGCCGGGTGGTATGCCGGAGCCGGAGCTGGGTGATATGTCGGAGCTGGAGCCGGGTGATAGGCCGGAGCCGGAGCCGGGTGGTAGGCCGGAGCTGGAGCCGGGTGATATGCCGGAGCTGGAGCCGGATGGTAGGTCGGCGCGGGTTTGTACTGGGCCGCTACCATCACAGGAAACGACAACAAAACTGAAACTACAAGCAAGGTACTGCTCGCACGCGTAGAACTCTTCATCATTCATCTCCCCATAGCCGTTAGATACGTTCAAGTAAACGAGGTTTCAACATTTTAACCCGGTTAGAAGTTGAATGTTGCGTTGAATCGAAGATAAACCATGCCGGTAATAATCGACCGTAACAACTTCTTACTTCAGCGGGTCAGCCGGCAGCGTCCAGCCTTCCTTCTCGCCTTTGTTCTGCTCCTTGAGCCAAACCATTAGCGGCTGGAAGTATTCGACAATGGCCGAAGCGTCTGCTTTGTCAGTTCCCGTCATGGCCTTGAGCGCTTCAGGCCAGGGCTTGGATGCGCCTAACTCCAGCAAAGCGTTCAGCTTTGCGCCGGCCTCTTTTGAGCCGTAGACGGAACAGCGATTCAGCGGTCCCTTGTATCCGGCGGCCTGGCACATGGCGCGATAGAACTGGAACTGGTAGACGCGCGCAAGGAAGTAACGCATATAAGGCACGTTTCCCGGAATGTGGTACTTGGCGCCTGGATCAAAGTCGGCCTCGGAGCGCGCCACCGGCGGAGCAATTCCCTGATATTTTTCGCGCAGAGCCCACCATGCGCTGTTGTAATGATCCGGAGTCACCTGGCCGGAGTAGACCTGCCAGCGCCACTTGTCGATGAGCAGGCCGAAAGGCAGGAAGGCAATCTTGTCAAGAGCCGTACGCAGCAGCAGCGGAATATCCGCGCTGGGCGGCGGAACCTGATCGATGAGGCCCAATGTCTTGAGGTAATCCGGGGTCACGTTCAGCGCGATGGCGTCGCCAATGGCCTCGTGGAAGCCGTCGTTGGCGCCGTTCTGGAAGAAGAAGGGCTGCTTGCGATAGGCCATCTGGTAGTAGTTGTGGCCCAGCTCATGATGCACGGTGACAAAGTCGTCGGCGGTGGGCTGGAAGCAGGCCTTGATGCGCACGTCGCGCTGGTTGTCCACATCCCATGCGCTGGGGTGGCATACTACTTCGCGGTCGCGGGGATGAGAGAGCATGGAGCGTTGCCAGAAGGTGTCAGGCAGCGCATCGAAGCCCAACGACTTGTAGAAGCCTTCGCCGTAGCGCACCAGTTGCTCAGGAGTTGTGTTGCGAGCCTTGAGGATGGCGCCCAGATCGTAGGGCATCGGACCGGAGGGCGGCGCGACCACGTCGTAGATGTTGCCCCACTCCTGCGCCCACATATTGCCCAACAAGTGACCGGGGATCATGCCGTCGGGTCGGCGTGCAGCGTCGCCATATTTCTCGATAAGTTTGTGGCGGACGTAGGTATGCAGCTCGAGGTAGAGCGGCTCCACTTGTTTCCAGAGACGCTCGATGTCGGCGGAAAATTCTTCGGGGGTCATGTCGTACTGCGAGCGCCAGAGAGCGCCTGTATCGGCAAAGCCCAGCTCGCGCGCGCCCTGATTGCTCAGCTCGGCCAGTCGCGCATAGTCGCCGCGCATGGGCTTGCCGACGGCATGCCAGCCTGTCCACAGGGCTGCGAGTTCTGATGGATCGTGGCTTTGTGCCATCTTGATGTTGATATCGTCGATGCCCAGGCAATGGTCGGGGTTCGAGTCCGGACAATACTTTCCGCGGCCATAGGCAGCATCGAGCTCGGCGGCCTTCTGAGTGGTTTCAGCGCGCAGCGCGGGATCGGCGGGCGCGGGCAGGCCGATGCCCAGCTTTAGCAGGAGAAATTTGCGGGCCGCATCGGGCGGCAGCGGGAGGCCGTCGAATTTGCGCGATTCGTAAATGAGGGCGGTTTGGCGGGCAATCACCCGGTCGTTGGCCTCGGCCACCAGAGCGATGGTGTCGTCGGTGATGTAGGTCTCCTCGACCCAGGCTGCGCGGGCCGCAGTGACGCTCATCGCGCCCAGTTCCTTTTCGGCGCTGTCGATGAAGGCGAGTGCATCGGCGACCGTGGGCTTGGCAGTAGACTGAGCGGCTGTAGTGGTTTGCGACGGGGTTGTTGGAACGAGCAAAAGCAGGCCGGCAAAGGCCAGCAGGGACAAATGGATGGTACGGATTGTGAATTTCATGGCACAGAAACTATAGAACATTTAGCTGAGTTCTGGAAGTGACATGGGTGATGTGCTCGAAGGCGTCTAACAATCATTGATTTCAGTTCTTGCCAAGGCCGAAGAGTTTTTGCAGCAGATTGCGATGCTCGACGGGGTGATCGCAGGTCACCGTGGGCGCGGTACCGGCCAGGAATGCCGCACTGAAGCTCTCCGGACAGGTGGCGTCGCTGAGCAAGAGGCTGTTCTTGTCAATGTTTACAATGTCGATGCCCTCGGGCGGGACGAACTGGTTGGTGTCGGAGTACTGCGGCAACTGGACGGCCCTCTTCATGAACTCAGCCCAGATGGGCGCGGCAGCCTGCGCGCCTTGAAGTTTTATATCGGTGTAGTCGTCGTTGCCCACCCATACAATGCACAGCAGGTTGGATGTGAAGCCGGCAAACCATGCGTCATGGTCGGTGCCGGTTTTGCCGGCGGCGGGAGCTAGAAATCCCATGTTGCGCACCCCGGCGCCTGTTCCGTTGCCGGTCACGTCGCTGTGCAGCACGTTCTCCATTAGGCTAACGGTGAGATAAGCTACGCGCGGATCAAGAAGCTGCTTGGAATCGGGCGAGTAGTCGGTGATGACATCGCCGGTTGAGGTGCGTACGCTGGCCAGCATCCAGGGTTCCAGACGCATGCCGCCGTTAGCGAAGACAGTGTAAGCGCCAGCCATATCGAACGGCGTTGCATCATAGGAGCCGATGGCCATGGAGGGAGTTCCGCGCGCGCTTTTGACGCCGGCGTCGCGGGCCAGTTGAGCCACGCGCTCAAAGCCTACCATCGAGGCCAGGCTGATGGTGGCGTTGTTGAGCGAGCGCATGATGGCGAAGCGGGCGGTCACGTTGCCAAAATACTCGTCTTCAAAATTCTTCGGCGTGTACTCGTATTCCGTGCCCGCTCCGTAAGTGGTTTGCTCGTCCTTCAAAATGGTCAGCGGCGAGAAGAGCTTGGTTTGTCCGGGCAGGATGGTGCCCTCGGCAGCCGTGGCAAATGCGGAAGCATAGACAAACGGTTTGAAGATGGAGCCGGTGGGCCGCTTGGCCACGGCGTGATTCAACTGCGAGCTACCATAGCTGCGCCCGCCGACCAGCGCCAGCACCTGGCCGGTGTGCGGGTTGAGAGCCACCAGGGCCACCTGCGGATAGATGTAGCTCTGGCCCCGCCTTCTTTCTTGCGCGTGCAGCTTATCTACTTTTTCGTCCACTACGTGAATGGTGGATTCTACCGCGGCTGTCGCTTCGCGCTGCAGATCGGGATCGAGCGAGGTATAGATACGCAGGCTTTCGCGGTTGAAGTCGCGATCGCCCAGTTTCTGCACCAACTGATCATGAACCAGGTCTACAAAGTATGGCGCCTCGCTGGCGTCCACGCTGCCGGGAACCAGGTGCAGCGGCTCCGCTTTGGCTTTCTCCGCCTCGCCCTTGGTGATGGCGCCAATTTCTACCATGGAATCGAGAACTAGATTGCGGCGCTCGATGGCCCTTTCCGCATGATGGAAAGGATTCAGCCGGCTGGGACTCTGGATGATGCCGGCCAGGAGAGCATCCTCGGCCAAGTCGAGCTGTTGCACGTCCTTACCGAAGAAAGCCTGAGCGGCTTCGCCGAAGCCGTCGATGGAGAAGCTGCCGCGCTGGCCGAGGGGAACCTGGTTGGCGTACATCTCGAAGATTTGCTGCTTGGTGAAGCGGTGTTCAAGCTGGAAGGTGATGACGATTTCGATGATCTTCCGCTTGATGCGCTTTTCCGGCGTGAGTAGCAAGCCGCGCGCCAATTGCATGGTCAGCGTGGAGCCGCCCTGGACATAGCGATGCCCCGGCGACAGATCGTTGCGAATCGCTCCGAGGATGCGGATGTAGTCCACGCCGCTGTGCTCAAAGAAGCGGCGATCTTCTATGGCCAGAACCGCGTTGATCAGATTTGGCGGAATCTCGCTGTAGGTTAGCAGGCGGCGCTTGGTGCGGTTGGCGTCGTCGCTGAGGCCGGTGATGAGCAGAGGTTCCAGCTCATAGCTGGAAAGCTGCTGGCCGTGATCGTCGGTAATCGAATCCACAACCCCATTGCTGACGTGGATTAGGGCGCCGTCCTGCGCGTGATAGGATTGCGGGCCGGGATGCACAAAGATGGCTTGCACGCCCTCCCTGTAGGTTCCCATTTCAGAGGTTTGCGAGGCGCCTTCGGCCGAATAGCCGGCAGCGTGCAGCTCGCTGGCGATCAGCCGGACGGTGAACTTTTGTCCGGGGCGCACCTCGCGCGGCGCGGCGTAGATCTTGGCTGTGTTGGCAAAGATGGGCTGCTTCAGGCGGTCGTCTACAACGTGCTTATAAGTGATGTAGTAATAGCCGAAGACGGAGAAAAACACCAGCGCACACGCCGCGAACATCCCCAGGCCGATGCGCAGCAGCAACGTTACCCAGGGATGCTTTCCCGTGGGCATTTGAAACCTGATCTTCAATGCCATCGCCGCTCCTTGAAAAACAGTGAACAGTGAACAGTGGACAGTGGACGGTTATAGGCTACTCTCTGCCGTCAGCAGCAATGCATCTTCATCGACGCGCTGTTTTACCAGCTTCACCACATCCGGCAGCGCCACATCCACGCTGGTTGCCGTCGAACGCGTCACCAGCTCCACTTTGCCTTCGGCGGCCTTCTTGCCTACATTGATGCGGAAGGGAATGCCCACCAGGTCCGCATCCTTGAATTTGACGCCGGCACGCTCATCTCTGTCATCAAGAAGCACGTCGATGCCGGCGGATTCCAGCTCGGCGGCCAGTTTTTCACCGGTCTTCTTGAGCAGCGCGTCAGACATATTAGTCACGGTGACCACCACCGTGAAGGGTGCAATCGAGGCCGGCAGCCAGAATCCGTTTTGATCATTCGACTGCTCAACGGCCGCGGTCAGGATGCGCTCGATGCCGATGCCGTAGCTGCCCATGATGGGCGTAATTTCCTTGCCATTCTCATCGAGCACGCGCGCGCCCATGGACTCGGAGTACTTGTAGCCGAGCTTGAAGATGTGGCCTACCTCGACCGCCTTGCCGACGACGAGCTTGCCAGTGCAGGCGTCCTTCGGGCAGGCTTCGCCTTCGTTGACGCTGCGAATATCGGCCATCAAGGTCCAGGAGAAATCGCGGCCGGGCACAACATTTCGCAGGTGGTAGTCAAGCTTGTTGGCGCCGCAGACCATGTTCTTGCGGCCTTCAAGTGATTTATCGACAACGACGGTAAGGCCTTCGCCGTGCGGCTTGGCATTGGGTTTGAGTTCCACAGGCCCCAGAAAGCCAGCCGGGCCGTTGAAATATTGCTCCAGCTCCTCAGCCTGCATGGTGCGCAACTCCGCCGCGGCAAGTGCTCCGAGCAGTTTGGTTTCATTGACCTGGTGGTCGCCGCGCAAGAATGCAGCGACGCCATGCCACGAATGAGGCTGCCCAGGCGCACCGTGTTTCAGCGCCATATATGCCACGCACTTGATGTCGGATGCCGGTGAAATCTTGAAGAAGGCGGCCACGTCGGCGATAGCTCCGCAGCCCGGCGTGGAGACCAGCTCCGGCTTTCCATCGCCCGTAGGCTTCATCTCGACGACCGGCTCCAGAAGCGAGGTAGCTTTTTCCAGATTGGCCGCGTAATGGCAGACGGGGCAGCTTGCGATCAGGTCTTCGCCGGCGTCGGTGTAGACCATGAACTCCTGCGATTGCGAGCCGCCCATGGAGCCAGAATCCGCTTCGACGGCGACGAATTTCAGTCCGCAGCGCGTGAAGATTCTGCGATAGACGGCATCGTGCAGATCAAAGCTCTTGTCCAGGCCGGCCTTGTCGATGTCGAAAGAGTAGGCGTCCTTCATGATGAACTGGCGTACGCGCAGTAAACCCGACTTGGGACGCGGCTCATCGCGGAACTTGGTCTGAATCTGATACCAGATCTGCGGCAACTGCTTGTAACTGCGCAGTTCACTGCGCGCAATCGAGGTCATGATCTCTTCGTGGGTCATGCCGAGACAAAGATCGGCGCCCTTGCGATCCTTGAGGCGAAACATGGTGTCGCCCATGGTTGTCCAACGGCCGCTTTGCTCCCACACCTCGCGCGGATGAATGGCCGGCAGATAGAATTCCTGACCGATCTTGTCCATCTCCTCGCGCACAATGGTGATGATCTTGTTGATGGAGCGCTGGCCGAGGAAGAGATGGCTGTAGATGCCCGCGCCCAGCTGGCGGATGTAGCCGGAGCGGACAAGGAAGCGGTGACTGGCCACTTCGGCGTCTGCCGGGGCCTCGCGGAGCGTGGGAATGAAAAGTTTGGACCAGCGATGCATAGGAATGAAGGCGCGCTTTCTCGCCGGCAAGCCGGCGCCATGACTATATACGTCAAGGAACATTCTAAATGTTCCCGGAGTTGGAGGCAGTGAATCAGTAGAACAAACTGGCCCTCAGGGGCTGAAGCCCGCAACTCTTTTACAGCTATTACGGCACGACTAAAGCCACCCCATCGACGAAGACCTGTCGATGGGGACCCTGGCAAAGTCGTGCCCTGATACAAAAACCCAGCGTTATTCAGCAACCTGCGAAACTCATACACATCAACTAGTCCGCACACAGTTTGCTGAAAACGCCGATCGCATGCTCCAGATATAATGCGGGGATGGGCTCCAGTGTTCGTCTGACGGGTCGACCGGCATGAATAGTTATCTGCGTCTACTGCGTTATGGGTTGCCCTACTGGCTGCAAATGCTGCCCGGCGTGCTGCTGCTGGCCATGGTAGGCATACTAGACACATTTCGCATTCTGCTCCTCCAGCCTATCTTCGACCAGGTTCTTAGGCCGGACGCGCCCGAGGGCCCCATCACGCTGGGCCTTGCCAAAAGCCAATGGCACATCGACCTGCGACTTTTGATTCCCCATTTTCTGCACATACACAACGCCTGGGATGTGGTGGCCATTGCTCTGATCGTTGCCACGCTGGCCAAGGGCCTGTGCGACTACGCAGGCACATATCTGGTCAATTACGCCGGCTTTGGCACCATCATGGATCTGCGCAATGACCTTTATGAGGCCACGTTGCGGCGTTCCGCCAGCTTCTTTCACAAGCACGCCACGGGTACGATTCTCTCTACGCTCATCAACGACGTGGACCGCGTGCAGGTGGCGGTGAGCACGGTTATCAGCGAATTCCTGCAGCAGTTTTTCACTTTCGTTGTGGGACTGTTCTTCGTCATCAAACTCGGAGGAGAGCTCAGCTGGGCGCTGTTGCTGTTTATTCCTGTCGTGATCACCTCTTCGCGCAAAATTGGCAAGGAAGTGCGAATGCGCACCCGCACCGGCCAGGACAAGCTGGCTGAGATTCAGAACATTCTTCATGAAACAGTGACCGGCAACCGCATCGTGAAGGCCTTCAACACAGAGATGTGGGAGGTTGTGCGCTTCAGGAAGGCAGCCAAACGCCTCTTCCGCGCCAACCTGCGCAGCGTGCGCATTCAGTCCATCAGTTCACCACTGATGGACTCCATCGGCGCAGTGGCAATTGCCATGATGCTGTTCATCGGGCGCAATGAAATCCAACATGGCCACATGACCATGGGTTTGTTCGGCGCGTTTATCATCCTGCTCTTCAAGCTCTACGACCCGGTGCGCAAATTTGCTTACTTCTACAACAGTTTTCAGGGAGCCATGGGCGCTTCCATGTCGATCTTCAACTTTTTCGACGCCGAGGACGACGTGAAGGAGCGCGAGCATCCGATGGTGTTGAAGGGCTTTCAAAAATCCATCAGGTTCGACGATGTGGGCTTCTCCTACTCTACTGAGAAGGGCGAGCACCAGATTCTGCACAACGTCGATCTCGACATACAGGCGGGCGAGGTGATGGCGCTGGTTGGACCCAGCGGAGCAGGCAAGACCACCATGGCTAACCTGATACCGCGCTTCTTTGACGTAACCAGCGGCAGCATTCTTATCGACGGCCACGACTTGCGCGACCTGTCGCTGGCCTCGTTGCGCCGCCAGGTTGCCCAGGTCACGCAAGAGACCATCCTGTTCAACGACACGGTGCGCAATAACATTGCTTACGGACAGCCTGACGTGCACATGAAGCTGGTGGAAGAGGCCGCGCGCAATGCCCTGGCTCACGAGTTTATCCTGCAAATGCCGCAAGGTTACGACACGGTGATCGGCGAAAAAGGATTTCGACTCAGCGGCGGCGAGCGCCAGCGGCTGGCCATCGCCCGCGCCCTATTAAAGAACGCGCCGGTGCTGATTCTCGACGAGGCTACTTCGTCGCTGGATGCTGAGAGTGAATCGCTGGTGCAGGCGGCGCTGGCCAACCTGATGCAGAACCGCACGGTGCTGGTGATTGCTCATCGGCTGGGAACAATTCGCCGCGCCAATCGCATCGCGGTGCTGGAAGACGGGCGCATCACAGCCATCGGATCCCATGACGAGCTGCTGAACGCATCCAGCACTTATCAGCGGCTCTATCAGTTGCAATTCATGGATGTGCCGGAAAATACCGGCAACGTGAACGGGAAAGAGTAAGATGCCGATTTATTCGATGACCGGGTTTGCGCGGGCGCAGGTTCGCGTACCCCTCTCCAATGAGGGCCAGCTCAGTTACACGATTACGGTCAAGAGCGTGAACCATCGCTTTCTCGATGTGCAGTTGCGTTTGCCTTCGGGACTGGACGCTTTGGAGATGGAGCTGCGCAAGGCGATCAAGGACAACCTGATTCGCGGCCACGTAGATCTGACCCTCTCAATTGACCGCGGCAGCCAGCAAGCGGCCGGATACAACCGGGAGCTGGTGAACAGCTACCTGGCTGCTTTTGCCGAGGCGCGCGAGGAGCATGGGCTCACCGGTCAACAGCCGGACCTGAACGCTGTTCTGCGCTTGCCCGGAGCATTGCAAAGCGACAAAAGCTCGAACGGCGACGAGGAGCAGGCTGCGCTGACGGAAAGCGTGCTGCGCGAAATTGGGCCGCTGATGGAGCAGTTGAAGACAATGCGCGCGCGGGAGGGCGAGGCGCTGGAGGCGATTCTGCACGGCACGCTGGACCGGCTGGCCGAGGCTGTTAAAGGCGTGTCAGTACTGCGGCCCGAGGTCGAGGAGCGCTACCAAGCCCGGCTTACCGAGCGGTTGCTGGCGGCTACCGGCCCGGAGTTCAACCGCCAGCGACTGCTGGAGGAGGTTGCCGTTCTGGTGGAGCGCAGCGACATCGCCGAGGAGCTGGAGCGCATGACGACGCACATCGGTCACTTCCGCGAGCTATTGGCGGCGGGCGGCGAAATGGGCAAGAAACTCGACTTCCTGCTCCAGGAGATGAACCGCGAAGCAAACACCATGCTCTCCAAGACAGGCGGCGCGGGAGGGAAGGGAACACGCATCACAGAACTGGGACTAGCCATGAAGTCGGAGATCGAAAAGGCCCGCGAACAGATTCAGAATGTGGAATAACCAGACCGACAGGGCGTACACTTCAACAAAGGCGCACAGAGGAAAATAGCAACGTGGCAGGAATACTCTTCATCATTTCGGCTCCTTCGGGCTCGGGCAAGAGCACGCTGGTGAACGAGGTGCGCAAGCAGTTGACGGGAATCGAGTTTTCCATCTCCTGGACCACGCGCCTGCCGCGCGGCTCCGAACAGGACGGGCGCGAGTATCACTTTACCAGCCGCGAGGAGTTCGAGCGGATGGCAGCCGCCGGCCAGTTTCTGGAGCACGCCGAGGTCTTCGGCAACTACTACGGAACAGCACGCTCGTCGCTGGAAGCGGCCCGTCGCGCGGGTCACGACCTGCTGCTGGACATCGACGTGCAGGGAGCGGCGCAGGTGCGCGCTTCCATGCCCGAGGCGGTCAGCATCTTTGTTTTGCCGCCCAACCCCAATGTTCTGCGCACCCGCCTGCGCAATCGCAGCCGCGCCGAGGGCGTGGTAAACGAGGCGGAAGTCTATCGCCGGCTGGGCGCGGCCAGCCGGGAGATTGAGAATTATCGCGAATACGGCTATATTTTGGTCAATGACATTCTGGACCGGGCGGTGGCGCAACTGGAAGCCATTGTGCTGGCCGAACGGTTCTATCGCAACGCCGAGCCGATTGCATACCGGTCGCACCGTGTGCTGGAGGTGGCCGCCGGCTGCCTGCAGATCAACTCCGCGGAGCGGCTGAAGCCCGTGCTCGAGGCCTTCGGGATACTGCATCCCACAGGCCAGCGGCAATTAAACTTTGAGGAGGTCTCCGATGACGATTGAAACCGGCTTCGACTCGAGCTACCGCAAGGTGATGGTGGCCGCCCGCCGCGCCCGCCAGATACAAAGCGGCTCTCGCGCACTGGTTCCCACAAAATCCACCAAGCCCTGCCGCATCGCCCAGGACGAGATCGACGCAGGCAAGATCGCCTACGTCAAAGCCGATGTGCCGGTGGTCAAGCCAACGATTGAAGGTCCTGGCATTCCCATCCTGGCCGGCTAGCTTTTCCCGCCTCATTCATCATATGCGCGGAGTGAAGTTGCGAATGGCTGACTCCGGCATTTTGACTGTGGAGTAAAGACGTTGGCGCAATTGCTCGATTCCGCAACCCGCCAGGCACTACTGGACCGCGTCCGCTTTTACCGCGATCTTGGGCTTACCGAGTTCTATCGCCGTCCTGTGGATCGGGAGTTACTCCACCCCACGGACGAAGACCTGTCCGCGGGGACCCCGGAATTACTGGCGCGAATCAGAGCCGAGCAGGACGAATCCCAACCGGAGCCCGCGCCGCTACTTTTCAAACTGGAGGAGCCGACCATTTCGCCTCGCAAGTCATCGTTTCCAACTGCTCCCGCAATTGCCGATGCCGTTCCAGCGACTGAGCGCGCCGCAGCCATGCAACTCATTCGCGAAGAACTTGGCGAGTGCACTCGCTGCGCGCTGCACAAGGGCCGGAACAAGCTGGTCTTCGGCGACGGATCGCCGGCGGCGCGGCTGATGTTCGTAGGCGAAGGGCCGGGCGCAGACGAGGACGCGCAGGGACTGCCGTTTGTGGGCAAGGCGGGACAGTTGCTCAACAACATGATCGCGGCGATGGGACTGAAGCGCGAAGAGGTCTACATCGCCAACGTGGTCAAGTGCCGCCCGCCGAACAACCGCGTGCCGGAGCCGGACGAGGGCGCGACATGCTCGCCGTTTCTCTTCCGCCAGATCGACGTGGTGCGCCCGGAGGTGCTGGTCGCGCTGGGAGCAACCGCGGCCACATGGCTCTTAGGCACTCGGCAGCCGCTGGCCGGGCTGCGCGGACGAGTTCACGCCGTGCGCGGGACAAAGCTCATCGTCACCTACCATCCGGCTTATTTGCTGCGCGATCCACGCCAAAAGAAGGAAGCCTGGGCCGATTTGCAGATTGCGATGAAAGAATTGGGGCTCAAGCTGCCAACAAAAAGCTGAGAAGCGCGCCTCAATCCACCACAGTTTCACAGTTACACCGGAAAAGGGGGGGAGGGGGGTGGGGGTGGGGGTACCTTTCGCTCCACAGTTTCACAGTTTCACGGTAAATAGGGGGGGTGGGGGGTGCCGGAAGCGTCCAGATCTTCGTCTGGGATGTAGGGGCCAGAGTACGCACGCTCGTCCAGGGATTCGAGGAATTGCCGGACGAGGGCGGAGACGGAGGTTGACTGCCTGGCTGCATGCACCCTCGCAAGCAGGTAGATCTCGTCGGGGACGGTAACCGTGATGTTTTTCATGGAACTCCAATCCGGCGGGGCGGTTTATCACCCCAGCGAGTAATAATCAATCGCCGGGGACCCCGATTTTTGCCCACAAGTGCTCTATTTGGGATTGTGCGCCAAAGACAGGTAATTATCTGCAAACCACCTGCAGTGGGGCCAGCCGCGCTTCGCGCATGGGGTTCGGAGTATCCCAGGTCACAAAATCGGAACCTAGGCAACCCGGCGGAATGAATGGGGCCACCCACCCGCTCATCGCGATAGAGCCGCGATGAACGGGGCACAGCTTCCCATGGTTCATGGTGATTCTTCGGGACTGATGAGCGGGCCACCTGCCGCTTGCTGGTTCAATATGGGGCGATTTATGGAAATATAAAGTTGGGGATTACTGCATTTTCGCTGATATTAAGGATGGAAAGCCGAATGTTCTGGTTGTTCGCGTGGGAAACCGGCGCGAAGTCTACCGATGAGGGGCTGTGCCGGCCCAAATTAATTCAGGAAGGCAATCGCTGATCTTTCCCCAACGAGGCGGCATATGACCACTGATCCATACCGGGAGCTTATTGCGCATGATTGTTTCAAGCAAGTTTCTGGAATCGTCCGGAGCCAGTATCTCGCTCTGTCGTCCAGCTTCCTGATCAACCACGATCAGAGTATCCGCAGAACACATCCGGCCATCAGATAATACAATTTTTGGATTTATATGCAGTCCTTCCGTATTTGTCTCCCATAGCACCTTCTCTATCGTTACTGGCGTCTGATCAAGGATTGCGCTATTGGAAAGGTCAGCATCTCGCGGGTTCCTGCCTGGCTCTGGATTCGTGGCGATATGATTGTGACGATAGGTGAACCGGGTGTAGAGGGGAAAAGTACGTGAGCCGCGCCCGCCGTGTACCGGAAACCAGTGCGCGTCTCTGGCTTCATACAAGGAAGTAATCCAATATCCATCATCGAAACTTTGACAGAGCAGTTCAGCGCGCCCGTCGTGGTTGAGATCAATGAAGTCCTTGACACCTAGCGCATCCGTCTCGAAATATCCAACAAAATTGGTAAAGACAGGTCGGCCGTTCGGCTCAAAGAGAAGAATTCCAAGTTCCACGTTCGGAGCTGAACCGTTCGCTGAGTTATAGGTGACCACAATCAGGTCCTGTATTCCATTCCTGTCGAGATCGGCTGTGTAAAGCTCGCAACCCCAATAACTGAACAGTCCTGATACCTCCCATGGATGCCCAGTTTTGTCTTTTCCGCTGATAAGAAGCGATCCATCATCATCCTTGATCGTCGCTATTCCAACCTGAACCTGTTCGCCTGACTTTGTCTCAGGGCAAAGATACTTCTTCTGTGGAATTCGCTTGGCGAGTTCTGCCTGTGTGAGTGGAAGATAGTAGGGGTTATATCCTTGGGCGTTGGGTGAAAGACAAAAGAGCAAGAATACAATCACGCAAATAGCAGTTGATACCCATATCCGATACACTCTCTGCGTGATGGAATTATCTTCCATATTCGTACCCTCTTTTTAATCGTAATCGTTAATTTATGGGAAAATGCTCGAAATACTGTATATGAAATTTCCTTGCATCGTCCCTACGGGACTCCGAAATGAAGCTGTGGAATCCGCTTTCCCCGCGCTAAAGCGCGGGGCTAACAAACACTACGCCTACGGCGTGGGACGACAAACAAACTGACTCCTTCCCACCCCTCATCCCTGATCCTTCCACAGGAAGACGCCGCCGAGGAGGCCGCTTTCGTTGGAGACGATGGTGACGTTTTTGGGGAGCTTGAAGTTGATCTTCTTGGTGTTGCCGCCGCCCAGGTAGAGGTGGTCCCAGTTGAAGAGCATTTCGGTCTGCTTGATGGCGGCTTCGAGGAACTCGTTCCAGCGGGACTTGCCGTACTTGTCGAGGCCGCGGCGGCCGAGGGAATCCTCGTAGTTCATTCCCTTCTTGCGCCAGGGATGGAGGCTCAATTCGAGGCCGGGGACGAGGTGGCCATCGGTAAAGAGGGCGCTGCCCAGGCCTGTGCCCAGGGTGAGCACCAGCTCGACGCCTTGGCCCTGGATGACTCCATAACCGGCGATGTCGGCGTCGTTGCCCACGCGGACGGGCTTTTTCCAACGCTCGGCGAGCTTGTCCTGAAGGGGGAAGTTGCACCAGTCGGGATGGAGGTTGACGGAGAGGATGGTGACGCCGCGCTTGACGATGCCGGGAAATCCGACGGAGACGCGGTCGAAGTCCGGAAATGGGGTGCGGAATTCGTCGAGGGCGGTGAGTACGACCTCGGGCGTGGGCACGGCCGGGGTGACGATGCGCAGCCGCTGACTAACCGGCTTGCCGGAGGCGTCGAGCAGCATGGCCTTGAGCCCCGAGCCGCCAATGTCGATGGCCAGCGTGACGGGGCGGGTGGGGTTGGGCGTGAGGAGCAGGGAGGGGGCGGCGGGTGCGATGAGGACGGCGGGGGCGGCGGGAGTGGAGGCTGAGGTTGCCATTTGCAGGAATTGTACGGCCTACGGGCGGGATTGCAACCGGAGAGTAACGAGAAATTCACAGAAGGGCGGCGAGGCGCGGCTGCAACCCCTGAAAAGAAACTAGCGTGGACCGGGAGGTCCACGCTACAGCCGGCCGGGAGGCCGGCGCTACAGTTGACCGGGAGGCCGGCGCTACAGTGTGGGGCCCCGCAGGCCGGCAACGCCGGTGGACGACTAAACTGATGCCATGCCTGCCTACTGCGAAGTCGCGTTGCCGGTGCCGCTTGACCGCTTGTTTACCTACGCGGTGCGCGAGGGGCAACTGCCGCAGAGGGGGGCGCGGGTGATCGTCCCCTTTCGCAAGGAAAAACTGATTGGGGTGGTGACCGGGCTGAATGCCACGGCTCCGGCGGAGTTCGAGATGCGGTTTCTGGAAGCCGTGCTGGACGAAGAGCCGCTGCTGAGCGACAGCCTGCTGGCGCTGGGTGAGTGGATGGCGCAGTACTATCTGGCGCCGCTGGGCGAGGTGCTGCGGGGGATGTTGCCGCTGATGGCCGAGGTACGGCGTACGGTTTATTACCGGATTACGGATCTGGGGCGGGATGTGCTGGCGAAGAGTGTGGATGGAGAGGATGGTAGTTCCCAGGTCCGAAAATCCGGAACTCCACCCCACGGACTAGGATCTGTCCTTTGGGACCCCGGACTTGGAGCACCCGCCACAGATATGGAGACTGAGGTTTCCCACCCTTTTAGCAAAGAACGCGAAAAGGATGGGGCACGGGGCTTCAGTGCAAGGGTCCAAAGCGAGAAACAAGGCGGCTCGAAGCGGAAGGGGAAACTTTCGGCTGAGGAGCAGGATATGGAGCGGAGGGTGCTGCAGCGGCTGGCGGGGGGCGAGCCGGTGAAGGTTTCTACCTTGCGCACGGCTACGGCGGCGACGCTACCGGTGCTGGCCGGGCTGACGCGTAAGAAATGGATTGCGCGCGAGACGGCGGCTGCGGAGCGGGATGCGCGGCGGATGGAGCGGTTTGCGGTGCTGATTCCCGAGGCGCGGCTGCCGGCGCTGACGGTGAAGCAGCAGGCGATTCTGGCGGAGCTGGCGGCCTGCGATGGGGAGATGCCGCTGGCGGAGTTGAGACGCAAGGAACTGCCTTCGTCCACGCTGCAAACGCTGGTGCGGCGGGGGTTGGTGAGGATCGATGAGCGGCCTGCCGTCTTTCATCTGGGCGGAGTGCAGAGCCAGCCGGGTCCGGAAAGGCTCAACGAGCCGCAGATGGAGGCGCTGGCAAGCCTGGCGACGGCGCTGGGGGGATTCAAACCATTTTTGCTGCATGGAGTGACGGGGTCGGGGAAGACGGCTGTGTATCTGGCGGCGATGCAGCGGGCGCTGGACCGGGGGCTGGCGTCGATTTTGCTGGTTCCGGAGATTGGGCTGACACCGCAGATGGTGGGCCTGCTGGATGCGGCCTTCGGGCAGAAGGTGGCGCTGCTGCACTCAGCGCTGACGCCCGAGGAGCGAAGCGAGCAGTGGCGGCGGATTCGGCGGGGCGAGGCGCCGATTGTGGTGGGCACGCGCTCGGCGATCTTTGCGCCGGCGCCTAAGCTTGGCTTGATTCTGGTGGACGAGGAGCACGACCAGAGCTACAAGCAGGAGGAGACGCCGCGCTACAACGCCCGCGACGTGGCGGTGATGAGGGCCAAGATCGAGGGGGCGGTGGTGGTGATGGGCTCGGCGACGCCGTCGCTGGAGAGCTGGCAGAACTCGGCCACGGGCAAGTACGTGCGGATTGAGTTGAACGACCGGGTGATGAACCGCCCGCTGCCCGCGGTGGAAGTGATCGACATGCGGCGCGAGTTTCAGGAGACGGGCGAGGAGCAGCTCTTTTCGCGCGCGCTGGTGGCCGAGACGCAGGCGGCGCTGGAGAGGGGTGAGCAGGCGCTGATCCTGCTCAATCGACGCGGATACTCGTTTGTGGTGATCTGCCGCGCCTGCGGCGAAAAGCTGGAGTGCCAGAACTGCGCCATCTCGCTGACGCATCACAAGTCGGCGACCGACGATGAAGGCCTGGCGAGGGAAGGGCAGCGGCTGGAGTGCCACTACTGCGGATTCAAGCGGACAGTGCCGGCGCGCTGCCCCAAGTGCGACAGCGAACACCTCTACTACCTGGGCGCAGGATCGGAGCAAGGAGAAGCCCGGCTGGGGGAGATTTTCCCCACGGCTCGGATTGGCCGCATGGACCGGGACACGGTGCGCGGACGGGCTGATTTGGAACGGCTGCTGGCGCGGCTGCACTCCGGCGAGATCAACCTGCTGGTGGGCACGCAGATGATCGCCAAGGGGCACGACGTGCACGGGGTAACGCTGGTGGGGGTGGTGGGCTGTGATCACTCGCTTTCGATGCCCGACTTCAGGGCTGCCGAGCGTGTTTTTCAGTTGATGACACAGGTCTCGGGGCGGGCGGGGCGCGGAGAGCTGCCGGGGCGGGTGGTGGTGCAAACCTACTACCCGGACCACTACGCGATATTGGCGGCGAGCAAGCACGACTATGCCGCTTTCGTGGAGCGCGAGCTGAAATACCGGCGCTGGATGCATTACCCGCCGTTTGGCGTGCTGGCGAATGTGCTGGTGCAGTCGCCCAAGCTGGAAGAAGCGGTGGGCTGGTCGGCGATGCTGGGCAAGTGGTTTCAGGCCGCGGCACCGGAGGGGGTGCGGGTGCTGGGCCCCTGCACCGCGCCCATCGCGCGCATCAAGAACGTCTACCGCTTTCACATGATTCTGAAGGCGGCCTCGCGGCGGGCGCTGAACGCGGCTCTGCGTGGGATGCTAGCGCATGCGGACGCCGCCCAGATTCCACGCAGAAATCTGATTGTGGACGTGGATGCGATACGGCTGATGTGAGGCGTAAAAGACAGCGGAGTTAGCGTTGTTAGCGGCGCTAGCGGTGTTAGTAGAGCCGCGAACATGCTGCGACTATCAGAGAAGCTGGAGTTGTGAACGGCGAACTCCGCTAGCTCCGCTAACCCTGCCTAACAGCACTTACTTGGCCGGTGTGCCGACTTCCAGCGCGTGCAGCTCCTTGCCGGGCTTAAAGCGCACCGCCTTGCCGGGGGTGATGCTGACCTCGGTGCCGGTGCGGGGGTTGCGGCCGATGCCGGTTTTGCGGGCGCGCACACTGAAGACGCCGAAGCCGCGCAGTTCAATGCGCTCGCCGGCAGTCAAAGCCTGCTTGAGGCCCTCGAAAACCGTATCCACGGCAGCCTCCGCCTTGGTGCGGGGCAGGCCCGTACGCTCAATCACATGATGGACGATGTCCTGCTTAATCAATGGGGTACCTCACTAGCGCAACTGAATAGACTGTACTACGAACCACAGGGGTGATGCTACAGGATTCAGAGAGGTTGTGGAATACCGGGGAGGGCAGAAATTGCCTCGAGGGACTTTTTTCGAGATAAAACGTCTTTAAGGGATGTCTAGATGGCTTATTTTTGCTACTGGAGGCAGAACTGTGCCTTTTTGTATAGAAATTTGCAGATAATTTCCGTAAGATTGATTGGAATCTAAACAAGCTTTACGAATTCAAACAGGTACGCACCAGATCCCGGCTAACATCTCGCTCCCGGCAAACATCTACGCCAACGAAGGGATGTGCCAGATTTTGTTTTTCCACTCCGAGGAGCTTTGCCTGGTCAGCCATGCTGACCACGAGGGCAAATATCAGAAACAACAGGGGATAGTGCTTCTCAAGCTATAAGGGCTTAGGGGAAGAAAACCGGTTGACTGTTTCACAGGGGTGGACTGAATCAATGGCGATATACGAAGGGTTTCTCTACATCTCGCCTTTCCTTGATCCTCCTGCGTTGAACTGATAGGAGTCTAAGTGTCTTCAATTCGCAACGATGTACCTATACGTGTGGGCTTGCTCATAGATGAGCCGCTGCGCATGGAGGGGTTCATCGGGATCTTCGATGAAGAGCCAGAAGCAGGTTCTGCCCGGATATCTCCGGTATTCGGGGATTTCGAGGAGTTATTGTCCGATCCCACGCTGACGTACCTGGTCGTGGACCTGAACGCTTTTCCTCACGGACAGGAAACTGTGGAGGTGATTCGCCGACGGCGTCCGGATATGCAGTTGATGGTCATCGGCCCGGAGAGAGACGACAAACTGATTATTGGTTTGGTTCTGGCGGGGGCTCGCGCTTATTTGAACCAGAAAACCAACCCACGCATTGTGCGCAAGGCTCTTGATGCGGTCATCAGCGGCTCCATCTGGGCTCCGAGGCGGCTGCTCTCGCAAATTATCGACAAACTCCTGGCGGTCACTGATGAAAGCCCGGTTACTTCCCGTCCTCATTTGACAGACCGCGAACGCCAGGTGCTGGAGCTGATCTTACGGCATGTCCCAATCATGAGATCGCACGCCGGTTGGGCATTGAGGTGAGTACTGTCCAGGGACATGTGGGACGCCTGCTGCGCAAAACGGGCGCAGACAACCGGATTGGTTTGCTCATGGGCGGATCGAATCCTGTGCTGCTCGAACCAGCGGAGATCAGGGAGCGCCGCAGATTAGAGCGCCTGCAAAATGAGCACCGCCGATAGCCAGCATGTGACTAACTACGCAAAGTGAAAAGTAACTTTAATTTGTTACTTTTACTCACAAATGGGCTGTAATCTTGTGCAATTTTGCTCATTTCCACAGACTTGTTAACAGAAACAACGCAGATCTGGGGAAAGGAGTTCTCCCTGCTGCATGTTTTTCTTGAAGCAGGGGGAACTCCTCTTTTTTTCTTGAATGTTATAAAACAGGCCATTTGCCGGTGATTAGCCCTCCCACACGCCCACACACAGTCTTCTACTCCACTGAAATCTGGACGAGCGATGCTGCTTCAATTGAGAACTGAGTGAAAAGGCTGCTGGGTAGCGCTCTATCTTATTGAAAAAATGGGAGATAAATATATTTACTATTTTGAGCGATATTGACCACTCGCCGCAACGACTTATCCACATACTTATTAACAGAAATGACGCAGATCTGGGGCTTGGAGTTCCTAGGCGGCATGATTTTACCTGCAGTTTGGGAACTCCTTTTTTACCTGGTTTACAGAAAGCCTCTCCTCGAAGTACGCGAGTTCTGTGCATCCCCTACAAACAATCCAGCATCAACAAGACCGGAGAGGCTGCTCCGGCCATGTTTTGAACCTGCGCGGCAGAACACAGGATGCGCATTCCGGCTGTCATGTTGTAGCCTGTGGATACCCTGGCGAAGAAGGCCGGCATCCTTAACAACCAACATGGACCACTCAACAACCCCCGCCGCGCAAATGCGCGGAGTTGAAAGGAACAGGATATGAAAAAGACACTTGCGTTAATCTGTCTCAGTTTCATGCTTACCTCGGCTGCCTTTGCCGCTACCACGCGGGAGAACCTGCAGGAGCGTATCGACGCAGCCAAGGCGGTTCTGGACCAGATCATGGCGGCCAAGGATAAAAGCATTCCGATGAATATCCTTCAACACGCAACCTGCGTTGCGGTTGTGCCGGGAATGGTCAAGGGGGCCTTTGTCTTTGGCGGACAGTATGGCCAGGGCGTGGTCACCTGCCGTACGGGGCATGGCTGGAGCGCACCGGTATTTATTCGCATGGCGGGTGGCTCCTTCGGCTTACAATTCGGTGGCCAGTCCACGGACCTGGTGCTGGTGGCGATGAATGATCGCGGCATGCAGGATCTTCTGAAGAGCAAGTTCAAGATCGGCGGAGACGCCTCAGCGGCGGCCGGCCCGGTGGGCCGCGCTGGACAGGCCTCTACGGACTGGAAGATGAGCGCCGAGCTGCTCAGCTATTCGCGCAATAAGGGGATTTTTGCGGGCATCGATCTGGACGGCACCAGCGTGAGCCAGAACAAGGAAGATACGGAGCTCTACTATGGCAAGGAGTACGGCTTCGATTTTATTCTCAATGGCAAAGTTGACGTACCCCCGAATGCTGTGGAGTTTGTCAGTACTGTTGCACGGTATTTTGTTGCCGCGAAGCAAAACCAGTAACTACAGAACAGCGTGAATGAGAGGGGCTGTCCGGCAACGGGCTGCCCCTTTTGTTTTGCGCGATGGAAACGGCGCCGGGGGACTAAACTTTAGCTTTATGCGAGAGAAGCTCGAGTACTGGCTGGTGCTGGCGGTGGCACGCCTCCTGGGATGGCTGCCGCGCGAAGTTGCGCGCTGCGTGGCGGGCGTACTGGCATGGAGCGTGTACAGGTTGCATGGCCGCCTGCGCCGCGTGGGCCAGCGCAACCTGGAGCTGGCTTTTCTGGAGATCTCCGCACGGGAGCGAAAGGCCATTCTGCGCGGCGTCTATCGCTCGCTGGGGCGGCAACTGGTCGAGTTCTGCCGCATGACGCGTTACACCCCCGAAAATACCAGCGGCTGGATTCGCTACGAGGGACTGGATTATTACCTAGCTGCGAGGGCGCGCGGCAAGGGCGTGCTGATCGTCACCGGGCACATGGGCGCATGGGAGCTGTCGAGTTTTTACCACTCACTGATGGGCTATCCGATGAGCATGGTCGCGAGGCCGCTCGATAACCGCCGTCTGGACGCATTTGTGACCGGCATTCGCTGCCTGCACGGCAACCGCGTACTGCCCAAGGACGATTTTGCACGCGGGCTGCTGACGGCCATGCGCAAGGGCGAGACGGTGGGAATTTTGATGGACACGAATATGACTCCGCCGCAGGGCGTCTTTGTAAATTTTTTCGGGAAACAGGCTTGTACGGCCTCTGGAGTGGCACGCGTGGCGCTGAAGACAGGCGCGGCGGTTTTGCCGGGGTTCATGGTGTGGGAGGAGGCGGAGCGGCGCTACGTGCTGCACTTCGGCCCGCAACTGGTCTTCGAGCGGACTGAGGATGCGGAGGCCGACATCGTGGCCGCCACGCAACTGTGCACCAGCGCCATCGAGACGTGGATTCGGCGCTATCCTGACCAGTGGCTGTGGATTCATCGCCGCTGGAAGACGCGGCCGGCGGGCGAGACGGGGATCTACTGAGGAGAGACGCATGAAGCTGAGTGCATTGATTGAAACATTGGGAGGCAAGCTGGTTGCGGGAGACCGGGAGCGGCAGGTTAACGGCGTGAACTCAGTGGAGCTGGCCGGAGAGGCGGAGCTGGTCTTTGCAGAAGATGCGGAATCGACAGCCATAGCGCTGGCAAGCAAGGCAGGCGTGGTTGTGATGCGCGCCGGCAATCCCGATCTGTATTCCAAGGCCAACTGCGTTGTCGAGGCAGAACAGCCGAAGTTGTGGTTTGCGTTGGCAGCCAAGCTACTCGCGCCCGCGCTGCCGGCAACAGGAGTACATCCTACGGCGATTGTCGGCGCGAATGTGAAGCTGGGCGAAGGCGTGAGCATTTGCCCCTGCGCGGTGGTGGGAGAGAACGCACGCATCGGCGCGGGATCGCGCATTGAGGCTGGCGCGGTGATTGGCGAGGGCGTGTGCATTGGCGAGAAGTGCCGCATCTATCCGCGTGCTGTGCTTTATCCGGGAACCACGCTGCGCAATCGCGTCATCGTCCATGCCGGCGCGGTGCTGGGCGCGGACGGCTTTGGCTATGTGAGAGACGAGCAGACCGGCGCTTATACGCAGTTTCCGCAGCAGGGAACGCTGCTGATTGAAGACGACGTGGAGATCGGCGCCAACACGACCATCGACCGCGGGGCGCTGAAGCAGACCAAGATCGGGCGGGGAACGAAGTTCGACAACCTGGTGCACGTAGGGCACAACTGCGAGATCGGCGAGGACGTGATTCTGGTGGCGGGGGTGGGCATCAGCGGCTCGTGCACGGTGGGCAACGGCGCGGTGATTGCCGGGCAGGTGGGCATCGGCGATCATGCGCACATCGGCCCCGGAGTGATTCTGGGAGGCCAGGCAGGCGTTCTGAGCGGCAAGACCATCACCAACGAGGGCATGGGCGTGAAGCCGGGAACTGTGTTGTGGGGCACGCCAGCGCGTCCGCTCAGCCAGGTGCTACGGGAGATTGCAGTGCTGGCGCGGCTGGCTAGAGGTTCGCGCAAGGGGCTAGCGCCGGATATTAAAAAAAGCGCAAAGGACGGCTAGGAATGAGGCCTGTAATAAGGGAACTCGTTCGATGGGGAGCGCTAGGCGCAGAGATGTACTTCCTCTTTGTCCTATTCTGGTGTATCGGAATTTGTTCGTGCCCACTCACCCCCCGGAATCTTGGTCAGTTCTCATTGTTCGTAATTGGAGCCGGCGCGTGTGCCTACGTTAGCGCCTCTCAGTTCAACAAACAGAAGACCGCGGAACGGCGCACAATAATGCAGATCGTTCTTGAGCCGCCAATTGCGATTTGGATTATTGCGATACTGTTGCTCCTGGTGAAGGTCACCAGTCCCGGATACGCCAATCACGGGTATCAAATCTATCGGACTCGGTAGTATTGAGAAGTAATAAGCGACCTATGCCTTGGGCAATGCATTAGAAAATATTGAATTAATGCAGGCGAGGCGGCTGATTTCTGAAGAAAACTCCGCAATGCACGGTAGTTCGAGCCACTGATCGCTATCCGCTGTTCTCTTGTTTACCTAAGGCTTTTCGGTGAGGAAGGGCTCCGGCTTGAGTGAGCCGTCGCGCTGCTTGACAAGCATCTGGACCTTGCCTTCGGCGGCGTCAAGCTCGGCCTTGCAGGCGGCGGAGAGACTTACGCCCTCCTCGAAGAGCTTGAGCGACTCCTCCAGGGCCAGGTCGCCCTTTTCCAGTTGATCGACGATGGATTCGAGCTTTTTGAGCGAGTCTTCGAATTTGGGCATGGCGATTACTCCGAAACAGGTTTGGGCAGCACGCTGACAATGACCTCGGCGGCGGCCGCGTAGCGGCCGAAGGGAGCGCTGACCTGCACGCCCTGGACCATGGGGCGCACGGCTTCCAGCATCTCCTTGGCGATGCGAATTCCCTCCTGGCGGGCGGCATCGGGCGAGCCGCTGCGGGCCATGCGCTGCATGATTTCATCGGGCATGGAGACGCGCAGATCGTTTTTCATGAACTCCGCGTTGCGCAGGCTGGTGAGAGGCCAGATGCCGGCAATGACGGGAATGCGATGGCCCTCGATGCGCTTGAGAAAGTTCTCCAACAGCCGCAGGTCGAAGACCGGCTGGGTGATGGCGTACTCCGCGCCTGCCTCGACTTTGTAAAAGAAGCGGCGCAGCTCCTGCTCGATGTCGGGGACACCGGGATTGGCGGCGACGCCGATGGTGAAATTGGTGCTGGCGCCAATGGCGTTGGCGCCGATGTCGAGGCCGTGGTTCAGGCGGCGCACGATGTTGACCAGGCCGATGGAGTCCACATCGAAGACCGCGGTGGCATCGGGATAATTGCCCAGCTTGGGCGGGTCGCCGGTGAGGCAGAGGATGTTATGCAGGCCGAGGGACGAGGCACCCAGCAGATCGGACTGGATGGAGAGAAGATTACGATCGCGGCAGGTGTAATGGAGAATCGTCTCGATGCCGGTGTGCTGCTGAATCTGGATGCACAGGCTCTGGGCGCTCATACGGGCCGAGGCGCGCGGCGAGTCTGGGACATTGATGGCGTGGACGCCCAGTTGCGCAAGCTTACGCGCGCCCTCGATCTCGTTGGCGCAGGAGATGCCGCGCGGGGGAACGATCTCGACCAGGGTGACGAAGCTGCCCTGCGCAATCAGAGAGCCGATGCGGGAGCGCTCGCCCAAGGGGGCGGGAGGGGTTTCGGTACTCAGGGCCGGAGCCGCGCCCGTGACCTGGACGCGGGCCTGCGCATTGATAGCGCGCATGGCCGAGCGCATGGCACGAATGTGATTAGGAGTGGTGCCGCAACAACCGCCGACGAACTGCACCCCGGCGGCAATGGCGTTGCGGGTAAATTCGGCCATGTACTCAGGCGAGCAGAGATAGATGTTACGCCCTTCGACGGCGCGGGGCAGGCCGGCGTTGGGCATGGCGGCCAAGGGCAGCGCCGAGGCGGTGCGCATAGCCTCGATGGCGGTGAGAACCGTAGCCGGGCCGGTGGAGCAGTTGACACCGATTGCGCTGGCGCCCCACTCGGTCAACAGTGAGGCAGCCTGAGCGGGCGAGGAGCCGTCCAGGCAGTTACATTCTTCGTCCACCGTCACCATCACCAGCACAGGCAGGTCGGGGGCCACCTCGCGCGCGGCTGCCAGTGCCTCATGGGCCTCGTTCAGCGCAGGCATGGTCTCGATCACGATGAGATCCGCGCCAGCCTCGGCCAGGGCGTCAATCTGCTCGGCAAAGGCCGCGCGGGCTTCGTCCAGGCCGGTCTTTCCCAGCGGCTCCAGGCGCACCCCCAGCGGGCCCACGGAGCCTGCAACCCACGCATCCCCAGCCTGCTTTTCCCTGAGGTGTTCGGCAGCCTGACGGGCCAGCTTGACCCCAGCAGCGTTGATCTGGGCCACATTCCCGGCCAAACCATAGCGTGCCAGCCGGAACCGATTGGCGCCAAAGGTGTTGGTCTCGAGAATCTCGGCTCCGGCCTGCAAGTACTCCTCGTGAATCGAGAGGATCAGGCCGGGGTCGGAGAGGTTGAGTTCATCGTAACAGCGGTTGATGAAGATACCGCGGGCGTAGAGTACGGTGCCCATCGCTCCATCAGCGAGGACAGGGCGGTTGGCAAAGATGTCAGCAAAACGGGTCATTCTTGTGCCATGTTATGCTACACCAGCCTGTCGCGCCAAAGCATTTTCATTCCAGCGGCTTACCGAAGCCTCCCGCGGCGAGTCTCAAGGAGGGAAGAAGGAGAATCCCGCCTGCCGGCAGGCAGGGCTGCTTTGTTATACTTCGGTAGTCATCATACGGGGTTGTGACGGCATGGGGAAGGAGTTTTCCGTCTGCCTGCCGTAGCTCAGCTGCAGTCAAGTTGTTCACACCGCGGCCCTGACCGCGGGCATCAAGTGCGCACACAGAGCGCCTTTCGTCGAGGTAAGAGATTTTGAACAAGAAAAGTCTTTGGACGAGCACTGCCGCGGCCTTGTTGGTTGCAGCCGCGCTGGCAGGTTGTGGCACTACCACCTATTTTGCGGGCCGGCCGCTGCCACCCAGCGGGCTGCTCAATCGCGTTCTGATAGCGATTCAGAATCCCAGCCCCTACTCCAGTGGCGCCCTGCAGTTCGTGGATGCTTATTACGACATCCGCTACAAGTACAACAGCGCCAGTACGAGCCCGGCGTTTAGTATTGCGGGCTATTCGGGAAACCTGCCGCTTACTATCCAGAACATGCCCGAGGAATTGGTGGGCGCGGTCTATAGCACCGGCGATGGCGCATTCAACGTGATCAACTATAGCCAAGAGACGCTGTCAGGCCCCATCAGCGGACTCAACGGCAGATCTTCCAGCATCTTCGTCACGCGTAACCAATCCTACGCCTTCGCCGCCAATCAGTCATCGCACGTGCTGACAGTGGTGGACAGGTCAGCGTCCAACCCAACGACCTACGCGTTTAGCCTTCCCAGCGTTTACCGGGTGAGCGTGAACCCCGGCGGCTCGGTAGCTCTGGCCTTCGTACAGAATTCGAATTACATATACTATCCGCGCAAGCTGACCGCAGCGCAGAGCATAGCCTACTCTGGGGGCCCGAACACCTGGCCCACGGGCGCTATTGACTGCGAGCCTCAGAATGCGCCGGGCTGGTGCCTGTTTCAGATGTTAAGCCCGGACGATAACCAGCCGCTGGTCTTTGACCGGCCGGTAAAGGCAGTCTTTTCCTCCGATGGCGGCACAGCGTACGTGTTGAACTGCGGGCCGGAGTGTGGAGGCACCGCATCCTCGGTTTCTCCACTACCGGTAGCTCCATTGATCTATCTGATTGGCCAAGAGTCCGGGGCGCTTCCCACCCACAGCGCTCTGGCCAGCAGCACCATTCCTATTCCCGGCGGAGCCAGTAACGCGCTGGTCAACAGCTCCACCATGTATGTTGTGGGCCAGAAACGGATGCCCGACGGCTTTTGGGGCGGCTATTTGACAGTGGTCAATCTGCTGACCAGAACAGTGGCGCCTTCTACGGGTTCTGCTCCCAACCCGGTTTCCATTAGCGACGGCACGCCGGGCGCCATGAGCCGCATGTTGCTGGCGGACGACAACACGTTGTGGATCGGCATGACCCAGTGCACCAACGGCGAGCGCGCCAACAACGGCTTGCCCTACGGCTGCCTGACCATGTTCAACACCTCCACCAACACGGTGACGCTGCTTGAGCCTTTTATCGGCGACGCCACCGGCATTGCCGCGGTAACGGGTCTGCACAAGATTTACACGGCCGAGGGTGGACAGGTGTACATCTATTCAACCGTGGACGGCACGGCGATTGACAATCAGTATGTGACGGTGACCGGCACGGCCTCTGACGTAGCCTACATGGACGGGAGCAGTGACACCAACAACACGGTCTACTAGCTTCAGTTGTCAATAAATTGTGATCAGTTTGACCAACGATTTGCAGATGTCCCAGGCCTCAGCATCGAGACCTGGGATTCCTTCAATCCAAGTTGCTCTACTATGATGGGGAGCAATAGATCATGATCCCCGGTTCCGCACCGAACACACCAATAGCCGATATTCTGGCCATCGCCGCCCACAGGGATGACGTAGAACAGACCTGCGGGGGAACCCTGTTGCGCATGGCGTCGCGCGGCCTGCGCACGGCCATTCTAGACCTGACACAGGGCGAGGCCGGAACTCGAGGCAACGCGGAGGAGCGCGCGAGAGAAGCAGCCGAAGCCGCGCGGCTGCTGGGCATGGGATGGCGGCAGGCGCTCGACCTGCCCGACGGCGCGGTGGAGAACACGCTGGAAAACCGACTCAAAATTGTGCGCATACTTCGGCTCGTCCGTCCGCGGGTGGTGATTTTACCGTATTGGCAAGCACGGCATCCTGACCACGCGACAACCGCCACGCTGGGCTACGAAGCCTGCTTTCTATCCGGCCTGACTAAAGTTGAGGACGGCCATCAACCTCATCGCCCCTTCAAGATTGTTTATGCCAGCCTCTACGCCGACGTGCGCCCCAGTTTTGTCGTGGATATTACGCCTTTCATTGAGCAGCGCCATGCGGCGTTGATGGCCTATCGCTCGCAATACGTCAACCAGGCGGCAGGCGGCGGGCTCTTTGTGCCGGAAGAGGAGATTCGCGAGCGCACATTTGCCGAGGCACGCCATTACGGATTGCTGGCGGGCGTGCGCTACGGAGAGCCTTTTGTGCAGAAGGAAGTTGGCCTGGTGGATGATCTTACGCTGCTGCCGGTGCAGTCGATCTGACGGTCCCAGCACAGGCGGCTAGTGGCTGAATAGCATGCGCCCGCCCACGGCGATCATCGTAATCGCAAAAATACGCCGCAGCCAGAGGTCGGGAATGTGCTGTGCGTATGCAGCCCCAAAGTACCCGCCTATCAAAAACCCGACGGCCAGCAGAAGCGCTACCTTTAGATCCGCGTTGCCATTGCGGTAGTACTCCAAGAAGGCTAAGATTCCCACCGGCGCCAGCAGGGCACCCAGAGATGTGCCCTGGGCTTTATGCTGGCTCATGCCTGCGAGCCAGACCAGCGCGGGAACGAATAAAATTCCGCCGCCAATGCCAATCACGCCTGAAAGCATGCCTACCACGAGCCCAATCAGCAGCATTATCCAGTTCACAAGAGCCTCCATCGGGGCACAGCGAGAAACACAAGCCCGTTCATCCAGCGTAAACCATTGGACGACAAGACAATCAAGGGGCGCATTTGGTAGAAGATAAAAACTAACATCAGTAACTTACAAAGAATTATTGAAAATGTTTTCAGAAATCGCTTGCATTTCAGGTGGAGTTATGGCAAAGTACTATCTGCGTAGGAGAACGCCCGATGAAATACAACACGCAAAACTCGATGCGTAGGCTGGAGCGGCTGAACCCTAGCTGCATCGGCCGCCGGGCGCCGCTGGTCTATTTCCGGTAACCCGCCGGTCCTTCATCCTACGCAAAGCGCATGAACATTGGCATTTCCCGAGTGGTGAAGCAGACAGGTTCATCGTTTGATAACCGATACAGCCCTGTCTCCGTTTGTTCCCTCGGGATAACTTCGACTGAGTGAGGGACTCAGCAACCTATGTCGCCGCGATAAGTCGATTGCGGCTAATAAGAGAGTTGTATCTCTGACTTTGTGGCGATTAGTAAGTTGTGCCGGTGGCGAAGAGAAGAGTTACTTCCTGCCACGAAAAGCAGGGTTGATGAGACCCTGTGGGCGGGCCGCTTTACGGAGCGGTTCTTCCCGACTCTTTTCGACTATTCCCCGGCGCAGTTATTTGGAAGCGCAGTTTAAACAAATCCACCCTGGCCGGTGGTGTTTGGCAACGGTTACTTCGGTCGCGGGTTCGAATCCCGCTCGGAGCACAAGCTCCGGTAGCTCAGTGGGCAGAGCAAAGAGCAATACGCCGTCGCCGCTTGTTCCCCGGTCAAACTTTTTCAGGCGTTGCTCGAAAAGCGCGCCAAAACAGCCACCCTGGCCGGTGGTGTAGGTCGCGGTTACTTCGCCCTTTAAGCGGGAGACGCAGGTTCGATTCCTGCATTGAGTGAAAACTCAAGTAGCTCAGTGGTAGAGCGCCGGTACCGCAACCGCTCGTTCCCCGGCCGGAACTTTTCGGGCGCAGCTCAAAAGCGCGCCAAGACAACCACCCTGGCCGGTGGTGTAGGCAACAGATACTTCTGGAGCGGAGAATGCGGGTTGGAATCCCGCCGCGTTGCGATACGCGTCGTCTAACGCCAGGACATCTGAAAAACTCTGTCGCCGCTTGTTCCCCGGCCAACAACTTCCGGCAGGTCCGGATAGAAATGCAACGATCATGAGCAAACTGAAGGTAAAAAACGGCACGCCGGTGGGCAATGCAAACCTGTGCAGAAACTGCAACCTTGGACAGTTCATCACCGGCTATCGCGAATCGGACATACTGGCGATTTGCAACAACACCACACCCAACACAGTGCTGCCATTTACAGTGATGGAGTGCAGCAGCTTCAGCGATAAGTACAAGCCAAACTGGGAACAGATGAAGAGACTGGCCATCGATATCCAGCCTGTCCGCATTTCGAAAAGAACCACCGGCTTCTCGGCAAAGGAAACTCTTTATCCGTTGAGGCTGGACAACGAAGACGGAGAAGAGGACTAGTAGGTCCCGTCGGATAACATCAGTCAGCAGCAACTATCATCCTGCCGGTGGCGCAGGGCACGGGTTCATCTGGGAGAGCGCCGCTAATAGCGGAGGAGCAGGTTCGATCCCTGCCGCCAAGAGTTATCTTGGTAGTTATCCGTGTTCGACTTTTCCCCGGCAGTTATTTGAAAGGAGGCGTCACTATGCGCCTGAATGTTTTCAAGCAGACGCCGAGACCGCGCACTCACGAGGGAGCGCCGGCCAGAGCCATCACACCGGAGCAGGCGCTGAGGCGCTCAGTGCTCTCCTGCATGTTGTGGGAGGGGGAATTCTACGAGGACGGCGTGCAGATCGCGGGCCGCATCCAGGAGCTTGTCCCGCAGGTCAAGGCCGAAAAGGTTGCCGCGCTGGCCGTCGAAGCGCGCGAGCGGATGAAGCTGCGCCATGCGCCGCTGTTGCTGGCGCGGGAGATGGCGCGTCACGCGACGCATCGCGCGCTGGTAGCCGAGACGCTGAAGCGCGTCATTCAGCGCGCGGACGAACTGAGCGAGTTCGTCGCCATCTACTGGGCCAGCGGGCGCCAGCCGCTCTCCGCGCAGGTGAAGAAGGGGCTGGCCGCGGCCTTCGGCAAGTTTGACGAGTACGCGCTGGCCAAGTACGACCGGGCGGGAGCGGTTCGCCTGCGCGACGTGCTGTTTCTCTCACACGCGAAGCCGGTGGACGAGGCGCAGGCTGCCCTGTGGAAGCGGCTGGCAGAGAATGAGCTGGCCACGCCCGACACCTGGGAGGTGGCGCTCTCGGCTGCGGGACGCGGCGAAGGCGCAGACAAGAAGGCCGTGTGGGAGCGTTTGCTCGCCGAGCGCAAGCTGGGCGCGCTGGCATTGCTGCGCAACCTACGTAATCTGCGAGCGGCCAACGTGAGCGAGGAGCTAGTGCTCTCAGCGCTGGCGGAGTTGAAGACGGACCGGGTTCTACCCTTTCGTTTTTTGGCCGCCGCGCGCAACGCTCCGCAGTGGGAGACGGCACTGGAGGCTGCGATGTTTCGCGCCCTTGAAGGCCGGGCAGGGAAGCTCACCGGCCACACAGTGCTGCTGGTGGACGTCTCCGGCTCGATGGAGGCAGCCATCTCCGGCCGCTCGGAGATGCGACGAACGGATTCGGCATACGGGCTGGCTATTCTGCTGCGGGAGATCGCGGAGAAGGTGACGATTTACACCTTCTCTGAGAAGGCAGTGCGTGTGCCGTCGCGGCGTGGAATGGCGCTGCGCGACGCGCTGGACCAGAGCCAGTTGCACTCGGGCACGTACCTGGGCGCGGCGCTCAAGCACATCGAGGCCGAGGTCCGCGAGGGATGGGAGCGGTTGATCGTCATCACCGACGAGCAGTCGCACGACCAGGTTCCCGCGCCGCGCGGCAAGGGCTATGTGATCAACGTGGCCAGCAACCGCAACGGCGTGGGCTACGGCGCGTGGACGCATATCGACGGATGGAGCGAGGCGGTAGTGGAGTACATCGCCGAGCTGGAAGCCGCGGGGAACGATGCCACCGCCTGAGCGGAGCTAATAACCATGTAACAATGAGCCGCCTGCCGGGGAGTAATCCCCGGCAGGCTATCTTCTGGCATATTCATGATTCCATTAAGGTTAATTACCAATTTCACAGCCCCACTTCATACCCATATTTACACAACGTTTGCAATATCTTTGCCCGGTTGCAGTAGTCTGTTCATAGTTCCGTGCGGCCTCAGCAACAAACGCTCAATGGCCGCCGGGCGAGGGCAGAGCAGTTGAGCCAGACCATTTTTGTACTGGAAGACGATACCGACATCGCGCGGCTGGTGCAGCACCACCTGGAAGCTGCCGGGTTTGCGGCGCGCCTATTCAGCACCCCCACCTACCTGATTCCCGACGCCGAGCGCAAGGCGCCCGCGCTGTTTCTGCTGGACATCATGGTACCCGGCGGCGACGGCCTGGAAGTCTGCAGGCGCTTGCGCAACCATCCCGCGCTTTCCACGGTTCCCATCATCTTTCTTACCGCGCGCGCCGGCGAAAACGACCGCGTGCTGGGCCTGGAAATGGGAGCGGACGACTACATCACCAAGCCCTTTGCAACGCGCGAGTTGGTAGCGCGCGTAAAGGCCGTGCTGCGCCGCTTTGAGCGGCCTGACGCGGTCTCGGTCATCCGTTTTGAAGAGGTGGTCATCGACGCCAATGCCATGCAGTTGACGGTACGTGGCGAAGTAATACCCACTACCGCAACTGAGTTTCGCCTGCTGGATTACCTGGCGCGACATCCTGGCCGTGTTTTCAGCCGCGACCATCTGCTGGATGCCGTCTGGGGCGATGCCCGCTTCGTCACTCCCCGATCGGTTGATGTCTATGTGAGCCGCATCCGGGAAAAGATCGAGGTCGATCCGGAAAACCCACTACACCTGAAGACGGTGCGCGGCGCCGGGTACCGATTCGAGTTTCCCAAGAGCGAGTAGGGCGCCTTGAAATCGAAGATTTTCATCAAGCTGCTCGGCCTCTTTCTCCTGCTGCTGATCTTTCAGGCAGCGGCGATGGAGTTTGTCGTAATTCCCTTTATTGCGCGCAGAGTACTGGAGGTTCCTGCCGGCAAAACCAGTTTGTATCTTGGCGATGAGGCACTTTGGTCCGGCATGATCGCTCTGGCCGTGGCGTTGACTCTGGCCGTATGGGTTGCCAGCCGAATTGCCTCGCGGCTTGAACGGGTCAGCGCCTTCGCGCGTCACATAGCCGCGGGTGAATTGAGCGCCCGACTTGAATACGACCCCGACGATCCGTTCTCGTCCATCGAGGCGGCGCTGAACCAGGCAGCTCAACGGCTTGCCGAGAGCATTGCCGAGATTGAGAACCACCGCCAGGAGCTGGCCACCATACTCGATTCTTTGCAGGAGGCGGTGGTAGCCATTACCTCCGAAGGGCTGGTCCGCTGGTCCAATGCCGCCATGGCGCGCGTTGCCGGCACGCCGATTTTTGTTGGCCGCGCACTGGTTTACTCGTTGCGCGACCCCGAACTACTGGCGTGCGTGAAAGCTGCGCTGGAGCTTCGCGAAGAGCGTTCTGGGCGTGCCAGCACACTGGCGCCGGGCCGCATCTTCGAAATTCATGCTGTTCCCATGTCCACCGGCGGAGCGCTTGCCGTGCTGCATGACATTACCCGCATTGATGCCGCGGAAAAATCCCGTCGCGAATTCGTGGCCAATGTCAGCCACGAGCTGCGCACACCGCTTACCTCCATCCAGGGTTATGTCGAGACGCTGATCGAGGAGCCCAATGTCCGCCAGGAAGCCAGCCGTGAGTTCCTCGGCATTATTCTTAAAAACGCCACCCGCATGAGCCGCCTTACGGAGGATCTGATTGCCCTGGCCAGCGTGGAGAGCCCTGATTACAAGCTGGCGCGTCAACCGATGCGGGCCAGCGCGCTGGTTCAGGACGCCGTCAAATCGCTGGGCGGCATGATGGTAGACTCCGGCGTGGCGCTGGAATCTGCCGGAGCGCCGGACGCGCTTGTTTACGCCGAATCAGACGCCATGAGCCAGGTCTTCGGCAATCTGGTGGAGAACGCCCTCAGGTACGGCAAGGATGGCAAGCGAATCCTGGTCGGCGCCCGCCTTTTGGAGTCTGAGGTCGAGTTCACTGTGCAGGACTTCGGCTTCGGCATCGCCTCAGAGCATTTGAGCCGCATCTTCGAGCGTTTTTATCGCGTTGACAAGGCCCGCTCACGCGAGTCGGGCGGCACGGGCCTGGGTCTGGCCATTGTCAAGCACATCATCCTGGCCCATGGAGGACGCATCTGGGCAGAGAGCGATCTGGGGCAGGGCGCAACCTTTCATTTCACGCTTCCGCTGGCGCAGCCTCAGGCGCCCGAAGCACGGCATACACTCGAATCAGGCGCTTAGATGCTCAGGAAAGATTGAGGGAAGCAGCGGCTGGGAGGGGTGGTGAGCTCGCTGGGAATCGAACCCAGGACCCACGCCTTAAAAGGGCGTTGCTCTACCAACTGAGCTACGAGCTCTCACAAGGCCGCTATTACCAAATTATCACAGGAATGACATTACCGCTTGAGCCAGTTCGTGGGCATGCTTTCCGTGCCGTGATCAAACATACTTAGCCGGTCAAGCTGCACCCGATCTTCCGCGAAAAATCTGAACGCATGAGGGAAAAAACCGTAAAAATGGGTTAGGCTTGTAGGAAGAATCACAAACAGGAGACTTCTTATGTTCGATGTGGGTCAGAAAGTAACGGTAATCACCGATAAAGGCATCGCCTACGATGGCGTGATTCTGGCGCGGGCCACGGGCGACAATGGACCGGGAGCCTACAAGGTTGTCCTGGACGGCAGCGGACCCGAACAAATGGGGCAGTGGCATAAGGCGAGCGATGTCTTCGTGCGCGAGAAAGACGACGAAGATGCGCAAATCTCCTGGGAGAACCTCTCGCGATAGTTTGCGGCGCTTCAATCCATCGCTATTGTACTTTACCGCTTCATTTACGTGGCGGCCGATACGCTGCCTGTGTTAGAGTTTCTGGCGGAGAAGAATATGACTCTCGGACAGTTTCTAGGCAAGCAATTCATTGCTGTTATTGAGTGGAATGAACCGGCTGACGGCATCCTATCCTATCGCTATCCCATGCGCGACCTGGAGATAGAAAACGGCGGCCAGCTCACGGTTAGCGAGTCGCAGATGGCCGCCTTCGTCAACGAAGGCAAGATTGCCGACGTCTTCGGCCCCGGCCTGCACACGCTCAATACCCGCAACCTTCCCCTGCTCACCGATCTGATGAACTGGGACAAGGCCTTTGAATCTCCCTTTAAGTCCGAGGTGTACTTTTTCTCGACGCGCCTGCAGATCGACCAGAAGTGGGGCACGGCCACGCCCATCACCATCCGCGACAAGGAGTTCGGCGCGGTCCGGCTGCGCTGTTACGGCATCTACTCCTATCGCGTCGCTGATCCGCGCGTTTTCTTCAACCAGATCAGCGGCACCCGCGATCGTTATCTTGCCGCCGACCTTGAAGGTCAGTTGCGCGACACCATCGTCGCCCGCATGACCGACATCTTTGCCGGCAGCGACGTCCCTTTTCTCGACATAGCCGCCAATCAGGCTCTGTTGTCCTACAAGATTGCCGATGTGATGAAACCGGCCTTTGCCGCACTTGGCCTTGAACTGAATCAATTTGTCGTTCAGAACGTCTCCCTTCCTGAAGAGCTGCAAAAGGTCTTTGACCAGCGCGTCGGCATGAACATGGTTGGCGATCTGGGCCGCTACACGCTGTACTCGGCAGCGGAATCTCTGGATCTCTCCGCGGCCAACACCAGCGGTGCGGCCGGCATGGGCATGGGCCTCGGCGCCGGAGCGGCCGTCGCACAGGTTCTCTCCAATGCGCTCAGGCCGGCGATGACCGCCCCCGGCGCAATTCCCTCCCAACCGCCAACTTCCGCTCCAGTTCTGATCGGCGCTCCGGCCGGCTCCGGCTCAGCCGCGCCGGAAGGCACCAAGTTCTGCATAGAGTGCGGAAAATCCATTCCTCAACGCGCCCGGTTCTGCGCAGAATGTGGAAAGCCCCAATGAACTGTCCCTCATGCGGCGCTCCCATGCGGCTCAAGCCGGATATGGAGAGCTACAAGTGCGACTTCTGCCAGAGCACGTATTTTCCGGAGAAGAATGATGACGGCGTGCGCGTTTTAGGCGAGCCAAGCGGACTGGATTGCCCGCTCTGCAATATTCCACTCGTTCATGCCGTCCTAGCGAAGAACCCAATTATTTACTGCACCGGATGTAAGGGCATGCTGATTATGATGGCGATGCTGGATGGTCTGATCGAAGAGTTGCGCGATGAGCATGGGGCCGGCGCCGCTCCGGTCGCCGGCGACAAAGAAGATTTGCGGCGGAAGATCAACTGCCCACAGTGCCACCGTCCGATGGACGCGCACTTTTATGCCGGTCCGGGCAACGCGGTCATCGACACCTGTGAGGAGTGCTCCCTCATCTGGCTGGATCGCGGCGTACTGATGCGCATTGTGCATGCACCCGACTTCTCCAGCCAATCGAACTCAGAGTGAAAATAACCTATCGAATCCAACCGCTGTGCGTGTCTTTCGCGAAAAAGAATCTCATACCCGACGCGCGGGCTTTTCCATTTGCATGGGCACCACCTGCACAGTGACATCGCGAATCTCAGAGAGGAAGCGATTGAGCACCGAGCCATGCAACAGAACGTTCCAGCGCGAGCGGGCTGACTGGCCGAAGACCACGTGGGAGATGCCCTCTTCCTGGGCAAAGCGGATCAGCGCGTCGGCGACGTTCTTGCCGGTGAGTGAAACCACCTGCGCGCCCAGATCGCGAGCCATGCGCTGGTATTCTTCGAGACGGTGGTAGGCCTCGGGGTCGCCGTGGCCTTTGTCATCCTCGGGACGAGTGACATAGACGGCGTACCAGTTGCTGGCCAAGCGTCCGGCAATGCGCGCGCCCACGCGCACAAGCTTTTCTGTGCCGGGCCGGGTGCTTAGGCAGACCATTACCTTCTCCGGAATGGAAGCCTGTTCCAATCCCTGCATACGGCGGTATTGATATTCCTGGTTGCCTACTTGCTCGGCGGTGGTGCGCAGGGCAAGCTCGCGAAGCATGTTCAGGTTGCCCTTACGGAAGAAATTGGCCAGCGACTGCTCCACCTTTTCGGAGGCATAAATCTTACCCTGGCGCAGGCGGTTGCGCAGCTCGTCTACCGTCACGTCTACGTTCACCACTTCATTGGCGCGCTTGAGGAAGCTGTCGGGGACGGTCTCGCGAATAACGGTGTTGGCGGAGCGGTTGACGGTGTCGTTAAGCGTTTCCAGGTGCTGGATGTTGACCGCGGTCATGACGTTGATGCCGGCGTCAAGCAACTCCAGCACATCTTCATAGCGCTTGCGGTTCTTGCTGCCGGGAACATTGGTGTGGGCCAGCTCGTCGACGATGACGGTTTGCGGATGGCGGGCCAGAATGGCGTCCACGTCCATCTCTTTCAGGTTGACGCCGCGGTAGGGAATCACGCGCTGGGGAATGATCTCCAGGTCGCGGATACGGGCCGCGGTCTCCTCGCGCCCGTGAGTTTCCACCAGCCCGATGACCACATCCATGCCCTGCTGATGCTTCATACTGTAAGCATCGTTGAGCATGTCGTAGGTCTTGCCCACACCGGGAGCGGCACCGATGTAGACGCGGAGACGGCCGGGTTCCTGCTGGCGTTCCAGTTTGATCTCTGCCATGGCCCTACCCCTCCTCTGCCGGATAACGGACTTCGGCGACGGCCGCCACGGGAAGAGTGAAGCGGAAGGTGGATCCGTGGCCCAGGCGGCTCTCAACGGCAATCTGTCCACCCAACTGCTCAACCAGGCGGCGGACCAGTGCGAGTCCGAGGCCGGAGCTTTTCTCGGAGAATGTACTGAAGCGGTCGAAGATGGTTCCCAGCCGGTCGGCCTCGATGCCGCGTCCGGTATCGCGCACCGTAAACTGCACGAAGTCCTTGATCTCTTCGGCGGCCAACAGAATCTCTCCCTCGGAGGGCGTATAGCGCAGGGCGTTGGAGAGAAGGTTGTCCAGAATGGAGCGCACCGCGCGCCGGTCGGCCTGCACAAAGGAGAGATCTTCGTAGGCGCTGACCTCGACGCGGATGCGCTTCTGCGCGGCTTCGTCGAAGAAGCGATCGCGGGCTTCGTTTAATAGCTGCAGGGGGCGCAGGCGTTCCAGCGTGAACTCACGGCGGCCAGCATCCAATTCGGCTACTTCGATCAGATCTCCCATCAAATCGTCCAGCTTCTCGCTTTCTTTGCTGGCCTCGTCCACCAGTTCCGTCTGCAAGGGGAGCAACTCTCCGGCAAATCCATGGCCCAGGGCGTAGAGGCCGCGGCGCAACTGGAGCAACGGGTCGCGCAGCTTGCGGCTGGCCACGCTGATGAACTGCGTCTTAAAGCGGTCGGTATCCTGCAGGCTGGTCACGTCTTCGAGAGTGGTCACCGTGCCAAGCAACCGCTTATCGGCGTCGCGCATAGGAGTGGTGCGCAGGCGGTAACTGCGCTCCTGGCTGCCGATGCGCATAGGCAGCAGGGAGGCCTCGCCCTCATCGGCTATCGGCTTCTGCATGGAGACGGCATTGCGGATGGCATTTAAGATTTTGTCGCCGCCTGGCGTACTGGCCAGCGCCATGCGATCGGTGGCAGCTTCGCCCAGCAGATCGGCGGCAGCCTGATTCAACTTGAGCAACTGCCCCTTGCCATCAGTCACGATGACAGGCTCGAAGATGGATTGCAGCACGGCGTCGGAGAGTCTCAGCTCCATCTGGCGGCGGCCGGCTTCAGATTCGCCCAGTTCGCGCAGGCGGACGGCGATACGATTCAGCTCAGCGGCAATGACGCCGAAGCTGTCGCGGCTGCTCCACTCCACGCGATGCTTCAGGTTCCCCTCGGCGATGCGGCGGGCGTCGCGGGCCAGCATGCGAATGGGGCACAAAACAAAGAAGACGGTTACCACTGCGACTGCCACCGCGGCCGCCACACACAGGAGCGCAAACCGGAGCTGCCCTGCCACTGCCAGGGCATGGTGCGTTGCCGCTACCAGCCAGACAATAAGGCCGACCATGAGCAGGCAGCCGAGAATCAGTCGCTGGGTAAGGTTGGGCATGAACCGGACTCCGGCCGGAATAGTGAACAGTGGATAGTGGTCAGCTAACATCGCGGCTAGCAAACCACTTAAAAACTAACATGCAACAATACATCAATTGTACCGAAAGTATACTGATCCAATGCCCATTCGTCCCCAGAAGGAAGATAGGGCAAGCAGGGGACTTAGCACTGTTCACTTCCCACTGTTCTCTGACCGCTGATTAAGGAATTCTGCAAACAGTCAGGCTGTCATTGTGCCACTGGCAGGCGAGGCCGGGTGGCTGAGGATAGGCAACCAGCACCCAGTTGACGCCAAACTCCGCCTTGAGGCGCTCGAAGTCGGCAAGCTGGAAGCGGGTCCAGCCCTTCTGGGCCTGAATCTGCCGATCCCAAACCTCGGCCATCTTTGGAATCTGTGTCACTACCGCCGTGTCTTTGATGAAATCGGCCAATTGGCTGCGTTCAGCCAGAGCGCGGAAGCTGTGATAGTCCTCTCCGGGCGCGGCCAGGTACTCGGGGTCGAGGGCAAAATAGGCATCGGCAGGCGTGTTCTGGCGAATCCAGTCAAAGGCCTGAATCCATGGATTGGTAGAGACGCATCCGGGCAATTCCAGGTGCTGACTACCGCTGAACTGCAGCCGCTGTGAGGCGTACATCCCTGCATTGATGACGAGTAAAAATATAGCCCAGCGCCATATGCTGGCTTTGAGCAGATATTTGCCCAGCAGGCAACCGCCCACCAGGAACATAAGGACATAAACCAAATGGAGAAAGCGCATCGGCTGCAGGGGAACAAACCGGTCCAGGGCAGGGAATCCCAGCATGACAATAGCCACTGCCATTTGAAAGACCCCGTAAAGGAAGACGGCCAGCGCAAAGCGCGCCAGCAGCATCTCGCCGCGCTTGCGCGCGATGTGCCAGAGCAGCCAGAAGAGAAGCAGTGGCGCCCACGCTCCCAGCCACTCATACCAGGCCCAGCGGGAGAGGAATAAGTAGTTGCGCGTACCCAGCGCCTGGCGCCATGCAGGCGTGGGCGGCTCGAAGACCCAGCCCAGGGGGATAAAAACTGACGCTGCGGAACCGCCTTGGGGTGCTCGCCGGCGCAGCAGCCAATAAGGCAATGGTGGTTCCAGTAGAACCATAACCAGGAAAAAACAAAAGGAGACGCCGAACGCGGTCATGAGGGGATGCAGCATAGCCGCCAGCAACAGGAAGGGAACAGCTTGCCAGTTTTTGCGGGAAAGGAATCGAGAAACCGCCAGCAGAATGAGAGCGGTGGCCATGTTGCGCGGGTGCAGATGCTGATCGACAATGTAGAGCGCGGTTCCGGAGACCGGCAAGGTAAACATAGCAGTAACCAGGGCAACACCGGCCCATTGCGCCCGCGCCTCGGAAAACAGCTTGCGCGCAATCATCCAGCAGCCGAAGATAATCAACGCGATCGAGATAAATTGCCAGAGAAGCTCTGTGACGGCCACAGAGATTCCGGTCAAGCGAACAAACCCGGCAACCCAGGTGTCAAAGAAGCTGGCCTGCAGTTGAAAGAGAAAAAATCCAGGGTCGTGAGGGTAAAGCGCAGGATTCAGCTTGAATTTCACCGCTGTCAGATAGATGCCGTCGTCTTCGAATCCGGGATGGTAGCCCATCACGGCCAGGCCAAGTATCGAGAAAGACAAGATCAGTAAAAAATTAACAGGAAGATAGCGCCTCAAACGAATAAACCCCATATACTCAGTCTTGATATGTCACCAGCAGAGATAGCATCATCCTACACGCCGGCAGATAACGCGGCAACGCGGACTAAGCCTGCGGCAAAGGCGCAGGAGCGCGGCCAAAACAGGCTGGCGCTGATTATTCCAACCCTGCGCGAGGCGGAGAATCTTCGCGGATTGCTGGGCCGCGTCCGCTCAGTGCTCGATCCCCTGGGAATGGCCTACGAGATCATTGTCGTTGATGACGACAGCCGCGACGGCACCGAGGAGATTGTCTCTGCCATCTCCCGCGAGGACCTGCGCGTGCGCCTGCTGATCCGCAAAGGAGAGCGCGGTTTATCCGGGGCTGTTCTTTACGGCTGGCGGCATACGGATGCGGAGATTCTGGGCGTGATGGATGCTGACGGTCAACACCCTCCCCAGTTGCTGCCCGCCTTGATCTCAGCCATAAATGCCGGCAACGACCTGGCGATTGGCAGCCGCTATACGGCGGGCGGGGAGGTGGGCAAGTGGAATCCCATTAGGAAACTGCTCTCCGCCGCAGCGGTCTGGGCCACATGGCCCATTCAGAGAGCGGGCATCCGCGCTCACGATCCGATGACTGGGTTCTTCCTGGTTCGACGTGCGTGCGTCGATGGAATTGCCTTCCAGCCCTCCGGCTTCAAATTATTGCTGGAGATTCTGGTGCGCGGCCGCCTGCGTTCGGTCGCGGAGGTTCCGTTGGCCTTCGGCAGCCGTGATCGAGGAGCCAGTAAAGCCAATTTCAAAGTGGGCTGGGATTATGCCAAGCTGCTGGCACGGCTCTATGTGGAGAGATTTGGGCTGCGGCGTCGAAGCTGAGACGGGCGTCGACTACAGCGCAGGAAGTAGAAGCCGCAACAACAGGAAGCCACCCACGCCGGCAAAAAAGACCAGCGCCATGCGAATTCCGGGCTCGCGATTGACCTCGGGAACCAGGTCGGTGGCTGCAACGTAAAGAGCTACGCCGGCAGACAGGGGAAGGCCGTAGAGAACCAAGCGAGGAGCCATTCCAATCACCAGTACACCGGCCAATGTGGCAGCAGCCAACGCTACAGCCGAGTAAAAAGCTGCTGCGCGGCTGCGTCCGCTGGCCAGCATCACCGAGGCCATTGTGAAGCCCTCCGGCGCTTTGTGCAGAAAAATAGCCAGGAAAATCAGCCAGCCAAGCCAGTTGGAGACTACAAACCCCGAGCCAATGGCTACGCCGTCGAAGAGCGCATGGACGCTCAACCCGGCAAGCACGGAGTTGCCGGTCCGTTGCGAGACGAACTCGCCGTGGTGTGTCTCCTCGCCGAAGTGGAAGTGGGCGTTGATGGTGTGCTCCAGCAGGTGCACCACGCAATAGCCGGCCATGATGAGGACCGGCGCCAGGCTTTGGCTCTGCTTCAGGCTTTCGGGGATCATCTCGAGCACAGCCGTTGCCATCAGGAAGCCCGCGCCCAGAGCGACAAAATAGCGCAGATAGCGCTCTACGCCTTTGGCGCGCACCAGTACAAATCCGCCGGCCACGTCGGCTAGCGCGGCAATGGCGCCGAGGATGAGGGAGATCTTTAGCATTTAACTCTACCCGCTGTGCCGGATGTGCATCACGTCGCCATCCTGCACCACGTACTCCTTGCCTTCGAGACGCAGCGTTCCCTTGGCCCGCGCCGCGGCTTCGGAGCCGGCGGCCAACAGGTTGTCCCAGCGGATGGTTTCGGCGCGAATGAAGTGGTGTTCGAGGTCCGTGTGAATCGCTCCAGCGGCCTGCGGCGCCTTGGAGCCCACTGGAACAGTCCAGGCGCGGCACTCATCCTCGCCGGTGGTAAAAAAGCTGATCAGCCCCAGCAGCTCATAGCTCTTGTGAATGAGCCGCACGAGGCCGCTCTCACGCAGCCCGTAGCTCGCCAGAAACTCCGCAGCCTCCTCGTCGTCCATCTCGGCTAACTCGGCCTCCACCTTGCCACAGATGGCTGTGGCGCCGGCGTTGGGCCGGTGTGCAACATCATCCAGCTTGAAGCGGCTGACCGCAGCCTCCAGGTCGTCGCCCAGCGTAGTGCTTTCGCCGATGTTGACGGCATAGAGAATCGGCTTTTGCGAGAGGAACATGAAGCCCTTGATGAGCTTCTTCTCTTCGGGAGTCATCTCCAGCTCGCGTAACGGCAGCTCCTTTTCCAGAGCCGCTTTGGAGCGCAACAGCAGGGCGTGTTCCCGTTCCAGCTCACCGGTGCGCTGCTTCTTCAGATCCTTTTCTACCCGCTCCAGCCGCTTTTCCACCTGGGCCAGGTCGCTGATCATCAGGTCGAACTCGACGTTTTTGATGTCGCGCAGGGGATCGATGGGACCGACGTGGGGAATCGACTCTTCTTCGAAGGCGCGCAGTACGTGAATCAGCGCGTCAACCTGACGAAGGCTGGCGAGGAACGCGGTCTCTTTCAGCGCCTCCTTGCCGATGGCTGCCACGTCTACGAATTCGACAGATGCATAGGTTGTCTTTTTCGGCGAGTATAGCGCCGAAAGCTTGTCCAGCCGCTCATCGGGCACGCGCGCCACGCCGATATGCTCCTGGCGCGAGTGGCCGTGCTCCTCGAGTTTGGCCTTGGTCAAAATCTTGAATAGCGATGTCTTGCCCACCTGCGGCAAGCCGATGATGCCAGTCTTCATGCGCGTCCTAAATGGTGGGCCTGCAGGGATTTGAACCCCGAACCAAGGGATTATGAGTCCCCTGCTCTAACCGTTGAGCTACAGGCCCTGCCGCTTCTCAGTGTGACACAGCAGATGGGCAGTCGTCACTTCATGCGAGGATGCGAGATTGGATAGCGGGGCTTCCCGCGAAACCTCTGCGCCAGCGTCGCGTTCGGGATCAGTCTGCGCCATTAATCATGGCTCTTGAACGGCCAAAGGAGCCCTTCTTATCCAGATCAGGAATCTACCTATAGCGGCTTGGTTCCATTTGTACATGGGCAAAGAAAACCCGCGCCGGAGGCTTTCTCGAACCCCGACGCGGGTAGAAGTGAAACTAACAATCAATCAACTAGAACTGGAAGCGTCCGCCGAACTGCAACGAACGAGCACCCATTGTTGGAGAGTAAGAGGGGCCAAAGCTGGTGATACGCCCGTCGAGTGAATTACCAACCGTTGCGGTCGGGTTGCTGTACAACAACGCGTGATTGACTAAGTTGAACGCTTCGAAGCGAATCTGGAACTCGGATGTGCGGTAAACGTGGAATCCCTTGAAGAGGCTCATGTTTACATAGGACACGCCTGGCCCGCGGAATTCATTGCGGTGAGTATTGGCGAATACAGGATTGGCCGCGGGAGTAGTTGGGGTTCCGTTGGGGGTGGAGCAACCCGAGTCACCGGTGGCGCAGGTAGACGGCTCAGTGGGATTAGCGAACGATGTCGGATCGAACCATTGTTTGCCTCCGGATACCCCAGTACCAGCAGCTGTCCTCTCGTGGCCGCCCAACTGCTTGTAAGGCGCAATCAACTGGGCGTAAGCAGGACTGCCGACTGCGTTGACCGTATTGCTGCTTGCGGAGACCGAGAATGGAGTACCGCTGATGTGGCTGAACTGCCCATTCAGCTGCCATCCACCCACAATCTCTTCGGCGATGCCCTTGTTCGCCCACGCATAACCGTGACCGAACGGCAGGTGATACACGCCCCAGATTGACAGGTTATGCGTCATGTCGAATCCCGCAGTGGCCCGGTTCATTTTGTAGTACTCGGGATAGTTGAAGCTTAGCCCGCCGGAGCCGGTTCCAATGCCGTTGTCTGTGAAGTCGATGGCGTGCGAGTAGGTGTATACGACACCCAGTTGTTTGGAAGTGCCGCCGTTGTAGGTCAGTTGCGACTGCAGAGCGTTATACTCCGCGCCGAAGAGCGGCATCAGCATTCCTATGCCGCCCGTGTTATAGCAAGTGAGACCGGCGACAGTTGTGGCTCCGGAGCACCACTGTTGATTGATGATTTGGTTGATATTGAAGGTGCCGCACTTTCCGGAGCCCAGGCCGAGAGATGGGTTCAAGTGCCCGTTGGACATGCAGGGCGTGCTTTCACTGGGCAGCGAACTCGAGTTTAAGTAACCGGATTGGACGAATTGCCGGACAGCGTGGGCTCCTACATATCCAACGTTGCCTACAAACTTCCACCCCAGCTCGCGCTCGACAAACAGGTTCCAGCTCTCGATATAGCCGCGGCGGATATCTTTGACGGAAGTGGTGGTTCCCAGGCTCACCGGCAACGAAACAATGCCGGAGGAGATGTTTGGGAAGGAAACAGCGGGAATGCCATAGGTGCAGGTACCTGGACAGGGGCTTGTCACGCTGGGCGCCCACACATTGTTGAGGTACATTGGGTTGAGACTAGAATCGAGCGCAATGCTGTCCGCTGTGCCTGATGAGTAATTAGCAGCGTAGGTCATGGGGAACGCATCACGCATAGCCCTGTAGCTTTCCGGGTCAGTGGAGATGCCATAGCCCGAACGGATGACGGTCTTCTCGGTGAGGCGATACGCCACGCCAGCGCGCGGCGCCCAGTTCCCATGGCCAATTGACAAACCGCCGTTCTCCGGCATGCCATTAACGCCACCCATTATGACATTGCCGGTCTGCGGTAGATTGGGATCGAGAATGTTGAGGCCGAGATGGTCGCGGTACGGCACCGGATATATCTCGTAGCGGACACCGTAGTTAACCGTCAGCTTCTGCGTCACTACCCACTGATCCTGGGCATAGGCTCACAGCTCTGACCAGCGCAGAGTATTGGGGTTGTAAAGCGCTTGTGCCTTTGCAACAGCGGGGCCGGCGCCATACGAATTCGGCATGCCTAACAGGAAGTCCGCCAAGGTGTCGTAAGCGTTAATTGTTGGGGTCGACGACCCGCCCGCGGTCATGCCGCCCTGAAAGTCGAATCCGCCACTAGCGTGGTTGACGTAACTGCCGCTGGTTGGCTGGAAGTGGTTGAGGTCGAAGTGGTAGTATGTGAAGCCGAACTTGAAGGTGTGCTTGCCCTTCATCCAGCTCAGGTTCACATCGCCGGTGAACTGGTTATCGCGGAAGAGGAACGGGTTGGCTCCGTTGGCGTTGCCCATCGAGGATAACAAGGTGCCTCCACCACCCGACGAAATGGTGCCAAATGCGAACATTGGCTGGCCCTCATAGTTAGGCCCGGGGCCGTTCGTCCCTGGAATGAGCAGCGTGTCCAGGCCGTAATCTCCGTCAGCGATGTCGACCAGCGACTGCGCGCCGCTCACCTGGCGGGTGTAGCCGAAATCGAAGTCCATCACCACTTTGGGGGAGAAGACGCGGCTGGCGCCCAAGCCGACATTCTGGATGCGTCCGGAACCCGCTCCGGGCTGACCGCCATCGAACGTGCTGCCCCCGGCCGCGCCCAGTGTCTGCGGGTCAATTACGACAAAGGGCTCGATGCTGTATTTGCCGAAGATCTGCGTATTGTCATTCGGGATGTAGGTGATCTTGGCGTCGTTGGTCTTGCGGAGATACGAGTAACTTGCCCTGCCGGTATAGTCGTTCGCCAACTGACTCGACAGCTGCACAGCGGTGGGAGTGCCGAGCGCCGCTGCGATGGCCGACATATTTGCCATCATAATTTTCGCGGCGCCATTTTGACGCGTAATGGGAATACCGTTGAAGCCAGTTCCCACGGTACCCGAGAGGTTGGCATACTCCGACGCGAAGGTGGGACGAGCGCCAGGAGGCAGGATGGGACCCATGCCTAAAGGCTGCGGATCGTAGAGCGGGAAGGTCGAAGCAACTTCCGAGAAGTCGCCCGTGATCATCTTTGAGTCCGGAATCGACAAAGTTCCGCTGATCAATTGTTTGCGCGAGGTGCGCTCAAAATTGTCAAAGAAGAAGAGCTTCTGTTTGCCGGTCAGGATCTTGGGAATATAGACCGGTCCGCCGATGTTGAAGCCGAATTGATTGAAGATGTTCTTGGGAATAGCACCAGTCGTTGTTGTATAAGGCCGCGCGTTCATCGCAGCATCCTGGTAGTACTCCCACGCAGTGCCATGAAAATCGTGGCCGCCGCTCTTGGTGGTGATGGAGATTGCGGCTGCGCCGGCCTGCCCCTGCTCGGCATTGAAAGAGTTTGTATCGACGTTGATGGTCGCAATGGACTCCGCCGGGGGTATGTACGCGATCAGGTACGTCAGCCAGCCATAGTAATTGACTGCGCCGTCGATGCGCGTCGTGTTGTTGTCAAAGTTCATGCCGTTAAATTGGACCGACATGGCTCGCGAAGGATTGGAAGCAGTTGAGTTCTGTTCCTTAACGTTTGACGTACCGGGCAGAATCGTGTACAGCGCTTGGAAGCTGCGTCCCGCCGACGACGTAAGTGGGAGCTGCCCCAATTGTGAATCTGTGATTTCGTTGTTCACATCCGCCGTTTCGGTTTGCAGTAACGGCGCCGCCTCGGTTACCGTGATCTGGGTCGTAACCGTCGCCGGTTGCAGTGTAATGTCCACACGCACCTGGCTGTTGGTTACCACGGAGACGTCCTTTACCGCGCTCCCGGCAAAGTTCCCCTTGGCCGGAACGGATACTGTATACACTCCCTGCAGTACGTCGAGAAACAGGTAAGTGCCTTGTGCGTTAGCGATAGCGCTACGGACTGCCTTCGTTCCTTGGTCGGTTATTGTTACAGGTACTCCAGGAACCACCGCACCGGCTTTATCGGAGACCGTTCCGGTGATCGACCCATAGAGAATCTGTGCATTTGCCGTGCTGCTTCCGAAACAAACCGCGAGAAGCGCGACAGCCACCAGCAGGGCACCGAATGCTCCTGCTTTAAACCGATGATTCATATCTGGCCTTCCTGACATGATTTCCTCCGGAAAACTGTGAATTGACTACGTTTCTGCCAGAGCCCGCGAGTGTGCTCGCCAAGCCTGACCCGTTAATTAGCCGTAACTCATTGATTCCATTTGATATGGAGATCATCATTTCGCCGGAAAACCGCCTACGGCAATTTTGGATACAGAAAATGTGACGGTTTATTTGGCGTCACGAACTATATTGAAATTCCGCATCAATTGTCAAGAATAATCCTGATTTTATCCACAGTGCACAGATGGGGATATCCCCAATAGAAATTTTGTAATTACTCATCACATAGCTTATGAAGTGCTTGAGTCAGAATTTTATTTCGGGTGCGCAATAGATGCTTTAGGCGCCCAGGATTCGGAGCTATGGCCCGCTATTGCTTGCCATTATGAAGCAGCAGGGCTGCCTGCCTGGTTTTGGCCGGGCGCAATCACTGGATGATGCTTGTTATTCTCGGGGGTCTGGAGATGGCTGTATGCTGTTCTGTGATCTTAGCTTCCTCAAGCGCCTGCGCTGATAACCCGAATGACGCTGCAAAACAACCGCTGCTGCGCCACGCAGCCTGGCGAATTCACCGTCGTTAGTGATTCCCAACTGCGGCGCATGCCCGTCCAGCATAGTGGCTTCCATTTCGGCTTGAATTATGGGGCCGAAGCGCGCCCACGATGTGGTTATGTCGCCCGCGATGAGAATCACTTCCGGGGAGAGCGCGGCGGTAACCAGACGCAGGCCACGGCCCAGGCAGGCAGCCTGACGAGTCAGGGCTTCTATCGCGGCAGAATCTTCTTCCTCGGCCATGTGGAGTAGCTCATGAATGTTGACGGGCGCATGATCAGGGCGTATCTCAGCATAGTATCGAAGCGCCGCACTGGATGAGGCAAAGACCTCCCAGCACCCGCGCTGTCCGCATCCACACAATGGTCCAGTCGGGTCAACTGGACTGTGGCCAAACTCACCGGCCAGCCCGCTGCGGCTAGTGACTATCTGCCCGTTGGCCAGAATGGCCCCGCCAACACCTTCTGAAACCGTGATTAAAATGGCATTGCGGATACCATCGAGCTTGCCTGACCACAACTCGGCAAGCAATGCGGCGTTGGCGGCATTTGTCAGCTCAACCTGCAGCCGCATCTCTTTTTCGATGACGCTCTTGATGTCGTAGCTGTGCCACTTCAGATTGGGAGCAAGAATTAAACGCTGTGACTCCGGATCAACTCGGCCCGGCATACTGATGCCGATTCCCTCAAAGGAGCGGTTGGGGTGGCCGGCGTGCATTGTTTTCATGCAGGAAATAATTCTGTTGATCGAGCCCTCGGGGTCCGAGGCCATAGGCACAACTTCGCGCGCCAGAAATCTACCGTTCAGATCGAGGAGCGCGACAATGGCCTGCTTTGGCCGCACGTCGGCCGCCAGAATCACCAACCCGTCGTTGAGCGCAAGCAGAGTAGGGTGTCTGCCACGAGGCCGCCGCTCAATGGCGCCTTCCTTTACCCATTTTTCGGCAATCAGTTGCTCAACAATCGCGGAGACAGTGCTGGGCTGCAGGCCGGAGGCTCGCGCCAGGTCCGCACGGGATACAGGCTGCTGGGAGCGGATGATCTCCAGAATCACATCGCGATTGATATCCCGCGCGCTTTCGCTGGACGCCAACTGAACATAGGCCAGGTCGATACGCTTGATTCCGCGAGATGTAGGCGCCGACTGTGAAGTTGATTTCATTGTTGCCAGTTGATTCCGTCTGGGGAAAACCAAATTTCAGAATAACAGGTTTTCAGACCGCCCGACCTATTCGCCAGGCTCTACTGGCTCATCACGTAGGGGAAACGCTGCGGACGCGACAGCATGCTATTCGCCTCATCATCATTATGGAAGCGCTCTTTCACCGGGTCCCAGTGCAATCTGCGCCCTGTCTTCATGGCAATATGGTGCAGCAGGCAGGTTGAGCAAGCGCGGTGTCCAATTTCGGCGGGCGCTATGGGAGCCTTGCGGCTGCGAATACATTCCAGCCAGTTGCCATGCTGGTCATCGCTTTGATACAGATGAATTTCTTCGGCGCCGATTACGTTGTCCAGAATCTTCGGGTCGCTGGCCATCAGCGGCTGCAATGTTACCGGCTTGCCGCCCGGATCAGACGCAGTTACTTCAACATCCCGGGTAACAAAGATCCATCCCTCGCTGCCATAGAACTTGATGCCATTAGGGAAATCTCCGCTGATGTCCATGGTGACTCCGTTGGCATAGACGGCATGGGTCAGGAACTTGCCGTGGACATTCCATAATCCATGCTTCGGAAACTCCGCCGTCCCCCAAATCTCTACCGGCCCGGTGTATTCCGTATTCATGCCCCAGTGGGCCGTGTCCACATGGTGCGCGCCCCAGCCGGTGATCATGCCAGCCCCGAACTGCTCGCAGCGCATCCAGCCGGGGCGATCGAAACTCTCTTGAGGATGCACACGCATCTCGGTGTAATAGACCTCCGGCGTGGAGCCCAGCCATGCGTCGTAATCGAGGTTGGCAGGGATCGGCATGGGCGGCGCCTCCGGCCCGCTGGGGTCGCCCGGCAAACCGATTTCAACGTGCTTGATGACGCCGATGCGGCCGTTGCGCACCAGCTCGCAGGCCCGGCGAAATTGTTTCCACGAGCGTTGTTGCGAGCCGATCTGCAGAATCTGCCCCGACGCGGTCACCGCATTGCTCATGGCGCGTCCCTCGGCAATGGTCAGCGATGCCGGCTTCTGCAGGTACACGTCCTTGCCGGCGCGCACCGCATCCACCGCCAGAATCGCGTGCTGATGGTCGGGTGTACTGATTACCACTGCGTCAATGTCCTTGTTGGCCAGCAACTCGCGGTAGTCGTGATAGCCGGTTACGCTGTTATAGTCCTTGCCTTCCTTGGCAGCATAATGGTCGTTGACCAGCTTCTTGCCCTTTTCCACCCGCTTGGAGTCGAGATCGCAGACGGCCACAACACGCGCCTGGTCGTACTTCCAGATTCCCGGAAGATCGTGAATTCGGGAGATGCGGCCTACTCCGATTGCTCCGATGTTGATGCGGTTGCTGGGAGCTTTCTGCCCCATCACGCTGGCCGGCACAATCGCCGGAAAGCCTGCCGCCGCAACCGCGCCTGCCGACATTTTCAGAAACGATCTGCGCGGGAACTTCCTATTCGTGTTGATGGCTATCATGGCATTCTCCTGCACGACCTTCATCACATCCCCTCCTGTGCCCCGGCCTATGCGGTAAAACTAAGCCGCTTTGCGTTTTTCTGCGCCTTCAGCACCAGTTCCGCAGCTAAAAGAGCCTGCTGCTGATCTTGCGCCGTGTGGGTGCGGTTCACGATATCGGCGACAAACTGCGGCCCGAAGGGCAGCACAACGTTGCTGCAATCCATGTAGCGGGTCTGTTTTTTATCCACGATAAACAGATGGTTGCCGCCTGGCCGGCCGGCGATATCGATATACTTGCGCAGTTCGATATAACCCTCGGTTCCCAGGATGAACAGCCGCCCATCGCCCCAAGTGCCCAGGCCATCCGGAGTAAACCAATCCACCCGCACATAGCCCGCGCCGCCGTTGCCCTGGAGCATCATGTCGCCAAAGTCCTGAAAATCAGGATGGCCGGGATGATTCACATTCGCGATCTGCGAGGCGGTCACGGCAGCCGTTGTCGAGCCCGTGTAGTAGACAAACTGGTCTGCCTGATGCGATCCGATGTCGCACAGGATGCCCCCGTACTGCGCCGGGTTCCAGAACCAAGCGGGACGGCTGGGGGCATTCACCTGGTGGGGCGCGATATTGATGGTCTGCACCACCTTGCCGATTGCACCTGCCTTGACAAGATAACCGGCCTGCACGGCGGCACGCACCTCCAGCCGCTCGGAGTACATGATGGCAAACATTTTTCCGGTCGCGGCAGAAACTTTACGAACCTCGGAAAGCTGCTCCAGTGTTGTAATGGCCGGTTTGTCGCTGAGAAAGTCCTTGCCATGCTTCATGGCGCGGATGCCGAGAGGCGCGCGCAGATTGGGGATGGAAGCGCTGGCCACAAGCTGGATCGTGGGATCGTTCAGGATCTCGTCTTCGCTCTTCACCAAACGCGCCTGGGGATAGATCTTTTGAAAGCCGGAAGTCTCCCGGGGAAGCGTCGAATAGAAAGCGGCCAACTCCCCGCCGCCGCGAATCACGGCCGCAGTGATGCCCATAATGTGGGGATGGTCGAGGCCGATCACGGCAAACTTGATGGAGTGTTTCGGCATGGCGTCCTCGTCGGCGCCGGGTGCGGCAATCTCATGCGCAATATGCCCGCTGCCAGAGTGCATTCCGAAGGCCGCCTCCGGCAATGTCGATAACATTCCCGCTGCTCCAGCGGACTTTAGAAAGAAGCGCCGGTCCAAATTCTCATATTGCATAGACCCGAATCCTTTCTGCGTTACATTGCCGATTCATTGTTGCTGCGCTTCCGGAGTTGCGGCGGATTTCCAACTGATAACGTGAAAGATGGCCTCGCCCGTACCAACATTTCTCAACCCGTGCAGCTGGTTCGAGGCGTTGAAGATCACCGAACCCGGTCCGACACGCTTCCACTCTCCATCTGACAAGGTTTCCACCGTTCCCTGCATAACGATGATCAGTTCCTCATTTGGATGCCGGTGTGGCGGATGCGAGGTTTTTCCGGGTTCCAGCGTTGTAACATGCATTTCCAGTTCGTCTAACGTGGCAGTGCGTGCCCTGAAGAAGGAGCGCACTGAGCCAACCTCCGTCGGCTTGGCGGGAATTGAATTCCAGTCGAAGACGGCTGAACCCATCGCCGGCGCCTGGTCCGCAAGAGCGAAGGCTCCGGCCGTACCGGCGATGGCGAAGGCCCCAACTGTGCAGGCGATGGCCATCACTGCAACCAGTAAATCCCGGCGAGTAATCATCTTTTCTCCTTGTCAGTCCGGCTGCGCTCTCTTTGTGTAATCGAGTCCGCTGCTATCGCCGATTGGGGGTATTCCAAAGGACAACCCCGAGACTTTCCCTACTGTATCAGCAGCTTCTAAGTCCGTCGATATTCTTAAAGTCGACCAGGTGAGTTGTGTCATCTGCAAGCGTGATCTCCGCTCCGAGGACAGAACCAGAAGAAGTCACCTCCGTGATCCGGATAGCCTTCACCGGATCCAATTCTTCCGGCGTCCATGGGTTGTCATCAGTCTTGTGCAGCATCGCCGTAATCATCAATTCCATCGCTGGGTTCCTGGCGGTGCGCTTGCGATGGACGAACAGCACAGTACTCTCCTCCGTTTCCGCATTGAAGCCACGATGAACCTGACTCTGAATCGTGTCCCAGCCGTTGTAAGCGATCATCGCTACCGATCTGCCCGGAATCGAAGCCGTGATACCCTGCTTCATCTCGTCCTTGAAAGTGTGCAACGCGGCCCTCTTCCCGCCGAAATGCGGCAGGCCGAAATGGCCGAGCGTGAGCTCATGTTCGAAGGCCAGCCGGCAGCGGTCTACGCGGATGACGCCTCCGGGAATCGTGATCTCCGCGAGGTCGATAATGTATCCAACGCCGTTATTCGGCGGTTTACGCATGATAAATTGGCGGTATAGCACGCCGTCGCGCACGCCGTTGAAGAGAATGCTTTGCGAGGTTACGTAGGCGGCGCTCTTCGATGCGGCGTTATCGACCGCGCGTCCCGTGAGGTAGAAATTGATGTCCACGCCCCTCAGATCGCGAGGATCCAGGCTGCGGAAACTATACTCCTGTGATGTGCCGCCGTTGGGGTTGTGGTCTTCCCATGGGAAATGGGTGTTGAACACCAGCTTGGAGTAGTTGTGATCGTCGTCGTACACCTTGCCGGAGACGATCTCGGAAGCGCCGCTGCTGCCGTGGTTGACCAGAACGATGCCCGGCAGTTCGAGCACGGTGCGTTTCGAACGCGTTCCTAATCCTTCCCACATTCCGTCGTTCTCTTTCGCGGTCCAGAATGGAGAATCTTCCGGCAGCGCCAGGCTGATGAACGGCAGGAACATGATGAATGGGCTGGCCGAACAACTGTAGTTTTGAATGGCGAATTCCCGGTGAGGGTAGAAGCCGAGGCTGGGGATGTCGTTCTCGTAAAAGTCTTCCCGCCCCGTGAATTGCAGAATCGATCCGGAACAGAGCCGCCTTGCCCAGCCTGGATCTATCGGCGGATCCGAGGCGAGCAGGAACGACACCGGGAAGCCGCCCGAAATCCAGAGACGGTAGCAGATGCTTCTGGCCCACATGTTGATAAAGCCGTTGCGGCCGAAGAAGCTGGTATACGTTTTGAAAAGTTCACGGAAACTATTTTCGAGCACGGCAGCGATTTCAGGATAGTGTTCGCGACCGAAGGCGCGGCTCCAGATGGCGCCGTAAACGACGAAAAGGCTGATGGTGTAGTAGTTGTAGCTCTGCTCCAGATACCAGCCGTTGCCCGCGTGATAGGATGCGACCCAATGCAGGTGGCTTTTCAGCAGATCGTCGTCGATGTCATATCCGTGTTTCTTAAGAAGCGAGAGAGCGCAGATGTTGAATACCCGCCAATTGTTTTGCGTGGTGCGGTGATGAGCCCACTTGGATATCGTGACGGCCATTTCATCGCGCTGCTTTGCGGTCAGGTGCGGCCACAAAACATCGGGCATCAGCAGCAGCGTCTTCGCCAAGCCGCCGAACTCGCAGGTGAACTGATATGTAGCATCAGGCAAGTCCTCGGGCATGGGCAGGCTGTTAACATGCCCTGACGTCATCGCATTGTAGAACTGATTGACGTAGTAATCGCGCAGCTTGATGCCGCCGATACTGACCTCTGGATCCACGTGGATAAGCGGAGCCGCCAGATTGAAGGTCCTCTCCAGCGCTTCGAACTCGTTGGAGCGATGGCGCCACTCCGGGGCATTCGGCTGGGGATACGACTTGCCCGGCACCTGCGGAAATACGATTGGCGAGTCAAACGACTTCACGTGCCGGAATGCCCGTTGGAGCACATACTTGGCGCATTCGATGTAGTGTTTCCTGGTCATCCCGGTCAGGGGGCTTAGATTCAAATCGGGATTTCTAACCTCAAAAGCATTTTTCATAGATAGTCTCGATGGGTTTGCATGCCTTATCTTCTCGTTCTCCCGGTTATTACAGCAACATTCCCACTCAAATCGGATAATATTCGACACGCGAAAGAAATCCCTTAACAGATGATGTATTCTTACCATTCTCTGGGAAAACCATTGGCTCACATGGTTGAGTAATTATATTAACATCTTGCGCATTCCCGAGAAAATATATATATTAACATGGTTCCAGGCCAGCTGGGCGACCCGTAAAGGCCGCCCAGGGGAAACTCAATTCAATATCTTCAATGAGCAAACAATATCGGCTCCGGACATGAGAAGTCTATTTAGGCAGATTTAACGAGCCGGTGACTGAGAAGCCTCAGGCTCAACTTCGATGTAATCGAGTGCGGCGGGATCATCTTTGTCCGGAGTTCCTTCCACGCGCAGAATGTCTCCGGGTTTGAGTTCGATGCCGCTGACGATGTGGCGCGTGGAGTTGTCACCGTTGGGCCGAAAGGAAGGCAGCACGGCGTTGGCCAGCCACGAGTCTACCGGTTGGCCATTGAGCTGAAGCGCGAACTTCGCGATTCCACCTTGGAGATCGAAGTACTGGACGGCGATGTTGTAGCGGCCTGCGGAGCCTATGTAACTCCACTCCGCAGAGCAACTTTGCTGATTCGCACTAGGATCGCAGCTCACAGCCTTCCCGCCGGAGGCATCTTCCCACGGCGTGACATCGATGATCTTGTAGCCGGTAAGCCGCGCATCCTCTGCTTCCAGCCGACCGGGGTAGTGGCCGGCGCGACCTTTGTCATCAGGGATGCCGCTGAGTTTGAGAAAGTACTGCACAATGGCATCGCGCCAGACAATAGCGTGGCCAGCCTGGTAGACGAGACGATCGCGGACCTGCTCATAGAGGGGCTGGTCGATCTTGCCTTCAAGCGTGGCCCAGTCGCGAGCGAATTGTGCCGCCTGCGCCGCGCCCTCGTAATGGCTGTCGTAGATATACTGGATCACGGTCTGGCCCGTATGCAGCTTGTGCGTGTAGGGCACGTGGTGGAAGAAGAGCAGCAGATTGTCGGGGGTGGTGGCGGTGGATTCGTAGATTTTCGCCACCTCGGGCGGGTACTGCCCCGCGAAACCGGTGCCGGTCATCACGCTGCGGTCCATGCCCACGCCCAGATGGTCGGCGCGGTGCCATTGGCCCCAGCCATTGTTCTCACTGGACTCGATGTTGGGACCGTAGTGGCTACCGGTGATGCCGGTGAGTGTCTGCATTCCCAGCGGTCCGGTGTAGTTCACATAGGCCGGCCAGGATTGCATCAGCATTTTGGTGACAGTGCCGACCACTGCGGGCTCGTTGCTGATACTCTGCCTCGTCCACTCTGCGGCGATCTGTTCGGGTGTTAGGTCAGGGTTCCAAGCAAGACGGCCGAAGGCATAGAGGTTGGCCAGAGCCAGCGGCGAGCCGAGCCATCCGTCGCGCCCTATTCCGGCTACTGCGACCATACCGCCCAAAGGCCGGTGAAAGGCCTTGCCCGCGATGATTCCTTTTACCGGCGTCGATTTGCGATCAGCGCGCAGGTCGAAATCGAGAACCCACTTCCACATGGGGGCAAGATAGACCAGGTGACGCTGCTGTCCGGTGTACTCTTGTGTGACTTGAATTTCCATCACCTGATTGGTCTGGCGAAGGCCGGCAAAGAGCGGCGATACCGGCTCCTGTGCCTGGAAGTCGATCGGTCCTTCCTTGGTTTGGACTACGACATTGGGTGCAAAGGCGCCGTCAAGCGGATGGAAGATATCATAAGCGGCGCGAGCGCGGTCGGCCTTCGGGTCGAGCCAGTCGAGGTGGTGGTTATAGACAAAGGCGCGGTATAGGACCACGCCGCCGTGGGGCGCCAAGGCTGCAGCCAGGGTATTAGCGGCGTCAGCGGGGGTGCGGTCGTAGCTCGTAGGACCGGGCTGACCCTCGGAATCGGCCTTGACGGTGAAGCCTGCGAAGTCCGGGATAAGGGAGTAGATTTCATCGACCTTGGCCGCCCACCAGGCTTTCACTGCCGGATCGGCCGGGTCGTAGGTCGAAAGGCCGCCGATCTTCTGCGGGCTGGCGAGGGCGACGCTCAGGGCAAGGCGGACGCCCCAGGGGCGCATCGCGTCAGCAATGCGAGCGACTTGCCTGAGATGGTCGGAGTCAATGAGCTGAGGCGCAGCATTTACATTGTTGATGTTGCAGCCGTTGATGCCGACCGAGGCCAGCAGCCGCGCGTACTCGCGCACCGCCGTCAGATCCTCAAGGACGTTGCCGCCTTCAAAAAAGATCGACCGGCCTGCATATCCTCGCTCGATTGTGCCGTCGGGATTGTCCCACTCATCCACCCAGCGGATGGGCATGGCGGGATGTTCGCGCAGAGGATGCTCGTGAAGATTGAAAGCTTCGCCTTTTGCGGGAAGGCGGAGAAGAGCGAATGCGCCATAGAGAACGCCGTGCTGATCAGCGCCGGCAATAATCAGGGTTTGGTTGTCATTGGCGCCGCTCCAGTAGATCCAATAGCCCTCGGGTTCGAGATCGGCCGGAACGGGCAACTCAGGATACGCTATGCGGACCTCCTGCACGGTGCCGACAATGGTCTGGCCTCCTAAAGCAAGCCTTGCGCGTGCACTGAGACCCCTCTCATGTGGGAGGTTTGTGACGCGGCGTTGGAGCTCCTCGACAGCAGACTGTTCGAGGATTCCATCTCCCAGAGCGCGCACATGAATCGGTATGACTTGGCCGCCTGGCACTTGCCCGGACTTCAACCATGCTTGATCAGCCGTTTGCGCGGGGGTAGCCAGCCCGCTTGCCAGAACGAACACACCTGCGAGGCCAGCAAGCAAATCGATTCTCATCTTCGCCATGCCCGTCTATCCGTCCCTTTTCGCCTAACACATCTTTTTATCACCTTGGCATGTAACAGGTCATTGGGTCGGCTCGATCAGGTCCACCTTTCATTTTGAAGCTCGCGGGCGTGCGGAGCAGGTCAAAGAACCCGCTCCGCACGTGTTGTTAACTGTGCGCTGCTTGATCTTGCTAGTTGACGGTGCAGGCCGTTCCGTTAAGCGAGAAGGCCGTGGGTATCGCGTTGGTAGTTCCGTTCCAGGTTCCGTTGAAGCCGAATCCGGAGTAGCTACCACCGGCGGGAATGTTCTCCCAACTTTGGCCGGACTGTTCGCTCACCGTGACGTTGGCGCCGCTCTGCGATACGGTTCCGTTCCAGGAGCTGGCGATGGTCTGACCGTTGGCGAATGTCCAGGTCAGCGACCAGCCGCTCAGAGTGGTGCTTCCGCCGTTCTTGATGGTGATGGCCGCTCCAAATTGGCTGGAGTTTTGCGGTGAGATCGTATAGTCGACCTCGCATGCGCTTCCGCTGCCGGAGGAGGTGACGGAGAGTGTAAAGGTGGTCTTTGCCGTCGTGCTGCCCGAGGTTCCGGTTACGGTGATGGTGAAGGCGCCGGTGGTGGCCGTGCTGCTGGCGGTCAGCGTGAGCACGCTGGAGCTGGTGGAGGATGTTGGGCTGAACGCTGCCGTCACGCCGCTGGGCATACCAGATGCGGTAAACGCTACGCTGCCGGTGAATCCGCCCACATCCGTCACCGTGATAGTGTCGGTGCCGCTACTGCCCTGCTTGACGGTAAGAGAGGATGCCGATGGAGAGAGAGTAAAGCCCGTCGTCACCTTGGCATTGACCGTGAGGGCAATAGTGGTGGTGGCGGTTGTGCTGCCCGAGGTTCCGGTGACTGTCACTGTGACCGGCCCTCCGGTGGTGGCCGTGCTGCTGGCCGTCAGCGTGAGCACGCTGGAGCTGGTGGAGGATGTTGGGCTGAAGGAGGCCGTCACGCCGCTGGGCATTCCAGAAGCAGTGAACGTTACGCTGCCGGAAAATCCGTTCTCGTCTGTCACCGTGATGGTGTCGGTGGCGTTGCTCCCTTGCGTCACGGAGAGCGAGGAGGCGGAAGGCGACAGCGTGAAGCTGGGCGTGCCGGAGGAAGCTGTCCCAACGAAGGTTGTGATGCTCTGCCCAGGCAGCGAGTATGTGAATGAGTCGTTTGACACGCTGACTGCGCTGAGCTCGGCCAACTGGTTGGAAGCGGAGGTCTGGTAAGGCGTAACCGAGGTCAGAGTCGCGCCTGAGATGTCAAAGTCGATGCTTGAGGAGCCGCCATTGGCGTTAACGGCCACGATCACGTAGTTGTTGTTCCCCTTGAATGACGTGACGTAGACGCCGGAGGTTGGATTGTTGTTGGCTCCGGTCATTACGTAACCCGGTCTCACAAACTTCGAGTACTGGCCCAGTGCATAGGCATAGTAATTTGGGCTGTTTCCGTTCAACAACAGAGGCGTCCACCAATAGACATAGGCGTTGTACTGCGCCACCGCCATCGACTGGTGATAGAGCTCGGCAGCCGCGATGGCATCGCTGATGGTCGGCTGGGCGGAGGATCCGGCCGCCGGCGTATAGGTGGTTTCGGTCATCCACACATCCTTGCCCTTGTTCTTGGCATTGGTGTAGTAGAACGGCGCGACTCCATAGGTGTGACCGGCGACGATCGAGACGTGGCCCACCGCATTGGAATCGTTCAGCGTTGGATCGGACTCATTGAGATTGAAGCTATCCGACTCCGGCATCATCAGCTTGGTCGTGATCGTACCGCCTTCCTGAGCAATAAAGGCATCCATCTGCGCGCCGCTATACGAACAGGACTCGTAGGTTCCAGGGAGAAAGTCCGGCTCGTTCTGCACGGAGATGGCGTAGAGATTCACGCCGCCGGCCTTCTCGTAAGCGACGAACGCATTCAGATAGTTGGCGAAGGCGCCGTAGTCGCTGGTATTCAGAGTGCCCCCGATAGTGCTGCCATTGCTCTTCCAGGCTGCCGGCGGGGTCCAGGGCGTGGCGAAGACGATGACCTGTGAATTGATGGACTGCGCCTGTTGCGCATTTTGCAGTTCGGTCTGCCAGTTGGAGCCGCCGGTGGTGGAACTGGGATCGATGCGCGACCGCAGGATGGTGAAGCCTACCTGGCCCGCGCCGACGCCAAACAGGTTGTTGGCCTGAGTCGAGTTCAACACCGGCTGCCAGGCCGTCGAGGTGCCGAATCCGCGGATCGTTTGGTAGGTGGTGTTGAAGTTGATGGCATCGGTGGTTTGCGCACTGGCCATTGCAGCTGCCAGCAGTATTGTGGATGCAATTATACTTACGAGTCGGATTTTCATGATCAACCTCCTCTTTGGTGGGCTGTAGGTGGAGGGATGAAGCCAAAAGGCGCGCACGACTCCCTGTAGACGCACATCAAGCGCCTCCAGCGTCATCCGGTGATCGAACTGGTCTTCACTACTTTCCTGCGTGCGGCCTGAGCTTGGGGCTGCCTCGGGAGGGTGAGGCTGGCCGCCGGGCAGCCCGATTTCTGACTGCCGCGACGAATAATACATCAAATTAATCACAATGCGCAGTCTTTTTAATAACAACGCGCAACTTTTTTTCAGCACGAACTATGTTTAAGGTCCGGGGCATTCTAGCGCCCTTTGTTTCTTTTGATTTCTTCGATTACAACCACAATAGAAGTTGCTCATTTTCCTTTCTATTCAATACGATTCCGGCACATGATGGACTTCAGACTTATCTCCAGAGTCATATATTTGCGTTGCAAATGTGAACTCATTTCTCCATGGAATGCCCGCTGTCTGGAGGGCGGCCCACCTTTGACCAAACCATAAAGTGTGGGTCTCCATCCTTTCCACGTTCTTTGTGAAAAGTGTGGAAACTGCCCTCCTAAGTGCCTGATTCCACAGCGCCGAAATCGGCCGTTTCCACCCTTCCGAAAACAGGGGGTTTTGGGACGATATCGACCTCAAATAAATCTCGGATGGTTGTCGCGAAAAAGCATCATCTTTCCCCACTATTAGCATGGAATCGTTTGAGGATTCACCAGATGTCGACCGTCATGGTGGAAATTCGATCCCGCGATAGCAGGTGGCATAGAAATAGAGAAGCTGTCTATTGCAACCATGAACACGCCACTTTTTTTGCGAGCTGCGCAATACGTGCGCATGTCAACTGAACATCAACATTACTCTCCAGAGAATCAACTCGACGTGATCCGCCAATACGCCGCGATGCACACAATGGAGATTGTGCGAGAGTATTCGGATCACGGGGGCAGTGGTTTGAATATTGCCGGACAAGAAAGCCTGAATTCGCTTACCGGCAAACGGCGCGAAGCCACGGGAGTAATTTTCCCCGGCGGTACAAAAGCAGTACAAAAATCTTGGATTTTGTGTAAGTGGTTAGATTATAAGGGGATATTTTGGCTCCTCAGGTAGGACTCGAACCTACAACCCTTCGGTTAACAGCCGAATGCTCTGCCATTGAGCTACTGAGGAGTGTCCTGAGAGGTGTTCTCCACTACAACGTTAGCAGAGAGCGGGCGGCGCGTCAAAATAATTCATCAGCAAAACGGGCTCTATCTTCCGTTTTGGCTCCGCCGGCGAGCAGGCGGAAGTGCCAACGGGTTATTTGGCCAGCTTGGTTGCGGACTGGATGCCGGCGCAGACGATACCATAGAAGAACTGATAGTTTTTCGATGCAGTGCTTGAAGCAGGAGAACCAATGTCTCGGATTTCACGATTGGACCGTAGCCAGGTAACCCCTGAAATGGCTGCGCATTACGACATAGCCTTTACCCAGCGCGGCAACGTGCCCAATATGTTCCGCGTGATGGCCCATCGGCCGGAGATTTTCACCACCATGATGGCCCATTTCAGCGCGGTGCTGAGCACAGGCACGGTCCCGACGAAACTCAAGGAGCTGATTATCGTTCGCACCAGCCAGGTGAACGTGACACACTACTGCCTTGCCAGCCATACCATCCTGGCCAAGGGACTGGGCTGGACAGACGAGCAGCTCGAGCACCTGGCAAACTGGCCCCAGCGCAAGGATTTTACTCCTGCTGAGAAGGCTGCCCTGCGGCTGGCTGAAACCGTCACCCACGATGCCAATGCGGTAAGCGACGAGCAGTTTGCCGAATTGCGCAGCTTCTATTCGGAGAGCGAGATTGTAGAGCTGCTTTGCGCCATCGGCCTCTTCAACTACTTCAACCGCTTCAACAACGCCCTCAAGATGGAGCCGACCAAGCCCGGAGAAGGCGGGCCTGGCGAAGGCGGTTGCGCGGCATGAAACTTCAACTGCCTGCGGGCACTTTCCGAGCTTACCTGTTTGACTGCGACGGCACCATCGCCGACTCCATGCCGCTGCACTACAACGCCTGGAAGGCGGTTCTGGCGGAGTGGAACTGTGAATATCCAGAAGAAGTGTTCTACTCCTGGGGCGGCAAACCGGTGCGGAAGATTATCGAAGACCTGAACAAGATCAACGGCTTGCAGATGCCCGTCGAGGACGTCGCCACGCGCAAGGAAGGCCTCTACCTGGCGCAGATTCCACAGCTCAAGGCGATTCCAGAGGTGCTGGAGTACATTGAGGCGGAACATGGCCGGATTCCCTTCGCCGTGGTTTCAGGCAGCACGCGCGACTCGGTGGTGGGCTCGCTCAGCGTGCTGGGCCTGTTGGACAAGTTCGACACTATTGTCTCCGCGGATGACTACAAGCACGGCAAGCCCGCCCCGGACGCCTACCTGCTGGCCGCCGAGCGGCTGGGCGTGGCGCCTGCAGATTGCCTGGTCTTTGAAGACACAGAGATGGGCGTAGAGGCGGCAACTGCAGCGGGAATGGCCTCTGTGAAAGTTCCCACGGCGCTGGAACGGCGTCGGGCAGAAAGCGCGAGCATGGGAACTGTAGTGAATCACTGAACGTAGGACTTCATAGGGGGCAGCGGAAGTGGCCGGAAGGACGTTCATCGGGAGCGAACCTGGATCAGAGCCGATCGCCGGCCGACGAGGGACCGAATGGACGATTTTGCTGGGCATAGCGGCTGTTATCACGCTTGTTCATTTGGCCACCAATAACCGCTACGGCTTCCACCGCGACGAACTCCAGTTTCTGAGCGATGCGCGGCATCTCGACTGGGGATTCGTAGCCTATCCGCCGTTGACGCCCTTTCTTGAGCGCATTAGCCTTGAAATCTTTGGCCTCTCGATGGTGGGGCTGCGGCTCTTTTCGGTCCTTGCGCAGGCGGCGGCGATTGTCGTTACCGGGCTGATGGCACGGGAGCTGGGCGGCGGGCGCTTGGCCCAGGGAACGGCGGCTCTGGCGGTGGCGCTTTCGCCACTGCCGCTCTTCGAGGGCACGGAATTTCAATACACAACCTTCGACTACCTGTGGTGGGTGCTGGTTGCGTACTTCGTGATTCGCCTGCTGAAGACGGAGAACCCGCGTTGGTGGCTGGTCATTGGCGCGGTCGTCGGGATCGGGCTGCAGACCAAGTACACCATCTGCTTTCTTGTGCTAGCGCTGCTCTGCGGGTTCTTGCTGACGCGCGCTCGCCGGTTTCTTTTAAGTTGGTGGTTGTTAGGCGGCGCAGGAATTGCGCTGGTCATCTTCCTGCCCAATCTCATCTGGCAGCTACGTCACGATTTCATCTCGTACCATTTCCTTCACTACATTCATGTGCGCGACGTGGGGCAGGGGCGAGCGAATCAATTCTGGTTTAAGCAATTATTTGTTTGCACGAATTTCTACGCAGCGCCACTGTGGATTGGCGGGGTATTGTGTTTTTTACGCAGCCCGCGCTATCGTCCGCTGGCGTGGATGTACCTGCTCCCTCTGGCGTTCTTCCTGGTTGCAAAAGGACTCTTCTACTATCTGGCGCCAGCCTATCCAATGCTGATTGCGATGGGAGCGGCCGAGGGCGAGCGATGGGTGGCGACATTGTCGAAGTTGTGGCGCTGGGTGGTAAAGATTGTATTCTTCCAGGGGATTGCAGTATCCGGCGCGTATGGCTGCGCACTGGCATTGCCGCTGGCGGCCTCCGGTCCGCTGATGCATTTTGCCTTAGACACCAACGATGCTTTCCGCGAGGAGTTCGGCTGGAACGAGTTGGTAAGGACCGTTGCCCGCATCCGCGATTCTCTTCCTCCGGAGCAGCGGTCAAGTGCCGGTATTCTGGTCGGGAACTACGGAGAGCAGGGCGCAATCGAGATATTGGGTCCGGCCTATCACCTGCCCATGCCTATCAGCGGCACTAACTCCGCGTGGCTGCGTGGCTATCCAGCACCACCTCCAGCTACTCTCATTGTGGTCGGATTATCGAGCCAGTATGTGGAGAGAAATCTTACCTCCTGCCGCCTGGCTGGGCACAACGGTAACTCCGAGGGCGTGAAAAACGAAGAGAGCCAGGACCACCCGGATATTTTTCTCTGCGCGGGACCGCGCAAGCAGTGGCCGGAGTTTTGGCAGGATTTTCAGGGCTTCGGATGATGAACTCGATGTTTAGTAGAGCAGCACAGCGATGCGATAGGCGGTGAATGAGCCCTCCTGGCCCTGCGCCGAACAACTACCCACGGCTGCTTTATGGAACTTTCCCGAGGCAAGCGCATCTGCCAGATCCTTAGGCAGTTGGGTTAGCTGCGCGTCCATCCAGATCATGACGAAGCGGGGAACTGGCTTAGGAGAAGAGCCCGACAACCCGCCGTTTACGCAGACAGAGCGGGCCAGAGTGTGATCGGTCAGGATGGTGATGCCGTGCAGCAGGCCGGCAACCTGGGCTTCAATTTGGGTCTGCGTCAACACCTGCACGGCGCGCTCGTAGTCGGCCACGGCATAGAGGCCATTGCGGCCGGCCACTACGGCTACACCGACGTGATCCACCTGTGGATTCAACAGGTTAGAGCGATGGCCGGGTGAGTGCATCCAGGCATCGTGTATCGCGGCGGGAGTGGGAGCAATCGCTACATTCTCTTCAATCAGGCTGAAGTGAGCCCCGGCCAGCTCGGCGCGCACGGAGACATCCTGTTCGCCTGCGTACTGGTGAGAGAGCTGTCCTTCGGCAGCCATGCGCAGGCAGTGCTGGCGGGCGGCAGAGGCCAAGGCCGCATCCCATTGGAGCGGACCGGCTCCGGCCTGAGCGCGGGCCTGATTGGCAAGCTGCATGATCTGCCATGCCTCGGCCTGGATGGCCGTGGAGTTTGACGGTTGCGAAGGCTGGGACCAGGGCGCCTGCGCGAGAACTGGGTGTATCAGAGCCGGGTGAATAAGTGCGAGGGGCGCAACCAGCGCCAGATACAGAACGAAACCCTGCCGTGAAATGTGCATAACTCATTTAACCCCAACTGGATGCCACAGTCGCGGTATTCTGGCTCTGGCGAGGGATTTTATCGCGGCAGCGGCAGGAGGGAGGCTCGATGAAGATCGGCGTGGTCAGCGATACGCATGGATTACTGCGGCCGGAGGTGGCACGGGCGCTGGCGGGGGTGGAGCGGATTCTGCACCTGGGCGATGTGGGCAAGGCCTCCGTTCTCAAAGAGTTGGGCAAGATCGCTCCGGTGACGGCGGTACGCGGCAACGTAGACCGTGAAGGGCCACTGAGCGAGCTTCCGGAGACCGAGGTGGTGATGATCGCCAACCGTTACGTCTACATGTTGCACGATTTAAAGACGTTACACCTGGACCCGGCAGCGGGGAAGTTTGCCGCTGTGCTCAGCGGGCACACGCACATTCCCAACTTTTACCGGCGCAAGGGCGTGCTGTACTTCAACCCTGGATCGTGCGGGCCGCGGAGGTTCCGGCTGCCGGTGACGGTGGGGTTGCTAACTATAAGTAAAGATGGGAAGTTCGGGGCAGAGATTGTTGAGCTGAAGTGCGACTAAATCGACGTCGATCACGCCAAAAATACTTCATGTAACGGGCAGTTTTTCTTTCGAAAAATTGGGCAATTTGGGGTGTGGCGCAGGCGGTTTTTGGGTGGATTGAAGATTGGAAAATGGTGAGCTATAGCTCACCGGTTTTTCGAACACTGGGGAGGTATAGCTCACCGGAAAATGGACCAATGGCTGCAAATCCGTCAGTAGTTTTTTGGGGGATGATATGTTGACAATCAACATATCCGGGCGCATGGTACGTGTAGAAGGACAACAGGTGAAAGTTGGTCTGGTGGACTAGCCGTCCAGGCGGACGCATTCGGCTACCTGCGGTGGGGCAAGCGACCCCTTCGGTTCGGCTCAGGGCAGGCTTTCGGCAAAGCGGCAAGGATGGCTCTGGGTTGCCCGGCAAATACTTCCGACATGCCGACTTATCGGTAGTAACGACTATTACCTCAAGCAAACCATTCCCTGAGATAGGTGTTGTCGGAAAAGTCAATCTCGAAGTTGCCGAAAAGACGACTTCGGGGAACTTTAATTCGCGATCTATATGGAGGAGAACAATTCGTTTTGCTTTTACCCATCCTGCGTGGCGAGGGCTGATCGGCAATCATTGACTCATTTAGTGGTCTTCACGATGCAGTCGCTCAGTCTGTATCGCCACACCTCATGGTGACTTTCTCTGATTACGGCAACGTGCTCGGGCAACTCCACACCATCTACGGTCTGGTAGGTATAGGTGTAGATCAGGCGGTTGCCCGGCTCGAAGTTACCGTTTTCACCCATGGTCAATGTGGTTAAAAGGAACCCATGCTGGCCAGGCGTGAAGGATGTCTCGAAATGGTCGGATTGATTTGTTTTCATTGCTGCTCTCTGCAGGCGCATATCAGGAGCAAGAACCATCTCGATATCAGAGTTCTGTATCTTGAAGGCAAGTTTGTAGCCGGACTGGGATTGCTCGAAAGAGACTGGCGTATCGAGATTCGGAAGGATCATGTTCGTACTTGCAGGCAACCAGCTATAGAGGCTCTTCTGCACCGCGTGCTCCAGCAGGAACTCGGCCATGCCACCATGTGGAAGCTTACTTATTGCGTCGTCGGTGAGTCCGGAAGAAACGGTGACATTCTCTCGCGTTACCATGACGCGGTTCCGAATCGGCTGAAAGATCGTTTCGAGTTCCTCGTCTGTTCCTTCATCTCCTACGCGCGTCGTCTCAGTGAAGTGATCCTTCCAGCTAAAATCGACAGCGCAATCGAAGGACTGCAAGTTTCTGTTGAACGGAGCATCGTATTTCTCGCGCACTTGACTGAGCAGTGTCTGGTCTGTCTTTGTCGTTTGAGCGTGGCAGAACATAGCGCAGAAACAGAACACGATTGATATACGATAAATCTGCATCACAAAATCTCCACTGAATGTAATGAGGGCCGAGCTTAGAATGATTGTGGCCATCATACATTAGGGCAAAGAAAATAGCCAACTCCGTTATGGGGTCGGCTCTTGCTGTTTCCCTTAAATCGGCGCTTTCGTAAACTCCAATTTGCAAGAGTAAAAGCGGCGTTGATTTGTCCTGAGAAACGCCTTTCGATCCAGGAATGATGTTGATTTCGGATTGGCGGCAATTCGAGAGTTTCTGAGTTTTTTCTATGGCCGAAAGACGGGATGAAGCTCGTACCTTTCATTCGCGACTTCGTCGCGTTGATTGATTTCGAAAAAGCGGGTGGATGTTATCCCAGGGTTTTACCCTGGGCTAATATCCTTTCCTCCCTACGGGAGGAGCGGCGGGGAATCATTGAAGTGTATCGATTCTCACCCTAGCCGCAAAAACAAAGACGCGGCGAGGGTGGGGCACCCAGCAGTATCAACTCAATTCTTTTCAATATATGATTAAAGGATGATCTTTCCTGCTCCACCCCGCGCCCCGCACCCTTTGGCTGCGATGTTGTCCTTGCGACGTTATCGGATGTTTATCAGCCATGCATGGAACTACAGCGGCGAATACGAGGGTGTGGTCAATCTCTTGAATTCCGACCGGAGTTTTCTATGGGATGACCTCAGCATTCCCGAAGACAAGCCGCTTTTGGTCCTTCCACAATTACCAAAGTCATTTAGGTATCTTGTGCGTCAGATCGATGAGAGGGTCTCGAAGGCCGACTGCCTTTTGGTGCTTGCCGGAATGTATGTCGCCCATAGAGGCTGGATTCAGTCCGAAATCGAAGCGGCGAAGGACTTTCACAAGCCAATCATTGCTGTGCAACCACGAGGCAGTGAACGCCATCCGGGAGTTGCAATGCTCCTTGCCGATGAAAGTGTTGGATGGAACTCGGCCTCGATCATATCTGCGGTTCGCAGACGTGTAACAGTTCGCTCTTAACGCCTATTCAGTTGTCAACGATAGCACCTCCGATTTTCTCGAATGGACCAAGAAAAGCATACCTCAGGGGCTAAAGCCCAACGTCTAATTTGTGACATTATCGGCAGTCAGGGTTAAAACCCTGACCTACCAGCCGTGCCCTGATACAAAGCTCCTTCCCACCCTAACCGCAAAAACAAAGACGCAGTGAGTGTGGGGCACCCACACCGCGTGGGTTGATTTCTAAATACGGGTGGATGGATAAAGACAAGGAATAGGGACTAGGAAATTGGGAATAGCTACCCCAACACGCGAAAACCGCGCGTGCCGGGAACCCCGGCAGGAAATAGGGGTCAGGGGTATGCCCGCGGCTAAAGCCGCATTCATTAAAGGCGATCATTCAGCGGCCTGTAGGCCACTGCTCCCTCCGCTATTCATTATCGGCGAGGACAAGGCGGCTGGCGGCGATTGAATACCGAGTGCGCAACTTAGTTTGACATTGAATCATCTAATTAGACGCCCAACGCCCTGAAGCGTTGCAGCGCAGGAGGAGAAAGCCCATGGAATCGAAGCAATACAATCCGGCCCATGTTGCCGGCAAAACCACCTACAAAGCCACGACCATCATCTATTGGATCGTGACCGGGCTCTTCTGCCTGGAGATGATCTTCACCGCCTACTACGAACTGCTGCGCCTGCCGGAGGCGGCGCAGGCGTTCGCCCGTCTCGGCTTCTCCGCCACCTCCTTCCGTGTGGAGCTCACCTGGGCCAAGGTAGCAGGCGTGGTTGCACTGCTACTGCCCATGATTCCCGCGCGGGTCAAAGAATGGGCCTATGCCGGCTTTGCCATCAACCTCTTCTCGGCGATCATCGCCCACCTCTCCATAGGCGACCGTCCGGCGGCGCTAGCCCCGTCGTCGATCACCAGCGTGCTGTGGGTGCTCTCGTACTTCTACTGGCGCCGCCTGCAGTCCAAGCCGGCAAGCGCCTGATTGCGCATCACCGGCTGGTTAGGTCGTAGGAGCGAGAAGCGGCGACGTTGACTATGTTGAGTCAGGTTGCAGGTTACGCTGAACAGGCAGCAGGGAAAAGGGGTCAGAGATTAGCCCAACCAGTAGGATCGGTACTAGCAAACGCCCTTCGATCCGGAATGACGTTAATTTCGGATTGCCGGGAATTTGAAGGTTTCTGTGTTTTTTTCAATGGCCGAGAGACGGAGTAAACCCGTATCTTTTATTCGCGACTTCGTCGCGTGGATTGATTTCTAAAAACGAGTGGATGTTGTCCCAGGGTTTTACCCTGGGCTATTTTCACATCACCCCTCCGGGGCGGGACATCTTCACTGATCAGTCGATAGTGGTCAGGGCCACCCGCAATCCCTGTTTATTGAATGGACCTTAAATAAGCGACAAGCTGCCATCGCTGGGCCCGGGGCAGGCTCGACCAGGAGGGCATGCCGTGGCGCAGGTCACCCTGGCGCAGAAACCACTCCAGGTCGCCGTCGCTGAGATTGCGAATTTCTTCGCTGCGCAGAGAGGGTCGGTTGTGGCCGTCGCCCTGTGCGTTGGCCTGATGGCATTGCTGGCAGTGGTCGCGATAGAGGAGCGCGCCGGCGGCAGTTGCCTGGGGCTGGCCAGCCAGTGGATTTTGACGCGCATGGTCTTTAGCCGGAACGCGCTCCCAATGCGAGGCAGAGACCGCGCCGAGAGCAACCGCAGAGGTGAGCGCAATCAAGAGAAGTGCAAGGCTGGGCCGGATCATAGATTGCCTCCTTTGGGGGCGCCTGCATTGGACGAATGAAACCACTTTCCAATTTGTTCGAATTCAAAGGCCAGACCTACGCGATAGACCCTGGCGAGACTTGTATCTGTGAGTCCGAAGCCGGGCGAGAAGCTGAAGCGGATGCCACGGGGCAACTGCCAGCCGATGAGCGGGGCGATGTAGTGCGAGGTATCGCGCATGGTAAGCGCGAAGGTGTCTCCCAGGCCGCCGTAGGCCTCCGCGCCGGCGATGAACTTCTCCGCGCAAAAGGTGCATTCCCGGCTGCTGGCCGCGCTGCGCAACGGGCGCGTGGCTCCGACGGCGTAGCCGAACTCCCAAGGGTCATGGCCGAGGTTTTTTTCCGCGATAAAGTTTTCGCTGATGTTCCAGTCCTTGACGTTGGAAGAGAGAATCAGCTTTAGCTCCGCCTCGTGCTGATGGTCGCGGCGCAGGGTGGCGTTGGGTGGCGCAAGGTCCGACTGGCCGTCGTGGCCCGTCACTTCAAGGATGGTCTTGTCGGCGCCGGAGGTGTTCTCGTACTCGATATAAAGGACCGGATTGACGTCGTGATCGCGCATCAGCGGGCGGATGCGGTTCTCCAGCCGCCAGCCGGTGAAGACGGCCGAGTCGCTGCCTGTGGCCTGGCCGTCGAGATATAGCTCGGTCGTCCACCAGGCACGCGTACCGTACTCCAGCTCCATGGCCGTGGCGCCGAATGGGTTGCCCCCGTTGGGCTGGGCAACGGCTGACTTGGTTTCGATTTCGAGGTTGCCGGGCTCCTCCAGGTCGTGCGAGTAAGTGACGAAGTAGGGCTTGTCCTGCGCCCTGCCAATGGGGGTGATGAGCAACGCCAGCCATGCTGCCAGCCAGAAGTTGTGCCGAATCAGAGTGGTGCGGGGGTTTGCAAGCAATATGAATCCTCCGGGGAAATACGACTGAAACAGTCGTATATTAATATAAGACTAATTCAGTCCTATATAAATTGCAACCGGGGCATCTGTCTGATTGGCGGGGTTAGCTAGTTAGCGGGTTGAATGGGATCATTGGGCCGCGGGCGGCGGCACTTCCTCGACAGGCTCGACGCGGATTTTGGCGATGCGGCGGTTGTCCATCTCGACGACGGTGAGGCGGCGGCCTTCGTAGGTGATGGATTCGCCGACTTTGGGGATGTGGCCGAGGCGCATGAGAAGAAAGCCGGCAAGGGTTTCCACGCCGCCCTTGCGGGGCAGATCCCATTGCATCTCGGTTTCGAGGTCGCGGAGGTTGAGGCCACCGTCCATGAGCAACGCTCCATCGGCAGTGGGAAGGACGGGGAGGGCGGGCGCGTCGAACTCGTCTTCCAGTTCGCCGGTAAGCTGCTCGATGGCGTCCTCCATGGTGACCAGGCCGACCGTGGAGCCGTACTCGTCGACGACGATGGCGATGGGCCGGCGGCGCTGCTGAAGGTCGCGAAGGAGGTCGAGGACGGATTTGGTTTCCGGAACGACGAGGATGTCGCGCATGACGTCGCGGAGGGTAAGATTATCGACCGGCTTGGAGGAGCGGAAGAACATGAGGCGGGCGAGGTCTTTGGAGTAGACGGCGCCGATGATGTGCTCGGGACCACGAGTTTCGTCATAGACGGGGACGCGGGAGCGCTTGTGCTCGATGACCTGGGCGGTGGCCGCTTCGACGGCGAGGTTGGAGGGAAGGGAAAAGATCTTCTGGCGCGGGGTCATGATCTCGCGGGTGGGCACATCCTCGAGTTCAAGGGCGCGGTGGATGAGGGCCTCCTGGAACGGGGGCAGAACGCCGAGGCGGCGGGCGGCGGCGGCGATGAGCTGGAGCTCCTCGGGTGAGTGGACCTGGGCGCGTTCGGTGAGGGGAATATGGAAGCCGCGCAGGATGATGGCGGCCGAACCTTTGAGGAAACGAACGGCGGGGCGGGCCAGGGCCATGAAGACCAGCATGGGCGGGGCGACAGCTACGGCCAGGGCCTCAGCGCGGCGCAGAGCGAGGGACTTGGGCACCAGTTCGCCGACTACCACATGGAAGTAAGTGATGAGGGCAAAGCCGAGGGCGACGGCGGCAATGTGGGCATAAAGGAGGGCGTGGGGCTGGGTGAAGGGCAGAGCGCTGAACCAACCCATGAGGGTGGAGGCGGCCAGAGGTTCGCCGATCCATCCCAGGGCCAGGGAGCAGAGGGTGACGCCGAGCTGGATGGCGGCGAGAAAATCGTCCAGCTCGCGCTGCAGGCGGCGGACGGCGCGGGCGCCGGGAACGGCGTCGGCGAGCATCTGCTCGACGCGGGTGCCGCGGATGGAAACCAGGGCGAACTCGGCTGCCACAAAGAAGGCGTTGGCCAGGATGAGCAGGCCGACGGTGACGTATTGGAGCAGAGAGAGACCGGACATCTCTGACGTGAGGATAGCACTTCCACAGTGGTCAGAGAACAGTCAACAGGGATCAGAAATCAGGGGACCCTACGTTAACTTTTTGCAACCGGGAACCAAGCTGCCGTGTCCTACGTATGGAAGGAAGAGCGATGGCCTGTCTGGCATGGTTGATGAAAGGCCGGCAGGCTAACGTCTGAGTTTTCAAGGCTGTTATTTTCTGTATCTGGTCAGCATTTCCCTGATTTCTGGGCACATATTCCTGAGAAACGAGGCATTCGATGAAGAAACTTTTACTGGCAGCAGCGGCACTGGGGCTGGCGGCGAGCACGGCGCTGGCTTCGGAGGCTACCTTTGAGCGCACGCTGAACGTGAGCGGGCAGGTGCAGTTATCGGTTGCGACCGGGTCAGGGAACATTCACCTGACGCGGGGCGCGGGCAACCAGGTGCACATCTTCGGCAAGGTGAAGGGCGGCTGGAGCGTGAGCGAGGAGCGGGTGAAGGAGATTGCGGCGAACCCGCCCATCGAGCAGACGGGCAATATGGTGCGCATCGGCGGCCATCACGAGAACCTGCAAAACATCAGCATCGACTACGAGATTCAGGCGCCGGAGAATACGCTGGTTGAGGCAGGCACGGGCTCGGGCAACATTACCGTGGAGGGCGTAGGCGAGAAGACGAAGCTGAGCACCGGCTCGGGAAACATTCACGCCACCGGGCTGCAGGGCGGGTTCACTGTAGAGACCGGGTCGGGCAACATCTACGCCGAGCAAACGGGCGAGGGCGACGTGAAGGCAGGGACCGGCTCCGGCAACATTGAGCTGCGCAACATGCGCGGCGGCCTGCGCGCCGGGACGGGCTCGGGAAACATCAACGTGGGCGGAATGCCGACGTCTGACTGGAAGCTGGAGACCGGCTCGGGCAACGTGGATCTGTGGACGAGCAACATTGGAATCACGCTGAACGCCGAGTCGGGGTCGGGCAGCATCCACTGCGACCACGAAATATTGACGCAGGGTGAGCTGGGCCGGCATCATCTGGTAGGCAAAATCAACGGCGGCGGCCCCACGGTGCGCGTCGAGACCGGCTCGGGAGACATTCGCATTCACTGACAGCTAACAGCTAACAGCAAACAGCTGCTTGATCTTCCGGCGAGGCCCTGATACAGAGAGGCCTCGCCATCTTTTTGTTCTGGATACTCTTCTGTTACGGGATGAGATAGAAGGGGTCGGGATATTTTACGAAGAACTCTGCCTGGGGTTCTCCCCTGTCATCGCTCCACTGGTCGCCGACGTTGAGCACCATGCGGTAGCCCTGTGAGGCAATCGCGGCGCGCGCGCTAGATTTGAAGACCTGCGCCGGATGAGAGGCTTGCGCGGGGGAACGCATGAACAACTGCTGCCAGTTCTGATAGCCCTGTTCGCGGAGATTCCGCTCGGTGGCCTCGCGCTCAGACTCGGCTCTGCCGGTGATAAAGAAGACGGTGACGTTGAGGCGCTGGGCCTCCTGAAAAAGCCGCAGTGTGCCGGGAATGGCGGTACCTTTGGCCGCATTAATCCAGGAGTGGAAGACGGCGCTGTCAAAGGCGAAGTCGGCCTTGGCCATCTCGTCATAGTTGGAGAGCGAGGTTTCGTCGATGTCCAGCACGAGGGCCAGTTTTTCGCTGGGGCGGCGATGGGCGGCGTGGGCACGCAGGATGGCGAGGGCACGATTCGCCTGATGGTCAAGGTCTTTGGCGTAGCAACCGCACGTGCAGGTGCATTCATGGTACTGCCTAAGCTGCTTTTTGAGGATGTCGAAATTCGTGATGCGCTCGGCGGGGGCGTAGACGCTGACACGGCTGGCGGGCTGCGTGGCCGGCTTTTGCGCGGCGGTTGTTTGCGCTGGCTGTTGAGCAGTCAGGCATCCAGAGGCAAGAAGGATGGTAAAGACCGCAGCAAGAATGGAGAAACGCTTTTTCACGGAGAAGCTCCTTATTGAAGGGCACGATGGCCGCGCGCTGGACTCTATATTTATCATTGCACCGGTCCACGGGGATGGTGAAGGGCGATGGTGGCGGGCCGACGGTTCAGGTCAAAACCGGTTCGGGCGATGTTCGTGTCACAGACTGCGATCAGGTTTCAGGGATCAGTTATTATGTGAACCATGAGTGAGAAAAAGAAAAGGGAAAGGCGCAGGTTTCAGGCTCACGAAAGCGCGCGGATAGAAGCGTTGAATGGGCTGCCGCTGGCATATTTCTGGCAGAGGTGGCTGGGACATTGGATCGATCTTGCCCTTGCTGTGGTGATTTGGTTTCCATTGGAGGCTTTATGGCGGCGCTTTGTTCTTCACGAACAGGACATTAATCTCAAATGGGATTTCCACGAAGCGGGAAATATTATTGTGATGCTCCTTTACTGGGGGCTGTTCAACTACTTTGGCAATGGACGGACTCCCGGCAAGTGGATCGCGCGAACAAAGATCGTCTCGCTGACCGGCGAGCGAATGGGGTTGTGGCAGTCCTTCGAGCGGGCGCTGGGGTATGGCGCCGCGGTGCTTGAGGGAGGCGTGGGATTTTTGCAGTATTTCTGGGACCGCAACCGGATGTGCGCGCAGGACCGGCTTGCGGAGACAATCGTTGTGGATATGAGGAAGCGGGCGTATCCGAAGGAAGAAACTGACGAGGGTCTTGAAGAGTTGGACGAGGGCCGACTGGAATAGAAGAGCGATCGGGAGTGAGATTCAGCGGGAGCTTTACACTAGAAACATGGTTCGCATTCTTCGCCCGATTCCGGTGGCACGGCTGAAACTGCTGGTATTCGATCTGGATGGCACGCTGATCGACTCCGCGCAGGATTTGTGCAACAGCGTGAACGCAACCCTGAGCCGCTTTGGGCGCGAGCCGCTGGCGGATGAGATCATCGCCGGCTTCATCGGCAACGGGGCGATGATTTTGGTGCGCAGGTCGTTTGCGGCCGCGGGCGGCATGGCGGACGAGGAGCTGCTGGCTCAGGCTCACAAGTATTTTCTGGATTACTATCGCGAGCACAAGCTGGACTACACCTACGCATACGACGGGGTTCTGGAGGCTCTGGCGGCACTGAAGGAGTTGCACGACCAGGAGGGTAGGCCTGCGAGGGCGATGGCCGTGCTGACCAACAAGCCGGTACGCCCGGCGCGGGACATCTGCGCGGCACTGGGCCTGGCGCCCTACTTCCTGAACATTTACGGAGGCAACAGCTTCGCGACCAAGAAGCCCGATCCGGAGGGACTGCAAGCACTGATGAGAGAGGCAGGCGCGCAGCCCGATGAGACGGTGGTCATCGGCGACAGCCAGGTAGACGTGGAAACGGCGCGGAATGGGGGAGCGTGGTGCATTGGCTGCACCTTCGGGCTTGCGCCCGAGAGCCTGTCGTCGAACCCGCCGGATGTGATTGTGGATTCGCCAGCGGACTGGCCAGCGGCGCTCAGCCCAGCAAGGAGCGAGGCGCGGGGATGATTGGCGAGGCTGCAAACGAGAAGCATACCTCAGGGGCTAAAGCCCAACGATTATTTTGTTACGCTTACGGCACGACTAAAGTCATGCCCTGACGCTTCTGGCAACTCTAAATGAATTTTTCCGCAAGCTGTAAAGTCATGCCCTGATCCAAAACAGGATTATGAAACACGCTCCAGCAACGCACTCAACGGAGGCTTCCCCATAACTATGACTACCTTGCGCCTTGCTATACTCAACGTTAGCTGAGTATTGTTTTTATTCAGCGGTTCAATTTCAAGCGCACGCGAGGAAGCGATCGATGTCTGTGGAACTAAGCATCGTCATGCCCTGCCTGAACGAGGCAGAGACCCTGGCAAGCTGCATCCGGAAGGCGCAGAGTTATCTGCGACGTTCGGGGATAAGCGGCGAAATCGTTATTGGCGATAATGGCTCGACCGATGGTTCCCAGGAGATTGCAGCAAAACTCGGCGCGCGCGTGATTCATATTCCGATTCGCGGCTACGGGGCGGCTCTGTATGGGGCGGTGAACGCGACGCACGGGCGCTATTGCATCATGGGCGACTCCGACGACAGCTATGACTTCGAGAACCTCGATGCCTTTGTCGAAAAGCTGCGCGCAGGGTATGACGTGGTGATGGGAAACCGCTTTCAGGGCGGCATCCAGCCGGGCGCGATGCCATGGAAGAACCGTTACATCGGGAACCCGGTTCTCTCCACCATTGGAAAACTTTTTTTTCAAGCGGGAGTGGGAGATTTTCATTGCGGCCTGCGCGGCTTTACCAAGAGCGCCTTTCAAAAGATGGATTTAAGAACCACGGGGATGGAATTCGCCTCGGAGATGGTGATCAAGGCCAAGCTCATGGGGCTGAAGATGACCGAGGCGCCAACGGTTCTGAGGCCTGACGGGCGTTCGCGCCCGCCGCACCTGCTGCCCTATCGCGACGGATGGCGGCATCTGCGCTTTATGCTGCTGCATAGCCCGCGCTGGCTCTTTCTTTATCCAGGCTCTCTTTTAATCATGCTGGGGCTGGCTGGATGCGCGTGGCTATTGCCGGGGCCGCGGTTTGTTCATGGCGTGGGGTTCGACGTGCATACACTTTTATATGCATTCGTTTCGGTACTTCTTGGCTTTCAACTTGTTGCCTTTGCCGTGTTCACCAAGGTGTTTGCCATCTCCGAGGGACTACTGCCCGAAGATCCGCGCCTTAACCGCGCCTTCCGCTACATCACGCTGGAAACCGGACTGGCTGTCGGCGGTTTGTTGATTGCGTTAGGGATTGGTGGATCGGTCTTTGCCATCTCCGGATGGGCGAAAGTGAGTTTCGGAACCTTGGACGCGGGCCATATGCTGCGCATTGTTATGCCTGCGGTTTTCTCTTTAACCCTGGGCGTACAGATTATATGCAGTAGTTTCTTTCTGAGTATCCTCGGGCTACGGCGAAAGTGAGGCGCATTACTATGGAGACCGTGTGATAGTAAACGCTCAGTACAATATCGCTGAACCAGACTCGGTCCCTATCAAGATAGCCGCCCGCCAACGGCGCAAAATGTATCAAATCTTTATTTCTGCGACTGGAATCGAGCCGCAAGATACGTTGCTCGATGTTGGAGTAACGAGCGACCGGACCTATAGCCATTCCAATTACCTTGCAATCTGGTATCCCTACAAAAATCGGATTACAGCATGCGGCCTGGATAATGCGAAGTTTCTGGAAGAGCAGTATCCTGGATTGAGGTTTGTGCGAGCCGACGGGCGGAATCTCCCCTTTGCCGACCGGGAATTCGACTACGTCCACTCGAGCGCGGTTCTGGAGCATGTCGGCAGTTGGGAAAAGCAGACAGCTTTTATTCGCGAGGCGTGGCGCGTCGCGCGCAAGGGTATCTTTTTCACTACGCCCAATCGGTGGTTCCCGGTTGAGTTTCATACCGTGATGCCCTTTGCGCATTGGCTCCCCACAACTGCATTCAGAAAGTTGTGCAGGATGAGAGGCATGGATTTCTTTGCCTCGGGAGACAAATTGAACCTGCTTTCCGTTGCAAAGTTGCGGCAGCTCGCCGTGACTGCCGGAGTAGAAAACTTCAAGGTGACCCGCGTAACACTGGCTGGCTGGCCGTCCAATTTGCTGCTTTCGGCCAAGCGCGCAAAATGATGGCTCTTAGAGAAAATCCACCCGCCGTCCGGCTTTCTGCACAAGGTTGAGTCCGAGGCCGTAAGCTGAATTTATGTATACGATTGCCGCCGCGATACCGCGCATTTTTCGCCCGCTACGCATTGTCTTGCCTGGCGGCAGCGGACAAGTGGGCCACGCCCTGGCTCGCTACTTTTCGGAACGCGGGCACCGGGTGACGGTGCTGACTCGCGCTCCCTACACGGCACAATGGCAGACAGTTCACTGGGACGGGGAGCAGATTGGCCCATGGACTGAATTTCTGGAGGGGGCCGACGTTTGCATCAACCTGGCCGGACGCAACGTGAACTGCCGCTATGATGCGGCAAACCGCAAGGCAATCTACGAATCGCGCATACGCAGCACACGGCTGCTGGGAAGGGTGATCAGCGAACTCAGCGAGCCGCCGCGGTTGTGGCTGAACGCCTCGGCGGCCACCATTTACAGACGCGTGCTAGACGAAGATGGGGTTGATCTGCCGGTGGATGAAACGTGCGAGTTGGACGCAAATGATCTGTTGGATGATGTGAAAGAGACAGTGGAACGATGGGTTGAGCGCAAGGGATTTTCCGCGCGCGTGGCCCGGGATTGGGAAGGAGAGTTTTTTGCGGCGGAGACACCGAATACTCGCAAAGTGGCTTTGCGCAGCGCAGTGGTTCTGAGCCCTACGGCCGGGAGCGCCTTTGGAGTGCTGTCGAATCTGGTGCGGCTGGGTTTGGGCGGCAAGCAGGGCAACGGGCGGCAGTTTGTGACATGGATTCACGAGGCAGACTATGCGCGGGCGGTGGAGTTTTTGATGGAGCGCGAGGATCTAAGTGGGCCGTTCAACATGGCCGCGCCCACGCCGCTGGTCAATCGGGAGTTCATGGCGGCGTTGCGCTGGGCATGGGATGTGCCCAACGGCCTGCCTGCGCCATGGCTGGCCATCAAGCTTGGAGCGATTCTCATGCGGACTGAGTCGGAATTGGTATTGCAGAGCTGCCGCGCTGTTCCCGGACAATTGCTGAAGGCGGGATTTGAGTTTGAATTTCCGGAGTGGGCGGAGGCGGCGGAAGACCTAGTGCGGCAGTGGCGGAGCAGGGAATAAGGCGTGGAGAAATTTACAGCGCCGGAGTTGAGCTCCGGCGCTGCAAATCTCCGGCTGGATGTTACGGGTTGGTTGCGGCCTTGGGTTTCAGGGCTTTGAAAATATCATTCAAGTTGATTCCGGCGCCAATCCTGTAAAAGTCGCGGTCCGGCTGGGTCAAGGGCAGGACGAGAACTGCTGGATTCGGACTAGCGGGCGGAGTTGTCGATCCAGAGGTCGGCGAGGCCGTAAGAATCAAGGGGGACTGGCCTGGAGGAAGACCATGGACGCGCACGGAAGTGGAGCCGAAGAGATAGATAAAGTTGAGACCTGGCACCGGCAAGGGATAAATCGAATCGACGCCAGCGATCAGATGCTTCAACGATCCACCGGAGACACTGGCGTTCTGGCCCAGCGTAAAGTCAACGAAACCACGCTCGCAGGGATTGTGCTCGTCGCACTGCTTCAGGCCTGACGCGCCAGCGAAGCGGTTGACGATTCTCAATCCAATGAAATACTTGGGAAAGTAGTTCGGCTGATTGGGAGCGGCATATACCAGCGTGCTGACCGCCGTTGGGGTGCTGGTGGTGGTGTTGGAATAGCAAGAGGTCGAAGTTGACGCGGTGTTCGCCTTGATTCCCGCGAAGACAGGGTTGCTGAGCACACCGCTGAGCCTGCTTTGCAGTTCAGTGCATTCGACCGTACCGAAGGCCGGCATGACGTAGGATGCGCTGACTGAGTTCACCTGCAAGGGTGTCACAAAACCTCCGCCAGCGATGACTCCAAGAGAGGTTTGCTTTTGATGGCTCCACGGCGGAATTTGATACTCGAGGCCGAGCGAGAGGTCGACCGCCGAGCCAACGGTCTGCAGGCTCTGCGTGGTGACCGCACCGGATGGATTGGAGAGCAAGGAGACGACGCCGTAAGTTCCTGATGCTTGCGGGGCCGTCTGCAAGCGGATCGAGTAAAACGGGCCAAATTTGTCCTCGAGAAAGAGCGCGCGGCCATAGACGGCCAAAAATGCATCCGAGGTAGACGACTGCGCGCTTTGGAAGCCCTGCTCGTATCCGCCCACAAATTTAATATCCAACGGCTTCTCATCCTCATCCGACCAGCGCGGAGGGGCTTCATTAAAAGTGGTGAGGACGTTCTCTGTAGTCTTGTTCTTAGGATCGACAATAGAGACTGTGACAGGAGCATCGTAGCCATAAGTTCGATCGAAATCATCCAATTGACTCAAATCCGGCGCTGTCATAACGATCTTGATATTCGTCCAGTTGTCTTTAGAGATGGTTATCGGCTGTCCCCCGATTGTCACCATGCTATCGCCTTGTTTATCGCCAAAGCCGCTTCCGATGATGGTTATGGTTGTTCCTGCTACTCCGCTTGGAGGAGTAAGTGCTGCAATAACGGGTGCGGGTGTGGTGGGAGAAGGAGCAGGATTGTCGGGAGACTTTGGAGCATGCGGACCGGAAGGCGATGACGCTGCTGGAGGCTGTGGTGAAGATGCCGGTGCTGGTGCTGGTTGCGCGGGTGGTGCGGATGCTTGTTCCTTTGGCTTGTTCTTAACATGAGGCGACTGAGTTGTAGCTGTATTGTTTGCTGGGCTTGCCGCAGACACGGGGACGGAATTCGATTGACCAGCGCCCTGGATCGTAAACGACCCCAGATGCTCTTCCTTTACTTCATCAATGATTAACACTACGTCAAAAGAACCTGGAGTGGCGTCGGGAACATACACAATGATATAAGTCTTGGACCAATATCTGACTTTGGCGGGGGTTTCGCCAAACTTAATGGTGCTCTTGCCCTGGAGTGAACCGAATTGTTCGCCTGTAATAGTGACTTGCGAACCGGGCTCGCCCGAGGCAGGCGACATCTGGCTGAGAAGGGGAGCTTGCGCACGGGAGCATGGAGCCAACGAAACCAACGCAAGCATGCAAGCGGCGGCTAACAGGCCGGCGCTACCTGACAATCGATTGCGATTCAGCATGGGGGATCTCCTTGGGGGTTAGCCGTTGATCTTCAATGCAGAAATCAAGGGCGTACGGAGTTTGACAGAAGTATAGTCGAAACTTGCTCGATTGCAAGCTGAATCTGCATTATTATCCTGGATACCGTCAATCGTTAAATCAACCTGCCCGAACTACTTTGGCGGCGTAATGTCGGTGACGGGCAGATCCCAGTGAGAGAGGAGAATCTCAAAGCGGCGCTGCTCTTCTAGCTGGTACTTCTTCTGGTCGGGGTATAGCTCCTTGATAAAAGCCTCTTCGTCGGGGTTGGCGGTGGTGGCTACGGTGGAGTTTTTATAGCGGATGGTGACGCGATAGTCCCAGCGGCCGTCCTCGGTGGTGTGGTACGCGGGTGACTCGATTTTAATGGAGAGGATGCGGCCCGTGGATTGGATCTTCTGAAGCAGCGGGTAGTGGTTCCTGAGGAAGAGTTCCTTGAACTCGGCCTGATGGCCCCACTGGCACTTGTAGTAGTACTCGATGGTGTAAGGCTGGTCGGCGCTGACCTGAGGCGGGGCTCCCTGAGCAACCAACGGTGCGGAGAACGAAGCGGTTAAGACAGCGGCGAGAACGACGAATAGTATGCGGCGCATGGAACCTCCCTGGATGAGAGCATTGTAACGCAGGGGCCGCGGGCTGGGCGTCGAGAAGCGCCGCATCTGCCGGGGCTCGAGGATAAGCATGGGTGTTGCCCGCCCGCAAATTTCGGTGTTTTTACAAATTGTTCCTGCCTCTAGTAGAATGCTTGCGTGAAGGAGAATGCCAGTCATGAAAGGCAGCCCGAAGGTCATCGAGAAACTGAATCACGCGCTCCGCGAGGAACTAACCGCCATCAGCCAGTACTTTGTTCACGCCGAAATGTACGAGAGCTGGGGATACGAGCGGATTGCCAAGCGCATCAAGAAGCAGTCCATCGACGAGATGAAACATGCCGAGGCTCTCATTGAGCGCCTCCTGTTTCTGGATGCAGCGCCACGAATGGAACCGATGGGACTATTGATCGGCAAGGCCGTCAAGGAGATGATCGAGTCCGACCTGAAGGCCGAGCTTGGAGCCATTGCCCTATATAACGGGGCTGCGCGGATCGCCGCCGACGAAAAAGACAACGGCTCGCGCGATCTTTTTATCCGGCTGCTCAAGGACGAGGAAGGGCACGCAGACTGGCTCGAAATCCAGTTGCATCAGATAAAGGAGCTTGGTTTAGAGCGCTATTTGGTTGCGCAAACCATTGAGGGCGAGTAGGGCAAATTTCTGCACCCATTCCTGTGACCTGAGAATCCAAAACAGCACAGGAGAAGCTTCCCCATGTCTCAGAAAATTGCTTTTATCACCGGAGGAAACCGCGGACTCGGATTTCAGACGGCGCTCGAACTCAAAGATGCCGGCGTGAAAGTCGTGATAGGCTCACGCGACCTGGCGCAGGGCAGAGAGGCCGTGGCCAAACTGCGCGCCGCGGGCGTAGACGCTGACGTGCTGCAGTTCGACATCACCAAGGGTGCCGATGCGAAGGCCGCCTTTGATTATTTCAACTCCAAATATGGACGGCTCGACATTCTGGTGAACAATGCGGGCATCGCCGACGGCACGTTTGGAGGTACGGGTTCTGAACATTCCGCCTCCGAGGTTCCGCTCGACCTGCTGCACAAGGTCTTCGAGACCAACTTCTTCGCGCAGGTGGCGCTGACTGAAGCGCTGCTGCCGCTGATTAAGAAGAGCCCGGCAGGCCGCATCGTGAACTTGTCGAGCATTCTTGGGTCACTGACGCTGCATGCCGACCCGAATTCGCCGATCTACAACGCCAAATCATTCGCCTACGATGCCTCGAAGACAGCGCTCAACGCCTTCACCATTCACCTGGCGTGGGAGTTGCGAGATACCAAGATCAAAGTGAACTCCGCGCACCCCGGCTGGGTAAAGACCGACATGGGCGGGCCGCAAGCCCCAATGGAGTTAAGCGAGGGCGCCAAGACCAGCATCGCACTAGCCACGCTGCCCGTCGACGGACCGACAGGAGGCTTCTTCCACCTGGGGCAACCACTGCCCTGGTAAGACCGGCGCTCTTAGGGAATGCGAGCGGCGAGCTTGGCGGACAGGGTAACGGCTTGGGTCGCATCGTGCAGGTTTGCGTAGCCGGCCAGGAATCGCCCCTTGCGGAAGACGCAGATTCCGTCGAGGTAGGGAACTTTGGCCTGGAATGCCTCGTTGGCTATCTGCGCAGGCGCAGCGCCGTCAAAGTGCTCGCGGAGCTTCTTGAAGACCTCGGCGGCGGATTCGGACGAAGCCTCCTGCACAACAAACGCCTGGCCTTGTTTGTACTTGGCCACATAACCGCGTTTGAGCAGCTTTAGTCCCAGCACACTTTCCGGGACCAGCCTGACGGAGTCGAGGTTTTCCTTGGGGAACCACTGCAAGGCCTCCGGAGCGGTCTCGCGGCCCTGGAGGCGCGCACTCATGCCGGAGGCGAAGGCCTGCATCACAGCGGTGTGATCGGCGTTCGGATTGTCGGCAACTTCGGCGATCTCGACGTAATAGATGCCTTTGGCGAAGGTGGCGCTCTGCGACTGGATTTGCCCGCCCATTCCGATGGGGGCGATGGGCAGCCGGGGATCGCGATTGGCCGTGAAGAGGCCGTAAGCCGCATCGGCGTCGTTCATCTCGGAGACGTCGATGGTTAGCATGTCGGCTCCCGACTTGCAGTCGATGGTGGACATGCGCGCGAAGCCGTAGCTCAGGTAGCCGTCCGCCGCGCCATCCTTGTAGTCGTAGAGATTTTCGGCAGTGTACTGACGCGCCGGTCCCGACGCTTCCCAGCCGGGCGCAAAATGGCAGTCGAGTGAGACCTGCGAGCGCGCCATCCCCACCGCCAACAGGACGGCTAGCAGCACAGCAGCGGACTTCACGCAAACAACTCCTGGGCACGCGCTATGCGGCGAGCGACCTGAACTCCGTGAGGGCAATTCACCGTGCAGTGGGCGCAATCGCCGCAGCGGACAGACTGGTGCGCGGTGCTCAGTTCGAGGAAGCGCTCGCGGCCCAGCGCGAACTGGCCGTAGCCGTCGGCATAGGTGAGAAAGCGCAGGACATCGGCTACCGGCAGGCCCTTCTGGCAAGCGCCGTCGCACTGGCCGCACATGCGGCAATAGAGCGGCCGGATGGCATCCAGGTGCGCGGAGAGGATTTTTTCTTCGCCTGCGGAGAGGGGATTGCTCATCGCCTTGAGGTTCTCGTCCAACTGGTCCATGTCCGTGATGCTTGGAATGGTGGTGGCGATGTTGGGCTTCTTGATGACCCACTTGAGCGCCGCCAGCATGGCTCCTGGCTGGGTAAGCTTCTTGTAAGCCGGGTCGTCAGGTTTCATCCTGCGCGTTCCTCCGGCCATCACCTTCATGGCCACCACGCCGAGGCCGGCCTTGGCGGCAGTTTCGATGGCCTGATCCATGCTGGCGTCCATGGTGAAGTTGTAGCCCGTCAGGACGACATCGAAGACGCCCTTCTGCGCCATCCAGGGCAGCAGTTTCTGCTGGCCGTTGTGCGTGCTGACGCCGGTGAAGCGGATCTTGCCCTCCTTCTTGGCCTTCTGCTGCACTTCGATCATGTCGTCAGCGATCTCATCCGGGCTGCCTTTGCCATGGAGAAACCAGATGTCGATGTAATCGGTGTTAAGTTCGCTCAGGCTGGTTTCGAGATGCTGCTGCAACTCTTCCTTGTTGGGGGCGTGCGACTTGGTGGAGATGATCACGTCTTTGCGGCGAGCGCCCAGAGCCGCGGCCACCATGCGCTCGTTGTTGCCACGCTGATAGCCGCGCGCAGTGTCAAAGTAGTTGATGCCCAGGTCAGCGGCGCGTGTGATAACGCTGGGGTCCGAGGTAATCATGCATCCCATGCCCACGGTGGTGACCTTGAGGCCGGTGCGGCCCAGGGTGCGGTAATCGAGCTTGGCGGGGACGGCGGCTTTGGCGGACTGCGGGTCTATGACAGATGCGGCGCCCAGGACAGGAAGCGCCAGGCCCGCGGAGAGGCCTGTGGAGAGAAATTCGCGGCGGGACGTATTGGAACTCATAAAAACACCTCGACAGGTGAAGTGAAAACATCAACTGGAGAGAGTATGGGGGCTGGCGAGGGGGCGGGTAGGTGATGCGCGTCACAAAGGGGAATACCCCGCCTTCGCCGCAGTTTCAAGAAGCAGGTCCTTCGACTACGCTACCCTACCCCAGCAACGAAGTCCTGTCGCTGGGGACCCCGGTACGCTCCGCTTAGGATGACAGCGGCGAAGGCGGGGTATTGGGCGGCGCTACTAGATTGCTATCTTGGTTTCGATAGCATCGTAGTCAGCACGGACGCCCTTGGCTGTGGTGTCGAGAAGACCAACGTCCGTCAAGGCTTTCACATCCGCATGAACATTGCTGTAATCACGCCTTAGTTCTTTAGCCAGAGCGCGGACGCTAGTGACATTGTGGCGGCGTACGTAGCGCAGCAACTCCATACGCTTACCGGTGAGGACGCGGGCCAGGGCGTCCCAGCTTTCAAAGGCCAGATGGCGTTCATGGAAGTTCTCGCCGCGCTCAGTACGACGCCAAGCATCGATGAACCGGCGCGAAGCTTCCTCTTCAAACGCGCCGCCAACTGTGAATTTAACATCGCTCATTGGGTTCCTCGCAATCTCCGCACATCGGCCCAAAAATCAGCCATCAACTTATCAACGGTTGAAAATACATATGGCTTTTCGACGCCCCGGAAATGCCTATGGTCGCCTTTGCCGCGTTCATTGTCGTAGCCAACTTCTCGCACTCCCGGACGGCCGTAGAAGAGCGAATACTTCAAGCTATGAGCTGATGGCGGAACTGACTTTGGTACGCGCCAGAGTACCATTTCAACGATTGCTCCATCGTCGTAATCGATACGCTGTTGAAAGAGCAGTTCGGCCTTCATATCACGCCTATGATGGTATTATAGACCATATGGTTTAGTTTGTCATATATGGTTTGAGATTGCGGGGGCGACGTTTGGAGAGATTTTCGATCTGATTCATTCGATTGGAGTTATGCTCATGATTCCCCACCCTTTTCACAAATAACGCGAAAAGAACGGAGTACCCAACGATTTATCAGGTTAGTCCAAGAACGGTGCACCCGGCCGCCCTAGAACGTCTGGATCTGGAACGAATTCAGGAATTGCGAGGCCTGTGTCGCGGTCGTGCCTTTAGAGGAGACGACAAAGAGTGTATAAAGGCGGGATCCCTGGAGAAACAGCCGCACGGTGTAATTCTGATGATCGTCGCTTGCCGTATACTCCCGCCCCGGAATGCCGTTGAGGTCTATAGCCTTGTCTGATAACAGCGTCTTGCCCTTCGCGAAGGTGTTGCGCCTCGCCATCAGAAAGTCTTGTGGCGCCCCTTTTATGTAGCTCGGCGGGAAATCTTCGTAAATCACCACATACTCGACAACGGACGAGGGACCGTTGTGCAACTCCACCCCCATCTGGTGGGCAGTCTCTTTATCGGCGCCTTCGAGGGGATAGACATTCGTCGCCTCCCCGATCTGGCCATCCGGGAAATCGACGGTGAACCTGCCAACGATGGATGCGATAGTCTGCGTCTGCTGCCCCGCTGCAGAGGCCACGCCTGCAACCAACAAAATCACAACCGCGAACCAAAGGTGGAATTTGCGCATATTCTCCCTCTTTCCGTTCCCGCTCTCCCATTCGATTTGCTGGAATTGTACCGCTCCTGAGGGGAATTGAGTGACAAAGTTGCAGATTCGGTCGAAAAACCGGCCGGTACTGTTATAAATCGGCTCAGTCAAGCAGAATGAGCAGAACGCGGGCGCCGGGTGCAGCCCTGATTGGACTCGACCCTGGGAGGCTTTTCGCTCAATCTTCGCCACTCGGTTATAATGCTTGCCATGGACTTTCAACTGGTGACCAGCTATACGCCGCGCGGAGATCAGCCGAGGGCGATTGACGAGCTGATGAGGGGCTTGGCGGCGGGGGAGAAGCACCAGGTGCTGCTGGGGGTGACCGGGTCGGGCAAGACCTTCACCATGGCCAAGATCATTGAGCAGTCGAACCGGCCGGCGCTGATATTGGCGCATAACAAGACGCTGGCGGCGCAGCTTTATCACGAGTTCAAGCAGTTCTTTCCCAACAATGCGGTCGAATACTTTGTGAGTTACTACGACTATTACCAGCCGGAGGCATACATTCCCGCCGGGGATTTGTACATCGAGAAGGAAGCGACGGTGAACGAGGAGCTGGACAAGCTGCGGCTCTCGGCGACGCGGAGTTTGTTTGAGCGGAGGGATGCGATCATTGTCAGCTCTGTGAGCTGCATCTATGGGCTGGGCTCGCCCGAGGCTTACTACGGGATGCTGCTGCTGCTGGAGAAAGGGCAGAAGATCAGCCGCAAGGATATAACGCGGCGGCTGGTGGAGATTTTGTACGAGCGCAATGATACGGATTTCCGGCGCGGGACGTTCAGGGTGCGCGGCGACGTGATCGAGGTTTATCCGACGTATGATGAGACGGCTTACCGGATTGAGCTCTTCGGCGATGAGATTGAGTCGCTGGCGCAGATCGATCCGCTGTTTGGAACGGTGAAGCAGAAGTATGCGCGGCTGCCGATCTATCCCAAGAGCCATTATGTGATGCAGCCGGAAACGAAGGCGCAGGCCGTCGAGTCGATTGTGGCGGAGCTGAATGCGTGGGCGCCGCAACTGGAGGCCGAGGGGCGGATGGTGGAGGCGCAGCGCATCAACCAGCGGACACGCTACGACCTGGAAATGATCAAGTCGATGGGTTACTGCCACGGGATTGAGAATTATTCGCGGCACTTCAGCGGGCGGCTGCCGGGCGAGGCTCCGCCGACGCTGCTGGATTATTTTCCGCGGGATTTTCTGCTATTTGTGGACGAGAGCCACGCGACGATTCCGCAGGTGCACGGGATGTGGCACGGGGACAGGAGCCGCAAGCAGAATTTGGTGGATTATGGATTCCGGCTGCCTTCGGCGCTGGATAACCGGCCGCTGAGGTTTGAAGAGTTTGAAAATCGCGTGCAGCAGGCGATTTATGTTTCGGCTACGCCGGGGCCGTATGAGCTGACGAAATCTGCCGGAGTGGTGGTGGAGCAGGTGATTCGGCCGACGGGGCTGGTGGATCCGGAGGTGGAGATTCGGCCGGTGAAGGGACAGATTGACGACCTGCTGGGGGAGATTCGCGACAGAGCCAAGCGCAATGAGCGGGTGCTGGTGACGACGCTGACGAAGCGCATGGCCGAGGATTTGGCGGGCTACTACACCGAGGTGGGCGTGCGCTGCCGTTACATGCACTCGGAGATTGAGACGCTGGAGCGCGTGAAGCTGCTGGCGGGGCTGCGCAGGGGCGAGTTCGACGTGCTGATCGGGATAAATCTGCTGCGCGAGGGGCTGGATTTGCCGGAGGTTTCGCTGGTGGCGATTCTGGACGCGGACAAGGAGGGATTTCTGCGTTCGGCGGGCTCGCTAATTCAGACCATGGGGCGGGCTTCGCGGCACATCGAGGGGCGGGCGATTCTTTACGCGGACCGGGTGACGGATTCCATGCGGCGGGCGATTGACGAGACGGATCGGCGGCGGAGGATTCAAAGGGCCTTCAACGAGGAGAACGGGATTACGCCGCAGTCGATTATCAGCCCGGTGGAGATGGGGCTGGCCGCGATTTTGAAGGCGGAGTACGGGGATGTGGCCGAGGAAGAGACGGCAGGGCTGCCGGAGGGGTTTGCCACCCAGGCGGAACTGGATGGGTACATTGCGAAACTGGAAGCGGAGATGCGGGAGGCTGCGCGGAAGTTCGAGTTCGAACGGGCGGCGCGGCTGCGGGACAGCATCAAAGATTTAAGGGAGAAGGAGTTTTTGTTTGGGTGAGCTCAAGCAATAATATAATTAGCTATCATCATTAATAACGAGGTGGCCTGCATCATGAGGGAGAAACTGCTATATGTCACCTAAAGATCAAGCTGACAGCAGCCTTGAAGAATTAGTGCATGAGTTTGGTTTGACGTCGGAACCATCGAACCTCGATGCACTACGCTCCGAAGTAAAAGCGCGAATCTCTGAACTCCACACTGACCATAAAACAACGGATCCAACTAGCAGGTTACAGGGACTCACAAAGGTACTAAAAATGACCGGAAAAGGATCAAAGTCACTCCAACCTATTAAACGCAATGTTTCGATTGCAAAACCACATCCCCACATTTCTGTTCCTGAAGAAACGGTTGAGACAAGACTAGACGCAATCGGAAAAAGTTACCGGCAGTCCTGCACCAAAGCCTACCTAATACCTAAAATCTCCCTTGGGACACTCTCCATTACTCTTGGTTGGGCATTTCTCTTCCCCCAGAGCTTTACTAATCATCCTTTTATTGGTCCATTATTAAAAAATAGCTATGCACCAATCATTTGGCTTAGCATGATAGCTCTATTAGCCATAGCATGGCTCACAGTTTGGTGGCGTGAAGGAATAAAGAAGCGGCAAATTACCGAGCTACTTAATCCAGTTCGCCTGAGAGAAGAATTGGAGATGACCAGTAAAAAAGGATCGATATTCTCTGTTTCACAGTTCCGGGAACGGCTCTATCCAAAATATATCTGGTATCCAAAATGGATCAGACTAATTTCAAATATGTGGCCTGGTATTAACCGCTCTGTGCATATCAGGCCAAGCTACGATTCAGCGCTGGCAGAAAGGATTGCAGAACTTGCTATAGAACGATTTATCCAAAAAGGATGGATTGTAAAGACGGAAAAGCCCGATGAAGAAACATCAATTGACGATTGGTACAAGGTTGTCTGACCCGAATGATTAGGAATTCCAGAAGATAAATTGCGAGACGTCCTGCCTTACCTTGTTTAGAGACAGCTGATCGCCTGTGGTTGCTCATCCTGGTCCAAATGAAGGAAGAGATTGTCGGCAGCAGCGGTCAGTTCCTCGCCGCTGGGGAGACCATGGTACTCCAGCGCGGCCCTGCACAGAATCTCGTCCAGAACCTCATGCCTGACGGCCTGGGGAAGCGCGTCGAATGCGTCGAGGAAACTTTGAGCGGCAGCAACCATGATTCAAGTCTATACTTCTTTGATTAATGGTTCATACCACGCACCCTAACCGCAGAACTCATCATTTGAATGAAAGAAAAACCGGAAGCCGTCTTCTACCCACAAGGTTGGCATGGATGAATTTTAGCCTGAAGGTGCCGTCCACAATGTGAGCCAGATCACACCAAAAGCGACTATGATGGGTTGAGAATGAGCAGGGCAGGAGGCCTCTGGGGCTTCCAGCCTAGGTGCGAGAATCATACAGGTTTGATAGCGGAATCCGGAGATTTGATGGCATTATTTGGCAGTTTTGCACTATTAATCGCGCTGGCGCTGGCCGCTTATAACCTGCTGGCGGGAGCTTTGGCGCTACGGTTGCTGGCCACGGGGCAGCAAGCGCGCATCTCGCCGGAGCGGCTGGCGGATACGGCGAGGCGGGCGGGAATCGCGGGGTTTGTGGCTATTACGGCGGCGGCCTTCGCGCTGGTTTGGTCGGTTTTTACCAATGATTTTTCAATCACTTACATTCTGGAGCACTCCAACCGCGCACTGCCAG